>Cebus_capucinus_imitator_PRJNA485217_SSR047__coassemble_1006_pt1 | contig 49663 bp, 36 predicted proteins | sample Cebus_capucinus_imitator_PRJNA485217_SSR047__metabat2_high_PE_004 | metagenome-assembled genome bin Cebus_capucinus_imitator_PRJNA485217_SSR047
ATTGGAGTCGGTACACCGCCACGTGAAGCTGGCGCGCGGCTATATCGATGATGTCGAGTTCTCGGCCGAGGACGCCACCCGCACCGAGGTCGACTATCTGATCGAAGTATCGCGCGTCGCGATCGCGGCCGGCGCTACCACGATCAACCTACCCGACACGGTCGGCTTTTCCACCGCTGAGGAAATTGGCGACATGTTCCGACGGGTCATCGCCGGCGTCGTCGACCTGCCGGGTGCGGACAAGGTCATCTTCAGCGCGCACTGCCACAACGATCTGGGGCTGGCCGTGGCCAACTCGCTGGCTGCCGCCGAGGCCGGGGCGCGTCAGATCGAGTGCACGATCAATGGGATCGGCGAGCGCGCCGGCAACTGCGCGCTGGAAGAGATCGCAATGGCGCTGCAAGTGCGCAACGCGTTCTACGGCTTCGCCACCGCGATCAACACCCCGCGTATCGTGCCGACCTCCCAGTTACTGCAAAGGCTGATCGGCATGCCGGTACAACGCAACAAGGCGGTGGTCGGTCCCAATGCGTTCGCGCATGAATCAGGTATCCACCAACACGGCATGCTGCGCCACCGTGGCACCTACGAGATCATGCGCCCACAGGACGTGGGGTGGCCGGACACGCAGATGGTGCTGGGCCGTCACAGTGGCCGCGCGGCGGTCGAAGCGCGTTTGCGCGCGCTCGGCTTCTGGCTGGAAGAAGATGAGCTGAAGCTGGTGTTCGAGCAGTTCAAAGCGCTATGCGAGAAGCAGCGCGTGGTTACCGATGCCGACCTGCAAACACTGATGCAAGGTTCGGCCCAGCAAGACGGTTACCGGCTTGCGTCGATGACGATCAGCGACGTCGGCAGCCGCGCCAACGCGCTGGTTGAGCTGTCCGATCCAGAGGGCAACCGGGTTGCCGAGACCGCACAGGGGAATGGTCCGGTCGATGCGCTGTTCGCGGCACTGGCCGCCGCCACCGGTGTACGTCTGGAGTTGAACAGCTACCAGGTTCACAGCGTTGGCATCGGTGCGGACGCGCGCGGTGAGGCCAGTCTGAGCGTGCGCCACGACGGCACCGAGTACGAAGGCAGCGGCACCAGCAAAGACATCATCGAGGCAAGCGCACTGGCCTGGTTAGATGTAGCCAATCGGCTGCTGCGACAGCGTGACGCGACGCGAAACGATCGCGACGTCGCAGTGGCCTGAGCAGCATGACCCTTTGACCCGCCCCAACAGATGCGGGTCAAAGCGCGACTGATCGACAGCTCTGCCACAGAAGGCGGGGCCGTCGCTTCGCGGTTCTTCCCATGGACGGGATGATCGCTATGCCCCCGCCCCGATCGTCCATGAATCCAGTATCGACCGCGTCACGATGAAGGGGACACACTGGACCAAGCTCGAACCGTCGCCTAGGCAATAGACGATCTTGGGCTGCACTCATCGGTCGGCGATCCTCGCGGTGATATCAGCCGCGAACGCACCATCCGCCTGCACTTGATCCAGACTTCCATTCTCCAGAACAGGCCGTCGCGCGGCCCCGTGTTCGGGGCGCCCCAGGACTAACCTGCTCGCCCGATAGGTAACCGGGCAAGGCTGTGGGCGATTGTGCCCGTGCGACCCACATCGGGAAACGATTTCCCGGTGCGGGCCTAACTCAAGCACTTACAGCGCGGCCACCACCGCATCCCCCATCGCCGCAGTGCCGACCCGAGTCGTCCCCTCTGACCAGATATCAGCTGTACGCAAGCCCTGATTAAGCACGTGTCCAACCGCACGATCAATCGCGTCCGCCGCCTCAGCATGGCCGAAGCTGTAGCGCAGCAGCATCGCGACCGACAGTATCGTCGCCAGCGGATTGGCGATGCCCTGCCCGGCGATGTCCGGCGCCGAACCGTGGCTGGGCTCGTACATGCCCTTGTTGTTTGCATCCAGTGAGGCCGAAGGCAGCATGCCAATCGAACCGGTCAGCATTGAGGCTTGATCGGAGAGAATGTCACCAAACATGTTGTCGGTAACGATCACATCGAACTGTTTGGGCGCACGCACCAACTGCATCGCGGCGTTATCCACATACATATGGCTTAACGCCACATCCGGATAATCCCGGGCGACCTCCTCGACCACCGCGCGCCAAAGCTGGCTGGACGCCAAAACGTTAGCCTTATCCACCGAACATAGCTTGCTAGAACGCAAGCGCGCGGCCTCAAAGCCCACTCGTGCGATACGCCGAATCTCGCTCTCACTGTAGGGCAGCGTGTCATAGGCCTGCCGCTCGCCGTTGTCGAGCACGCGGTTGCCACGCGGGGCACCGAAATAAATACCACCGGTCAGCTCACGTACGATCAAGATATCCAGGCCAGACACGACCTCAGGCTTGAGCGTGGAGGCCTCCGCGAGCTGGGGGTAGAGAATGGCAGGCCGCAGATTGCCAAACAGACCCAGTTGCGAGCGTATTTTCAGCAACCCCCGTTCCGGGCGCAGCGCCGGGTCAATGGTGTCCCACTTTGGCCCTCCGACCGCACCAAGCAGCACCGCATCAGCGGCACGCGCGCGTTCAAGGGTTTGATCATCCAACGGACTGCCGTACTTGTCGTAGGCCGCACCGCCGAGCTCGTCAAACAGCAGCGTGATACCCAACCCGAAACGCGCATCTACCCGCTCGATCACCTTGACTGCCTCGGCGACGATCTCCGGGCCGATGCCGTCGCCGGGGAGAACCAGGATCTGCTTACTCATTGATTATTTCCTTGGATACTCGGATTTTTTCTGTTTTTTAGCCTGGCCATGACATCAGTCACGCCCATAAAGCATCAGGGGGAAGCGCCGCGCCCGGCCCATAGCACCACCACATCCGTACTGAAAGAACCATCGGCGGCGATTTCGTAGTATTCGCGCACTTCAGTGCCCACACTCTGCTGCAGTACACGGATCGCCTGCCGCATCAGCTCGGGCGTGCGCATCCGCTCGACCCAGGATGCAAACTCCAGACGCAGCCGTTGACGCTGCAGGCGCTGCACGTGCAGACCTGCCTCATCGGCCAACCGTAACCACTCGCCCGGCGTATAGTCGCGCACGTGACTGGTATCACGCAGCACCTCGACTGTTTGCAGATAGGTATCCAGCAGCGGCGCACCCGGCGCAGCCACATCAACGAAACAGGCGGTACCGCCAGGTGCCAGCACCCGGCGCACCTCACGCAAAGCGCGGCCGAGGTCGCGCCAGTGGTGGGCCGAGTAGCGACTAAAAACGAAGTCAAACGCACCATCGCCGAACGGCAATCGCTCGGCCACCCCGTACCAAGTGCGAATATTGTCTAGACCACGCTCGGCGGCAGTGCGTGCCACTACTTCCAGCATCTGCTCGGACAGGTCATAGGCAACCACGTCATCACAGAACTCAGCAACCTGAAAGCTGACATGACCAGCTCCGCAGCCGAGATCGAGCACCCGAGCGCCGGGAACAGCTGCCACCGCCTCACGCAAGGCGGCGAACTCTGCCCCTTGTGCGTGCACGGCGCTATTGAGGTAGGCGTTGGCCTGGTCGCCAAACTGGCGTTGAACCACCGCTTCGTGACGCTGCATGTTCATGGACTGTCTCCTACTGAAGGATCAATGCGCTCAGAGGCTGCGAAACAGCCAAGGCTGACGCTGGCGATGGCCCGTCTCAAACGCGCGGATCACATCAGCTTCCTGCAGGGTCAGGCCAATGTCATCCAGACCGTTGAGCAGGCAGTGTTTGCGGAACGCATCGACCTCGAAGCGGTACTGCACCCCGTCAGGACGTGTAACCGTCTGGGTGACCAGCTCAACGGTCAACGCATAGCCTTCGGTGGCCTGACACTGCGCGAACAGCGCATCGACCTCGTCCTCACCCAGCACGATCGGCAACAGACCGTTCTTGAAGCTGTTGTTGAAGAAGATGTCAGCGAAGCTCGGGGCGATCACCACACGGAACCCGTATTCGTCCAACGCCCACGGCGCGTGCTCGCGCGACGAGCCGCAGCCAAAGTTCTCGCGCGCCAGCAGCACGCTGGCCCCTTTGTAACGCGGAAAGTTCAGCACAAATTCCGGATTGAGCGGACGTGTACTGCAGTCCTGCCCCGGCTGGCCAACGTCCAGGTAGCGCCATTCGTCGAACAGATTAGGGCCGAAGCCGGTGCGCTTGATCGACTTCAGAAACTGCTTGGGAATGATCTGATCGGTATCGACATTACCGCGATCAAGCGGGCAGACCAGACCAGTATGTTGGGTAAAGGCTTTCATGCGTCGGTTCTCCTCAGGCCCGATTCAACTCAGGCGCGGCCAGGTCACGTACGTCAACGAAGTGGCCGGCCACCGCAGCCGCAGCCGCCATCGCCGGGCTGACCAGGTGGGTGCGCCCGCCAGCGCCCTGCCGGCCTTCAAAATTACGGTTGGATGTTGAGGCGCAATGTTCGCCGCTACCGAGCTTGTCCGGGTTCATCGCCAAGCACATCGAGCAACCCGGCTCACGCCATTCAAAGCCAGCCTCGACAAATACCTTATCCAGCCCTTCAGCCTCAGCCTGCGCTTTGACCACGCCCGAGCCTGGCACCACCAGCGCTTGTTTGACGGTGCTAGCGACCTTGCGGCCGCGCGCGACCGCAGCGGCGGCACGCAGATCCTCAATTCGCGAGTTGGTGCACGAACCAATGAACACCCGGTCCAGTCGGATCGTCGTGATCGGCTGGTTAGCCTGCAGCCCCATATACTTCAGCGCGCGGCTGATCGAATCCTTTTTGACCGGGTCGCTTTCGCGCGCCGGATCAGGCACCGCCTGATCGACCGCCAGCACCATCTCCGGCGAAGTGCCCCAGCTGACCTGGGGACGAATATCAGCCGCTTGCAACTCGACCACGGTGTCGAAATACGCATCTGGATCGGACACCAGGTCTTTCCATGCCACCACCGCCGCATCCCAATCGGCACCCTGCGGTGCGAACGGGCGGCCGCGCACGTATTCGATGGTCTTATCGTCAACCGCTACCATGCCGACCCGAGCACCCGCCTCGATAGCCATGTTGCAAATCGTCATGCGGCCCTCAACCGACAATCCGCGGATCGCGCTACCAGCAAACTCCAGCGCATGGCCGTTACCACCGGCGGTGCCGATCTTGCCGATCACCGCCAGCACGACGTCCTTGGCGGTGACGCCAAACGGCAGCTCACCTTCGATCCGCACCTGCATATTTTTCATTTTTTTGGCCACCAAACACTGGGTCGCCAATACATGCTCGACCTCAGATGTCCCGATGCCGTGGGCCAACGCGCCAAATGCGCCGTGGGTGGAGGTATGCGAATCACCGCAAACTACCGTCATGCCCGGCAAGGTGGCACCTTGCTCAGGACCGACGACATGCACGATGCCTTGGCGAGCATCGTTCATTTTAAATTCTAAAATGCCAAAATCGTCACAGTTTTCGTCTAGAGTTTGTACTTGCAGCCGCGAGACCGGATCGGCAATCGCGATTAACCCACCTAATCGTTCGGTACGCGTGGTCGGCACATTGTGGTCGGGCGTCGCGATGTTGGCATCGATACGCCACGGCTTACGTCCAGCCAGCCGCAGACCTTCAAACGCCTGCGGCGAAGTCACTTCGTGGAGGATGTGACGGTCGATGTAGATCAGCGAGGAGCCGTCGTCGCGACGAGCGACTTCGTGCATCTCCCACAACTTGTCATAGAGGGTTTTGCCGGCCATTGCAGGGCTTCCGTTAACGATTCTGGCGATCGGCGGAGGAACCGCCGGGCTGGGAGGATGATGCTAGGCAGTTGCACCCCATAAAACAAATTCATATTTTTCATCCACACTTATAAATATTTAGACTAAATGGATATCGCCAATCTGTCCGCGTTCCTGTCCATCGCCGACAGCGGCAGCTTTTCAGGTGCTGCCGAGCGCCTGCACCTGACCCAGCCCGCAGTCAGCAAACGCATTGGTCTGCTCGAGGCCGAACTCCGCGTACGCCTGTTCGACCGACTCGGACGGCAAGTCGTGCTGACTGAGGCCGGGCAGGCATTGCGGCCACGGGCGCAGCGCATTCTCGACGAGCTGCAGGACGCACGCCGGCTGCTAGACACCCTCGGCGGCGAAGTCGGTGGCACGCTAAGCCTCGCCACCAGCCACCACGTCGGTCTGCACCGATTACCGCCATTGCTGCGTCAGTTCGCCGCACGCCACCCTGAGGCCGCGCTAGACATCCATTTTATAGACTCCGAACAAGCCTACGCCCAGGTGCTGCAGGGCGAAGTCGAGCTGGCGGTCACGACACTCGGACCGGACACCGATCCACCGTTGCAGGCAGTGCCGATCTGGGAGGACCCGTTGCAGCTGGTGGTTGGTCCCGACCACCCGCTCGCTTCGCGCCAGCTGCTGACACTGCAGGATGTGACCGCATATCCGGCGGTATTGCCGGACCGCGCCACCTTCACTCACCGCATTGTCGCCGCGCTGTTCGCCGCACATGGGCTGCCGCTACGCCTACGCATGACCACTAACTATTTGGAAACGATCAAGATGCTGGTATCGGTCGGACTGGCCTGGAGTGCGTTGCCGCAGAGCCTGATCGATACCCAGGTGGTCACGCTGTCGCTGCCCGAGGTGGCGCTAAGACGCCAGCTCGGCCATGTGACCCATGGTGGGCGCACCCGGTCGCGGGCCGCTCAAGCGTTCGTGGCGCTATTGGAAGAGCAGGTCACTCCGGAACTTGAGCGGCCCGTGCGCGGATGACAGTTTCCCGCGCTTGGCCTACATTGCGCGCTCCGCTTGCCCGAATGCCGCCCACTGCCCGTCAAGACCTCCCGCCCCGCCTCCACTGAAGCCCGACGGCGCGCTGCCCATCACCGCGTCCCGTCCATTCCCCAGCGGCACGGGACTTGCTTCGGTCAAACGACAATTCCGAAGACGCTCACCATGCCTTCCACACACTCTCTGCCACTCGGCGGACTGCGCTCCGCGCCTTCCCGTTCGCCGGACTCGCACCACGGATCGCACCCATGACCACACGCGACAGCAGCACCGCCGCAACACTGGCCTTCCAGGCCGAGATCGCCAGCGCCAAGGCGCGCCGCGACCGCGATCAACCGCGGCACTCCACCACCGACCCGACCGAGACGATGCCCCCGGCCGAACCCGAAACGGCCACGCCACCGCACGGTCTCGAAGACGAAACCGTCCAGGCGGGAACGTAGGACTCCCGGCAGTCACGTTGCTTAGGGCAGGCCGCCAAGTCCAACGTCAACCTGCTCCGGGGTCATCACGCACCCGCCGCCGCCACCGGTCGATCGCTGGCGACGCGAGCAAGCAGCGCATATTGAACCAAACGGTTCAGTATAAATATAAAACCGCATGGTCTAGTATTAAGCCATGGCACCTGCGAATCCCTCTAAAGCACGTCCGCGCAGCACGGGCCCTGGCCGGCCCAAGGATCTAGGCAAGCGCGCTGCGATCTTGAACGCGGCACGCGCCCTGTTTTTTGAGCAAGGTTACAGCGGCGTAAGCATGGATGGCATTGCGGCGCTGGCCGGAGTGTCCAAGCTTACCGTCTACAGCCACTTTGGCGACAAGGAAACGCTGTTCACTGAGGCCATCCGCGCGCAGTGCCAGCAGATGATGCCCGACGATCTGTTCCAGCATGAATTGCGCGGGTCGCTGCGCGAACAGCTACTGGACATCGGCACGGCATTCTTCTCGATGATCGGCAGTGAGGCGGCGATCGCAACGCAACGGATGATGCTCAACCCCGGTACCGGTGACGACCACGCGCGCCGGATGTTCTGGGAGGCCGGCCCACAGTGCAGCCAGCAGGCCATGGCTAAATTCCTGGCTGCGCGAGTGCAAGCCGGAGAACTGGAGATCGACAATCTTGCGTTGGCTGCCTCGCAGTTCTTTCATCTGCTCAAGGGCGAGTTGTACGTCAGAATGCTGTGCGGCCTGCATGGCCCACCCAGCGCCGACGAGGTGCAGCAGCATCTCGCCGCCAGCATCGATTTCTTCCTGCGTGCCTATGTATCCCGGAGTTGACCCGGTTGCGTCACTGCCCGCACGGCTCGTAGCGGAGGTCCAAATGACTTCCGGCACTGCGTCGCCCCGGTGGACACGATGATGCTAGGGCCACGCCACCGAGCCGCGCCAGCCGGTAAAATGCTCACCCCACTGCGTTGGAATGACCGCACCATGACGATCGATTACACCCGGGCCCGCGAAAACATGGTCGAACAGCAGATCCGTCCCTGGGACGTGCTGGACTTGCGCGTGCTGGAGTTGCTGGCACGGCTGCCGCGCGAAATATTTGTACCCGACGCCTACAAGGCGCTGGCCTACGCCGACCTGGAAATCCCACTAAGCGATGGCCGCAAGATGTTGAAGCCGGTGATTGAAGGCCGGTTGCTGCAAGCGCTAAGCCTGCAACCTGGCGAAGATGTGCTGGAAGTGGGCAGCGGCAGCGGCTTTGTCACCGCCTGCCTGGCTGAGCTGGCACGCGAGGTGGTCAGCCTGGAGATCGACCCGGCGCTGGCTGCCCGCGCGCGCGCAAATCTGGATACCGCCGGGTTGGGCAGTAACGTGCGCATCGAGACCGCTGACGTATTCGCCTGGCAGACTGAGCGTAAGTTCGACGCGATCTGCTTGACCGGGGCCACGGACACGCTGCCACTGCACCTGCTGAACTGGCTACGCCCGGATGGGCGCCTTTTTGTGGTGCATGGCCGCGCCCCGGTGATGGAAGCTGTACTCGTGCGCGGCAGCGTCAACGCGCCACTTATTGAATCGTTGTTCGAGACCGAACTTGCTTATCTGGACGGCGCGGCACCGGCGCCTCAGTTCAAATTCTGATCCCAAGGAAGCCCCTGATGATTCGCCGATCCCTCGTGCTGGCGCTGGCCACCGCCCTGTCTCCGATGGCCGCCCAAGCCACCGATCTGCTACAGGTCTACGAAATGGCCCGTAACGGCGATCCGACCCTGGCGACCGCCGAATCGACCCGCCTGTACAGCAAGGAAGGCCAGGTACAGGCCCGGGCTGCGCTACTGCCGCAACTGAGCGGCACCGGATCGCTCAGCCGCACCCGTACCGACTACGAGAGTCTCAGTGGCCGCAGTTTGTCCAAAACGCGCAGCTACGGTATCACCGCCTCGCAAACCCTGTTCAACTGGGCGGAGATCTCCACCCTGCGCTCCCAGCGCGACGTCAGCCGGGCCGCCGACTTCACCCTGGAATCCGCCAAGAACGACCTGATCGTGCGCACCGCCGAAGCCTACTTCAACGTACTGGTGTCGCTGGAATCACTGGCGGCGGCCGAGTCCAACGAGGCGTCTGCCAAGAAACAGTTTGACTATGCCGACAAGCGCCTGCAGGTCGGTCTGGCCCCGATCACCGATATGTACGAAGCCCGCGCCGAATACGACCAGGCGCGAGCCGACACCATCACCTCGCGCAATACCCTGGCTGACTACTATCAGGCGCTGAGCGAGATTACTGGCCAGCCGACCCGTAATCTGCGTGGCTTGCCGGACGACTTCCGTCCAGAACTGCCGGCCGGCTACGGCAACGTGAACGAGCTGATCGCTGATGCGATCAAGGCTAATCCCGCGCTGAGAGCGCAGCAGTTGCAGGTCACCGCAGCGGAATCAAGCGTGACGGCGGCCCGTGCCGGGCACCTGCCGACCCTGGACCTGTCCGCCAGCCTCGGCCGTAGCAAAACCTGGGGCGACTATACCGGCCAGGTGGCTGCATTGGAGGACACCGATCAGTTCGGCAGTCCGCGCGCGGACAGCAATACGATCGGGGTTACCCTGACCGTGCCGATTTTTGCCGGTGGCGCCACCCAATCGGCGGTACGCCAGGCGCTCGCCGAGCGCGACATTCAGCAAAACACCTACGAAGATGAGAAGCGCGCGCTGGACCGCAACGTGCGTAACTACTACCAGAGCGTCGTACAGGGTATTTCCGAGATTGAGGCGCGCCGGCTGACGGTGGTGTCGGCAAAGGCGGCCTACGACGCCTCACTGGTCGGTCTGGAAGTCGGCACCCGCACCGTACTCAATGTTGTCCAAAACCAGGAAACCCTGTTCACAGCCCAGCTTGATTACGCACAGGCCAAGTACACCTTCCTGCAGAACCGCCTGCTGTTGGCGCAGGCCACCGGCAAGCTCACTATCGCCGACCTGCAGGACATCAATCGTCTGCTGACCGTCGATGCCGAAGCCCGACTGAACTCCACAGCGATCTCCAATAACTGAGCCAGGCGCTCCGCTCGCTCCCCCAACGGGCCCCATCGGGCCCGTTTTGCGTTATAGGTCATCGTCGATGATATGACCGCGTGCTGCGACGATCGTAATCATCACAGCGAACACTGAGCCCCTTCAGGCGGCTTGCGGTCCGATCACCACCGGCGGCAGGTGCGCGGCGACCTGAGCCAACGTACGCCGCACCGCACCGCGTCCATTGGCAACCAGCGCTAAGCCCGCCTCGGTCATCACCCGGCGCGCGTCAGCGTCCACCAGCAACGTCTCCAGCGCATCGGCGACAGCATCGGCGTCCTCACAGATCGCCAAAGCACCGGCTTCGCGCATGCGTCGGGAAATCTCGGCGGTGTTATGCAGGTGAGGCCCGGTGACCGCCGAGGTGCCTACCGCAGCCGGCTCAAGCAGGTTGTGTCCCCCGATCGGCTGCAGACTGCCACCGACGAAGGCCACCTGTGCACAAGCATAAAACGCCATCAGCTCACCGAACGTATCGATCACGAACACCTGTGTATGAGCGTGCGGCCAGTGCTGCGCCCTGCGGGTGGCGACCGACCAGCCACGCTCGCGCGCCAACACCTCAACCTTGGGAAAACGTTCGGGATGACGCGGCGCCCACAGCAGCAGCAGATCAGGGAAACGCCGCAACAGCCGCGCGTAAATGTCGGCAATGGCCGTTTCCTCGCCATCATGAGTGCTGGCCGCAATCCAGACCGGGCGCCCATACGGCACGTGGCGCGCGAACTGCGCAACGAACGCATCCAGATGCTCGGGCACGCCGATATCAAATTTGAGATTCCCTAACGCCACGACCTGGTCCGGTCGTGCACCTAGCGTGACGAAGCGCGCGGCATCGTCGGCCGACTGCGCCGCCACGCAAGCCACCGTACGCAGCGCACGCGCAATCAACGGCGTCAGCAACCGATACCCACGCAGCGAGCGCGCCGACAGCCGCGCATTGAGGATATAGACGGGGATGCAGCGGTCGCGGCAGCCGAACAGCATGTTCGGCCACAACTCGGTTTCCAGGATCAGCGCCAGGCTGGGTCGGAAGTGCTCTAGAAAACGTCCCACGCTGCCCGGCACATCGTACGGCAAGTAGACGTGGTCGATCGCCTCGCCCCATAGCGCGCGCACCCGCGCCGAACCGGTCGGAGTGATCGTGGTGATCACCCAGCGGATATCAGGCCGCTGCGCGCGCAGCGCATTGACCAGTGGCGCAGCCGCGTTGACTTCACCCACCGACACCGCATGCAGCCACACCCGCGGCTGCCCGCATGACCGCGCGTATGAGGCATAGCGCTCATCCCAGCGATTGAAATACTCGCGCACCCGGAATCCGCGCCACACCAGGTGGTACACCGTAATCGGCAGCAAAACGTAGAGCAGCGCCGAATAAAGCGTGCGCAGTAGCCATTCAATGGGATCTTTCCGCATCGGGAAAGGATAGCCGGGATTAGTGATGTAAGACTCAGCGAACGCCTGGCTCAGCTCCGTCTACCTTCGAAAAAAGTCCGTTCCGAGACCGACGTTCGTCAATCCTCAAGCCCAGCTCGATCGGCTCCAGTAGAATCGTCGGCATGTCTGAGGCTCCCGACGTTGCTATCCGCCCCTCCCTACTCAAACCAGCCCACTGGCCGACGTTCCTCGCGCTGGCCGCTGCCGCCCTCGCGGCGCAGCTGCCCTGGACGCTGCAGCGTGCGCTTGGACGCGGTATCGGCTGGCTGACCTACCACCTGTTAGGGAGCCGCCGCCGTGCCGCTCAGGTCAATCTCGAACTGTGCTTCCCTGAGCAGGCCCCGGCCTGGCGCCAGCAATTGCTGCGTGAAAGTTTCGACGCATTCGGAATCGGCATTCTCGAGTTCGCGCGCGCCTGGTGGGGCAGCATCAAGGCGATCCGACCGCACGTACAGGTTGAGGGTCTGGAACATCTTCGTCGGCTGCAAGATGCGGGTCGAGGCGTACTGCTGGTATCAGGCCACTTCATGACCCTGGAAATGTGCGGGCGGCTACTGTGCGACCACGTCCCGCTGGCCGGCATGTACCGGCCCTACAAGAACCCGGTGACCGAATGGGCGGTCAAACGCGGCCGCCTGCGTTATGCCACCCACATGTTCGGCAACAGTGATATCCGCGCGACCGTCCGCCATCTCAAGCGCGGCGGGTTGCTGTGGTATGCGCCAGACCAGGACATGCGCGGCAAGGACACCGTGTTCGTGCCGTTCTTCGATCATCCGGCGGCGACCATTACTGCCACCCATCAGTTCGCGCGGCTGACCGGCTGTGCGGTGGTGCCTTACTACCACCGCCGCGAAGGCGAGGGCTACCGGCTAAAAATTGGCGCGCCATTAGACGACTTTCCCAGCGACGATGTCGAGCTGGATACCGCGCAAGTCAACGCCGTGATCGAAGATATGGTTCGGCAAGCGCCGGACCAGTACCTATGGATTCACCGCCGTTTCAAGCGCCAGCCCGGCGGACGCAGCGCCTTCTACAACTAAGGTTTCAATCCCGGGACACGCTGCCGGCTGCGCGCCCTGTGCCCGGACCTGGCGTAGCAGCATCATCATGTCCCAGCAAAGCTCCGGCATACAAACTGGCCAGCATCAATGTGAGCCCGCCCCAGAAGCTGGAGTAGAACGCCAGGTGGGTATTGAACGGAAATACCGTGGCGACCAGTGCCACCATCGCTGGGCGTGCGCACTCGCGCGCGGCTAGGGAGGAATAGCGCCAGGCACGCCATGCCTGCGCCGCGCCAGCCAACCATAACAACAGGCCGACCACGCCAGTCTCGGCCAGGATCTCCAGCACGATCTGATGGGCGTGAAACGCCGGCCCGTCCCCCCATACGGAGGCCCGCCCCGGATGCGGGTTGCAGGCCGGATAAGCTTCGCGGAAACCGCGCGCGCCGACGCCGTTTAACGGGTGCTCGCGCACCATGCACAGCGCCGCGCGCCAGATATCGCTACGCCCGGACAACGCTGCGTTGACGCCGTCGTCCTCGGCGGTAAACGCCAGCGTGGTTCGATCGATACGCTCGCGCACCTGCGGCGAAACGTAGACCAGTCCGACCGACAGCACCACGGCGGCCGCCATCACCATCAGCATCCGGCGCACACCAAGCAGTTTCCAACCCGACAGTAGCCCGATCAGCGCAAAGGTGATCCACGAAGCACGCGAACCGGCCAGCAGTAGCACCGCACCTACCGCCGCGGTGACTAGCAACCAGGCGACGATCGAACGCCGGCCGGCAGCGAACAACAAAAACGGCGACAGACTGGCCAGAGTCTGACCAAACTTCAAATTACATGGACCAAACGCGCCACTAAGCCGGTCGGCCGTGGCGATCTGCTGCGGCGTGCAAAATCCGTGACCGCTTACCAGTTGCTTGATCTGGTCGAGCAACCAAAACAAGGGACTACTGCCTAAAGCAGCCTGCACCAGCGCATCGATGGTCCATATCAATGCGATGACCGCCAACCCGCCGAAGGTGGTGCGCCGCCGTCGCGGCGTGGCGACCGCAATTGCACACAGCCACATGAAGGGCAGGTAACGCAGGTCGGTGGCTGATTTGCGCAGTGCCAACGCCACGTCGACCGCACCGAACGCCGACACGACCTGCGGCAGCCAATAGGCAAAGAACAGCACCGAGGTCAATGCCCATGCCGGACCGCTGAGCAATCGGGTTCCGCCGCGGAAACGGGTCTGCAATAGCCGCAACGCCGCCAGTAGCGCCCCGAGTGACAGCATCGTTTCAGCAATGCCCGGCAGCGGCCATAACGCGACAAACGCGACGACCCACGCTGGCGTCCATTGTTCCGGCTCGTGCGGCGCCACTGGGCGCGGGACCGATTCAGCGACGGAGTTCGTCATAGACTTTCAAGGTGACCGATTGCATGGCTTGCAGCGTATAGGGAATATGCACTGGCAGGCGTGGCGGCGGCTGCAACAGCGCCCCGGCGCGCGCCAACAATGTGGCCTCGTCAAATGGCGTGACCGCCCCTTGCGGCTGTAATTGGCTCAGCAACTCACCTACCCCGCCATGGGCCCAGCCCAACACCGGACGGCCGATCGCCAGCGCCTCTAGCACGGTCCGACCGAATGCCTCAGGCTTGCGCGAGAGCTGCAACACCAGATCGCTTGCGGCGTAAGCCTCGGCGATGCGGGCAGTGGGCTCGTCGAAGGTGGCCGACTCGGCGACCCCAAGCCGCGCAGCCTCGTCGCGCAACTCACGTAGATAAGCCTCGCGTCCCGGCTCGACCGCACCCGGCAGCCACAACCGTGCCGGCACTCCATCAGCGCGCAGCGCGGCCAGCAGGCGCAGACCATCGGCATGGCCTTTCAAACGGGTACCCCGGCCGGGCAGCAGCAATAACGGTTGGTCCGCCGTCAGACCCGGTATCTGTGTACAGGCCCAGGCCCGTGCCGCCCGGTCAGACGCAGGTCGGCGCGGGAACTGGGCGATGTCGATACCACGTGGAATCGTACGCAACTTGCCGGGATCGGTTTGTGGATAATGCTGCAGCACATAGTCACGCACGGTCTGCGATACACAGATCACGCGTTCGCCTAAGGTCATCACCGCGCTGTAGCGGCTCGGCGAATTCAGCCCATGCACGGTCGTAACCAGGCGCGGGCGCGTAGCAGACGGCAGGCCTTTCAACGCATACCAGGCCAGCCAGGCCGGCAGTCGCGAGCGTGCATGCACGATGTCGGCACCGAGTTCGGTAAACAGCCGGCGCAGGGCGACAATGTGACGCAACGTCAGCAGCGACTTGTGGCCAATGTCGAGGGTGAGGTGGTCGGCGCCACTATTACGCAGCGACTCCACCAATCGCCCACCCGCAGAGACGACTACCGCACGGTGGCCGGCACGCACCAGTGCATCAGCAATCTCTAGGGTCGAGCGCTCAACTCCACCAGACTGCAGCGCCGGTAGCAGCTGCACCACGGTCAGGCGGCGCATAGCACCCGGATCAGTCGACGAGCGCGAACACCGCGCCGCAATACGGACACGTAGCCTCGTGATTGGGCTCGTCCTCAATCGGCAGGTATACCCGCGGGTGCGAGTTCCACAGCGCCATCTGCGGCGTCGGGCAGCTCAACGGCAAATCGGCACGGTGCACGGTGTAACGCTTGGCGGCATTGGCGGGCGCGGTAGCGGTCTGGCTCATGGCGGCGCGTTTGGCATAAAGGAGGGCAGGTTGCCAATTCTAGCAGCGCCCGCCGCCTCAGGGCCGCGCTCTAGGCGGCGGCGTTGCAGTTACTGGGAACCGCCTCCGACTGCAGGGCAGATTGCCGGCATGTACTTTTTTGGACAGGATCGGTTCTTTTATCTTGTTCAAGTCGATCCGACATGGTCCGATATCGTCTCAGCGGTCATGCCCAATTCCCGGCGACCGCATCACCGTCGGCGGTGTCGTGCGCCTCAATGTTGAGGCCGCCCGCTAACCGCCCCTACCGACCGACACAATGAGCGGCGAGCACATATACGGAACTTTTGAACGGTGGCGACCCGATGCCGGATGATACGCAGACGTCGTCACTGCTCTCGCGCTCCTTGGCCGCACGATACTTCATCCCTTCTACTCAACCAGGACGTCTGCCCCTCGTGCACGCATCCCGATTGTTCGCGCGCGCCCTAGTGGCCTTCCTCTTCGCCCTGCCGGCAATTGCCAGCGCCGCAAACGGGTTTACGACTTCATTCGAACCTGGCCAACCACAGCCCATCGTGTCGGCCGACGTGCCAGCTGTCACGGTTGGCGACGGTCCGGACGCGCCATATACCGCAAAACCGCGTGTCGGCTATAGCGGATTGCACGCGCTGCGGTATCAAGGCGACGGCGGACGCCGCACGCTATACACCACCGATGTTACGATCGGACCCGACACGACCCTGTCATGGCTGGTGTTACCGGAGATCGTCGCTGGCGACACCGTCGACTCCACTTATGTTTCGCTGGATCTTGTGCTGGACGATGGCAGCCGAGTCTCCTCCACAAGTGCCATCGATCAATACGGAGTGGCACTTGGCGCGCAAGCACAAGGCGACTCAAAGACGCTGTACCCACAGCAATGGGCGCGCAAAGCGGTGCGGCTAGGCGAGGTAGCGGCACTGCGCGGACGCCGAGTACGCGCGATTGAGCTGGAGATCGCGCCACCGCATGGCCAGGCGATCGGCTGGATCGACGACATCGCGCTGACCGACCAACCGCAACCTCGTTATATCCGGCCCAGTGAACGCGTCCTGACCACACGTGGCACCCAGGCCAACGGCACGTTCTCGCGCGGCAACAACATCCCGGCCACTGCGGTACCGCACGGCTTCAACTTCTGGACCCCCGTGACCGACGCCGGTTCGCTCAGCTGGCTCTATCGCTGGAACGAGCAAAACGATACCGCCAACCGACCACGGCTACAGGCACTTTCACTCAGCCACGAGCCTAGTCCCTGGATGGGTGACCGCCAGACCTTCCAGATTATGCCATCCTCGGATACGGGCGTGCCCGAAGCGGACCGCAACAAACGTGCGCTACCGTTTTCGCATGCCAACGAGCAAGCAAGACCCTACCTCTACGCCGTGCGTTTTGATAATGGTATCGGTGTTGAGATCGCACCGACTGACCACGCCGCGCTGTTCCATTTCAGTTTTCCCAGCAGCGGTGACGCGAACGTACTGTTCGACAATGTGGACGCCCGCGGCGCGCTGACGCTGGACGCGGCCAGGCAGACCGTATCAGGCTATACCGACGTACGCAGCGGACTGTCCACGGGCGCCACACGCATGTTCGTGTACGCGCGCTTCGATGCCCCCTGGCGGCTCGACGGCATGCTCAATACTGGTCGACCCACCGGCTTTGTTAAGTTCGCCGCTGGCACGCGTTCGGTCAACATGCGCATCGCCACGTCACTGATTTCACTGAAGCAAGCCCGCCACAATCTGGAACTGGAAATCGCCGCTCACGACACAGTTGAACGCGTTGCGGCACGCGCGCAGACACGTTGGGACGCATTACTCGACCGTTTCCAAATCGACGGTGCCACCGACGACCAGGCAACCACGTTCTATTCCAATTTGTATCGCCTACACCTGTATCCCAATAACGGCTCGGAGAACGCGGGCAGCGCCAAAGCGCCTGATTGGCGCTATGCCAATCAGTTCAGTTGGTCCGACACTGCTACCGGCGGCAGTGCCACGCACACCGATGCACCGATCCGCAGTGGCCAGGTCTACGTCAACAACGGCCTGTGGGATACCTTTCGCACGGCGTGGCCCGCTTATGCGTTGTTCTCACCCGAGCTCGCCGGGCGGCTGGTAAACGGCTTCCTCGAACAATACCGTGCCGGCGGCTGGATCGCGCGCTGGTCCTCACCCGGATATGCCGACCTGATGGTCGGCACCAGCTCCGACGTTGCCTTTGCCGATGCATGGCTCAAAGGCGTGCGCGGATTCGATCCCGTCGAGGCATATGAGGCTGCGCTGAAAAACGCCAGCGTGGTTGCGCCGGACCGCCATGTTGGCCGCAAGGGGATGGCCACAGCCCTCTATCGCGGCTACACCGACACCGACACCGCCGAAGGCATGTCATGGACCATGGAAGACGCGCTCAACGATTTTGGCATCGCCAATCTGGCCGAAGCGCTGGCGAAACGTTCTACCGACCCTTATGCCCAAGAACGCTACGCTACCGAAGCCGACTATTTCCGCCATCGCGCCGCCGATTACGCCAATGTGTTCGACCCTCGTATCGGTTTCTTCCAGGGACGCAGGCCTGATGGCCAATGGCGGACTGCGCCGCAGCAGTACGATCCGCGTCGCTGGGGCGGAGACTATACCGAGTCCAACGGTTGGACATTTGCCTTCACCGCAGCCCACGACGGCAATGGCCTGGCCAGTCTGTATGGCGGCCGAGCCGCACTGGCGGCCAAGCTTGATGCTCAGTTCGCCACACCCGAGACCGCCGATCCGGCCCTAGCGGGCTCCTACCACGGCGTGATCCACGAAATGACTGAGGCCCGCGACGTGCGCATGGGCATGTATGCACACAGCAACCAGCCGGCCCACCACATCGCCTGGATGTACCTGTACGCCGGCGAGCCCTGGAAAACGCAGGCCTTGACTCGCGAAGTGTTGGCTCGGCTGTATGTGGGCAGTGACATTGGTCAGGGTTACCCCGGCGATGAAGATAATGGCGAGATGTCAGCCTGGTATTTGTTCGCCTCACTCGGGCTGTATCCCCTGCGGATGGGCGCGCCTGAGTATGTGATCGGCTCTCCCCTGTTTACGCATGTCCGCGTGGCGCTGCAGAACGGGGCCACGCTCACCATCAATGCCGCCAACAACAGCCGCGAAAACGTCTACGTACAGTCGCTCAAGGTCAATGGAAAACCCTGGAATAAGGTGTGGTTGCCACATGATCTGCTCGCTGCCGGCGCCACGCTCGACTTCGTGATGGGTCCGATACCCTCCACCTGGGGCAGCCGCGTCAAGGATGCACCGCCGTCACTGACCGCGTATGAGCAGCTACCGCAGCGCTACGTCAACCTGATCGATGCGCACGCGCAGGTCACCTTAGACGGCACCGAAGATGCGGCCGCCCTCCACGATGGCGATGCCACCACCGCGCTGACACTGGGGGGCACTGAAGCAACCATCGATGTGCGCCTGGGCCAAGCGGGGCAGCCGTTGCTGTACACGTTGACCAACGGCGAGCAGCCGCTCAGGAGCGCGACCTGGACCCTGCAGGCACGCCGCGGTGATGGCCGCTGGAATAACATCGACAGCCGCAGCGGCGAGCAATTCCTCTGGCCTCGACAGCTGCGCCCCTTCCGGATCCATAAGCCTGGGCGCTATGACCAGTATCGGTTGAGATTTATCTCACCCCAAGGCATGCAACTGGCAGAAATCGAACTGCTGGCGCCACAGGTTCCCTGAACGGCATTCTGGATGGCGCGATCAAACAGCGCCATCGAGTGGCTGCAAACACATCGCCGGCACCGACGCTGCCGGCTGATCGGCGATGCCCGGATACCTTGCCCAGCACTTATGCGTATTTCCGCCGCGACCCATCACTCGGGTTTTGCGCCCGAAGTGCCGCAAAATTGTCACTTACAACACTTAGGATCCGCATCTAAATCGATCTAAAGATCGATACCCCCTCAACGTGGCTTGTCGCGATGCTCTCCAAGTGCTCGCTCCAACGTCGTTCGTCGCTGCCTCACCAGCTACCAGCAGTACTGCTGGGATGATCATTGCTGCGCCCTCGACAAAGTCCTGTCAGGCGATTGTCCGCGGCGCTGTGGCGGGTGCGTTACTGCAGGCGATCAGCCTCGGCACCGCGGCGGCCATGCCGACCGCCCAATCAGACCAAACTGAACAGACAAGTGATGCACAGACGCTGGACACGGTATCGGTGACTGGCCAGGGTCTGTCGACCAAGAATGCCATCACAAGTAAGCACGACGCCGCCGTCGCGGTGGACTCGCTGGATGCACAGTCCATTCAAGTCCACTCGCAGGAAGATTCGATCGCGCAGCAGCTGATATCCGCGCCGGGCATCAGCGTGATGCGCGACGAGGACCAGCCACGCGATATCACCGCACGCGGCGTCGAAGCCAACTACAACATGACCACACTCGATGGCATCACCCTGGCCTCAGTCGGCGACGAGGGGGGGGGTGAGCGCAAGATTAATCTGCAGCTTATCCCGAGTGATATCGCCGAACGCATCGACATCTATAAAAGCTTCTCGGCTGAGCAGAACCCAGACAGCATCGGCGCGACGATCGGTCTGGTCACGGGCAGTGCGTTCGACTACCCACGCAATTCACTGCATGTCGACACCAGCCTCAACTACCACGATCTCAGTAACGATGACGGCCGCAACTCGATGCCAAACACGCGCTCGCGTTGGGGTGGCGGCTTCACCAGCAAGTACTCCACTACATTTGGTTCCGAGCAGCAATTTGGAATCACGCTATCCGCGCGAAAGCAACAATTTCAGAGCTCACAGAACAAGCTTTTCCAAAGCACCACCGCGTTCTACGACGATGCTGGCGACTATCTCTCCGGCCCGACCTCGGCAGGCTGGAATGGCTTGCATGCGCCGTACAACATTGCCTATTACGCCGACAACCGCTGGATCGAAAGTGATGGCGGCAATGCCAAGTTCGAATGGTGGCCCGGCGACGGCGCACTGCGCGCCTCACTGGTGGCCTACCAGTACGACATGGAGGAACAGCGCACCGAGAACGGCTACGAGATCATCAGCGACGAGAGCATCTCCCATCAGACTGCAACCTCAGGCACCACCGGCATCGCCTCAATCAACGACATCTATCAAAACAAAACCTGGAAGCGCAAAGCCAACGGTGTAATCGGCGCACTGGAATGGACGGGTGACCGGCAATGGATGGCCTTACGCGCCGGCTTTACTGGCGATGAGGTCAACATCGCGACTGACTCGATCCAGCTGGCCGCCACGCCGACCGATGCCACGATGAACTACGCATCCTCCGCGCCCGACGAAATCTTTAACATCACCTCGGTGTCCGACCCTGCGATGTTCTATTCGTCGCAGTACCTGCTCGACAGTGCATCGCGCGAGCGTTTGCACGCGACCGCCGACGTCACCGACCTGCGTTACGATTACGGATTCAACATCGATGCAGATGCACGTGGCTTCGGTATCGCTGCGGGTGTCGAACATCGACGCTTGGATGTCGAAACCGATGTCAACACGACCGACTACAGCGGCGGCCAGGACCTCAGCAGCTATCTATACAATCCTGGCTGGAGCTATCCCAAATCTCCTTACAGCCTCCCGTTCTTTGACTACGCCAAATTTCTCGCCGACGGCGGCTGGAGCATGCTACCGGTGGATGCCACCACTTCGCTCTACGACAGCCTGGCGTCGGATTTTCGCTACATTGAGGACATCAACGATGCCTACCTGTCCGGGCACTACAGCACTGACCGCCTGCTGCTGATCCTCGGCGTACGCTACGACCACACCCGCTTCGATGCGCGCACCGCCGCAGTGGACAGTGACGTGGTCAGCGGAACCACAGTGAAGCATGGTGGATATAACAAGCTGCTGCCATCGTTCAATGCGACCCTACACGCCACTGACACGATCAACCTGCGCTTCAGCGCCAGCAAAACCATCGGCCGACCGATTCCCTCCGACATCGCCCAGGCCGAATCGACCAGTTGTGATTCCGATACCAACGAGTGCACGGTTTCGCGCGGCAACCCTAATCTGAAACCGCTGCAATCTACCAATCTTGACCTATCAGTCGAAAAGTACTTCGACGACAACCAAGGCTACGTTTCGCTAGCGCTTTTCAACAAAAATATCAAAGACAACATCGTCAGCATTGCGACCGACGAAGTAGACTCGGATGGTAGCGTGACCACGATCACCACCCCGACCAACGTCGATGATTCCTGGGTCCGCGGAGTCGAATTCTCCTACGTTCAACGCAAGCTGGAGCTGTTCGATCAGCACTTTGATCTGCTGTTCAACGCCTCGTTGATGGACGGCAAGACGTCCTATACCAGCGACGACACCACCCGCACCGTGCACCAGCTGATTGGGCAGCCCAGGAAGATCGCCAACCTCGGCGTGAGCTGGCATCTGCCATTCCTGGATAGCACCCTGACCGTCACCGAGAACTACACTGGCAAGTACATCTTCACGATGGGTGCGAATGAGTGGACCGACCGTGGGTTCCGTTCCCGATATCTCACTGACCTGGCCTGGAGCGTACAAATCGACCCGCACTGGTCGGTCTCTTTGAGCGTGGCCAACCTGTTTGGCGCGGACCAGTATGAAACTCTGGGTGACAACTACGAGTACATGCGCAACGTCAACAACTACGCCGCCAGCTATGCCCTGCATCTCCGCTACGACATGAACTGACGCACGCCCACGCCGGACCCGCTATCCGGTTGGATGCGCCCCCCCCCTTCCCTTGTTTCAGGAGTCGTATCGATGCGTATATCGTTCCGTTTGCTAATTGGCCTGGTGCTCGCCGCTGTGCTGTCCGCCGGCACCGCCCCCACGGTACGCGCAAGTGAGCCGTTGCGGGTGATGACCTTCAACGTACGCTATGCCGAAGGCAAAGACGGCATCAATGCCTGGCCCAACCGGCGTGATCTGGCGGTCAAAACCATCCTCGACCGCCATCCGGCGCTGCTCGGAACTCAGGAACTGCTGTTGCCGCAGGCCAAATACTTCGCTGCTCATTTGACTGGCTACGCCTGGTTCGGCCGTGGCCGCAACGGCAACGAGATCGACGCCAACGACAACGAACACATGGGAGTCTTTTACCAGACCTCACGTCTGCAACTGCTCGACTCCGGCAATTTCTGGCTATCGGACACACCTGAAGTTCCTGGCAGCAGCAACTTCGGCCAATCGATGCCGCGCATGGTGACCTGGGGCTACTTCAGGGATCGTCGCAGCGGCCGTCGCTTCCATTATTTCAACACTCACTTCCCGCATCAGGCCGATGCCGAATCTATTCGCGAGCGTTGTGCAGCGCTGATCCGCAGTCGGATCGAAAAGTTGCCGGCGGACGAACCCATCATCCTCACCGGCGATTTCAACACCACGCCCGACCTCGCCGCGCACGCTCTCTTGACCACGCTACTGCACGATGCCCGCGAACAGGCGCCAGTCCGCATCGGTCCTGACAACACGTTTCATGACTTCGGTAAGACACCGAGCAAACGCATCGACTGGATCCTCTATCGCGGCCTGAGCGTTGATCGTGTCGAGACTGTCACCGACCACGACGGCGCGATCTATCCGTCCGACCACTATCCGGTGGTCGCCGACTTCCAGCTGTAACGCTCACCTTCTTGGACGCCGCCATGCGGCGCTCGCGGGAAGCGTGGAAGCGTGGAAGCGTGGAAGCGTGGAAGCGCAGCACATGCGCTGATCTCCCATGCGTACGTATCAACCACCACAAAAGAAATCGGCAGCCGCACATCACCCACGTCTACGCCTCGCGCAAAGAGACCTTGCCCTCGGCGCGGGCCGCGCACTGCACATCAATGCCGACTCAGCCGTAAACCGGCATCCTCCTCCTCTTGATGAGAAAGATAAGCTAGCCGTACATCTCGTCGCCGATGCCCCTACGTTCTCGGACTCTCCGTCCCCCCCCGCAACGCCGCCCCTCGGAACCCACTAGGGTGGGTCCCGAGGGGCATTCATTGGACACCAACGTGGATACGCGTCAGCCAGCCTTCTCCGCTTCCCGCTGCCGGCGAATCTGCGCGTCCACCGCAGCGATCGCGGTCATGTTCATCACCCGGCGCGAAGTGGCGCTACTGGTAAGGATGTGCACCGGCTTGGAGATACCCATCAGGATCGGACCGATCGCCACACCGTCGGTGAATACCCGCACCAGGTTATAGGCGATGTTGGCCGCTTCCAAGTTGGGCAACACGAATAAGTTGGCACGTCCCTTGAGCGTGCTATTGGGCATGATGCGCTGACGCAGCGCCTCGTCCCAAGCGGTATCCCCCTGCATTTCACCGTCAATGTTGAGCTTGGGGTTGCGTTTGAGCAGCAATTCGCGGACCTGGCGCATCTTCACCGCATCGCGCGAGTCGTGGCTGCCAAAATTGCTGTGCGACAGCAGCGCGATATTGGGCTCGATACCGAACAACTTCAGGCGGAAGGCAGCCTGCAAGGTGGCTTCGGCGATCTGCTCGGCGGTCGGGTCTTCCTGGACGTGGGTGTCGACAAAGAAGAACACGCCCTGTTGATTGATCACGCCGGTCATCGCCGAAGTCGAACTGACCCGTGACTCCAGAGGAATTACGCTGCGCGCATAACCCAGCTTCTTGTGGAAGCGGCCCACCACACCAGACAGCATCGCGTCGGCCTCGCCTCGCGCAACCATCACTGCGGCAATCAAGGTGGGACGCGAGCGCACCAGTTCCTTGGCGGCACTGACGGTCACACCGCGACGTTCGGTCAATGCGTGGTAGTACTGCCAATAGTCGTTGAAGCGCGGATCGTCGTGAACATTGGTGATTTCAAAGTCCACGCCAGCGCGCATGCGTAAGCCCATGCGTTTGATGCGCGCTTCGATCACGTCCGGGCGGCCGATCAGGATCGGCAGTGCTAAGCCTTCGTCGATCACGCTCTGCACCGCGCGCAATACCACTTCTTCCTCACCCTCGGCATAGGCCACGCGCTGCTTGTCGGCACGCGCACGGTCATAGACCGGTTTCATCATCAGGCTGGTCCGGTAGACAAACTGACCGAGCTTCTCACGGTAAGCGGCCATGTCAGCGATCGGACGGGTCGCTACCCCGGAATCCATCGCGGCCTGCGCCACTGCCGAAGACAGCTCAACCAGCAGACGCGGGTCGAGCGGGCGCGGAATCAGGTAATCCGGACCAAAACTGGGGGTCTCGCCCCCGTAGGCCGCCCCCAGATCGGAGGCCTCGCGCCGCGCCATCGACGCAATCGCCTTGACGCAGGCGATCTTCATTTCCTCGTTGATCGTGGTCGCACCGACATCAAGCGCGCCACGGAACAGGTACGGGAAGCACAGCACGTTATTGACCTGATTCGGGTAATCCGAACGGCCGGTGCCGATGATGGCGTCCGGGCGCACCGCCTTGGCCGCCTCCGGCATGATCTCGGGAGTCGGGTTGGCCAGCGCGAAGATCACCGGATTCGGCGCCATCGTGGCCACCATCTCCGGAGTCAGTATGCCGGCAGCGGACAAGCCCAGGAAAATGTCTGCGCCCTCAACGATCTCGGCCAGGGTGCGCTTATCAGTGTCGCGCGCATAACGTGCTTTCTCGGGATCCAGGTCGGTGCGACCAGTATGAATCACGCCGTCGCGGTCGTAGGCCAGGATGTTTTGCGGGTTCAGACCAAGCGCGATCAACATGTTCACGCACGAGATCCCCGCCGCCCCCATGCCGGTGGTCGCCAGCTTGATCTCGCCGATCTTCTTACCGGTCACTTCCATTGCGTTAAGCACAGCCGCACCGACGATGATCGCGGTGCCGTGCTGGTCGTCATGAAACACCGGGATATTCATCCGCTCGCGCAGCGTGCGCTCGACGATGAAACACTCCGGTGCCTTGATGTCCTCGAGGTTGATCCCGCCAAAGGTCGGTTCCAGGCTGGCGATGATATCGACCAGCTTGTCCGGGTCCTTCTCATCAATCTCGATGTCGAACACATCGATGCCGGCGAACTTCTGGAACAACACGCCTTTGCCTTCCATCACCGGCTTGCCGGCGAGCGGACCGATGTTGCCCAGCCCCAACACTGCGCTGCCGTTGGAGATTACCGCCACCAGATTACCGCGTGCGGTCAGGTCGCTGGCCTGTTTTGGATCCTCAACGATGGCCTGGCATGCGAACGCTACGCCCGGCGAATACGCCAGCGACAGGTCACGCTGGGTAAGCATCGGCTTGGTCGCGGTGACCTTGATCTTACCCGCAGGCGCCTGGCGGTGGTACTCGAGGGCGGCTTGCTTGAACTCTTCGTTAGACATCGTAGGCTCGATAGCTGAATGGGCGCGGGGAGACCATCGATTCTACGCCTACCCCATCTGTTGGACCTGTCGCGTGGCTGTCGCCGGCGACGGCAAAAACAAAAACCCGCACCGTGAAGGCGCGGGTTGCTGACGGTCTGGGCGCCAAATCAGCGCACAACCACTGGCTCAGCATCCAGATCGGGTATCACTTGGCCATCAAGCGCACTGCGCAGGCGTTGGTGATCGAGTGCACCTTCCCATCGTGATACCACCACGGTCGCCACCGCGTTACCGATGAAATTAGTCAGCGAGCGACACTCGCTCATGAACCGATCCACCCCGAGGATCAATGCCATGCCCGCCACCGGAACTTCCGGCACCACTGCCAGCGTTGCCGCCAGAGTGATGAAGCCGGCACCGGTCACACCGGCTGCGCCCTTGGAGCTGAGCATCGCCACTAGCAACAGCATGATTTGGTGGCCCAAGGTCAGCTCGGTATTGGTGGCCTGAGCAATGAACAGCGCTGCCAGCGTCATATAAATATTGGTGCCGTCCAGGTTGAACGAATAGCCGGTTGGCACCACCAAACCCACCACCGATTTAGCGCAACCCGCCTTTTCCATCTTTTCCATCAGCGAGGGCAGCGCTGATTCGGATGAAGAGGTCCCCAGCACCAGGAGCAGCTCGGCCTTCAGATAACGGATCAACTTAACCACCGAGAACCCGCACAGCCGCGCAACCACGCCCAGAATCACCAATACGAACAGCAGTGAGGTGACGTAAAACGAGCCCACCAACCAGGCCAGATGGACCAGGGCCCCCACACCGTACTTGCCAATAGTGAAAGCGATCGCGCCAAAGGCCCCGAGCGGCGCAGCTCGCATCAGCAGGTGCACAAGGCGGAACACCGGAGCCGTTAGTGCCTCCAAGAATGAGAGTACCGGACGCCCGCGTTCGCCGGTCAATGCCAAAGCAATACCAAACAACACCGCCACGAACAGCACCTGCAGGATGTTGTCTCCGACGAACGGGCTGATTAGCGTCTTGGGAATGATATCCATCAAAAAGCCGACCAGGGTCAGCTCGTGCGATTTCTCCACATAGCCGTGGACCGCAGTCTGGTCCAACTCAGCCGGGTTGATGTTCATGCCCGCACCGGGCTGTACCACATGGGCCACGATCAGCCCGACAATCAGCGCCAACGTAGAGAAGAATACGAAGTAGATCATCGACTTGCAGAAGACCCGACCCACCGCCTTCAACTGAGTCATGCCGGCGATACCGGTGACAATGGTCAGGAAGATCACCGGGGCGATGATCATCTTCACCAGCTTGATGAAGGCATCGCCCAGCGGTTTGAGCTGCTCGGCGAAGGCCGGCTCGTAATGCCCCAGCACGGCCCCCAGCACGATCGCCACAATCACCTGGAAATACAATTGGCGGTAAAACGGCACCCGCACCGCGGGCATGGATTTGGTAGGGATAACGTGCATGGAAGGCTCCGACGATGGTGCGGACGACGTCCGGTGGACGTTCTCGAAGCGCACTTTGTAGCCGAGCACCGCGCCAGCGCGGATAACCTATTGGTAGTAGGCGGCGACAATTCGCCGTAGCACTGACTTAGGCTTCTAGTCGGTGGCAGGCTGGCTAGAGCGTCACCCGGGGATTTATTAAAAATTCGTTACGCGCGCAATCCTGCGGGCGCTACCACATGCCTGTCGTCTTTCAGATCGCCTACACGAGACCATCCATGCGCCCGACTCCGCTGTTTACCACCCTATGCCTGGCGCTCGCCGCTTCTGCCGCGAGTGCTGCCGACTTCGATAACTGGCCGACCAAATACACCTTTAGCGATGGCACCGAGCTGGCCGGCACGCTCAACTATGCCTACGACTACAACGGCTTTTCCGGCGATAGCCGCCTGGAGGACGATCACGGCATGCGTCGCCGCGAATTTGGCGCGACCCTGAAGAAGAAAGGCGTCTACGACGCGATCGTCTACTTCGATTTCGAATCCAAGACCTGGTTGGACGTGTTTTTCCGCTTCGAAACCAAGGCGCTGCTGGGCGAGGATTATGGCCGCGTCCGACTGGGCTACATGAAGACGCCGGTCGGTCTCGACGGCGTCACCAGCTCGCGCGCCACCAGCTTTCTGGAAGTCGGTCTGCCGGCACAAGCGATCTACGAAGGTCGTCGCACCGGCGTGGATTGGGTGCTAGAGCGGTCGCAGTACTTGCTACAGGCAGGTGCCTATGGCGGTAAAGACCTACAAGGCGATAATCCGGGGACCACCCAAGCGGTGCGCGCCGTGTGGACTCCGATCAAGGCCACCGGCGATGTGCTGCACCTGGGTCTGGCCGCCTCGGTGGAAAATCCGCGTGGCTACCACGATGGGCGTGGTGTGTCGTACAGCGCGCGTACCCGCGTGCGTGCGCGTCCGGAGGCCGGCCTGACTGATGTGCGTCTGGTCGATTCAGGCACCTTGGTGAACGTCGATCAGATCAAGCGCTACGGCTTTGAAGAGATCTGGATCCACGGGCCATTCTCGATCCAGAGCGAGGCGTTACAGATTAACGTCACGCGCACCAACGGCCTACCGGAGTTCACCGGTAATGGCCAATACATCTATGGCAGCTGGGTGCTGACCGGCGAATCGCGTCCGTACTCCGCTGGCGCGGTATCCAATATCAAGCCGGAACACGACTACGGTGCGGTCGAGCTGCTGGCGCGCTACAGCCGCCTGGATCTGGATGACGCCGGCGTAGACGGCGGCCGCGAGCACGCCTGGACGCTGGGCGCAAACTGGTATCTGACCAGTCATTTCAAGTTCCAGGCCGACTACGTCATGGCCGATGCCAGCCGTGCCGGGGTACACACCAAGCCCAACATCGTCGAACTGCGCGCACAGGTCATGTTCTGAGCTAAGCCAGGCTCGCCCTTGCCACATGTGGCATGGGCGAGCCTGGGCAGCGAATTCTCTTGCAATTGCGCTACCGCAGCGGCTCTGACCGATCCGACCTCATGCTCGCGGAGGCAGGGACGACTCGCCGAAGCGATCGGGAGTCGTCGCATAATCCGCACATGTATTCCTCTTTCCAGAGACGGCGACTGCTGCTAACCCTGTTGGTGGTGCTCGGTGGCATGCTGCTGGCCGGCATCAGTGCCGGCTCACTGGTCAAGCGCCGCGCCCTGCGGGATGAGAGCACGACCGTGCGCCGCCAACTGGACCTCTACGCTCAGGCGCTGCAGCAGCGCATCGACCGCTACCGCACGCTGCCACAGATCCTAGCCCTGGATCCGGAATTGCGTAACGCGGTGTCACGCCCCCTGAGCGCGACCGACATCAAGCGGCTTAACCTCAAACTTGAACGCGCCAACGCGGTCACGCAATCTTCAACACTGACCCTGATCGACCGCCACGGCATCGCGATCGCGGCCAGTAATTGGCGTGAACCGCGCAGCAACGTCGGCTGGAACTACAGCTTTCGTCCTTACGTGCAGCAGGCGCTGACCCAGGGTAGTGGTCACTTCTACGGGATCGGCCTGACCACGGGCGAGCCTGGCTATTTTCTATCCCAAGCCATCATCGATGATGAGGGCACCGCCCGCGGCATCGTGGTGATCAAGATCGCGCTGGCCGCGCTGGAGCGCGAATGGCTACAAACGCCCGACGTAGTACTTGCCTCAGACGCGCACGGCGTGGTCTTTCTGGCCAGCCGCGGCCAATGGCGCTACCGCCTGCTGGCGAAACTGAGCCCGCGTGAACGCCGCGATTTGAACGCAGCTCGACAATATTCCAACGAAGCGCTGGTTCCGCTGAGATACCACGTAATCGAACGCACCGGCGACGGCGGACAACTCGTGCAAATGGGTTCGCCCCCCCTGCCTGGCCGCCAGCTCTGGCAGACCTTGGAACTGCCTGAGAGCCACTGGCGCCTGCACCTGCTACACGATACCCAGACCAGCGCCACGGCTGGACGTAGCGCGGCGCTGACCGCCGCCGGGTTGTGGCTGGCACTGTCGCTCCTGGTGCTCTACGTGCAGCAGCGGCAACGATTGGCAACACTGCGTCAGCGCAGCCGGCAGGAGCTGGAAGCGGTACTGAAACAGCATGCGCGTGAGCTGCGCACCGCCCAGGACGGCATCGTGCAGGCCGCACAACGAGCCGACACCGGCCTCAGTCGTAGCCTGGAGCATCTGCCACAAGGGGTCGTGATCATCGATGCCGAACTCAATCTGGTGGCCTGGAACTCACGCTATCTCGAGCTGTTCCGCTTCCCACCCGAGCTGATCCAGGTAGGACGTCCGATCGAAGCACTGTTCCGCTATAACGCACGTCGCGGATTGCTCGGCCCCGGGCCTATAGAGGAAGCGATTCAGCGCCGCCTCAACCACCTGCGCAGCGGCAAACCGCATATGCGCGAGAGCGAGAAAGATGACGGCACAGTGCTGGAAATCCGTGGCAACCCGCTGCCAGATGGTGGCTTCGTCACCAGCTACGCCGATATCACCAGCTATAAGAACGCTGCGCGCGAGCTGCGCTCGCTGGCCGATGCACTCGAGCACCGAATCGAACAGCGAACCCGCGATTTGGAGGCCGCCAAGCGCGAAGCCGAGGCCGCCAACCGCTATAAGACCCGCTTCGTCGCTTCGGCGGTGCACGACCTGTTGCAACCCCTCAATGCCGCACGCATGTTCGTTTCGGCGCTGCGCGGCCACTTGCGCGACGACGGCGGCCGCCAGGTTGCCGGCCACATCGACAATGCGCTCAGCGCGCAAGACGCGATCCTCAACAGCCTCTTGGACATCTCACGAATAGAGTCCGGTCAGTTGCAAACCCGAATCCACGACTTCGCACTACAGCCGCTGCTGGATGCGCTACTGAGCGAGTTCGGCATTATCGCCAGCAGCCACGGATTAGCGCTGGAGGGCGTACCGACGACTGCGGTGGTGCGCAGCGACGAAACACTATTGCGTCGGATCCTGCTGAACTTTCTGTCCAACGCGATTCGTTACACCCCGCACGGGCGGCTGCTGCTTGGCTGCCGCCGCGAAGCTGGGCAACTACGGATTGAGGTGCATGATCAGGGGCCAGGCATTCCTGAAAGCCTGCAGCGCGAGATTTTCGAGGAATTCCGCCGGCTTGATGACGCACGGAGCGACGACCGCGGCGCTGGGCTCGGACTGGCGATCGTCGAGCGCATCGGCCGTTTACTGGGCCACCGTATCGGCCTGCGCTCGCGGCTGGGCCGCGGCAGCGTGTTCTCGGTGAGCGTGCCGTTGGGCGATGCTGACAACGTACAGCACGCCGACACCGGCACGCCGACGTTGATCGATGCTGACGGCGATTGCCTGCTACAGGGATGCCGGATCTGGTGCATAGACGATGATCCGCGTGTGTGCGAGGCAACCCGCGCGCTGCTAGTGCGCTGGGGCTGCACAGTAGGCATGGCCGGTGGTCCACAGGAGGCCTTGGCGCGGGCCGTCTCGGGGAATGCGCCGCAGCTGCTGCTTCTGGACGTGCGGATGGGCGCCTATGAAGGCCCTCAGGTCGCCGCTGTGCTAAGCGAACGTTGGGGCCAACTGCCACAGGTGATCTTGATCACCGCCGAACGCGACGAAATCTTGCGTGCGATGGCGACCGAACAGGGCTGGGGCTTCCTGTCCAAGCCAGTACGTCCGGCCGCACTGCGTGCGCTCATCAGCCAGATGCTGCTGCGGCATCCTTACGATGCCATAGCCCCATGCAGTGGGTGAATTATGGGGATGCGCCATCCCAGCCATGACCTGGCAACGGCAAATCGATGCACGGCCAAATCGGCGTAGGCACGCATCGCGTACGCGAGGGGCAGCCAATATCGCGCACCTTCACGGCGCTCAGCCGTCGCCTTCCGGCTCCAGTCCCTTCACCAGCACCGCTGCCTGAGTGCGGCTGTAGCAGTCGAGCTTCTTCAAGATCGCAGTGACATGCACTTTTACCGTATTTTCGGCCAGCCCCAGCTCATGCGCGATCTGCTTGTTGAGCAGTCCGTCAGCCAGGCACAACAGTACCCGAAACTGCTGTGGGGTTAGCTGCGCCAGCCGCGCAGCCAACTGCGCATCAGCCTCAGAGCGCTCGGCAGCCATCGGCGGGAACCAGGTGCCGCCCTCCATGACGGTCATCACCGCATCGCCAATCTGCTCGGCCGGTGCCGATTTGGGGATAAAACCGGCTGCCCCAAACTGCTGGGCGCGCCGAATCACCCGCGGATGGTCATTGGAAGAAATCACCACCACAGGAATATCCGGATGCTCACCGCGCACGTGTAGCAATACCGAGAATCCACGTGCACCTGGCATCGTTAGGTCCAGTAGGACCAACTCGGCTTCGGGATGAGCCTGCAACGCAGCCCCCAAAGTGGCAGCGCTGGACGCTTCCACAACCACGTGGTGCGGCAAACGGTCCCGCAGCACGTGGATCACCGCGGCGCGAAACAGCGGGTGGTCGTCGGCAACGATCAGGGAGACTTCTGACATAACAGCAAGTCTGGCACATCTCCCCCATCCAAAGCCGGTTGCAACGACAGCCACCGTTTCAGACTCTCCCGTGCGGCCCTTGCTCAGTGCTGCGGAACCTGACGCACGCTGCTGCGCCAGGCATCCAGAAACTGCTGGCGTTTGAGCGTATCCAGGTACACCAGCAACCCGGGGCCAGGCGAGATCGGCCGGAACGGCGGGGCGGTATGCGTAGGCGCCGACATGATCGGAGCCAGTCGCGCTTGTTGCGCAAGTACCTGCTGGCCACGTGGCGACAGTAAATAGTCTAGAAACTGGCGCGCCTGGTTTGCGTGTGGCGCGCGACGTGGGATCACTGCGGTGCGTAACGCGACCAGGGTGCAGTCCTCCGGTTGTACGATCGCCAGCGGCGCACCGGCGTCGATACGCGCCTGCACGTACGAACCGAATACATTGTAGGCAAGCAGCAGGTCCCCACGCGCCACCTTATCCAACAATGCGCCGGTATGCTGCTCAAGCTTCACCTGATTGTCGCCAAGCGCGGCCAGTAGCGCACCAGCGATGCTTCCCAGCTGCGCGTCCTGGGTGGCGAACAGATAGCCGACACCGCTGCGCTGCACATCGTAGGTGCCGATCCGCCCACGCAGTGGCATCGTCGGGTCGCGCAGCAAAGCCAGTAACTCTCTGCGTGTACGCGGCACCTGCGCGGCTGGAAGGCGACGGGTGTTATAGACGATCACCACCGGCTCGTAACTGATCGCGAAAATCTCATGGCGCCAGCGCGCCCACTCTGGAAGCGCGTCGGTTTGTGGCGAGCGATACTCAAGCGCATGACCGTCGTTGACCAGCTTAGTTTGTAGGTCCGCACTCGCGCTGATGAGCAGATCCGGGCTAGCTGTGCCGGGCTGCGGATGCAAATAGCGGTTGTAAATGTCTCCGGCAACGATGTCTTCGTAGACGACCTCGGTATCGGGGTGCAGCCGTTGATAGTCGGTGATGACCGCCGCAAACACCTCAATGTCAGTGGAGCCATGGATACGCAGCTGTGCGCGAATCATCCCTCGCGCGGGAAAGCGGCGCACATCACCAGGATTGGCCAAGGCTGGGATAACGATCAGCAGCAGTGGCAAGAGCCATATCAGGCGGTATAAGACACGTGCACCCTTGGCACGCCCGTTCAGCCTCGATGCGATGACTCGCCGACGCAGCTCGGGACCGACGCCCCTCCCGCGACGCTTTCCGTCGTTCATACGTGTACCCGGGGAAATTTCAGTGTGGCGACCAATCCACCACCGATACGATTGGACAGACCGATGCGACCGCCATGGCTCTCGACGATGCGCTTGACGATCGCCAATCCGAGCCCAGCGCCGCCGGAAGGCGCATGCTCACCGCGCACGAAGCGCTCAAACACGCGCTCGGCCTCCGCTGCGGGGATTCCAGGACCATGATCGGCCACGGTCACTACACATTCGCGCGCATCGCCCGTCACCGCCAGCTGCAGCAATGTGCCACCGCCGTACTTGCAGGCATTGTCGATCAAGTTCTTTAATGCTTCACGGAGCAGCAACGCATCACCATCAATCCGTAACGGTTGTGGATCGATCACCAGCTGCACGCGCATGCCACTGCTGCGCGGCACCGCCTCGTGCAATGCCTGATGTACTAATTCGACCAGATCCAAGGTTTCAAAGCGTTTTATCTGCGAACGATGGATCGCACTGGCATCGCTCAGCAACTGATTAAGCAACCGACTCATATGGCTGGCATTGCGCTCAATTGCCTCCAGACTGCGACGTAATTGGTGAGCATCATCTTCATCAATCGCCAACTGCGCCTGTGCGAGCAACGCCGCCAGCGGCGTGCGCATCTGGTGCGCGGCCTCAGCCATAAACGCGCGCAGCGTCTCATTACTGCTTTCCAAGCGCGACATAAAGTGATTCAGCGCGCCCACCATATGCGCCATTTCGCTTGGCGGCACCACCGATAGAGGCCGTAGATCCGACGGTTCGCGTCGCGACAAGTCGCGCTCAATTCGATGCAACGGTCGCAGTGCACGATGTACCCCGAGCCCGACCAACGCCAGGGACAATAGCGACAGCACCGCGATCGCCAGCAGCGCATTGACCACCAGCGAACCAGCCAGCGCATTGCGCGCACGCCGGGTCTGGCCGACCTGCACACGCACCTCGGCCTGTCCAGCGGCCGAGGACACCGGCCGGGCAACCACAGCAAACCGTACGCGTTCGCCGCTGTAGTCAGCATCAAACAACAGCGGTGTGTTGTCGAGCGTTGCCATGTGTGGCACCGGCAGGTCACCGTAACCGGTGATGGTCTGCCCCTGCGCGTCGTAAACTCGGTAAAATATTCGGTCCTCTGGGGCCATCGCCAGCAGGTCCAGTGCCGCATACGGCAGGTCAACCTGCCATTGCCCACCGGTCAACGCGACACTGTCTAAGATCGACAGCGCCGAAGCGATAAGCAAGTGATCGTAAGAGCGGTCGGCGGCCCGCTGGCCGTAGCTGCGCACGCCAAAAAACAGCACCAACGTGCCCATCGCCGACAGCAGACCCAGATACAGCCATAGGGTTCGCCGGATCGAACCGCCCTCAGCCATCGGTCGCCTGCTCCTGACTCATGTCCTGTAGCTCGAGCAAATAACCCGCACCGCGCACCGTCGTGATGCGCAGCGGGGCAGCAACCAGCTTCTTGCGCAGCCGCGCGACATACAGCTCAATCGCATTCGGTCCAGCCTCGTCGTCAAAGCCGAACAGACCATTGCCGATCTCGTCCTTGCCAACCACTTGGCCGATTCGGCCGATCAGGATCTCAAGCAGGCGGTACTCGCGGTTGGGCAAGTCCAGCAGCTCGCCATCCAGACTCACCCGATGAGCGGCGTTGTCAAACTCAAAGCCACCAATCCGCATGACCTCGGTGGCCTGGCCACGGTTGCGGCGCAGCAACACCCGGCAGCGCGCCTCAAACTCGCGAAAGTCAAAGGGTTTACCGAGATAGTCGTCAGCTCCCACATCCAGAGCCTGCACGCGGTCCTCAATCCCATCACGTGCGGTCAGCATCAGCACCGGCGTGACGTCACCGCGCTCGCGCATGCCGGCCAAAATGCGCAGGCCATCCAACCGCGGCAAGCCGATGTCGAGCACGACCAGATCGAACCCCTGGTAGCGCAGCACGCCGGCCGCGGCCAGGCCATCGCATTGCCAGTCCACCGCATGTCCACTGCGGCGCATGCGCCGCACGATCGCGTCGGCGAGATCAGGATTGTCTTCTACCAGCAGGATACGCATCGCTTCGGGCTTCGGGCTTCGGGCTTCGGACACAGGCTACAAGGAAGCCTCGCTTTTACGAATCCTCGTGTCCATCGGCACGACAGGTCAATGACAGCTTTACCCGCCTAGTGTGCGTCCACCACCGGCGCACCTAAGCACCGGAACACGACAACGCGCCTTACGCGCACCTGGGAGGGTACGTGCACCACCATTACACACTGCGCTTGCGCGGTCTGCTGGCCTGCGCGCTGGCTTCGGCTGCCGGCACTGCGTCCGCAGCCGAATGGGCCGATGGCGACATCACCGCCGAACTGAGCGGCCGCATTCACTGGGACTTCGCGCGTTTTGATAACGACAACCGCGGCGAGCCCAATCGAAACGATACCGAATTCCGTCGGATATGGCTGGATGTTTCCGGAAAATTCTACGGATTCGGTTACAAGATCGAAGGCGACTTCGCCGGCTTACAGGACGAGCCGGGTAACAAGGGCATTGAGGCCAAGGACATCTACATAACGCGCGCGTTCGGCAACGCCGGAACCCTGAGCGTCGGCCAGTTCAAACAGTATTTCTCGCTCGACGATCGCACGGGCTCGAACTATGGCCAATTTCTTGAGCGTAGCGACGCCGCCACCACACTGGCGCCGCTTTATCGAAAGGCAGTGTCTTGGCAAGCCGCGCACCAGGACTACACCTGGGCCGCCAGCGTCTACAGCTTGGAGAGCATCGACGTATCCAGCACCAAGGGCCAAGCCATTGGCGGCCGCGCAACCTGGGCGCCCAACGCTCGAGACGGCGACGTACTGCACCTGGGCTTGTCGCTGGCACATGAGCATTACGATCACCCGGGCACTGACGGCGCCGATGCACTCAGCATCCGGCCTCGCCCAGACGGGCATCTATCGGATAACAGCCGCATCATCTTGGCGCGCTTCGCCGACGGTCGCGACACCAATGTCGATAAATGGGCGCTCGAGTATGCGCAGGTACGAGGACCGCTCTCGTGGCAAGGTGAATACATCGGTGGGATCTTCGACGATGGCGCACAGCGCGCCACGGTGCAGTCAGCATATGGCTTTCTCAGTTGGTTCGTTACTGGTGAATCACGTGCCTACGAGCGCAAGACCGGACGCTTTGGTCGGGTCAAAGCGCTGAACCACGACGCCGGTGCGTTTGAGCTGGCACTGCGCTACGACCGTATGTGGGGTCACCAGCACCGGATCGGCGGTGCCGACCTGATCGACGCATCCACCGCCAGCTGGACGCTCGGCGCGAACTGGTATCTCAAGCCAAACCTGCGGCTGATGCTAGACCTGGTCGACAGTCGCAATCGTGATTACCTGGCCGGCACTACGTTGGATCACACCCGCGCCGTGATCGGGCGGATCCACTACGACTTCTGATAACCAGAACAAGCTTCAGTTCCGACGCTTAGTCGACAAGACCCGTCGGGACTGAAGCCGCTCTCACAACGTTCCCTATCGCACTCTCTGAGGAGAATCCATGCTGACCGTGCTCGGCTTCGGAATGGTCATCACCTTCATGTACCTAATCATGAGCAAGCGGCTGTCGCCGCTGGTGGCCTTGATCGTGGTACCGATCGTGTTCGCATTGGCCGGCGGGTTCGGCTTGGGCATCAACGATATGATGCTTGAAGGCATCAAGAAGATCGCGCCAACTGGTGTGATGCTGATGTTTGCGATTCTCTACTTCGGGGTGATGATCGACGCGGGCCTTTTCGACCCGCTGGTACGGCGAATCCTGCATATCGTCAAGGGCGATCCGATGAAGATCGTACTAGGCACCGCCGTTCTTGCGCTGATGATCTCGCTCGACGGCGACGGCTCAACCGCCTACATGATCACCATCGCGGCCATGCTCCCGCTGTATCAGCGCGTGGGCATGAACACGCTTAACCTGACCTGCGTGACGATCATGGCCAGCGGGGTGATGAATCTGACCCCATGGGGCGGCCCCACCGCGCGTGCAGCAACCGCATTGCACCTTGATCCGGCCGAAGTCTTTATCCCGTTGGTGCCAGCGATCGCGCTGTCGATCGCCGGCATTTTGCTGCTGGCCTGGTACCTGGGTATGAAGGAACGCGTGCGCCTGGGCGTCATGCACCTGCCGGGTGACAACGGGCTGGACATAGATGTGTCCGAAGACGGCGACGCCCTGCCGCGGGTAGAGGATGCCGAGGACACCAAGCGGCCGAAGCTACTGTGGGTCAATTTCGCGTTGACGGTGATGCTGATGGTCGCGCTGGTGATCGGTGTGCTGCCAATGCCAGTGCTGTTCATGATCGGCTTCGCGCTGGCGCTGTTGATCAACTACCCCAACCTGGCCGAGCAGCGCCGTCGCCTGGTCAGCCACGCCGGCAGCGTACTGGCGGTGGTGTCGCTGATCTTCGCCGCCGGTATCTTCACCGGGATCCTGTCCAACACCGGCATGGTCGAGGCAATGTCGCGCAGCTTCCTGGCGGTGATCCCCGACAGCTGGGGCCCCTACCTGTCAATGATTACCGCCATCGCCAGCATGCCGTTCACGTTCTTCATGTCCAACGACGCGTTTTATTTTGGGGTGCTGCCAATCCTGTCGGAAGCCGCTGGCCATTACGGCATCACTCCGGTGGAAATGGCGCGGGCTTCGTTGGCCGGCCAGCCGGTGCACCTGCTCAGCCCATTGGTGCCATCGACCTACCTGCTATGCGGTCTGGCCAAGGTGGATTTCGCCGACCACCAGCGTTTCACGCTGAAGTGGGCCGTACTGGTGTCGTTGCTGCTGCTGGGCGGCGGCCTGTTGTTTGGTCTGTTCCCGTTTGCCGCCTGAGGACGATCGGGATCGGGGACTCGGCAATTCATCGCCCCCCCCTTTCCGCCGTTCAGTCCCGTATTGCTCACCAAACGCCTAAGGAGTACCAGCATGACTTTGCGAATCGCCTACGTCACCAGCGGCATGGGTAGCATAGGGACTGCCATCTGCCAGAAGCTTGCCCGCAGCGGTCACACCGTGGTCGCCGGCTGTGGCCCTAACTCACCGCGCAAAGCCACCTGGTTGCGCGAACAGCGCGAACTTGGCTTCGACTTCGTCGCCTCGGAGGGCAACGCCGCCGACTGGAACTCTACCGTGGCTGCATTCGACAAAGTGCGCGTCGAGGTCGGCGAAATCGACGTGCTGGTCAACAATGCCGGCGGTAGTCGCGACATGCTGTTTCGCCAGATGAACCGCGAGGACTGGCAAGCGGTGATCGCCAGCAACCTGGACGCGTTGTTCAACATCACCAAGCAGGTCATTGATGGAATGGCAACACGCGGCTGGGGGCGGATCGTTAACATCGGCTCGGTCAGCGCGCACAAAGGGCAGATCGGCCAGGTCAACTACGCCACCGCCAAGGCGGCAATGCATGGCTTCACTCGTGCCCTGGCCCATGAAGTGGCGATGCGCGGCGTCACCGTCAATACCGTCTCGCCCGGCTACATCGCCAGCGCGTCAATCAGCAGCTTCCCGCCGGATGTACTCGACCGCCTGGCCAGCACCGTGCCGGTGCGCCGGCTCGGCAAGGCCGAAGAGGTCGCCGGACTGTGCGCCTGGCTGGTATCCGACGAGGCCGCCTACGTGACCGGCGCCGACTATGCGGTTAACGGTGGGCTTTATATGGGTTAGCACTCCGGCTCATTAAGAATCCTGACTGAAACGGATGACGTAGGGCTTCACCTGTATTTGGACGCGACGCAACCGATCCCGCCGCCACGCACACCCACGGTAGTTGCGATCCATCCCGATAGCTCATGCCGCTACCTGAGATGCGTGCAGAACGCCGCACCCCGCTCGAGCGACAGATCGTGCGACGCCCCAGACTAGCGGCGGCTGCGGCGCCCACCACCACGTGTATCGGGGGATTTGCCAGGCGCTTTGGCAGCTGCATTCTGTGCCAGCCGGGCTGCCAACCGGTCGGCAGCGCCGGCGACCTCATCGCGTAACTTGAGGTAATGGCCCAACCGCGCCGGGTCGAGCTGACCGACCTCGATAGCGGCACGCACCGCACAACCGGGCTCAGCGCGATGGCAACAGTCGCGGAAACGGCACGTCTCGGCCAGCGCCTCAATATCGGCAAAGCCGCCGTCGGCCAAGTCCTCTTCGCCGGTCGGCTTGAGTTCACGCATTCCCGGCGTGTCAATCAGGCACGCCCCCCCCGGTAGCCCAATCAGAGCGCGATAAGTCGTGGTGTGACGACCGCGCGAGTCGCTCTCGCGCACCTCGCTGGTACGCATTTTCTCCACTCCCAGCAAAGTGTTGGTCAGCGTGGACTTGCCTGCGCCGGAGGACCCTACCAGCACTGCGGTGCGACCTGGCCCCAGCCAGCGCTGTAACGTCGACACACTGTGCGGATCTTTGGCGTTGACCGCGCATACCGCCACATCCTGTGCCGCAAGCTCGACCAGCGCGGCGATCGCACCGGACACGTCAGCCGTACGATCGGCCTTGGTCAGTACGACCACCGGCTGCGCTCCACCGCTGCCGACCAACAACCGGTAGCGCTCGATCCGGCGCGGATTGAAGTCGGCGTCGAGTCCGCAAACGATGAACACGGTGTCGATGTTGGCCGCGATCACCTGCTGGTGGTAATGCTCACCGGCCGCGCCACGCTTGATCGCAGTGCGCCGCGGCAGCAACGCGACAATCCGCGGCCCCTCCATGAGCACCCAATCGCCGACCGCCGCTCGCTCGTGTGAAGGAAAGCGTGGCAGCTGCCACTGCGGCAGCGATTCGGCCTTGCTCGCCATGTCAGCGTGTTTGGCGACCATGTAACCGGAACGATGCTGCTCGACCACCCGTGCCGGCCGCGCATGGGGATGAGCCTGGAACAGCGCCTGCCAATGCGGGTCCTCGGGCGCACCGGACCAGGGCCAGCCGATCCGGCGCAGCGCAGAATAGTCGGAGAAAGCGTCGATCATGGTGGGGATTCTACGGGTGCCGCAGAAACCGCGTGTACTCCCTCCCGAACCCGCACGCACCGTCGCCTCCGGGCCGCGCCAGGAGGCCAACGCTGCGCCCGACTCGCAATGTGAAACGCAGTGCCTCTCCGGGCGCAGCCCCCCCTGCGAGCTGACGCAGCGCCCAACGTGATGCAGCCCCCAGAAAATCCGCCATTCAGCCCCGTCGTATTTCCGCTAACATGCCGGTTCCATGCCAACCTGGCCCAGCGCGATGTCCTCCAGCCTGCAAAAGCCGCTCGCCACACGCGCGCGCCTGTCCGAAGTCCGCTACGAGATCCGCGGCGAACTGGCGCGACGCGCTAGGGATCTGGAGGCGCAGGGCCGCAAGCTCGTCAAGCTCAACATTGGCAACCCCGGCAATTTCGGTTTCCGCGCGCCCGAGCATTTGCAGCGCGCGATCGCCGACGATATGGGCCGCACCGACCCGTATACCCATCAGCAGGGCCTGCCGGTGGCGCGTGAGGCGATCGCCGCCGCCTACGCCCGTCGCGATTATCCGGATGCGCATCCGGACCGGATCTTCGTGGGTAACGGTGTTTCCGAACTGATTGATCTGTCGTTGCGCGCATTGCTTAATCCCGGTGACGAAGTGCTGGTTCCTTCGCCGGACTACCCACTGTGGTCGGCTGCGACCATCCTTAACGACGGCCGCCCGGTGTTCTACAGCTGCCTTCCGGAGAGCGGCTTCCTGCCCGACCCGGTGCAGATCGAGACCCTGATCTCCCAGCGCACCCGCGCGATCGTGCTGATTAATCCCAACAATCCCAGCGGTGCCAGCTACTCGCGCGAACTGCTGGAGAAAATCGTCGCGATCGCGCGTAAGCACGACCTGCTGCTGATGGTCGATGAGATCTACGACCAGATCCTCTACGACGGGGCAACGTTTCAGCCAGTCGCGCCACTGGCCGGTGAGGTGCCGTGCATCACTTACGGTGGACTGAGCAAGGTCCACCGCGCCTGCGGCTGGCGCGTAGGCTGGGCACTGCTGTCCGGCGACATTGCCCGTATAGGCGATCTACGCAATGCGATGGATTTGCTGGGCGCGCTGCGTTTATGCGCTAACGTGCCGGGCCAATATGCGATCGATGCGGCAGTCAACGGTCCGGACACGATTAGCGCCCTGTGCTCGCCGGGCGGCCGCCTGTATGAGACCCGACGCGCAGTGATCGAGGCCTGCGAGGCGAGTGAACACCTGTCGTTGGTCGCGCCAGCCGGTGCGCTGTACGCATTCCCGGCGGTGATCGGCCATGCCGCGCGCAGTTTTGACGACCATGCCTTCGCGCTTGATCTGATGAACGAGGAAGGCGTACTGGTCGTACCCGGTTCAAGCTTCAATGTGCCCTATCGCAACCACTTCCGAGTGACCTTGCTACCGGAACCGGCCGTGATGCGTGAGGTGTTTGCCCGTATCGACCGCGCATTGGCCCGACGCGCCGAGGCCAACACCAAGGTGGTCCCGCTCAAACGCGCGCAGTCGGCGGCGTAAACGCCGCTGCGGCCAACCTATTCAGTCTGACTGAACGACAGCGACTGGCCACGGCCGTCGCGAGTCTAGCGCACCCGTTCCGCCCCCTGTCTCCTAATCCTGCTCATGACCTTGCGCTACCTCGCCCTGGGTGACTCTTACACACCATCGGCGAGGGCGTCTCGGCGCTGGAGCGCTGGCCATGGCAGTGGGCGCGTGCGCTCCGCGCGGACGGCATCGCACTGGCCGATCTGCAGATCGTAGCCACCGCCGGCTAGACCACTGACGAGCTCGACGCAGGCATCGACAGCGCCTCACCCCGCGGCCCATTCGCACTGGTCAGCCTGCCGATCGGTGTCAACGACCACTACCGGGGCCGGCCGCTGGATGGATATCGAGCCAACTTTTCGATATTGCTCGAGCGCGCCATTGGCCTGGGCGGTGGCCACTGCGATCGCGTGCCGGTGCTTTCAAACCCAGACTGGGGCATCACCCCGTTTGCGCGCTCACAAGGCCGTGATCCAATCAATACCGAACGGGAAATCGACGCTTTTAATGTCGTGGCTGCTGCGGTTTGCGCCGGCCGCGGTGTCAGCTTTGTCGACATCGCCGGCCATAGCCGCGCGCACAGTGCCGATCCAGCGATGCTGGCCGAAAACGGCTTGCACCCGTCAGCCGCCATGTATGCCGGCTGGAGAACACTGGCACACGATCAAATCCGCCGCGTCTTCATCTGAATTCGCCAAGCTGGCACGTCTTTTTCATGCGTACGCACTCGCTCGCGGCACACGCATTTGAGATAGACACGATCCCTGGCGGCCCCGTATCGGCCTGTACGCGCACTTAGGTTAAGCTCGCACGCCTCCCCAGAGCCGGAGCGCACCTTGAGCGATACGTCCCGTCCGCTGAGTCCGCACCAAGCCCAGGCCATTGCGCGTGCGTTTTTGCCGCCCCATCCACTGGGCAACCGCTACGACTACTACTACACCCGCATCAAGCTGCGGACCGACCCGCTCTACCCAGGCGTACTCGCCGCGTTGCGCGGGATCAGCGCGCCGCTGCTCGACCTAGGCTGCGGCCTAGGCTTACTCGCGCATGCGCTACGCGCCGATGGCCAAACCGTGGACTACTACGGCGTGGACATCGACGCCGCCAAGATCCGCCGCGCGCGCCGTATCGCCGAGCGTACCGGGATGACCGGAGTCGGTTTCGACGTGCTCGACCTCAAACATGCCATCCCTCCCCACCGTGGCAGCGTAGCCATCCTGGACGTGTTGCAGTACCTCCCCGAAGCCGGTCAAGCGGAGCTAATCGCACAGGCTGCCGACATGCTTGTCCCCGGCGCGCGTCTGGTGATCCGCTGCGGCCTGGACGACGCCAGCCGCCGTGGCCGCACCAGCCGCATTGGCGACGTGATCGCGCACCTGGCCGGCTGGATGCAGGAGCTTCCTCGCAGTCCGCCCACCCGCGCGCGGCTGCAAACGCAGCTGGCTGCATCCGGATTGCAAGCCCGGTTCACGCCGCTATACGGCAACACCCCGTTCAACAACTGGCTGATTGTGGCCGAGCGCGCTTGAGCGAGGTTGGGGTAAAACCCTCGCGGGCATCGCCCGCTCCCGCGGAGACAGGGCGCCTCGCCGAATCAGCCGCATTGCTCAGTAGCCGTGAACCGGTCGATACGTGCGCACCGCCATCACCAACCCCAGCCCCGTCAGCAGCGATACCGCCGAAGTCCCACCGTAGCTAATCAGCGGCATCGGCACCCCGACCACCGGGAGCAAGCCCGAAATCATCCCGCCATTGACGATCACGTAGACGAAAAACGACAGCCCAGTCGCCCCGGCCAGCAGCCGCGAATAGGTGTCGCGCGCATGCGCGGCGATCCACAGACAGCGCCCGACCACCACCAAATACAGCGCCAGCACCGTCGCCACGCCGATCCAGCCAAACTCCTCGCTCAGCACCGAGAACGCGAAATCAGTGCTCTGTTCGGGGATGAAGTTCAGATGCGATTGCGAGCCCAGCCCCCAGCCCTTACCACTGAAACCACCTGACCCAATCGCGATCTTGGACTGGATGATGTTCCAGCCAGCGCCGAGCGCATCATTCTCAGGGTTGAGAAACATCATAATGCGGTCCTTCTGGTAGGGCCGCAGCAGCCAGAACCACGCCACAGGTGCAACGGCCGAAACACTGCCTACACCAATCCCGACCCACCACCAGGGCAGCCCCCCCAGCAACAATACGAACACCCCTGAAGCGGCAATCAGCACACCGGTACCAAAGTCAGGTTGCAACATAATCAGCGCGGTCGGTAAGCCGATGATGCCCAAGCTAACCACCACCGAGAGCAACCGCGGTGGCAGCGGTACACGATGCAAGTACCAGGCCACCATCATCGGCAGACTGATCTTTAACAGCTCGGCCGGCTGCAGGTAGAACAGTTTCAAGTCGAGCCACTGGCGACCGTACTTGCCCGTACCAAGCGCGAACACCGCCAGCAGCGGTAGCATCGACAACACATAAACCAGTGGCGTCCACGCACGCAGGCGTAGAACGGACAAGCGCGAAACCGTCCACATAGCCACCACACCCACCACAAACCGCGAGCCCTGCGCGATCATCAGCTGATCGTTGCCGGTCGTCGCGCCGCCGGCGCTATGCATCACCATCAGCCCGATCGACATCAGCGCACCCAATGCCAGGCATAGCGGCCAGTCGAGTGTCCGCGTGAAGCGCGCGCCCAGGTCGAGCATCCACCGTAATAACACCCTCACTGACCATCCTCCGGCACCGAGTCGGGGATTGCAGGTGTGGCCGTTGGCAGTGACGCAGCCGAATCAAGCTGCACCGTCCCGGGACCGACTGCGACGGTGAACGAAGGTTGCAAAGCCAATGCGGCCTGATCTCCGGCCTGGCGTCGCTGCGGCGAGTCAGCATCGACCTGCACGCCGCCAATGGCGGTACTGCCGCGCTCGGCATCCAGCGGCTCCAGACCGGCGGGCATGCGTCCGAGCAACCACGCATCGAAGATCTTGCGCGCGATTGGTGCGGCGGTGCTGGCACCGTAACCACCGCCCTCCACTGCGATCGCGACTGCAATCGTCGGGTGGTCCGCCGGCGCGAAACCCTCAAATAACGAACGATGGCGTAGATGCAGCGGCAGGCTGCGTGGGTCGACGGCAGCCAAACCGCGGCGACTGACTACCTGCGCAGTACCGGTCTTACCGGCCATCGAGTACGGCGCCCCGATCGTGATCGCATAGCCGTTGCCGCCGGGGCGCATGGTGTCCATCATGCCCTCGCGAACCCACTGCAGATTACTGGGATTGTCGCTGATCGGCTTACTCGGACCGAGGGGCATCGCGGTCCATGGCCGGTCGAACGCACTGCGCCGGGAGGCGACCAGATGCGGAGTACGCAACTGGCCATCGGCGATGCCCGCCACCCCACGCACCAGTTGCAGCGGCGTCACCTTCCAGTCCCCTTGCCCGATCGCAATATTGACTGTATCGCCCGGATACCACCGCTCTTTACGACTCTTCATCTTGTACGCGGGCGAAGGCACAATGCCGCCAATCTCGCCGGCTAGATCGATGCCGGTCGGCGAGCCGAAGCCGTACCGATACATGTAGCTATCGACTTTGGAGATGCCCATGTCGACCGCCAATTTGTAGTAATACGTATTGACCGACTGTGCAATCGATTTACGCAGATCGGTCCAGCCATGGCCGCCTCGATGTGAATCGCCCCAACCACGACTGACCCCGGGCAGGTAAAACATTCCGGTGGACAGGATCCGATCCAGCGGCCGGCGAGTGCCACTATCAAGCCCGGCCAGCCCCATGAACGGCTTAATCGTTGAACCGGGTGCGACCCCGCCCAACACCAACCGGTTGAACTGCGGCCGCGAGGGGTTTTCGTTGAGCTTCTTGAAATCGGCGTGCGAAATTCCGTTGACGAACAAGTTAGGGTCGTATGACGGCAAGCTGACCATCGCCAGAATCTCGCCGGTGCGTGGATCCATCGCAACCGCCGCCCCCTCATAGCTACCGAACGCCGCCACCATTGCACGCTGAAGATCGGCATCGATGGACAATCTGAGGTCCGCCCCGGATTGCGCCGGCACTCGGCCCAAGGTACGGACCGCACGCCCCTGCACGTTGGTCTCCACCTCTTCGTAGCCGACCTTACCGCGCAAGTCTTGCTCGTAATAGCGCTCCAATCCCGACTTGCCAATGTGGGTGAGCGCCGCATTGTTCTGACCGAGCGCATCCAAGTCTTTCTCATCGACTCGACCGACGTAGCCGATAATGTGCGCGAACAGCTCCCCGAAGGGGTAATGGCGGGTGAGATATGGCTCCAGCTCGACACCGGGAAAGCGCCATCGCTCGACCGCAAAGCGCGCCATTTCCTCTTCACTCATACGCAGCCGGATGGTCACCGGCAGAAAGCTACGTCGGCTCTTGCGTTCGCGTTTGAAGCGCTCCAGGTCCTCCGGACTGATATTGACGACTTTGCCCAGCGCGGCCAGCATCGCATCCATGTGGGCGACTTTATCGGGGGTCACATCCAACCGAAATGCCGGCACGTTTTCCGCCAGCAGCCGGCCGTTCCGGTCATAGATCATTCCACGTCCGGGCACGACCGGGCGCGGCTTGATCCGGTTGGCCTCCGAGCGGGTCGCATATTCCTCGTGGTCGACTACCTGCAGCTTGAAATACCACCCCCCCAGCCCGAGCAGGCACAGCAACACCATGGCAAAACCCAGCACCGCGCGCCGGCGGAACTGCTCAGCCTCAGCATGCGGGTTTTTGAACGGGCGACGGGACGACATGACGGACTACTTGGCGCGCTTGCCCAGACGCAGCGCGTCCAGCAACACGAACAGCAGCGGCCACAGCAGCATGCCTAGCAACGGCGCCCACCAGTAGCTCCACGGCAAGGTCGGCTCTCCCACTGCCAGGTGCGCCGCCGCCGAAACGACACGGTCGTTGACCAGCAACCCCCCGATTGCCAGTGCTTGCTGCGACATCGGAAAGAAGCGCAGCCGTGCGCGAAAACGCTGCAGGATGAAGGTCATCACCACCAGCCTAAGCGCCTGCTCGCCGAGCAATGAGCCATACAACATGTCCGCGATCAGCCCCATCGCAAACGCCAGACCCAACCCCGCACGTTCCGGATCCTCAACCACCCAGTACGCCAATACCAGTGCCAGCCAGTACGGCCGCAGCGGCTGCACTACGGCCGGCAACGGCAGCAGCCCCAGCAACAACGCCACGACGAGGCTAACCGGCATTACCCAACCCTTGCGCGGACGGCTCATCGTTCCTCCTGCGCGGCCGAGTGAAGCTGCTGGGTGGACGGCTGCGCACCGCTGGCATCAGAACGCGGCGCTGGCGCGGAGACGGCATGCGGCTCGGTCTGCGCGGCAGCGGCTGGCTTCACGCCAGCCGCGATTCCGCCGGATGCCCCCTCAACCGCTGCTGGCGGTACCGGAGCCTGGCGCAGCAACAACACATCCCGGCCGCGATCCAGCTTTGCTGCCGGGGCGATCTCCCCGACCAAAAATGCATGCGTATCATCAGGCCGCAGCGCCGACACCGTGCCTACCGGGAAGCCGGCCGGAAACCGCCCTCCCAGGCCTGAGGTGACGATTTGGTCGCCGACTTCCACCCCCGCACTGAGCGGAATGTCACGCAGCTCCAATCGATCGCCCCGCCCATAGACGATCAACCGAACACCGGTGCGCGCCACGCTGACCGGGACCGCATGATCTGGGTCGGTCAGCAGCAATACAGTCGAATGAAACCGACTCGTTTCAACCACCTGCCCCATCAGCCCCCCGGCATCGATCACCGCCTGCCCGACCCGCACACCGTCACGACTGCCGGCATCCAAAATCAGCCGCTGCCGCGTCGGATCAAGGTCGACGTCGAGAATCGGCGCCAACTGCACGTCCAGCCCGCCACGCTCGGCGACGTTGAGCAGCTCGCGTAGCTGCGCGTTATCGAGCGCGGCAGTACGCAGCCGGGTCAAGCGCGCATTGGCTATCAGCAGCTCGTTGCGTAAGTGGCGATTTTCCTCAACCAATTGCACATGGGTCGCGGCGTTGTCCTTGACTTGGGTTCCGAGTCGGCCCGGCAATCCGGCCAACGCCCAGATTGGCTGCACCAGCACATTAGCTTGGGTGCGCAGCTGCGCCAACCAGCTACCGCGGCTGTCGAGCGCAATCAGCACAATCGCCATCGCAAGGTAGGCGAGTAGGCGAACGGTACTGACGGCTTCGCCCCGAGAGGCGACAGGAGGACCGGCGTAAGGAGGCATCGTGGAACGCTATGGAGAGATGGGATTGAGGGATTCGCGACAGTAAGGGCAGCAGTGGACGTCCAGGACCTCGTATTTCGAACGAATCCCGGTTCACAGCGTGTCCACAGCCAAATGGCGGGTAATCCCAGCCCCGCTCACTCCGGTGCGAAGAACTCGTTACCGTGCATATCGACCAATTCCAGCGCGCGGCCGCCGCCACGGGCCACGCAGGTCAATGGATCATCGGCCACCTGCACGTGCAGGCCGGTCTCTTCAGAGATAAGCCGGTCCAGATCGCGCAGCAGCGCACCACCACCGGTCAACACGATACCGCGCTCGGCTACATCCGCACACAGCTCCGGCGGGGTCTGCTCCAGCGCAAGCTTGACCGCCGAGACGATACCCGACAACGGCTCGTGCAGCGCTTCCAGCACCTCATTTGAGTTGATCTTTATCATCTTCGGCACGCCCTCGGCGAGGTTGCGCCCGGAGATCTCCATCTCTTGCACCTCGGTCTGCGGGTAGGCGCAGCCGATCTCCAGCTTGATCCGCTCGGCGGTGGCCTCGCCGATCAGCATGCCGTGATTGCGCCGCACATAGTTGGTAATCGACTCGTCAAAGCGGTCTCCCCCCACCCGCACCGACTGCGAATAGACAATACCGTTCAGCGAGATAACCGCCACCTCGGTAGTGCCTCCGCCGATGTCGATGACCATCGAACCTCGCGCCTCGGTCACCGGCATCCCGGCACCGATCGCCGCGGCCATGGGTTCCTCAATCAGATAGACATCACGCGCGCCGGCCTCCTCCGCTGACTCCTTGATTGCGCGCCGCTCGACCTGGGTTGAACCTGCGGGCACGCATACCAACACGCGCGGGCTCGGGCGCAGGACGCGTGACTTGTGCACCTTCTTGATGAAGTGCTTCAGCATTGCCTCGGTATAGGTGAAGTCGGCGATCACGCCATCCTTCATTGGCCGGATCGTGGTGATGTGCCCCGGAGTACGGCCTAGCATCTGCTTGGCCTCTGCGCCAACCGCCGCAACGGATCGAGTACCACCGATCGTGCGGTCCTGGCGCACCGCCACCACAGACGGCTCATTCAGGACAATGCCCTGGCCGCGCACATAAATCAGGGTGTTGGCCGTGCCCAGGTCGATGGACAGGTCGTTAGAGAACATGCCGCGGAGCTTCTTGAACATCGGGAAAGGGGATCCTGAGGAGGGTGCGCCCGGGCGCCGAATGGCGAAAAAATGGGCAAAAACGAAGTCGGCTAGCCTAGCAATCCCCGCTGGATGCGGGCAAGAAAAAATCCGCGCAAATTACCCGCCTTTCACCGGCGG
>Cebus_capucinus_imitator_PRJNA485217_SSR047__coassemble_1009_pt1 | contig 46703 bp, 37 predicted proteins | sample Cebus_capucinus_imitator_PRJNA485217_SSR047__metabat2_high_PE_004 | metagenome-assembled genome bin Cebus_capucinus_imitator_PRJNA485217_SSR047
GCGCCACCATCTCGGAGGTGTAGAGGTGATCGCCGAAGAATCGTGTCAATTGGGTGATTTCCAGGCTCAGTTGCACCCGTGCAAGGTGGCTGGATGAGGCCACGCAGCGCGGTGTGTTTAGCTGCGTCAGAACCTCGGCCATGTGAGGGACGGGACGCAGTTCGCTGCGAAAGTACTGCAGCAGGTGTGTATTGAGGTTGCGCTCGAAGTCTTGCGGCAACCGCACCTGCCGCTTAGCTGCGTGCGCGCGCACGCTACTCAGCTGTCGGCCCAGGAAATGACGGGCCACATAGCCGGCATCCGCCGGCAGTCCTTCGCGCGTCAGTGCCTCGGCGAGCACCTGACAGGACAGCGATTCGCTGTCCACGAGTACGCCGTCACAGTCGAAGATCATCAACGCCGGAGCGAGCTCTGGAGCCACTGGATGCCGTCTCGAATCGATTACGATGCCAGCATATCAGATAGAACAAAAGTTCATGGGTGTAACGAATGTAGCAGCGTCTTCGTTCGCGGTTCAATCAGGAAATTGAAACAGTTCCCGATCGAGATGACACCACGCGATGACCGATGACAGTTCCTGGCATCCGTCCACTGGCGGTAGCCGCGCTTCGCGCGGCTCCATTGCCTTACCTCCACTGAGTTGGCGAAGCCTATAGGGAGATGACACCGCCATCGATTGAGGTGCCTTAACTCCGAAAAAAAACGGGTCATCAGGGGCAGGGTGGCCATCTGCTCACGATGATCTTGTTTTGTTAAGACCGAGGTGCACCAAGGTGTCTACTGCTCCGAGGGATTACCAACTCCTGCCGTTGGCTATGGACTTACAATCATGAGCGCCCGAACATGGCGCTCGGTGGCATCACCCCCGCGATGAAACTTGCACTTGCTGCATAGCTCCACTTTCGGCGACTGCTAAAAATGGGAGGATTACCTCATGGCCAATGAAATTGCGAACTTCCACTTCAGTGTTGCACTTGATATTTGAATCCGCCGATCTCGTAGCCTGACGCGGATTCTTCATTGCCCACGCTCTGGCGGTTACGGATACGGCCATACGAGGTACAACACGCGACCGCGCCGCGCTGATCCTTGGCGGTGTGCCCCAACTCAATGACTACCGAAGGCCGCGGATTGCCGTAGCCGTGGTACCACGCGGCGTTGGTGCGGCTGATGACGGATCGCAATCCCAGCCCGGGGCCATACAGATCAAGTGCGCAGGTCTCCCCGTAATTATTGGCAAATATCGCGCTGTGAGCGCGTTCGCTTTCCGTTAATGAACGATCGATCGCAGCGACCCGCTGGGCGAGTTGCCGCCAGCCGATCTGTTCTGCATAGGTCTCGTTGAATCGGCGCGAGAGGTTCAAGATGGGTGAGTTCACCGGAACCATCGGCAGCATGCTAAGCCCCTCCAGCACTAGGTCGAGCGCAAGTGACAAGACCACGGCGCTACGCAGCGCCCGCGCCCAGTGCAAGGACACATGCGTGGCCCCGTGCTCGATCGCCGCGCATCCCGCCGCGAGCAGCATCGGATAGCCTGGCGCCATGTAGTAGCCGCGTCCCTGCGATGCTCCGAATAGCGCCAGGGGTAGCAGGTGCATCCATGCCAGCACACGGTACGGACGCATCTTCTTGGCAAACGTGACGTAGCCCAGTTCGGCGAGCCAGAGGGGCAGAGTGAGAATGTATGCGTTGGCGTACAGCTGTTCCGGGGAAAAAATCGCGGTGCGTTCCCAGCGAATGTCGTGGGCGTGGATGTACGCAAAGAAATCCGGGTAAACGAAATCGAGGCGGAACTGCCAGATTAGGTGCGGTAGGAACAGCACGCATGCCAGGCCCACACCCCACCATGGCCATGGCGTGCACAGCTGCCGCCGCAGTGGGCCTGTCAGGATTCCGGCGGCAGAGCCAATCGCCTAGTACACGATGGTGTAGCGGGTCATCAGTCCAAGCCGGAAGACGATGCCGAGTAACACCCAGCTGCGTGGTTCGGCGCCGTTGGCCAGGCGTAGACCCGGTCAGGCCGCAGTAACGGTCCACAGCAAATCCGGGCTGCTATACATCAGGGGACTACTCATCACCAGCGAGTACGGCATACAGGCGGTTGCCACGGCTGCGGCGGCCTGCGCGAAACGACGTCCCCTCCAGCTCGTGTGTGATCAGCCCGGCCAATACCATGGCTGCACACTGGGCAAGTGCGGCAAAGACCCGGAAGCCCACCAGCGACGGGCCAAACAGCAGCCGTTCGATACGGCCCGGGAAGGGCAGCAGAGGCGGATAGGGGGCGTAGCCCCAGTCCAGGTGCCGTGCATCGTCGAGCACCTGTAGCTCGTCACGATGGAAGCCATAACTGCCGTTGCAGCAAAGATGCAGTGCAAGCCGTGCCAGTGCTAAAATCAGTAGTATTTTTTCTCACAACGTGGCCAGGTCTGATCGAGCATGGTGTTTCCCTTGGCCTTTCCCTTGGCGTTGTCGGTGAGCGTGGACGGCACGGCGGATGATAGCGGTCGGTCGGCGATCACATCGGGGATTGGGCTGAGTGCGCAAGCGATGGTGCTGCTGCGGTTTTGGACTTTAATCCGAACAACGGCCGCAGCCAGCCGAGGCGGCGGATGATCTCGTAGCCGGCCAGGCAGAGCGCGTAGGTGGCCAGGATCAGCGCGGGGCCTTCAATGGAGGCCGGGATCGCCAGCGGTTTCAGCTCATGAGCCAGCACTAAGATCACGGTCTGGTGCAGGATGTAGATCGGGAATACGGCGGTTGTCAGGTAGCGTAGTCCTGGGCTATCGGCATCGCGCCAGCGGTAGGCAAAGCCAAGCAGGGCCGCGATCGCGCACCATTGGTCCAGCGCCCAGGTGATGCGAAGCAGTAGCCGCAACGGCAATGGGGCGGGGTGGGCGTCGTCGTAACCGGCGAAATACCAGACGTGGATTATCAGCGCATAGCTGATCGCGGCCAGCCCCAGGGCGACCCAGCGCAAGCGCCGTATCGATTGCCAGAAGTCGCTGCTAAAAGCAGCCAGAAAGCCAAACAGAAAGACCGAGAAATACTGGGCGTGGTTATACCAATCATCGACCAGGGCGTGGGTCTGCTCGAAGCGATTGACCAGCAGCAAACGGGCGACGGCGAGTACCGCGACCGGCACCAGCAGCGATCCCCAGCCGTGCAGAAGCCGCGTCCCCCAAGCACGGCAGCGTTCCACTGTGGCCGTCGGCAGCCATCGCCACAGTGACCACACGCCCATCGTGTAGACCCACAGGTATGGCAGATACCACAGGTGATTCCAGGTAGGCAGCCGCAGGCAAATGCCGTCGGTACCGCAAAAGCCGTGGTAGCCGCTGAGGTATTTGGCATAGAACGCCAGGAAACCTTCGCGATACCCTCCCGGAAGTTGTTCAACGACCTGGAAATAGGATTGCGGTGGCACGATCACCAGCATGCCGAACAGCAGCGGCAGTAACAGTTGCCGGGAGCGTCTGCGCGCAAAGTCAGGCGGTGCCTTGCCCAGCATGAACGCGGTAGCCACTCCGGAGATGAAGAACAGCAGCGACATCCGCCAGGGGCTGGTCAGCAGCATGAACGGTTCCAGCATCGGGTGCGTGGTGGGACTTTTGACATGAAAGTCCCAAGTCACGTAGTACATGCCGACGTGGTAGGCCACCAGCAGGCCGAACGCAATCACCCGCAGCCAATCCAAATCGTGGCGCCGTTGCATGCTCGGATGTCCAGTGAAGAAGTTAGGCGTCATTGAGCATGGGATAGGTCACGCTGCCACGCGTGAAGTGACCGGATGCGGGCTGACAGGGACGAGTGATAGGCGTCGGGTGACGGCCATCGAGCTTCCCTGGCTACATGCTGGCTTTAAAATGGGCTGATGAGTATCGACCCGGCACGTAACGTCCTGGCGCGCTTTCTGCCTTGGCGGCGTAGCGCGGAAATCCTGTTCTGGGTTTTGATGACGGGATTCAATTGCAGTGGCAACGCCATTACCACCTGGATGGACATCCGCCGCGAGAAGCGGCCGGATCAGTGGTGGCAACCCTGGATCTGGGAGTTCTCCAGCGGGCTGGTCTGGCTGCTGGTGTTGATCCCGGCCATTGCGTGGTTCAGCCGAAAACTGCCGTTGACCCTCGATGCCTGGCGCCGCCGGTTGCCCGAGTATTTGCTGGCCAGCGTGGTCATTTCGGTTGTGCACGTGCTGGCCATGTATGGCCTGCGCGTGATGGTCTATCGGCTGGTCGGCGAGCACTACGACTTCGGGGCGTGGCCGCGCCGGTTCTTTTATGAATACCTCAAGGACGTACGCACGTTCGCTACCATCGTGGCGAGCATGGAGGTCTACCGTTTCGTATTGCGCCGTCTGCAAGGTGAGGTGCAGCTGCTGGCCGTGCCGGATGAGGGTCCTCCGATCGAGCCGATCGAGCGCCCCGAGCGGTTCCTGGTACGCAAGCTCGGCCGCGACTTCCTGGTCGCCACCGCCGACATCGAGTGGGTCCAGGCCTCCGGCAACTACGTCAACCTGCACGTGCGCGGGCACGACTATCCGCTGCGCAGCACGATGGCCGCGATCGAGGCACGGCTGAATCCGGCGATCTTCGTGCGGATCCATCGCAGCTATCTGGTCAACCTCGGCCGGATCGAGTCAATCCAGCCGCTGGAAGGAGGTGAGGCGCGCGTACATCTAAAAGGCGGCCCGAGCTTGCCATGCAGCCGGCGTTATCTATCCGCGCTGCGCGCAGCAGGCGCTTGAGTCGGCCTGTGCCGGATGTACGCCAGCGGTTAGGCCTCCAGACTGGTCAAGGACTCAATAGAGTCATGGCGTGAAGGGGGGCATAGGGGTCAGATACCCGCGTAGGCGCTGAAGCGCCATCGCACTGCGCCGGGGCAGTGCGGCTTGTTAGAATTACGCTCTTGTCTGCAGGAATACCGACATGATTGAAACCAATCCGATCCGCCAGCGAATTGTCGATCTGAACGATCGAGTGATCTCGCTCAGGGGGTATCTTTGACTACGACACCAAGAAAGAACGCCTAGAAGAAGTGAGCCGGGAGCTGGAAAACCCGGACATCTGGAACAACCCGGAATACGCCCAGCAGCTTGGCCGTGAGCGCTCGCTGCTGGATAAGACCGTAGGCGGTATCGCCGCAGTGCTGGAAGGCCTTGTCGAGGCCGGCGAACTGCTGGAGCTGGCCGAGAGCGAGCAGGACGAAGATACCGCGACGGCGGTGGTCGCCGACCTCGATCGTCATCAGCTGCACGTGGAGAAGTTGGAATTCCAGCGCATGTTCTCCGGCCAGATGGACGGCGCCAATGCGTTTGTCGACATCCAGGCCGGCGCTGGCGGCACTGAGGCCCAGGACTGGGCTGAGATGCTGCTGCGTATGTACCTGCGTTGGGCCGAAGGCCGCGGCTGGAAGACCGAGCTGATGGAAGTCAGTGCCGGTGAAGTGGCGGGAGTGAAGTCGGCTACGTTCCGAGTCGAGGGCGACTTCGCCTACGGTTGGCTGAAGACCGAAATCGGCGTGCATCGGCTGGTACGCAAGAGCCCGTTCGACTCGGACAACCGCCGGCACACCAGCTTTACCTCGGTGTTTGTCGCGCCGGAAGTGGATGACGACATCGACATCGATATTAATCCGGCTGACTTGAAGACCGATGTTTACCGCTCCAGTGGTGCCGGTGGCCAGCATGTGAATAAGACCGAGTCGGCCGTGCGTATCACCCATGTCCCATCGGGCGTGGTGGTCGCCTGCCAGACCGAGCGCAGCCAGCACGCTAACCGCGACCGCGCAATGAAGATGCTGAAAGCCAAGCTGTACGAGATCGAAATCCAGAAGCGCAATGCCGAAAAAGATGCGTTGGAAGCTACAAAGTCCGACATCGGCTGGGGTAGCCAAATCCGCAATTACGTGCTCGATCAGAGCAGAATCAAGGATCTGCGTACCGGCATCGAACGCACCGATACTCAGAAAGTGCTTGATGGCGATCTAGACGAATTCGTCGAAGCCAGCCTCAAGGCCGGCTTGGAAGCCGGCGCCAAACGCGTAGACGCCTGAGTTCACTCTCTGCGCTGCCCCCTGAAGTACCTCCTCTTCGTAACGAACACCCTAGCCATGACCGACCAAAACGTAACGCCCACGCCCGCTGACGAGAACAGCCTGATTGCCGAGCGGCGCGCCAAACTCAAGGCGTTGCGCGAACAAGGCGTCGCCTATCCGAACGACTTCAAGCGTGAACAGTTTGCCGGTGACCTGCAAGCCGAATACGCCGATGCCGAGGCTTGGAGCGGTCAGACACTGGAAGCGCTGGGGCGACAGGTAAAGCTGGCGGGCCGACTGCTGGCCAAGCGAGTGATGGGCAAAGCCAGCTTCGCGCAGATCCAGGACGAGTCTGGTCGCATTCAACTGTTCTTGCAGAGCAACGCATTGGGCGCGGTCTATGACGCGTTCAAGGGGTGGGACGTGGGCGACATCATTGCAGTCGAAGGCGGACTGACCCGCACCCGTACGGGTGAGTTGTCGGTCAAGGCCAGCGCGCTGCGGCTACTCACCAAGTCGCTGCGGCCATTGCCGGACAAGTGGCACGGCCTGTCGGATGTGGAGCAACGTTACCGCCAGCGCTATGTCGACCTGATCGTCACGCCAGAGGCGCGCGAGGTTTTCATCAAGCGTTCGAAGATCATTCGGGAAATCCGCTCGTGGCTGGACACGCGGCGCTTCCTGGAAGTAGAGACACCGATGATGCATTACATCCCCGGTGGCGCCACCGCCAAGCCGTTCATCACTCACCACAACGCGCTTGACCTGCAGCTCTATCTGCGCGTCGCGCCGGAGTTGTACCTCAAGCGTCTTGTGGTCGGCGGGCTGGAGCGGGTCTACGAGATTAACCGGAACTTCCGCAACGAGGGTGTGTCAACCCGGCACAACCCCGAGTTCACGATGCTCGAGCTGTACGAGGCCTACGCCACCTATCACGAAGTGATGGACCTGACTGAAGGGATGATTCGCCATGCGGCCCAATCGGTGCTGGGCACCACCCAAGTGGAGTGGGAAAAGGCCCTGATTGATCTCGGTCCGGCGTTCCGCCGCTGGCGGATGGACGAGGCGGTTAGACACCACAATCCGGAAATCACTGAAGCTGACTGCACTGACCGTGAAGCGCTGCTGGGGCATTGCCAGCGGCTCGGGATCCGAGTCAAACCGTCTTACGGTTGGGGCAAGTTGTTGCTGGAGATCTTCGAGGCCACAGTCGAGCACACCCTGGTACAGCCGACCTTTATCACCGCCCATCCAGTTGAGATCTCGCCGCTGGCGCGTGCCAGCGACCACGAGCCAGGCTACACCGATCGCTTTGAGCTGTTCATCAACGGCAAGGAGTTTGCCAACGGTTTTTCCGAGCTCAACGATCCGGAAGATCAGGCTGCGCGCTTCCAGAAACAGGTTGAGGCCAAGGACGGAGGGGACGATGAAGCGATGCACTTTGATGCGGATTACATCCGTGCGCTTGAGTATGGAATGGCTCCGACCGGTGGCATGGGCATCGGTATTGATCGACTGGTAATGTTGCTAACTGGCAGCACCTCGATCCGCGACGTTCTTCTGTTTCCCTACATGCGTCCCGAAAACTGAGTCGGATGGCGCAACTGGCTATGCTAAAGGCGGCTTTCCTGCCTATGCTTGATAGGACGGCCACGCGGCCGTGTTCAGCACTTCGGCGCGTAGTCCCGAAACGGAGGGGACGGTCATGCATGATGTGGCAGTTCACGCTCACGGCGCACCCTTTAGTGTTGCGCCTCTAGGTTGGCAAGACGCAGCGGATAATCGTCTGAATATCGTTATCGTCGACGATCAGATGTCCGCACGTACGATGTTGCGTCATGTCATTGAGGATATCGCGCCTGAGTTGACGGTCTACGATTTCGGCGATCCGTTGACGGCGTTGTCCTGGTGTGAGAACGAGCAAGTTGACTTGTTGCTGCTCGACTACCGGATGCCGGAGATGGATGGGCTGGAGTTTGCGCGGCAGTTACGTCTGCCACCAAGTCATCGTGACATTCCGATCGTCCTGATTACTGTGGTCGGCGACGAGCCGGTCCGGCAGGCGGCATTGGACGTGGGGGTAATCGACTTCTTGGTCAAACCCATCCGGCCACGCGAACTACGTGCCCGCTGCAGCAATCTGTTGCAGCTACGCCGGCAGAACGAGAGCGTTAAGCAGCGGGCTTTATCGCTAGAAAAGCGGTTGCTGACCAGTATTCGCCAGGTTGAGGAGCGCGAGCGCGAAACGCTGTCGCGGTTGGCGCGAGCGATCGAATACCGCGATGCTGGTACCAGTGCCTATCTGGAAAGGATGGCGCACATCAGCGGTCTGATCGCCAAGCAAATGGGGTTGCCGGAGGAGGCTGTGCGGATCATCGAGATGGCTGCGCCACTGCACGATATCGGCAAAATCGCGATTCCCGATGCGGTGCTGCTCAAGCAAGGTGAGTTGACCGAGCAGGAGACCACGATCATGCGGCGGCATCCGCAGATCGGCCACGAGCTACTCAGCGGTAGTCAGAACCGTTTCTTGCAGGTCGCCGCGCTGATCGCGCTACGCCATCACGAGTGCTACGACGGTAGTGGTTATCCCGACGGGTTGATGGGGGAGGCAATTCCACTCGAAGCGCGTATTGTCGCTGTCGCCGACGTATGCGATGCGTTGCTCTCGGCTCGCCCTTATAAGGAGGCATGGAGCGTGGACGCCACATTGGCTTATCTATACACGCAGCGCGGCCACCGGTTTGACCCACGCTGCGTGGATGCGGTGATCTGCGCGCGTTCGGCGCTGGAGAGGATTTGCGAGCAATTCTCCACAGCGCCGCCCCGGCCCGGAGAGGGCTGATGAACTCGGCCCTGAAAACGATCAGGCATCGGCTGTCAGGGCGCCCGGATAGTGAGCATTACCAGAACTTCGTCAGGGCGGCGATTGCCGTCCTGATCTGGTTATACCTGTGGGTTGCTGGGATCGTACAGGGTCGACCGGACGATCTCACTTCAATTTGGTGGGTGCCGGCCTGCGAAATAGGGATTTCGCTGGGGCTGTTTACGTCGATTTTGATCAATCCGGGGGTGTCGCATATCCGACGTGCCGTCGGTATCTGCGGCGACTACACCTCCATCGTGGTGTTGATGTGGGCAACTGGGGATGCTGGTGCGTTATTTTATGTCGTGTGCCTGTGGGTCACCATTGGCAACGGCCTGCGCTATGGCCGCAGGTATCTGTTGCTTACAACAGCGGTCGGCGTGATGGCCTTGTTGCTGGTCGGCGTTCTGTCTCCGTATTGGGGCGGGGATCTGAATCTGATTGGCGCGTTGCTGCTGGGCCAGATCGTTATACCTTTATACCTCCGTTCTCTCAAAACGCTGACTCGGGCCCTGGATGAGGCCCGGTATGCCAATGAGGCAAAGAGTCGATTTCTGGCCAATATGAGCCACGAATTTCGTACGCCCTTGAATGCTTTGTCAGGGATGACGGAATTGCTGGTGGCGACCCGCCTGGACCCTGAGCAACGCGATCACCTGAAAGCTATTCAGGCGGCATCCCAAAGTCTTTGTGCACTTGTCGAGGAGGTACTGGACATCTCGGCAATCGAGGCTGGCAAGGTACGCACCGTGCGCAAGTCTTTCGCACTAGGCGAGGTGGTTGAAGTGGTCGGATTGATCCTGCGGCCGCAAGCGCACGATAAAGGTATCGATTATCGTGTTGACCTCGCCGCAGATGTTCCTAGGCACTTAATCGGCGACCCCGATCAGCTACGGCAGATTTTGCTGAACCTGCTTGGAAATGGGGTGAAGTTTACCGATCAGGGAGTGGTAGAGCTGCGGGTCCGTATGCTGGGCATGGCGGCCCCTGGTCGGGTTGAATTGCGGTTTGAGATTATCGACAGCGGGATCGGCGTACCCGCAGAGATACAAAAATATGTCTTCGAGGCGTTTCGGCGATCTGAAAGAGAGCGCTGTCACTCTTACGAGGGGACTGGATTGGGTACGACTATTGCCAAGAGTTTGGTCGAATCGATGGGCGGCAGAATTGGTTTCGTGGAAAACCACCCACGTGGAAGTGTGTTCTGGTTCGAGCTAGTGTTCGAGCTGGAAACGGCCTCGGCTATCGCTTCGACAACCGTTCTGACCAACGAAGCAACCGAATGCCCATCCAACGTCATTGCGTTTTCTGATCCGTTTTTACGTCATCGGGCACGCGTTCGCACCCTACGGGTACTGATCGCCGATGACCACCAGGCCAATCGGATGGTGTTGCAGCGCATGTTGGAAAAAGCCGGCCACCGCGTGCTTTGCGTGGGAAGGGGCGAGGCGGTACTGGATCAATTGCTTAAATCGGAATTCGACGCATTGATTGTGGACCTGCACATGCCGGGCGTGAGCGGACTGGATTTGCTCAAGCAGGTACGCGTGATGCAAATCACCCACATACCGGTGGTGGTGCTTAGTGCCGACGTCACGCTGGATTCGATCCGCCATTGCGAAGAAGCCGGCGCGTTCGCGTTCTTGGGCAAGCCCGTTGAAGCCGACAGGCTGCTCAACGTGCTGATGTCGATTGCGAGGGGGGATCACAGACATGCCGTCCGTAACCGGCTTGAGGCAAGTTCGCTGGATGAGAATGTGGTACTCGACGAGCGTATTCTCGACGAGCTGGCAGAGCTGGGGATGGGCGACGGATTCGAGACGCAATTCGTTCAGCAGTGCCTCGCCGACGCAGCTCGCAGCTTACAAGCACTGGCTCAGGCGGCTCAGTACTGCAATGGCGAGGAAGTTAGAGCGCATGCACATGCATTACGTGGGGTGGCTGCCAGCCTGGGCCTGATACGGCTGGCAGCACGCTCGGATGAATTGATGATAACGGTGCCACCCTGCATTCATCAGAATTTGGCTATGTGGATCGCCATCCTGGGCAATGAGCTGGCTGATGGCAGAGCCGCTTTGAACATGCGCCAGGAACAGATCCAACGTGATGGGGGAGGGAGGGTAATCCCCCCAAACGATTAATACATTTGCCTGCAAGTAGGTGGCTAAGGTGAAATGGGGCCTCGTTTTTGCTGCATGACCTTCGAGGCTTGGCGGACATGGATCTCCCCCTACGCGTTGTCAGACCAGCTGGGCTGTGGACGGAGAATGAGGATAGGAAGGACGCATTGATGGCTGATTCTATGCGCACAATAAAAATCGCCCGCAAGTCGAGCTCGCGGGCGTTTCGTGTGTAGACGTGAGACTACTAATGCTCCTGGTCGGCAGATTACGCCGATGAAGCCTCTCGCAGTTCTCGGCGCAGGATTTTCCCCACGTTGGTCTTGGGCAGCTCCTTGCGGAACTCAACGATGCGTGGATGCTTATAACCGGTCAGGTTGGCACGTGCGTGTGCCTTGACGTCTTCGGCAGTCAAGTTGGGGTCCTTGCGCACGATCACGACTTTGACCACTTCGCCGGAGCGTTCATCGGGTACACCGACTGCGGCAACCTCCGCCACCCCCGGCATCATCGCGATAACATCCTCAATTTCGTTGGGATACACATTGAAGCCTGAGACCAGAATCATGTCTTTCTTGCGATCAACAATGTAGAAAAAGCCTTGTTCGTCCATGCGCGCGATGTCGCCGGTATGCAGCCAGCCATCGGTATCAATCGTCTTGGTGGTTTCTTCGGGACGCTGCCAGTAGCCCTTCATCACCTGCGGCCCCTTGATGCACAGCTCACCGGCCTCACCCACCGGCAACGGCTGGCTGGCGTCATCCTTGATGCAAGCGTCAGTAGAGGGGACTGGAAGTCCAATCGCACCATTGTACTCGGCTAGATCCATCGGATTGATACAGGCCGCCGGCGAGGTTTCGGTCAGGCCATAGGCTTCCACCAGCGTCTTGCCGGTGACCTTCTTCCAGCGCTCGGCCACCGAGCGCTGTACCGCCATGCCGCCACCCAGGGTCATTTTCAGTGAAGAGAAGTCAAGCTGGTCGAAGCCCGGGGTGTTGAGTAAACCATTGAACAGCGTATTGACCCCAGTGATTGCGCTGAAACGGACCGACTTAAGTTCCTTGACAAAACCTGGCATGTCACGCGGGTTACTAATCAGGTGATTACAGCCGCCGAGCTTCATGAACACCAGCCCGTTAGCGGTCAGCGCGAAGATGTGATACAGCGGCAAGGCGGTGACCACGATTTCCTCGCCTTCCTTCAGTTGACCGGTAGCCGTGATCCAGGCATGTGCCTGCTGCATGTTGGCTACCAGATTGCGGTGGGTCAGCATCGCGCCCTTGGACACACCCGTGGTACCCCCGGTGTATTGCAGAAAAGCGATGTCATCGGCGGTTACATCAAGCGCCGGCAGCTCATGCTGGCTGCCCAGCGCCAGCGCTTCTTTGAATCGGATTGCGCCGGCAATCCGGTAGTCTGGCACCAGCTTCTTGACGTACTTAACGACGAAGTTGATCACACTGCCCTTGGGGAAGCCGAGCAGATCACCCAGACCGGTGGTAATGACTTTACGGACCGCGCTCCCCTCGAGCGAGTCGGCGACGGTATTGCCGAAATTGTCGATCGCGACCAGTGCACTGGCACCGGAGTCGATCAGCTGGTGACGCAGTTCGCGGGCGGTGTAGAGCGGGTTGACGTTCACCACGGTCAGCCCTGCCTTGAGAATGCCGAAGATGGCGACCGGATACTGCAGACAGTTGGGCATCATCACCGCGACGCGGTCGCCCTTCTTGAGTTGTAGCTCGCCTAGCAGATAGGCGGCAAAACGGCTGGCCAGCACATCGGTCTCGCCATAAGTCAGACTCTTGCCGAAGCTAATATAGGCAGGGCGATCGCGGAACTTGACCACCGAGGCGGCGAACACCTCGGCGACGGTACCGAATTCGTCGACATCGATTTCGGCAGGAACCCCCGCCGGGTAGCTCTGCAGCCAAGGACGCGCCTGAGTCATTCTGCCCCCCTCCAAGGAGATTGAGTGCGCCGGATGCGGCTCCGGCGTCGCATGAGGCAGCATACCGTTCCGGATGGAAAAGGCGAAGCGGGTGCCGTCTAAATCATCGCGCGTGCAGGCGCGAGACCTGCCGCGATGAGGCTTTGCTCACGACTCAATCCGCGTTGAGACGCTTGGGCAAGCAGCATCGCGGCCGGGGCCACGTTTGCGCGGTGTTTTAGGCGGTTTTTTGCGCTGCCAACTGGCGCAGTACGTATTGCAGCAGACCGCCGTGCTTGAAATAGTCCACCTCTTTCGGGGTCAATAGCAGCACTTTGACCTGAAATGTGATGGTGCCCCCGTCGGTTTTGCGTGCAGTGACCTGCGCGTACTTGCTGGCGCCGTCCTGTAAGTCGGTGACGTCAAGGGTTTCCGAGCCGTCAAGGCCTAGCGTTTGCGCGTTCGCCCCGTCCACAAATTGCAGCGGCAGCACCCCCATACCTACGAGGTTGGAGCGGTGAATACGTTCAAAGCTCTCGGCGATGACGGCTTTGACTCCGAGTAGATTGGTACCTTTAGCGGCCCAATCGCGCGAAGATCCGGTGCCATATTCCTTGCCTGCGATTACCAAGAGCGGCACGCCAGCAGCCTTGTACTTCATCGCCGCATCGTAGATCGACAACTTTTCCGGCGGAGTGCTACCGAAGTACAGGGTACTGCCGCCTTCCTCGCCACCCAGCATCAGGTTCTTGATCCGGATGTTGGCGAAGGTCCCGCGTACCATTACGTCGTCGTTGCCGCGGCGGCTGCCGTAGCTGTTGAAGTCCGCTGGTTGAACTCCGCGCTCTTGTAGGAAACGACCGGCCGGAGAATCCTTCTTGATATTGCCAGCTGGGGAAATGTGATCGGTGGTGATCGAGTCGCCAAACAAGCCGAGCACGCGCGCGTCGTGCACGTCCTCGACATGGCCGACCTGCATGGTCATACCCTCGAAGTAAGGCGGGTTCTTGATGTACGTTGAGGCCCTGTCCCAGGCATATAGTTTTCCATCCGGGGATGCGATGGTGTTCCAGCGGGTGTCGCCTTTGAATACGTCAGCGTAGTTCTGCTTGAACATTTCTGGTCCGATGGTCGCTGCAATGACGTCACCGATCTCTTTGTTGCTCGGCCAGATATCGCGTAGGTAGACCGGCTGGCCATCCCGACCCGTGCCCAGCGGTTCGACGGTCAGGTCGATATCGGTGGTGCCGGCCAGCGCGTAGGCCACCACCAGTGGCGGGGAGGCCAGGTAGTTCATTTTGACTTCCGGATGCACGCGACCTTCGAAGTTGCGGTTGCCCGATAACACCGAAGTCACCACCAGGTCGCCGGCGGCAATGCCGGCGCTGACCTCCGGTGGCAGCGGGCCGGAGTTGCCGATGCAGGTCGTGCACCCGTAACCGACGATGTAAAAACCGACCTTCTCCAGCTCGTGAAGTACGCCGGCTTTTTGCAGATAGTCGGTGACCACACGCGAGCCTGGGCCAAGCGAGGTCTTGACCCAGGGCTTGCGATCCAGGCCCTTGGCCGCCGCGTTGCGAGCCAGCAGGCCAGCACCGATCATCACGGCTGGGTTGGAGGTGTTGGTGCATGAGGTAATTGCGGCGATCACCACCGCGCCGTCCTGAAGCGTCACGCTGCGGCCATCAATCTGGATTTCGGCCTGGCCTTTGCTTGACTGCTCGTTGCCAACAGCCGCGCTGCCGCCTTCGTTGACGAACTCGGCGACCTGGCCACTGCGTCGGTCGCGATTGGCAGTGAGCGAAGTGAGGTTCTCGCGGTAGTTTTTTTGCACGTCTTGCAGTAGCACACGATCCTGCGGACGCTTGGGACCGGCCAGCGAAGGACGTACATCACCCATGTCCAGCTCCAGTGTTGCGCTGTACTGGGCGTGCGGACTGCCGGGCTCATGCCACAGGCCCTGGGCTCGGGCATAGGCCTCGACCAGGGCGATCTGTGCTTGGCTGCGTCCGGACAGACGCAGATAGTTCAATGACTCGGCGTCAATTGGGAAAATGCCGCAGGTAGCGCCGTACTCAGGTGCCATGTTGCCGATAGTGGCGCGGTCGGCCAGCGGCAGGTGCTGCAAGCCCTCGCCAAAAAATTCCACGAATTTGCCGACCACACCAAACTTGCGCAGCATCTGCGTGACGGTTAGCACCAGATCGGTGGCCGTGGCGCCCTCAGGCAGCTTGCCGGTGAGCTTGAAACCGATCACTTGCGGAATCAGCATGGATGAGGGCTGACCGAGCATCGCCGCCTCGGCCTCAATCCCTCCCACGCCCCAGCCGAGCACCCCGATGCCGTTGATCATGGTGGTGTGAGAGTCGGTGCCGAATACGGTGTCGGGGTAGGCGACCGGTTCGCCGTCGTGTTCGGCGGTCATGACCACCCGGGCCAGGTTTTCCAGATTGACTTGGTGGACGATGCCGGTATTGGGCGGCACTACTTTGAAGTTGTCGAACGCCTTCTGGCCCCACCGCAAAAAGCCATAACGCTCTTTGTTGCGTTGGAATTCGATCTTGCCGTTAAGGTCTAGTGCTTCAGGTTTGCCGAATACGTCCACCTGCACCGAGTGGTCGATTACCAATTCCGAAGGGATAAGCGGATTGATCTGCTCGGGCCGTCCTCCGAGTTTGACCACCGCGTCTCGCATCGCCGCCAGATCGACCACGCACGGCACACCGGTAAAGTCCTGTAGCACCACACGTGCCGGCATGAACGCGATCTCGGTGCCAGGTTCGGCCTTGGGATCCCACGTGGCCACCGCTTCAATGTGCTCGCGACCGACCGTGACGCCGTCGTCCTCGTGCCGAAGCAGGTTCTCCAGCAAGATCTTCATCGAATAGGGCAGGTGAGAGATGTCGAACCGCTCACTCAGCTTGGGGAGGCTGTAATAGGTGTAACGCTGCCCACCGATATTCAGCTGGCTGCGGGTTGAAAATGAGTCACTCATACGGAACTCCTATGGCGTCAAGGCTGTAGGGATCAAAGGCATTCTGACCAGTTCACTGTGTACGGGTGGTAGCCGCGTCGTTATGCGCGCTTCGGTATGTAATTTCAAGTATGTATTTTATGCGCATATTTTTATATGGATTGTGTACATACTTTCATGTAACATGTGCGCATACTTTCTGGAGCCTACCCATGGAAGCCACTGTTGCTGAACGCGGCCAGATCACCCTGCCCAAGGCGGTTCGCGATGCATTGGGCCTGGTCAAAGGCACAACACTGAAGGTCGAATTGGATGGCGGGCGCATCATCCTGAGAAAGGATGTCAGTGAGGCGCTGCGAAAGGTTCGCGGCAAGTTCAGGCTAGTTGACGGCCTGACCAGCACGGATGAGGCCATGCGCGCTATTCGTGGCCGCGCGCCAGGGGATCCGTTCGATCCATGATTGCCCTGGATTCCTCAGTTTTGCTCGACATGCTGGTTGGTGATCCGATCTTTGGCGACGTCTCGGAAATCTGTATCGGCGACGCCCTGGCACGTGACGAAGTGGTGGTCTGCGAAGCGGTGGTCGCCGAGGTGCAAGCCATGCTCGACACCCAAAGCGACCTGATGGAGGCGCTGGCTTCAATCGGAATCCGCTATGAGCCAATTCATGAGGCTGCTGCGGTCCGTGCCGGGCATATGAACAAGCGCTTTCGAGCGCGTGGCGGCCGCCGCGAGCGCGTGGTCGCCGATTTTCTCATTGGCGCACATGCGCTGCTCCAGTGCGACGGGCTGATCACCCGCGACGAGGGCTTCTTCCGTGACTATTTCAAAGGTCTGAAGATCATCGTGCCCAAGCCTGCCGCCTGACCCCGCACTCCCATTTTTATCGCTGATTGCCGTTTCTGGAGAACCCGTATGTTGGAAGCCTATCGCCACCACGTCGCAGAGCGCGCCGCGCTCGGTATCCCCCCGCTGCCGCTGACTGCACAGCAGACCGCCGAGCTGATCGAGCTGATCAAACAGCCGCCAACGGGCGAAGAAGCCTTCCTGGTTGAGCTGATCAGCTACCGTGTGCCGGCGGGCGTTGATGATGCCGCCAAGGTCAAGGCCTCATATCTGGCTGCGGTTGCCTTTGGCAGTGAGCAAACTCCGCTGATCTCGGCCAAACGCGCGACCGAATTACTGGGTACGATGCTGGGCGGCTATAACATCCACCCGCTGGTCGAGCTGCTTGATCACGCCGAGTTGGGGCCGGTCGCGGCCGAGGGCCTCAAGCACACCCTGCTGATTTTCGACGCTTTTCACGATGTTCAGGAGAAGGCCGAGCAGGGCAATGCCAATGCTCAGGCTGTACTGAAGAGCTGGGCTGAGGCCGAGTGGTTTACCAGTAAGCCAGAAGTGCCGCAAAGTCTGACCTTAACCGTGTTCAAGGTCCCGGGCGAGACGAACACCGATGATCTGTCGCCGGCGCCGGACGCGACCACTCGTCCGGACATCCCCATGCATGCGCTGGCGATGCTGAAAAATAAGCGCGACGGGGCCCCGTTCGTGCCCGAGGAAGATGGCAAGCGCGGTCCGATCCAGCAGATCCTCGACCTTAAGGACAAAGGCCATCTGGTGGCCTACGTTGGCGATGTGGTCGGCACCGGCTCAAGCCGCAAGTCCGCCACCAACTCGGTGCTGTGGTGGACCGGTGAAGACATTCCGTATATTCCGAACAAACGCTTCGGTGGCGTTTGTCTGGGCAGCAAAATTGCGCCGATCTTCTACAACACGATGGAAGATGCAGGCGCGCTGCCGATTGAGCTGGACGTGTCGCAGATGGAACACGGCGATGTGATCGAGCTGCGTCCCTATGATGGCAAGGCGCTGAAGAACGGTGAAGTGATCGCCGAGTTCGAGCTCAAGAGCGAGGTGCTGCTGGACGAAGTGCGTGCCGGTGGCCGCATCCCGCTGATCATCGGTCGCGGGCTGACCGGTAAGGCACGCGAAGCGTTGAAGTTGGCGCCGACGGATCTGTTCCGGCTGCCGGTCAATCCACCGGATACCGGTAAGGGCTTCTCGCTGGCGCAGAAGATGGTCGGCCGTGCCTGTGGTCTTCCGGAAGGACAGGGCATGCGTCCGGGCACCTATTGCGAGCCGAAGATGACCTCGGTGGGCTCGCAGGACACCACCGGCCCAATGACCCGTGATGAGTTGAAGGATCTGGCTTGCCTGGGTTTCTCGGCTGATCTGGTGATGCAGTCGTTCTGCCACACTGCGGCCTATCCGAAGCCGGTGGACGTCAAGACCCACCATACTCTGCCGGAATTCATCTCCACCCGTGGGGGCGTCGCGCTGCGACCGGGTGACGGGGTGATCCATTCCTGGCTTAACCGCATGCTGCTGCCGGATACGGTCGGCACCGGGGGGGACTCGCATACCCGCTTCCCAATCGGTATCTCGTTCCCGGCCGGTTCCGGGTTGGTCGCCTTCGCCGCAGCCACGGGCGTGATGCCGTTGGATATGCCCGAGAGCGTGTTAGTGCGTTTCAAGGGACAGATGCAGCCGGGCGTGACGCTGCGCGATCTGGTCAACGCGATCCCGCTTTACGCGATCAAGCAGGGGCTTCTGACCGTCGCCAAGCAGGGCAAGAAGAACATCTTCTCTGGCCGTATCCTTGAGATTGAGGGATTGCCGGAGCTGAAGGTCGAACAGGCGTTTGAGCTCTCTGACGCTTCGGCCGAGCGTTCGGCCGCTGGCTGCACCGTCCGTTTGAACAAGGAGCCGATCATCGAATACCTCAACAGCAACATCACGCTGTTGAAGTGGATGATCGCCGAGGGCTACGCCGACGCGCGTACTCTGGGCCGTCGGATCAAGAAGATGGAGGAGTGGCTGGCTGATCCGCAGTTGATTGAACCGGATGCTGATGCCGAGTACGCTGCGGTAATCGAGATCGATCTGGCCGATGTACACGAGCCGATCGTGGCCTGCCCGAACGACCCAGACGACGTCAAGACCTTGTCCGAGGTGGCCGGCGCCAAGATCGACGAAGTGTTCATTGGTTCGTGTATGACCAACATTGGCCATTTCCGTGCCGCGGCGAAATTGCTGGACGGCAAGCGTGACATCCCGACCCGGCTGTGGGTTGCTCCGCCGACCAAGATGGACGCTTCAGAACTGACCAAGGAAGGCCATTACGGCACCTTTGGTGCCGCAGGCGCGCGCATGGAGATGCCGGGCTGCTCGTTGTGCATGGGCAATCAGGCGCAGGCGCGTGAGGGTGCGACAGTGTTCTCGACCTCGACCCGCAACTTCCCCAATCGGCTAGGTCGCAATACCAATGTGTATCTGGGCTCAGCTGAATTGGCGGCGATTTGCTCGCGGTTGGGCAAGATTCCGACCCGGGAGGAATACATGGCGGACATCGGCGTTATCAATAGTAAGGGGGCGGAGATTTACCGTTATATGAATTTCGATCAAATCCAGGATTACCAGGATGTGGCCGAGACGGTAGCCGCCTAAGCTAGGTCTACGACCCTTTGAAGGACCACAACGCCCGGCTTCGGCCGGGCGTTGTGGTTATGAGGTAGAAGGCGCAACGCCCGACCGACTTGACATCCGGATCCAGAATATGTGAGCAGCGTTGTGTTTTCGTGGACTACGCCACAAGCTGCGCTTGGATCGACCGGCTAAATTATGTCCGGTCTGCAATCCGAACAAAGCCTCAGGAGGCGCGTGGATGCCCAGTGTGACGATAGACGGTAGTGCTTTGCATTATTTGGACCAGGGTACCGGCGTACCGGTACTGTTGGGTCACAGCTATCTTTGGGATGCGGCAATGTGGGCACCGCAGATCGAGGCGCTGGCACGCGACTATCGGGTGATCGTGCCTGATCTATGGGGGCACGGCGGCTCGGGGCCTATGCCTGCCGATACCCACACGCTCGCCGATTTGGCCGGTCAAATGGATGCGCTGTTGCAGCAGCTTGAGATGCCGCCATGCCATGTGATCGGGCTATCGGTCGGTGGAATGTGGGGCGCGGAACTGGCATTGCGCTGCCCTCAGCGGGTGCGCAGCTTGGTGATGATGGATACCTATGTCGGCCCCGAGCCCGAAGCGATGCGATTGCGCTACTTTGGGATGTTAGATGCCATAGAGGCAGCGGGGACCATTGCCGCTCCCTTAATTGAGCAAGTTGTTCCGATCTTTTTCCGTCCTGGCTTTGCCGCCGATTGGACGGTGGCGCAGGGGTTCGCGAAGGCGCTTGCGGAGATGCCTGTCGATCGGTTGCGCGAATCGGTGGTGCCACTGGGACGAATGATCTTCGGTCGCACGGATACGCGTCCGCAGCTGTCTCAACTAGATCCAGCATATACGCTGATGGCATGCGGTGAATACGACATTCCACGTCCGCCAAAGGAAATGCAGGAGATGGCAGAGCGGGTTGGTTGTGCGATAACGCAGATTCCCGACGCCGGCCATATCTCTAGTTTGGAAAACCCGGAGTTCGTGACGCAGATGCTGAGAGACTGGCTGCAACGACACTAACCATGTCGCGCCGCCGTGCCGTTGTAGCGGCTACGGCGGCGGTCGGGTCAGCGCGTTTAGCCGTTCGGCTATCCGCTCAAGCGACACCACCTCCTGCGCTGCACCAAGCTTGAACGCCGCACCGGGCATACCCCAGACCACGCTACTGGTTTCGTCCTGAACCAGGGTAGGCGCACCTGAGGCGCGCATCTGTAGCAGCCCGCGAGCGCCATCGTCACCCATGCCGGTAAGAATGGCGCCGACCGCATTGGGGCCTGCATTGACGGCCACCGACTGGAATAACACGTCCACTGCCGGCTTGTGCCGGTTGACCGGAGGGCCATCGTCGACGCGGGCGCGCCAGCGGGCGCCGTCGCGGATAATGCGCAGGTGCTTTCCGCCCGGCGGCAGATAGGCATGGCCAGGCAGAATGGCTTCGCCGTCACTGGCTTCGCGCACAGACATAGCCGAATGGCGGTCCAGACGTTCAGCGAAGGCTGTACTGAAACTCGCCGGCAGGTGTTGAGTCATCACGATCGCGGGTGCGTCAGCCGGCATGCTTTCGAGTACAACGCGCAGCGCCTCGGTGCCACCGGCTGAAGCGCCAATTGCGATCAGTCGGTCGGTGGTACGAAAGCGCAACGAGCGCGCTGCCTCGGTAGGAGCGGGCAGCGTGCGCGCGGGCGGCCTAGGCGAGGATGGATGCCCGATTGCGCGCACCCGAGCCTTGGCCGCCGCCTTGACCTTAGCTACGATTTCGTCGGCGTAGTCCTCCAGGCCACGGGCGATGTCAAGTTTGGGTTTGGAAACGAAATCCACCGCACCCAGCGCCAACGCTTGTAGCGTAGTGTTTGCGCCACGCTCGGTCAGCGAGGAGATCATTACGACCGGCATCGGGTGCAGCCGCATCAGGTTCTCAAGAAACGCCAATCCATCCATGCGTGGCATCTCTACGTCGAGAGTTATCACATCAGGACGGAGCCGCTTAATCTTTTCACGTGCGACATATGGATCGGTGGCCGAGCCGACGACTTCGATGTCGGCATCGCGCGACAGAATCTCGGTCAGCATTTGCCGGACCAACGCCGAGTCGTCGACGATCAAAACGCGTAGAGGCGAGGCCATCATTCGAACAGTTCCACGCCGCCGGTAACCGGCGCCTTGGACAAGCGCGCACGCACCGCCGATTCGGTGGCGGCGACTTCGGCTTCGTGGGCATGCGGAAGGCGTTGCACGACGACTCTTCCTGTGGCGGGGAAGAACCAGATTTTGCGTGGGTGGATACCCATCAGGTCTTCGGCAACGATCGGGATGTGCTCGTCCAACAAGTATTGACGTACGAACTCGGCATTGCGGGTGCCTACCGGATTACTGGTGAAGCCTTTGAGCACGTTGGCCCCACCAAAGACCTTGGCCTCCAAGCGCTTGCGGTTGGCGCCACGCTTGAGCAGATCATTGATCAACAGCTCCATCGCGTAGCTACCGTAGCGCGCCGGCGCGCCGTCACCGACCTGGCCTTCCGGCAACAGGAAGTGATTCATTCCACCAATCTTGAGCACTGGATCACGTAGGCAGGCGGCCACGCACGAACCAAGAATCGTGGTCAGTGCGGTGTCATCGTCAACGACTAGATACTGGGTGGGCAGTAGCTTGGCGGTCAGGGTTTGGAAACGACTATCGTGGTAGCGCACCACCTCCTCAAGCTTCAAAGGGTTACTCATGCTGATGCTCCAGGTGGAGATGCGCGTCGATACAAGGTCCGGCCACAGGGCTGGATCAGGTCAGCCGCATGCAAATAGTTCTCCGCGTGACCGGTATACAGCAGACCGTCTTCGGCGAGGTGACGGATTAGCTTTGACAAAATACTGCGCTGCGTGGGTTTGTCGAAGTAGATCATCACGTTTCGACAAAATAGTGCCTCAAACGGCCCACCAACTTCATAAAGAGGTGCCAATAGATTGAGTTGGCGAAACTCGATCAATTGTCTCAGTGCTGGCACGACTCTGCACTTGCCTTCGTTGGGCCCACTCCCTCGCTGGAAATATTTGCGTTTTACTGCTGCATCAAGTGCAGCGATGCGTTCAAGCGGATAGACGCCGCGTACTGCAGTGTCCAGCACCTGAGTATCGACATCGGTCGCCAGGATTTTGACTGGTGGAGTCAATGTTCCAAAGGCTTCACATGCAGTGATGGCCATTGAGTAGGGTTCCTCACCCGTGGATGCAGCACAGGACCAAAGCTTGATTGATGCTTGATCTGCGCGATTTCCCAGCTCCTCAAATAGCGTCTCGAAGTGATGCGGCTCGCGAAAGAACGAAGTGAGATTGGTAGTGAGCGCATTAGTAAAAGACTGCCACTCCTCGTCGCTATCTTGGCTTGCTTCGAGCCGATCCAGATAGTCACGAAAAGAGTGCAGACCCAATACACGTAATCGTCGTGACAAACGCCCATATACCATATCGCGCTTGGCCGGGGTCAGTGCGATCCCTGCCCGTTGACGGATCAACTCGCATACGCGCCGGAAGTCGCGCTCAACGAACTCGAATTCTCTTGAATCGGTAGCGACATCAGGTGGTGTCATGGTCGGCATGTGTATCGGCACTTGTCAACATATCGGCCACCGAAGGCACATGCTGAAGGCCTAGTGAAACCAATAGAGTAGAAAGTGCATATAAATAAAGCCCCGGCAAAGCCGGGGCGATCGAAACGGCCGCGCTATATCAGCTTAAAATTCTTGCCAGTCGCTATCCATCAGTACCGGTTCACTTGGATTTTTAGGGGGGCGGGGCGCTCGTACGGGCTGCTTGTCAGATCCTGAAGACTTAGGTTTAGGCTTCAATGGCTGTGTGACGGTACGACTGGATTTGTCAACCGCTGGGGAAGCGGTCTTCAGATGGGTGTCGAGTTTGAAAATAGAAACTGCCTCGACGAGGTGATTGGCCTGCTCCTCCATCACTCGTGCGGCCGCAGTAGCTTCCTCCACTAGCGCGGCATTCTTCTGGGTGGTCTCGTCCATCTGAGTGATGGTCTGATTGACCTGCTCAATACCTGCACTCTGTTCCTGTGAGGCTGCAGATATTTCAGCCATGATATCGGTTACCCGCTGCACGCTAGCGACGATCTCGCTCATCGTGGTTCCGGCTTTGTGGACTAGCGTCGAGCCCTCGGTGACCTTGCTCACCGAATCGTCGATCAGCCCCTTTATCTCTTTGGCCGCATTGGCCGAACGCTGGGCGAGGGTGCGTACTTCACTGGCGACGACGGCGAAACTACGGCCCTGTTCGCCAGCACGCGCGGCTTCGACTGCTGCATTGAGCGCCAGGATATTGGTCTGGAAAGCGATACCGTCAATCACCGAGATGATCTCGGCAATTTTCTTGGAGGAACGCTCAATCTCCCCCATGGTCGTGACGACTTGGCCGACCACCTCACCACCATCACGGGCAACGCCGGCAGCACCCTGGGCAAGCTGGTTGGCTTGGCGGGCATGTTCGGCGTTCTGACGCACGGTAGAGGTCAGTTCTTCCATTGAGGCCGCGGTTTCTTCAAGGTTGGCTGCCTGCTGCTCGGTACGTTGAGATAGATCGTTGTTACCCGAGGCGATTTCGCTAGCGGCCGTGTTGATGCGGGAGGAAGCTTGTTGGATACGCCCGACAACATCGGTGAGTTGCATCACCGTGGCGTTGGCATCATCACGAATCTGCGCGAATGCACCCTGGAAATCCCCTTTGACACCCACGCTCAGGTCGCCTCTGGTCAAACCCGAAAATACCTGGGAAACCTCCGAAGAGAGAGCTTCATTTGAGCCAAGCAGCTTGTTGATGATTTGTGCCAGTTGCAGCAGGAAGCCGTCCTTACCCTCTAGTTTGATGCGCACGTTGAGCTGACCTGAAGCGGCTGCCTGTACAGCGCGTGCCACTTCATCTTCAATACACACTTCGGCGGTCCTATCGCGCCACTCCACGACCACGCCAATAGTCTTACCTGCGGCGTCGCGAATGGAAGAAATGAACTGGGCAATACTCACGTCGCCGTACTTCATTTCGCGACTCGTAGTGCCTTCGCGTTCGAGTGTGTCCAGCACTTGTTGCTCCGGTTTGCCATCGCGTTCAAGCACACTTAAGTGGGAACCAACCAGGGGCTGACCTGGATTGAACTCAGCAACTTCCGCAGACACCGCCGCAGCGTGTTGTTTGATCAGTTCCTCAACGGAGGGATTGGCGTAGACAATCTTGTATTCTTCGTTAGCCACGATAACACCGGTTGACGTGCTATCCAGCGCGGTACGAATACGCAAGTTCTCGTTGGCGATGGCGCGATCGCGTTCTATCTGTTCTCTAAGATCACGTTGCATGCGCTGCATGGCGCGCATCAGTTCACCGACTTCGTCGCCACGACTGACATCAATATGGCCATCAAGTTTGCCACCGGCAATATCGTTGGCGACAGCGACAGCACTACGTACCGACTTAACTAACGCATTAGCGAAAACCCACGCCAGTACTAATCCGCCGATTACTCCGGTCATAATCATCAAGGCAGTCCACGTGGCAGATACCCTATGGATATATTCTGCTTTTTCCTTGTAAATCTGAGCAAGCTTGTTGTCTTCCTCGATCAATAAACCCAGCGAAGACTGGGCTTTAAGATGTAAATTTCGAGTTTCATTGACAAAAGTATCAATGGCGTCATCAGGAAGATTAAGCTGGATCATCTCGTCGACGCTGGCGTAAGAAGCGCTTGCTTTCTTCCAATCGATAACAAAATTATCAAAAAGTTTCTTCTGCTGATCTGTTCTTATTAATTCAGGGTATTTCTTGATTGCATATTCAATTTCATGCTGCAAGGTGATGGCACGTTTTCTAGCCTCTTGCTTGACGGAGTCGCTGGAACGAACCAGGGCTATGTAGGCTTCGTTACGATACTCGCCTAGCATGCCGCGAATTTTTCCGGCATCGCGCACACTTGCCATGGTATTACCAGCCAACTGACTGGTGGCATTATTGAGTGAAGACAAGCCGGTAAAGGCGATGATGCCTTGGATCAGCATGAGAGTCAGGACAACGCCGAAAGTCAGCAAAAGCTTCGGTTTCAGCTTGAGATGGGGGATCCAAAGCATGGATAAAGTTCCTCAGTTGGATGCTATATACCGCAGTCGTGGCCTGATCACCGCTAGATTGCGATGGCTAGGAACGAAAGTAACTATTTGATCGTGGCCAGCTTCAGCTCTGAAGGCGAGCCAACGTCTATTGCGGCACGTGAGCTGTCACGCTCTATCTTGCCGATCACACAAATGTCTTTACCCTCCAGCGACTCCGGCGGGAACCCGAATTTGCTTCGGTCTGAACCGGCGATGCGCACCGAGAAGGTGTGGCGGGGAAACATGCCGCCCATATACAAAAACGTCGGTTCGCCTTCTGAACCCTGCGCGAACTTAGCCTTCTGGACACGGCCGCAGACCATGCCTTCCTTGCCGACAAAGTGCGAGGCCATTTCGGGAGGAATCATTTCCTGTGTTTGAGCGAATGCGGTTGACGCGAAGCTAATCAGAACGACGAGAGTAAGCAGCGATTTCATCGAATTTCCCCGGGAGACGGTACGAAAAGGACGGCCTTCCATAGGGGAAGGTCTGTTGCTGCTATCGGCGTTTACAATGGCAACTTGATTGGGCAAAAGGAGCACCAACTCACGTTTCCATCTATGACCTGATCAAATGTCGGGAACTTTCCTACAGCGGGTCAGGCAGCTTCTTCGGTGGCGTCTTGACGGATCAAATCGGCACTGTCGAGTAGGGTCTCAATATCCAACAGGATTAGCATGCGGTCGTCTTGGGTACCGATGCCAGAAATGAAGCGGGTATCGACCGCAGCGCCGAACTCGGGAGTTGGACGGATCTGTTCACTGGTCAACGCAATCACATCCGATACACTATCGACCACAATACCGACCACGCGCTCTTCAACATTGAGCACGATCATCACGGTGAAGGCGTCGTAACGTGCTTCCTTCAGTCGCAACTTAAGGCGTAGATCAATCACCGGCACGATCGTGCCGCGCAAGTTAATTACGCCCTTGATGTAGTCAGGGGCATCCGGCACTCGGGTGACGGCATCGTAGCCACGGATTTCCTGAACTTTGAGGATATCCACACCGTAGTGTTCCTCACTGAGGGAAAAGCTGAGGAATTCACCGCCCTCGCTGGCGGTGGGGTTCTTGTCGTTCATGAGGGCTCCAGGCGTGCGCGGCGGAATCGGGCAATGAGGTTTCTTGAGCCTACATCGGCCACGGCCCCCCGGACTTTAGGGCTGGCCTGCATCGCGTTTGGCTAGGTTTCACGTTCCGTGTTATCGGTATGTGGTGTTTACTATCGGTCTGTTGCCCACCGAGCTGCGTTAAACGCGATAGACGCTGAGCGCCCGATATCTTCGGTCATCCGATTTGATCGTGTCGTGTGCAAATAACGTGTGTCACCATTGGCAACGTAGTGTGTCGGTTAAGGCTCGGTGCTGAAAACGTCTGCGTTAGATAGGTATTTCCTTTAGCGAATCAGGAATCAGGGACTGCCGCACGTATGTATCGCGTCAGCAAGTCATCTGCTCGTTCGGCGTGAACGTTTGACCAGCCTTGTTAGGCAGTGATTTCCCGTCATCTACCTTTCCTAGCCGGAACAGTGCGACTGCCTCTACTAGGTGGTCCGTCTGATCCTCCATCGCGCGGGCGGCGGCCGTAATTTCCTCCACCAGCGCAGCGTTCTGTTGAGTGGCCCCGTCCATCTGGGTGAGGGCCTGATTGACCTGCTCAATTCCGGCGCTTTGCTCCTGCGAGGCCGCTGAGATCTCGGCCATGATATCGGTCACGCGCTGCACTGAGGCGACGATATCGCTCATGGTCTGGCCTGCGTGGTGTACCAGTGCCGAGCCATCTGTGACCTTGCTTACCGAATCATCAATTAACATCTTGATCTCCTGGGCAGCGCTGGCCGAGTGTTGAGCCAGAGTACGTATCGCCGCGGCAACGACAGCAAAGCCTCGACCTTGTTCGCCGGCACGTGCGGCCTCAATCGCAGCATTGAGTGCCAAAATATTGGTATGAAAGGCAATGCCATCGATCACCGAGATGATTTCGGCGATCTTTCTGGACGACTGCTCGATTCCCGACATCGTAGCCACGACCTGGCCGACCACCAGGCCACCATCGCGGGCCACGCCGGCGGCACCCTGTGCGAGTTGATTGGCTTGGCGGGCGTGTTCGGCGTTTTGTTTAATGGTAGAGGTGAACTCTTCCATTGAGGCAGCGGTTTCCTCCAGATTGGCCGCTTGCTGCTCGGTACGATGTGATAGATCGCTGTTGCCCGCAGCAATCTCACCGGCAGCTATGTTAATGGTGCCGGACGCCCGCTGGATGCCGCCAACGATGCGGGTTAGCTGAGCCACAGTGGCATTGGCATCGTCGCGCATCTGTGCGAACACCCCCTGGAATTCCCCCTCCATGCGTGCACCAAGATCACCTCGCGACAGTGCCGACAGCAGTGAAGAGATGCCACGCAATGCGTGTTCATTGGTGTCTAGCAAGGCATTGAGTTGGTGAGCGAGCTGCAGGAAAAATCCTTGTTTGTTACTCAGCACCACGCGTTCGCTCAGGTTGCCGCGGATGGCCTCGCGGACAATACGAGCGACTTCCTCCTCAACCTGGACTTCGGCGGTCCGGTCAGCCCATTCCACGACATAGCCGAGCCGATTGCCAGAGGCATCAATAACCGGGTTGATGATTAGCCGCATGCTGTGGCCACCGACCTGAATATGTGCGCAGTGGGTGCCGGTCAGTTGGTCGAGAAATTGGGCATGGCGCTCGGGTTGGTGATGAAATCGGTCAATGCTGCTTCCGATTAACTGATGAACATCAAAATCGGGCAGGTCACGACGCAGGTCGGACTGAGCAGCGGATAGCATCGTTTTGAGCGACGGATTGACGTAGACAATGGTGCGTTTCGCGTCAGCGATCATGACGTGGGTCGTGACATTGTCTAAACCGCTACGTATGCGTAGGTTCTCACTCTCCTCTTGGCGCTGCCTGGTATGCTGCTGTAGTAACCGGTTGCCGGTGGCGACTAGAGTATGGGCGATTGAGCCAGGCGGGAACGCGACACTGCGCAGCTCCAATGGCAATGGCTGATCAACGGCGAGGTTGCGGGTTGCGAGCTCAAGCCTAGGTGGGTCATCACCGACCGCCAGCAGTTCACGGCGCATTGGAATGGCCATCATTGTCAGTATCGCGGTTTCAACGATTAGCGATGAGGTATGCATCAGTACCAAGCCGATGCTGGCGCCTGCGCTGAGCGCGCCCACCGACCCGCTTCGGCACTGCACCCAGAAGAATGTCAGGTAATATGCAGAGGCTGCGGCGGCGGCCAACACGATCGGACGCCAGTCGCGGTAATACAGCAACAGGGCGATCACGACGATCACCATACAGTGAGTCTCGACCATGCCACCGGTCTGATAAATCAGTGTCGCCACTAACACCATCAGCATCAGGGCCAGGCAGCATCGGCTAAATAGCGTGCCTGAGTAGAATCTGTACTGCGTAAGTGCAATGGTCAGTGACGGAAGCGCCACGACCAGCGCGGGCCACCATTGTCCATGGTAAGCCGCTAAACCAAGACTGCCCGCCACCAACGCGGCGCTCAGCCCAAGGAAGATCCGATCCGCCGACCGAGCGCACTGTTGCAAGTAGGGGAGGTGATCTTCGCTAGTGGAACAGGCAAGGGGAGGGCGGTATGGCATCTCATGACTCCTTGTATCAGTGACAGATCCGCGCGACGATCAGGACTTGCTCGCAGGTCAAATGCAGGGCCGGTAGCGGTAGGACAGGACTGATCGGCATCCCGCAATCGGGATCGATACGTAGTGGGCAGGTGTCGATCTGTTGGTCTGGCGATACGCATGTGACGAGCGGACGGCGGGTAGCGCTGATGGTGGCCTGCGGATGAGACGCGATCCTGACATGCATCTGCCGCCGCAGCGCCTGTAGTGCCGGGGCTGAGGTCTTAGGGGAACAACGGTCGTGGCTGACGAGGCTGCGTGCCACCAGGCGTGCGGTCTGTAGATGCATCATGCTGATAACCGCCGTTCTGGCCTTGTCGAATTAAGCAAACATGCGCCGCAACGCTGGCGGCCACAGTGCGAGCAACTCCGGACCAGATCCGCAGATAGGTTGCCGGTGAACTATCGGCACCAGTGATAAGGCGGCGATCTGCATGCTTTGCTTCCCTTCTGAGCTGCTACGTAAAGCTGGCCCATAGGGTTATCGGCAATGGTTTCGGAAAGTTAAGCGCAATGCTGTGGGCGTGGTATTAGCCGTACAGATTCATGTCTTAGAGTCAAGCCGCCGTTACCCTGACCGTTGGACTACACGCTTTGCGTGTTATCAGCTACAGGTGGGCTGCGGGTAACGCGTAGGCCTATAGCGTCCTATCACAAACCGGGATCTGCATGCATCGGGTGGGAAGAACACATTGAAAGGTCGAGAGGGGCGTTTATGCGTTGTCTTGGCAATTGTAATGACCTAACGTCCTCTAGCCCTGTATACGGAAGATTGCCACCGCTTCAGTGAGCAGGGCCGTTTGATTCTCCATTGCGCGTGCGGCTGCACTGGCTTCCTCCACCAGTGCAGCGTTCTGTTGGGTCGTCTGGTCCATCTGGGTAATGGTTTGATTGACCTGCTCAATACCGGCGCTTTGCTCCTGCGAGGCCGCTGAGATCTCGGCCATGATGTCGGTCACGCGCTGCACTGAGGCGACGATATCGCTCATGGTCTGGCCTGCATGGTGTACCAGTGCCGAGCCATCTGTGACCTTGCTTACCGAATCATCGATCAACACCTTGATCTCCTTGGCGGCGCTGGCTGAGTGCTGAGCCAGCGTACGTACCTCTGAGGCGACAACGGCGAAGCCTCGACCTTGCTCACCGGCACGCGCTGCCTCGACCGCAGCATTTAACGCCAAGATGTTGGTTTGGAAGGCAATGCCATCGATCACTGAGATGATTTCGGCGATCTTTTTAGACGACTGCTCGATCCCCGACATTGTAGCTACGACTTCGCCGGCCATCTGGCCACCATTACGCGCCACGCTGGCAGCACCCTGTGCAAGTTTGTTGGCTTGGCGGGCATGTTCGGCGTTTTGTTTAATGGTGGAGGTGAACTCTTCCATCGAGGCAGCGGTTTCCTCCAGATTGGCCGCTTGCTGCTCGGTACGATGCGATAGATCGCTGTTACCCGAAGCAATCTCACCGGCGGCAATGGTGATGCTGGCAGCGGTCTGCTGGATCCGGCTAACGATGTGAGTCAGTTGAGCCACAGTGGCATTGGCATCGTCACGCATCTGCGCGAATACGCCATGAAATTCGCCGTCTATACGCGTGGTGAGATCACCTTCGGCAATGGCAGCTAATAGTCCTGATACCGCCTGAAGACCGTGGTCGGTATTGCTCATCAACCGATTGAGTTCGCCGATCATTAAACGGAAGTCGTGTGCGAACGCGGCCTCATCGCCGCGTACGGAAAAATTGCCCTTAGCGGCGGCCTGGGCCAAGCGCTTGATCTCGCCATTGATCGCCTGCAGGCTTGCTTTGGCTGCATCCATCGACTCGTGTAGAACGGCACGGGTACCTGGCAAACGGCGCGCGTCACGTGTCAGGTCGCCGGTGGCATACTCGTTGAGCACACCAATTGCATCGACGACCGCGTCTAGATGCTCGAACACCATCGTGTTCACACCACGTGCCAGCTCGCCGTAAACGCCCGGGAACTCTTCAGAAATTCGGTGCGAGATGTCCTCGCCGGCTTGCTTGTGGATCATCACTTTGATCTGCGCCGAAAAGCGTTCAAGTATGTGCACCATCTCGTCGGTTGCCTTGAGCATCTGTCCGACCTCATCGCGCCCATAATTCGCGGTTTGCACATTCAAATCGCCTCGTGCGACTCCTTTGACTGCGGCAAGAACACGCGTCACCGGTACCAGTACCGAACGACCAATAAGCCAACCCAGCCCCAGGTTGATTAACACCAGAAAACCACCGGCTGCGGTCATGATTACGGTGAAGCGGATCGCTAGGATCTGAATATCGTCTAGGTAGACGCCGGTCCCGATAACCCAGCCCCACGGTGCGTAGAGCGCCGCGAATGAGGTCTTCTGCTCTATGCGCTGGGTACCTGGCTTGAGCCACTTATAATCCACGAAACCACCGCCGCTCTGGCGCGCGGTATGTACTAGCTCAACGAAGATCCGTTTGCCGTCCGCGCTGGTGATGTTGTTGACGGGTTGGCCGATTAGGTCCCGTCGATAGGGATGCATTAGCAATTTCGGGGTCTGATCGGTGATAAAAAAATAGTCCGTACCCTTGCCGGCTTGCATATGTTCGATCGTGGCGAGCGCTCGCATCTTGGCCTCGGTCAGACTCAGTTTTCCGGCCTTGGCACGCCTGTCGTAGTCCTCAATCACCGCCAACGCTATTTGCACCCGTGAGCGAAGCGCATCCTGTCGGGTGCGCGTGAGATCCAGGAACTGTAGCCGAGCGGCGATGACCGCTAACAGCACGATGCCGACCGCTACCAATACGGTCTGGGTCAGAAATTTGTTTTTTAACGAGGTGTTTGCCATGACCTGGGCGAACCTGCTCTGCAATGTCATCGGGCGATCTCGGTAGTCGGAGGTTCAACGTTTAGGGGAATGGCGGTTTCGAAACCCGAAAGTGCGTAGTCACACCATGACGGTGACCGCCTGCTCGTATCACGCTGCGTCGCGACGTCGGGCCAGGCGCATCGTCTAAGCAAAGGGCAATGCGGTCGGATCTCCTGTCAAACGACCTCCAGCGACACTGTCGTGTCGTGGAGCTGCGCAAGGGGCCGCGCGGTATCAGTGTTGTTGCGACCTCGGGGCAGCCACAAGGCACATGCATGATTGATTGGTCCAGCCACCTTGCAACGCAAGCCCTCTTGCGCGGTAGCGCCAGCCACATTGAGGCCGCGATCGGGCATGCTAATGGCCGAACAGAATCAGGCCGCCTGTGGTAGCCGCAGTGAACGCACCAACCCGCCGATATCCACAATTAGCGCTACTCGGCCGTCGCCGAGAATCGTCGCACCCGATACCCCGGCGATGCGACGGTAGTTATTCTCAATATTCTTGACCACAACCTGCTGCTGACCGACTAGTTCGTCGACCTCCAGTGCAATTTTCTGGCCGTCGGTCTCGACCACGACCACCAGCGACTCGGTACCCGCCGTGATCGTGGCCTGGCGGTTGTAACCGTAATATTCGCTTAGGGATAGAATTGGCAGATATTCGCCGCGGACCCGCAGTACGCGGCTGTTGCCGGCCATGGTGCGGATGTCGGTCGCTTGCGGTTGCAAAGCCTCCAATACGTAGGCCAGCGGCAGAATCAAAGTTTCGCCCGCGACCTCGATAGTCATGCCATCCAGGATCGCCAGGGTCAGGGGGAGCCGGATTAGCACGCGGGTACCCCGGCCGGCGCTACTTTCCAGCTGCACTTCGCCCCCCAGCCCCTGGATATTGCGACGGACGACATCCATCCCCACGCCCCGTCCTGATAGTTCGGTCACTGCATCAGCCGTAGAGAAGCCAGGTGCGGAGATCAGATCCCAGACCTGGGCATCGGTAGGGTTCTCAGGCACCGCGATACCGCGCTCGGCTGCCTTGGCAAGGATCTTGGCGCGGTTAAGACCCCGGCCATCGTCACTGACTTCGATGACGATATGTCCGCCTTGATGCGAGGCCGCGAGGCTGATCGTACCGGTTTCGTCCTTGCCAGCGGCACGCCGTTCTTCGGGCAGTTCCAGACCGTGGTCAATGGAGTTGCGCACTAAATGCACCAGTGGGTCAACGATTTTCTCAATCAAGCCCTTGTCCAATTCGGTGCCTTCACCGATGGTGCGCAAGCGCACTTGCTTGCCTAGGCGACTGGACAAGTCACGCACCAAGCGCGGGAAGCGACGGAACACCGCGTCAACTGGCAGCATGCGGACACCAATGACCGCCTCCTGCAGATCGCGGGTGTTGCGCTCAAGCAGGTCGAGTCCGGCAAATAGACGTTCGGTGATGGTCGGATCGAGTCCATGCGAAACCTGTTTGAGCATCGCTTGGGTGATGACCAACTCGCCGACTAGATTGATTAGCGCGTCGACCTTATCGACGCTGACGCGGATCGAAGTTTCCGCCTCGTGCACAGGGGCAGTGGCGGGGGCTGCGGCCGGGGCGAGCTGAGCAGCGGCGGCTGGTTGAACCACCGGGGGTACGTCTGGCGGCGTCATCGGGTGGATATCCAGTTCGCAGTCGTCGACCACCCAGGCAAAGGTGTCCTCGATCTTGCTGCGGGGGATTTTTCCAATCAGTCCCAAATCCCAGGCGAGGTAAGCTTCCAGCGGGTCAAGCGCGTCAAAGTCAGGCAAACGATTTAGCCGCGCGGCGACTCTCAGTGGACCGAGATTCTCGAGTTCACGGATGATGCGTAGCGGGTCGTTGCCACTCATAAATAGCGACGGCGCCGGGGTGAAGCCAATATGCCAAGCCTGCGCTTGTTGATCCTCAGTATGTTCCTGTGTGGCGACGGGCGTAGCGATGACGGACAGTACGGCATTAAGCCGGTCCAGTACGGTTTGGGCGGCCGCCGGGTCCGCCGGCTGGCCGTGTTCGGCCTCGTGCAGCAATGTTCGCAGCACGTCGACCGAAGCGAGCATTGCATCGATCGCGGCCGCTTCCAGCGCGCGCTTTCCCGCACGCAGTTCGTCGAGCAGTGTCTCCAATACGTGGGTCAGCCCGGCGATTGACTCGAAACCAAAGGTCGCTGCGCCCCCCTTGATTGAGTGCGCGGCCCGGAATACTGAATTGAGGGTTTCCGGGTCAGTGTCACCACTTTCCAGTGATAGCAGACCATCCTCCATGACATCCAGCCCTTCACGGCTCTCCTCGAAGAACGTGGCGTGGAAACGCTGCAGGTCCATGTTCATGGGTCAGGATCCGGGTTGTAGAGGGTCAACGATGGAAAGAGTCCGCGCCCATAGAGGTGCGCTGCTCTTGTGAAGAATTCGACCGACAGCCCGCACACACGGATGTCTGCCGCGCTTGAGGGGGAATCACCTCGAGATCAACCCAGGACTTTCTGCACGGTGGCAATCAGCTGCTCGGGATTGAACGGCTTGACCAGCCAACCAGTGGCACCGGCGGCCTTGCCTTCCGCCTTTCTGTCAGCGCCCGATTCAGTGGTCAGCATCAGCAACGGAGTGAACTTGTAGTCGGCCAGTTGGCGCAGCTCGCGAATCAGCGCGATCCCATCCATATTGGGCATGTTCACATCGGTGACCACTACATTGAATTTTTCGCGTTTAGCACGTCCGAGCGCGATGGCGCCGTCCTCGGCTTCTTCAACCGTAAAGCCGGCTGAGGTGAGGGCAAAGGACACCATTTGGCGCATCGACGCCGAGTCATCTACCACCAAAATACTTGCGCTCATGCGGCGTTCTCCACAGATTTCAGATTATCGTTGAACACGGACAGGCCAAGCACCTCGGCGACCCCGAGTTGGCGTGCCGCGTCCTTGAAAGTTTCGTTGCAGTCGTGAAAATCCGTCGCTAAGCCGGCTTTGCGACGACTGTCGACGAACGCACACAACACCTGCACGCTGGCGGTATGGATACGACGGACCTGTCCGGCGTCGAGCGTCACGTGCCCAGACTCGGTGCAGTAGGGGGCAAGCTTCTGCTTGAGATCGGTGCTGGTCTCGATACCGAGATCTTCGCCCAGTGACACTGTGCTCATTGATACTCCGGAAAAACGACTGCTTAGGCGCTATCGGCAGGTGCGGAAAAATCTTTAGAGGCGATGCGCGAAGTGTGAGCTTGGTAGACTTTGAGATGGGATATGAAGGTTATGAATACGTAAAATCAATGACTTAAAGCCGTGCATTGCAACGCATTTCCGTCCCGCCGATGTCTCAGTGCAGCAGCTTTGAGGCATCCAATAGAATCATTGGCTGATGTCCGAGGCGGGCCACGCCGCGGAAAAGGCGGTTGGAGATCCGGCACAGACGGGTGTCATCCGGGGGCTCAATCTGGCCGCCGGTTAGCGTGGTCACATCCTCCACCGCTGACACCCGCAGTCCTATCGTCTCGCCATTCTCTTCCAACACTACGACCCGGGTGCCGGCGCCGACTTCCACCGGTTCGGTGCCGAGGTACAAGCCAAGATCGAGTACCGGTACTACCAGTCCGCGCAGGTTCATGATGCCAAGCATGGCGCGGGCGGTGCCACGCAGCCGTAATAGCGGAGTCGAAAGTACCACTTCCTGGACTTTCAGTAATTCCAGTGCGTAGGTTTGTTCGCCACAACGCAGCCGCAACCAGCGCGAGCTTCGTTCGGCCTGGGTCTGCGCTTCTATCTGGGGCGTGTCGGCTGGAGGGAACAGTGCCTGGATGTGGCGCGGAGCCGTTTTATCGGTCACGGTTCGGCGTGCAGGCCCAGGCTTGGAGATCGTCGATGGTTTTGCGGCAGCAGTGGGTTCGGAGTGCGCTGGCCTGGACGTAGTTGCGATGCTGGTTGCGTCCACGCCAGCCGGTGCGAACGCAGGGTCTGCGTCCATTTCGGCCAACAGCGCCGCCACCGTCGGATCCGACACCGGGGCGGTAGCGGTTGTCGCAAATGCGGGGTCTGCGTCCATTTCCGCGATCAACTCATCGGCGACAGATACACTTTCCACCGGCGTGGGGCTGGCGGGCTCGGCAAACGCCGGGTCCGACAACATGTCGGCGATCACGTCGTCGGCCAACGAGCGGGCTGGCGCCGCTGCGGCGGCTGGCAATGTGGCTGGCGCAGGGGCAGCCATCTGCAATAGACCGTCGAGGTATTCGTCGAGGACCTCAGCGCCGCTCATGCTGCCTGCTCAATCCCGGTGCTGTCGTTAGCGAGGATCCACTCCAACGCTCGACGATAGGCGGCTAAACCACGGCCAGGGTAGTCGGTAGAGGCCGCCGGTAGCGTTAACAGGCCGACATTGCTGATCCGGGTATCGACCGGAATTGCATCATCCCAGACATGCTTACCGTGGCGGGCCTGCATCTCTTTGAGTGATTCGTGGCCGGCACGCGTGCGGCGATCGAACAGGGTCGGCAGAATGGAGACGGGCAGGTCCCGGCGGCGCGACCGCTGCACCATGTCGGCGGTGCGGACCATCCCGGCCAATCCGTGCAGCGCCAATGGTTCGGCTTGGGTAGGGATCACCAAGTGATCGGCGGCGGCCAACGCATTGATCATTAACAGCCCGAGGGTGGGCGGACAGTCAAGCAGGATATGGTCATGGTTCTGGCCATGGCGAGCCAGTGCACTCTGTAGCGCCAGACCAAGCCCAGGCTGGTTGGCGCTTCGACGTTCCAAGGTCGCCAATGCGGCCTGGGCGCAAACGTAAGACAGTCCTGGAATGGAACTCTCGCGCTGTAGCGCAGACAGATCGACCGGTGGGGTGCCGAACAGGTCAAGCACACCGGGGGGAGGGGGATCGGCGGGAACACCGAATGCGCGGGTCAGCGACGCGTGCGGGTCCAGGTCGATTAGCATCACGCGTCGCCCCAGCGCGGCCAGGCCACGCCCCAAGGCCAGCGTCGTGGTGGTCTTGCCCACGCCCCCCTTCTGGTTGGCGATCGCCCAGATGCGCATTATTTCACTCCTTCAATCACTGCTGGGTCTGCCTTGGCGGGACGGTTGCCGGGCGCGGGACCGGCAACCGTGGTTCAGTGGCTGCGGACTGCGTCGGCATCGACGTCGACGCTGGCGGCGTCGGGGCGAGATTGGCGCCGGAGTCGGCGAGAATGATCAGTACCACTCGACGGTTCGCATTGCGTCCAGCCTCGGTAGTGTTATCGGCGCGCGGACGGAATTCTCCATAGCCGACCATCGCTAGGCGCTGCGGCGCTACCCCCTGGTCGGCGAGTAGATGCACAACACTGGCAGCACGGGCCGCCGATAGCTCCCAATTGGACGGAAATTGCGCGGTAGCGATAGGCTGATTGTCGGTATAACCCTCGACGCGCAGCCCGTTAGGCGCCTGTCGTAGCACCGTAGCCAACCGCGACAGCGTGTTGCGAGCATTGCCATCTAACGTGGCCGAGCCCGTCGCGAACAGAATGTCGCTGTTGATTTGGACCTCAATCCACAAATCATTGCGGCGCACGGTGATAAGTTTGGCATCGATCAAGGGTGCCAGCGTATGCGTCAATTCATGCTCAACCCGGTCCATCTGTTGTTGCGCTTGCACCAGCCGGTCTGGGTCGCGCAAGGTCACCGGCATCCGCATCTGTGATGCCATTGAAGGAAGCTGGGATGGATCTGACGCTGGGGAGAGCATTGCCGACATGGGGCCGGCACCGGAGCGGATCGGGGAAGGAATCTCCCACACCGAGCTTTGCACTGGGTTCTTACCGACCTGTACCGGCGCGATTGTGCGCGGTGTGCCGCCGAATGCAATACTCAGCGAATCGGCCATCTCTCGATATTTGCTTTCATTGACCGAGGATAGTGCGTACATAACTACGAAAAATGCGAGCAGTAGCGTCAGCAAGTCGGCGTAAGGGACTGCCCATGCCTCATGGTTACCGTGCTCATCGATGGACTTGCGACGGGCCATCAGTACAAGAAACCAGCCAACTTGGCCTCAATGTTGCGCGGGTTCTCACCGTGAGCGATTGCGATCAGGCCCTCAATGATCATCTCGCGCTCGTTGCTGGCATGGTGAATCACGCTCTTAAGCTTGGCAGCAATTGGCAAAAACAGCAGATTAGCCGAAGCGATACCGTAAATAGTGGCGGTGAATGCGGCAGCAATGCCGTGCCCGAGCTTGGACGGATCAGCCAAATTCTTCATCACTGCGATCAGGCCTAGTACCGCGCCGATGATGCCCAGCGTTGGGGCATAAACGCCCATACTTTCAAATACCCGCGCCGCCGCCAGGTCCTGCCGCTCCCGGTTCTCCAACTCAATCTCGAGCATGTGTCGCATGGTGTCCGGCTCTATTCCGTCTACCAGCATTTGCAGGCCTTTACGCAGAAATGGGTCATCTTGACTTTCTAGCTGGCTCTCCAGACCGAGCAAGCCCTGCCGTCGGGCGACATTGCTCCATTCCAATAGCTGCTCAAGCAACTGCTGACGCTGGTTGGCAGGTGGCACGAACACCCATCGAACGATGCGCAGCGCATGTCGGAACACCGCCGGTGAGGTATGCAGGAGGATCGCCGCCAGCGTGCCGATGATGACAATCACAAAGGCGGCTGGAGACCATAATGACGCTAGGCCGGCACCTTTCAGCACGCTGCCGCCGATCAGCGCGGCAAAGGCCAGCACGATGCCGATGAAACTGAGTTTGTCCATGCAGGGGGTATCGGCTAGGGATTGAGAGACTTGATAAGCGGAGCGAGAAACGTGTCACAAAATTTTGGGCTTGGCGTCTGTTGTGGCATTGACGGTGAACGGTGCGAATTCGTTATGCTGAGCGCATGCCTCTGTGCCAATTCATCCATGTCGTGGGTTTCGATGTCCCGTCCGCAGTCCAGGACAGCTCCGCCCCCCCGTTGATCGTGCTGCTCGACAAGGTTCCCGTCGATGCCTGGCGTCATACATTCCAGCAATATGCTGACGAGCTGGTGCCGGAGTTGCAGCGCGAAGCCCCCCAATTGCTCCAGGACACCATCCGCTTCCCGACCGCTCGGATGATGAACCGCCGTCAGGCTGGGGACATCCGCGCGTTTGTAGACCGTATCAACCGACTGACCTTTCTTGGCGAACAGGGCAATACCCTGCTCGCATGACGGGTACAGGTTGCGTTGACTGCGACACCTGCGGCGGAGCAGCGCCATGGTCATCAGCTGTCGTTTGCGCGTAAACCATCCACGTCCAGGATGAGTGCCATGCGGCCTTCACCTATCAGCGTGGCTCCTGAGTAGCCCGGCAGTCCTCGCAGGGCGTGTGGCAACGGCTTTATCACCACTTCTTCCCGGCCGCGGACCTGGTCCACCACCAACCCAAAACGAGCCTCGCCGGACTGTAGCAGCACTACCGTCAGCAACGCCGTACTACGCGCACTTACGCCAAGCCAGCGCCGCAGGTCGACCAACGGCAAAGTATGCGAACGCCGGTCGAGCACGGCGCGGCCATCAAACCAGCCTAGCGACGTCTGCGGCGCGTGCATCACTTCCAACACGCGCGCCAGTGGCAGGGCGTAGATGTCCTCACCGGCCTGAACCAGTAAGGTCGGTAGGATCGCCAGCGTCAGTGGCACGCGGATCACAAAACGGCTGCCGCGTCCAAGTTCGGACACAACTTGAATGGTGCCGCTCAGTTCGCGGATGCGTGACTGCACCACGTCCAAACCGACTCCGCGGCCAGAGATATCGGTGACCTCGGCCTTAGTCGAAAAACCAGGCAAGAAAATCAGGTGCTGACATTCGTCATTGCTTAATCGAGCGGCCGTCTCATGCTCTATCAATCCCTTTTCACAAGCCTTTTCACGCAGTCGTTCCGCATCGATGCCTGCGCCGTCGTCCTGGATTTCGATACTGACATAGTCGCCTTCCTGCTGCGCCGATAGGCGCACATGACCCGTGCGTGGCTTGCCGATGGCTTCGCGCTGTTCGGGGTCCTCCACACCATGGTCGATCGCATTGCGGACCAGGTGCACCAGAGGGTCCGCCAGCGCCTCCACTAGATTGCGATCCAGTTCGGTTTCAGCGCCGATAATTTCCAGCTCAACTTCCTTGTTAAGCGTGCGAGCGACGTCACGGGCGACCTTAGGAAAGCGCAGAAAAACTTTTCCGACGGGCTGCATACGAGTGCGCATTACCGCCGATTGCAGCCGCGCGGTCGCAACGTCCAAAGTGCTCACTGCGCGATCCAGCTCCTCGTCGCGGATCCGCGAGCGCAGTGTCTTCAGACGGTTACGCGCTAACACCAGCTCGCCGACCAGGTTAACGATCGCGTCCAGACGCTTGGTGTCCACGCGCACCGTGTGCTCGGCCTCTGTCGCTGGCTTGGGGGAAGGGAGCGTGGATTTGGCGGGTGACTCCGCCGCCGACATCGTCACAACGTCGTGTGGCTGCCCAGGCAACGACTCGGACGTGCCTTGGATGATTCGCTCGCTATTGTTGCTCGCTGTGGCGGGCGCCGCGAGAGATGCCGGCTTAGCGGCGACCGCGGGCACAACGTCCCCGGCCTCGAACTGCGCGATCAGCGCCGCCGGCGCATGCGCCGGCTCGGCACCTTTTGACATGGCATCGAGCATCGCCCCCAAGTAATCCAGCGACTGTTGGGCGGCGTCGAAGTGGCGCGGCTGCAGTTCGATCTCACCGGCACGAGCGCGCCCAAGGGTGTCCTCAGCGGCATGGCACAGCTCAACCATCGCCTGTACCCCAAGAAAGCCGGCCCCGCCTTTGAGGGTATGAAAGCCGCGAAACACCGCGTTAAGCTGGTCAACATCGTGTGCCGACTGCTCGAGGGTTACCAACTGCTCGCCCAGGCGATCCAGGATCTCCTGAGCCTCGACGATGAAGTCAGCGGCGATGTCGTTGGGAACTGCGCTCATGCCCTGGGGCTCCTTCCTGCTAGAGGCCAAGACCGGACAATAGGTCGTCGGCGTCATCTTGGGAGACCGCGTGGTGGTCCAGGCCTTTTAGCGCCGGACCGGCCAAGCTAGCTCCGGCGCTGTCTTTATTTGACGACAGGCCTAACGCGCCAAAGCGTTCGTGCACGTGACGTACAATGCCGACCACCCGGCGGATGATCTGTCCGGTGAGGTCTTGGTAGCTCTGGGTGAGTGCCATCTCAATGAGGTTGTGGCGCATCTGTTCGACAATCGCCTCCTGCTCGTTAGCCAGCCCGTTGGTACGCAGTTGCTCGGCTAGGCAACGACATTCTTCGGCCAGGTCTAGGGTGCGATGGGTGGCCTGCTCGGTCATCAACACCACGTGATCCAGACGCGCGCAAGCGTCGTCGAGCTCACCGACGTGCTCGGGCACCCCCGGCAGCTCGCCCAGCGCTTGCCCCAGTTCGCGTGCAAGCCGGCTTAGGCTCTGAATCATCGGACGCGTGCGCCAAGCGGCTAGCGCGTCGATTTCCCGGCGCCACCCTGCCTCATCGCCACTCTCCAGTGCCTCCAGCGCATTTTGCAGCCGCTCAATCAATGCCGCGCGCTCAATATGAATCTGCGTTTCGGCTTCCATCAGGCGGTCGCCGCCAGGCGCTCGTAGATCTTGCCAATCTTTTCTTCCAGCGTTTGCGCAGTGAATGGCTTGATGATGTAGCCACTCACGCCAGCTTGTGCGGCCTCAATGATCTGCTCGCGTTTGGCTTCGGCGGTCACCATCAGTACCGGTAGGCTCTTGAGTTTGGCGTCTACACGGATTGCCCGGAGCAGCTCGATACCGGTCATGCCGGGCATGTTCCAGTCGGTTATGACGAAATCGAACGGGCTAGAGCGCAGCGCGGCGAGCGCGGCATTGCCATCCTCGGCTTCGGCGGTATTGGTGAAGCCTAGATCGCCGAGCAGATTCTTGACGATGCGACGCATTGTCGAGAAGTCATCGACGATCAGGATTCGCATATTTTTGTTCACTTCAGGCTCCTATAAAGCAGGAATACGGGATTGGGAGGTGAGATCGGCAAAAGCAATGGGCTCAAAGGCGGTCTTCTCACGAATCCCAAATCCCGGCTTTTCACCGCCGGGCGTATGGTCATCCCTAAGTCCGTTTTATTCCTCGCCCTCGATGCCGGTATCAGCCAGCTCAAAGACCTTTAGTCGGCCACGCAGACGTACCATCGCCTGGCCATGAATCTGACACACCCGCGACTCGCTCACGCCAAGCACGGCACCGATTTCTTTTAAATTGAGCTCTTGCTCGTAATAGAGCGAGAGCACCAGTTGCTCGCGCTCAGGCAAATGGGTAATCGCCTTGGCCAGCTCGCGGCCGAATTCGCCGCGTTCCATCATCTGTTGTGGGGTCGGACCGCCCTTGGCGGGCGTGTCCAACTCGCCGTGGTCCTCAATTCTCGATTCTAGGCTCAGCACCTGACCGCGTGCGGCGTCCTCCATCAAGCGGAGATAATCCGACAGCGACATTCCCATTGCGGTGGCGACTTCGACGGCAGCAGCGGCGCGGCCGCTTGCCTGTTCGAGCCGGCGGATTGTCGCAGCGGCATCGCGCGCTCGTCGGTGCACCGAGCGCGGCACCCAGTCGCCACGACGAATTTCGTCAATCATGGCTCCGCGGATGCGGATTGAGGCATAGGTTTCGAAAGAGGCCCCCTGTTCAGCGTCATAGCTACGAGAGGCCTCAATCAGGCCGATCATGCCGGCCTGAATCAGATCGTCAATTTCGACGCTGGCCGGCAGCCGCGCAGCCAAGTGGTGGGCGATCCGCCGTACTAGATCGGCATGTTGGTGTACGCAGTCGCGGGTACCCGCACGCTGCACCGCCTTGTAATGAGCCGCAGCGTTCATGCGACCACTCCGCTGCGTTGCTGGATAATGCGCTCAACGAAGAACTCAACATTGCCGCGGGCCGCAGTCGGCGCTTGCCAGCGCGACGTGCGCCGAGCGATCTCAGCAATCGCCTGCGCCGACGGACTGGCCGGATAGAGTTTCATAACTGGCTGCTGGCGCTGCACCGCCAACCGCAGCCAGTCGTCCTGAGGCACGTGGCCGAGGTAGTTCAACGAGACATCGCCAAGAAATTTCTCGCAGACCCGTGCGAGTTTGTCATACAGCAGCCGGCCTTCGCTCGGATCGCGCACCATGTTGGCGACGATCTGTAAACGGTCCATACCGCGTTCTCGCGACAATACCTTTATCAAAGCGTAGGCGTCGGTGATTGAGGCGGGCTCGTCACAGACCACCACGACGGTATCTTGAGCGGCCTGACAAAACGTCAGCACACCGTCGGTGATGCCGGCGGCGGTGTCGATCACCATCACGTCCAACTCGCGTTCTAACTCGGAGAACACGTTGACCAGACCCACGTGTTCGGCGGGTGCTAGCTCAGCCATTTGGCGGCGGCCGGATGCAGCCGGCACTACCAACACCCCGCCAGGACCGGTGAGGATGACCTCTTCTAGCCTGCAGCGCCCGGCCACCAGGTCGGCCAGGGTTAGTTTCGGGTGCAGCCCGAGGACCACGTCGATGTTGGCCAGACCTAGGTCGGCGTCCAGCAGCAGGGTGCGTTTGCCCATGTCGGCCAGCGCTACTGCGAGGTTAGCCGACAGGTTGGTTTTACCCACGCCCCCTTTACCGCCGGTGATAGCGATGCTCCGCACCGGGCCAAGTGGCTCGCTGCGGGTCGCGGACAATGGATAGGCGTTGGTCAGCTGTGCGTATTCACGCGACGGCATGGTTCTGCTCCGGAGTGCTAGGCTTATCGGCAGCGCGACGCAAATCTTCAAGGCGAAGTACTAAGCTGGCCGCATTGGCCCGGTGTAAGTCCTCCGGGACACGTTGGCCATCGGCGATCCACGTAATCGGCAACTGGTGGTCCACCACCACCGACAACGCACTACCGAGCCGACCGGTCTCGTCCAACTTGGTCAGTACGACCCCTTGCGGTCGCGCGCTGACGAAGCGGCGCACCACCTCGTCCAAGTCAGAGCTGTGAGCGTTGGCGGGTAGCACCAGCAGCGATGTGACCTGGCGTGCAGCGCGCAGCCAAGTCAACTGGGCGGCTAGGGCGCGGTCACGCTGCCCCATGCCGGCGGTGTCGATCAGCACTAACTTGTAGTCGCGCAAGCGTTCGAGCAGCTCGACCAGACCCCGATCGCTGTCAGCCTCGTGCACCGCGATGCCGAGCTGGCGGCCATAGCTGTGCAGTTGTTCACGCCCCCCCACGCGCAGGGTGTCTGTGGTGACCAAGGCCACATCGCGCGGCGCATGTTGTGCGGAAAAGCGCGCGGCCAGCTTAGCAATGGTGGTGGTTTTGCCGGCACCGGTGGGGCCGACCAGGGCAATCACCCCGCCAGTGTCCAACGGGTCGACCGGGGCAATCGGTAAGCGCTTGGACAACAGTCCGAGCATCAGCCCGCGCCCGCGCGGCAGCTCGGCATCCGCCGGGATCTGCATCGCCACGTCGCGGCTGAGGCCAGCATCAAAGCCGTAGTCCTCAAGCAGTTGAAGTGCTTGCGCACGCACTTGGGATCCGCGTAGGCGCTCGTCGGTGAGCCGGTTCATTTCGCGCTCAATCATCTGCCGCATCAGGGTGAGCTCCTCGCGCAGCCGGCACAGCTCGGCGTCGTCTCGCGGCACCGGCACCGGTACTGGTACTGGTGCGGAGAGTGCCGACGCAGCGTGGACCGGGGGGACAGGCGGCGGCTCAGCCGACAGCCCGCTAGGCGGCTCGGTGTGATCCCGCAACGTGGCTGTCAGATTGGCAGACCGAGACGGAGGCGGCCCGAGATCCGGTGCCGGCTCGGATTGAGCGGACGACATGCGGCGTTCGGTAACAGCGGGGGGGCGTTCGCGCTGTGGCGTGGTGGCGACCGTCGGTTGCCGGCGGGCGAGGGCGGCGATCATCTCGTCGGCGGGCGAGCGCGCGGGCGATGCCTCACTGGTGGACGTCGCTGACCGTACATTCCGTACATTGTCCAGCGCGTATTGCACCAGCGCCTCATCATAATTACTGGCGGCGACGATCTCGATACCATCCTGGGTGCGCCGGTTTGACAGAATGACCGCGTCCGGGCCGTGCGCTTCGCGCACCAGTTTGAATGCGGTGCGCATGTCGGGGGCGATGAAGCGTTTGATCTTCATGGGGCGCCCGGATTCAGAACAAAAGATTGGATATTGGCAAAGGCGGAAAAGCGTGGGCCTTTCCGTGGGAGCCTTCTCGTCGATGTCTTCGCCACGCTCTTCACTGTTGTCTCCACTCGCGCAAACCTGCACTTGCCAACGACCAATTCCCAGACCAGAAGTCTGGTCTTCAGCTGATCGTGCCAACCAGCTTCAACCGCTTGTCCTCCGGTACTTCGCTATAGGCAAGCACCGACAGCTGCGGGACGCTATGCCGGACCAGCCGCGCCAAGGCGGCGCGGACTGGACCCGGCACCAGCACCACCGCCGGCTCGTTGCGGGCTTCCTGCTTGCCCACACAGTCGGCCAGGCTTTGATGCAAGCGTTCGGCCAGTCCGGGTTCCAGCGCCACACCGCTACTGCCCTGTGCAGACTCCTGCAAGACCCGTTCCAGTTGCGGGGCGAGGGTGTATACCGGTAGCTCCGGTGACATCCCGGCGATCTCCTGGACGATGAAGCGGCCCAGCGAGGTACGTACCGCAGCGGTCAGTACTGCTGGGTCCTGGCTAAGCGGGGCATGCTCAATCAGAGCCTCGACCAACTTTCGCAATTGCCGGATCGGGATGCGTTCGACCAAAAGGTTTTGCAGCACTCGCACGACCACCGCCAGCGGCAACGCCTTTGGGGTGAGGTCCTCAACCAGCTTGGGCGCGCTTTTGCTGAGCTGAGCCAGTAGCTGCTGTACCTCCTCATGGCCGAGTAGCTCCGGGGCGTGTTCGCGGATCAAATGCGAGAGGTGAGTGGCGATCACCGTGGCCGGATCGACCACGGTATAGCCCATCGATTCGGCCTGGACACGCTGGCTTGGCTGGATCCAGGTAGCGTCGAGCCCAAACGCCGGATCTTTGCCTTTGATGCCATCAAGCTTGCCCAGGGCGCCGCCGGGATCCAGTGCCAGTTCTCGATCTGGATAGATCTCAGCGGTGGCCACTGGCACGCCATGCACCAACAGCCGGTATCCGGTCGCCGATAATTCGAGGTTGTCGCGGATGTGCACCGGCGGGATTAGAAAGCCGATGTCCTGGGTGAGCTTGCGACGCACGCCCTTGATCCGTGCCATCAGCTCCCCCCCCTGAGTCTTGTCTACCAGCGGAATCAGCCGGTATCCCACTTCCAGCCCCAGCGGATCGATCGGGCGCAGCTCGTCCCAGCTCAGCTCCGGGGAGGTCTGGGGGTCTACGCCGGGCGAGAGCGGATCGCCCGGCTTGGCGGGCAGTCCAGGCGCCGAGTCTGATACCGCTGCGGTTTCGGTGCCGCGCTTCCATAGTCGCCAGGCAACAAAGCCCAGCAGTAGCCCGAGCGTCAAGAAAGCGACGTTCGGCATTCCAGGGACGAGCCCAACCAGACCAAGAATCGCGGCGGCAATCGCCAACGCCTTG
>Cebus_capucinus_imitator_PRJNA485217_SSR047__coassemble_1010_pt1 | contig 44649 bp, 37 predicted proteins | sample Cebus_capucinus_imitator_PRJNA485217_SSR047__metabat2_high_PE_004 | metagenome-assembled genome bin Cebus_capucinus_imitator_PRJNA485217_SSR047
TCCGAATGTGGACTGGCCCGGCTTCGCGCAGCGCTTTGTCCAAGGCCTCGGGCTGGTGTTCAACCCCTATACAACCCAGATCGAACCGCACGACACCATTGCTGAAATCGGCGATGCCGCGCGCCGCGCCAATACGTTGCTGATCGACCTGGCACGCGATGTCTGGGGTTATATCTCGCTGGGCTACTTCAAGCAGCGGCTGAAGGAAGGCGAAGTTGGCTCATCAACAATGCCGCACAAGGTCAACCCGATCGACTTTGAAAACGCCGAAGGTAACTTCGGGCTGGCTAATGCGCTGTTCGAACACTTTTCGGCCAAGCTGCCGATTAGCCGCTGGCAGCGTGACCTGACCGACTCGACCGTCCTGCGCGCGCTGGGCACCGCCTTTGGCCACAGCCAAGTCGCGCTGGACTCACTGGCCAAGGGCCTGGGCAAGCTGGACGCGAATCCGCAGCGCCTGGACGCGGCCATCGACGCCGCCTGGGAGGTACTGGCCGAGGCAGTACAGACGGTGATGCGCCGGCATGGGCTGCCCAACCCCTACGAACAGCTGAAAGCGCTGACCCGCGGCCAGGGTATTACCGCCGAATCGATGCGCGCGTTCGTCGAATCGCTACCGCTGCCCGAGGCCGACAAACAACGTCTGCGCGAACTGACCCCCGGCCGCTATACCGGCCTAGCCGAACAGCTGGCGCGAGCGGTCTGAAACATGTCCGGCGATGCGCCATTGCAAGGGCTGACCGACTTCGCTCAAGGCGTCATTGAAGTGGTCGGCCCCGACCTGGGCGCCTCGCTCGCGTTTTATATGCACATTGGTTTCAGCCTGGTGCGCCGCACTGGCCCTTTTGCTGTCGTGCAGTGGCGAGGACAGCGCCTGTTCCTGGCCGAAAATTTGCACGCTCCGACCGACGCTCGCTGGTCCAGCTTGCGCCTGATGACCGACGACGTGGATGCCGTATACGCGCAGGTCTTGGCACACGGCATCACCGTTGTCCACGCACTCGGCGACCGCGAATATGGGTTGCGCGAGTTCGCGGTACGCGATCCCAATGGATTCGACGTGCGATTTGCTCAGCCGCTGTTGTCGTGATCGGTACCAACCCGACTTAGTCAGGACGGCAGCTAACCGTCTCCGCTCCAATGCATGTGGATACCTGTCGGCAGGACCTAGCCCACCACTTGACTGGGCTCGACGCCCACTGTGCCCGCATCGCTCACTCTTCCTTACTCCACTTCAGTCAGTCACGCCGATGCCTTCCAAAACCGCAAAGTCTGCCGTTCTCCCCTTTGAGATTGTGGCCACCGCTCAGTATCCGCTGGGCATGCCCGCCGAACGCTTCTTGCGCGACTACTGGCATAAGCGCCCCTTGCTCATACGCAGTGCGTTAGCCGGATTCCAGACCCCGGTAGCACCCGAGGACCTGGCCGGACTGGCCTGCGAGGAGGGTGTGCTTGCTCGACTGATCCGTTTCGACCGCGCCAGCGGCCAATGGCAGGTGCGCAACGGCCCATTCCAGGAAGAAGATTTTCCCAGTCTTCCCGATCACGACTGGACCTTGCTGGTGCAGGACGTGGACAAATGGGACCCAGACGTGCGTGCGCTATTGGAACACTTCCAGTTTCTACCGCGCTGGCGCATTGACGACATCATGATCAGCTTCGCCGCCACTGGCGGCTCGGTCGGCGCGCATGTGGACCACTACGACGTGTTCCTGCTGCAAGCCCAGGGTCACCGTCGCTGGCTGATCGACGCCAGCATCGCGCTAGAGCGCAAGGCGCCGGACCTGGCGTTCCGCGACGATGTCGATATCAAACTGCTGCGTACGTTCAAGCCCACTCACGACTGGGTGCTAGCGCCTGGTGACATGCTCTACCTGCCACCGTTGGTCCCACACCATGGCGTCGCCGAAGACCCCTGCCTGACGTTTTCGATCGGCACCCGCGCGCCCTCCTCGGCGGAACTCATCGGCGACTACCTGGACACCCTCATCGCTGACGCTGACGAAGCAGTCCGCTATCACGACGAGGATCTGGCGGTCCCGGCCGATCCCCACGAGATCGACACTGTCGCAATGAATCGAGTGGTCGAGGCACTGAACGCGTTACGCATGAACGATCCGGACCGGCTCGGCGACTGGTTCGGCCGTTTCATCACCACCTATCGTGCGTCCGGTGAGGTGATGCCAGCCCCGGACGTCCCGGATCGCGCCACGCTTGAACAGGCACTGGCCGAGGGCCTGCGGCTGTTTCGACACCCGTGGTCGCGACTGGCCTGGCGACGGGCTAGACGCGGAGCAACGCTGTTCTGCTCCGGGCAGTCATTTGCCATGACGATCGGCGATGCGCGGGCACTGGCCAAGTGCGAGACGATCGACGCATCGGTCTATGCCCGTCTGTCCGAAACCGGGCGCGTGGCCCTTGCCGAGCTGGTTGCCGCAGGCCATTACCAGCCGGGTAATGCCGATTGCGACCCGGCCAACGAAACTGCTTTCTGACAATTGCTCGAACACGTGTACCCGGCACCACGTCGGGTAATCACGATCGCGTCAGGTAAAAGCCATGCGGCCGGCGTGTGTAGTCGAGGTGAAATGCTCGCTTATGGTCAGTGCGCTCCGATCTGACCCGCACCTGTACGATATCTCCCCCGTATCACGCCATAGCCTTTCCACACATCTGCGCTGTGGATGCAGCGGTATACTTTTGAAGTTTTCTCAACGCCCGGCTCATGTTGATTCCAGGCGCAACCCCATCCCACCCGACCCAAGATCGTGGACAATCTACTCAAGCAGTTTGCGCAGTCTTCGCAGCTCGCCGGCGGCAACGCCGCCTACATCGAGGACCTCTACGAGCAGTACCTCGTTTCTCCCGATAGCATCGACCCCGCCTGGAAACGCTATTTCGATGGCTTCCAGGGCCGCGAGGCAGGCGACATCCCGCATTCGGCGGTGGTCGCTCACATCGCTGAGGCCGCCAAACAGGCGCGCAATGGCAGCACCGGGGGAGTCAGCGATCCCAGTGACGAGCGCGAACGTAACGTTGGCCGACTGATTACGGCCTATCGTTCACGTGGCCATCTCGGTGCCCGTTTGGACCCGCTGGGACTCACTGTTCCGGTCAATCCGCCTGACCTGGATCTACCGTTCCATAACCTGTCGAATGCGGACCTGGATGGCGAGTTCAGCACCGGCGGTATCGGTGGCCAGCCGCGGATGAAGTTGCGCGACCTGTTCGCGCGTCTGAAGAGCACCTACACCGGCAGCATCGGTACGGAGTTCATGTACATCACCGACGTCGAACAACGTCAGTGGATCTACCAGCGCCTCGAACAGGATGGCGGCCACTACAAGGCCGATGCGCAGACCCGCAAGCGAGTGCTTGAGCGACTCACTGCTGCCGAAGGCCTGGAGCGTTATCTGCACACCAAGTATGTCGGCCAAAAGCGCTTCTCGCTGGAAGGCGGTGACTCGCTGATACCGATGATGGACGTATTGGTGCGCCGTGCCGGTCAGGGCCGCGCCCGCGACCTGGTGATCGGCATGGCCCACCGCGGCCGTCTCAATATGCTGATCAACATCCTCGGCAAGAATCCACGCAAGCTGTTTGATGAGTTCGAAGGCAAGTTCGAGCACGCCCATGACGCTCGCGCCCACACCGGCGATGTGAAGTATCACATGGGCTTCTCTGCCGACGTAGCGACCCCGGGTGGCCCGCTGCACTTGGCATTGGCATTCAATCCGTCGCACCTGGAGATCGTCGACCCGGTCGTCGCCGGCTCGGTGCGTTCGCGTCAGGAGCGCTACGGCGACGCCGACCGCAGCCGCGTGTTGCCGGTGCTGATCCATGGCGATGCGGCGCTGGCCGGCCAGGGTGTGGTCATGGAACTGCTGCAAATGTCGCAGGCACGCGGTTTCGAAATCGGCGGCACCCTGCACATCGTAATCAACAATCAGGTCGGCTTTACCACCAGCCGTGTTGAGGACGCGCGCTCAACCCTGTACTGCACTGACGTAGCCAAGATGGTCGAAGCGCCCGTCTTCCACGTCAACGCCGATGACCCTGACGCGGTCGCCTACGTCACTGAACTGGCCTACGACTTCCGCCAGCAGTTCAAGAAGGACGTGTTCATTGACCTCGTGTGCTACCGCCGCTGGGGCCATAACGAAGCCGACGAACCGGCGGTAACCCAACCGGTGATGTACCAGGTGATTCGCAAGCACCAGACCACCCGTGAGCTGTACGCTGCGTTGCTGGAGAAGGACGGCGTCGTGCAGGCTGGCGAGGCCCAGGCACTTGTTGACGGCTACCGCGGCAAACTCGAGTCCGGCGAATACACCGTCGAACTGGCCGCCGAGCGCCGTACCGACGAATTTGCGATCAACTGGGGCCAGTATTTGACCGGTAGCCTGTCGGATCGGATCGATACCGGTTACGACGCGTCCAAGCTGGTCAAACTGGCCAAGATGATCAACACGATCCCGGCCGAGATCGAGATGCATAACCGCGTCAAGAAGATCTACGAAGACCGCGCCAAGATGTCCAACGGCACGCTGCCAGCCGACTGGGGGTTTGCCGAGAACCTGGCCTACGCTACGTTGCTTGAAGAAGGCCACCGCCTACGTCTGGTCGGCGAGGATGCTGGCCGCGGCACATTCTTCCACCGCCACGCGATCATTCACGACCAGAAGACCGACAATTACTATCTGCCGCTGCGTCAGTTGGTGCAGGACGCCGATGACGCCACCGTGATCGATTCGCTGCTTAGCGAAGAGGCGGTGATGGGCTTTGAGTACGGCTATTCGACCACCGACCCCGGTACGTTGTGCATCTGGGAAGCGCAGTTCGGCGACTTCGCCAATGGCGCACAGGTGGTGATTGATCAGTTCATCGCCGCCGGCGAGGCCAAATGGAGCCGACTCAGCGGCCTGGTGCTGCTACTTCCTCACGGTTATGAAGGCCAAGGCCCGGAGCACAGCTCGGCACGCCTGGAGCGCTTCTTGCAGCTGTGCGCAATGGAAAACATGCTGGTGTGCACCCCAACCACACCGGCCCAGTGCTTCCATATGCTCCGCCGCCAGCTGTGTATGACCACCCGCAAGCCACTGGTGGTGATGTCGCCCAAGTCGCTGCTGCGCCACAAGTTGGCAGTGTCCTCACTGGACGAACTGGCTACCGGTCAGTTCCAGCACATCATCGGCGACGCAGTAGCCGAACCGGCCAAGGTCAAGCGCGTGGTGGTCTGCTCGGGCAAGGTCTACTACGACCTGCTGGAAGACGTGCAAAAGCGCAAGCAAGACGATGTCGCGATCATCCGTGTCGAACAGCTCTATCCGTTCCCGCGTGCCCTGCTTGCTGCCGAGCTGGCCAAATACGCCAACGCTACCGACGTCGTGTGGGCGCAGGAAGAACCGCAGAATCAGGGCGCTTGGTACCAGATCAAGCACCACTTGCAAGCGGTACTGCCGAAGGGCCGCGAGCTGCACTACGCCGGTCGCGCACGATCGGCGTCTCCGGCGGCTGGCCATATGGCCGAGCACCAGCAAGAGCTCAAGCAGCTGCTGGCCGATGCGCTGGTCAACCCGTTCAACGACCAGGTCGCTGAATAAGCTTCCCCTCCTCCTTTCCCAAGAACTAAAGAAACCCTAGGACGCTCCGCAAATGGCCACCGAAGTCAAAGTCCCGGTACTGCCCGAATCCGTCTCCGACGCCACCATCGCCAGCTGGCACAAAAAGGCCGGTGAGGCGGTCAAGCGTGACGAGAACCTGGTCGACCTGGAGACCGACAAGGTCGTGTTGGAAGTGCCGTCGCCCGTCGACGGTGTGTTGAAGGAAATAAAGTTCGAAGAAGGCAGCACGGTCACCAGTAACACCGTGTTGGCGATCATCGAGGAAGGCGCTGTGGCCCCCGCAGCTCCGGCCGCCGCCGCTCAGCAGAAGCAACCCGAGGCAGCCGCCGCTGCGGCACCGGTGGCGTCCCCCGCCCCAGCAGCAGCCCCGGCAACGGCGACTAAGTCTGCCGCCGACGGTCTACCGCCGGGTGCGCGATTTGCTGCGATTACCGAGGGCGTGAACCCGGCTGATGTCGAAGGCAGCGGCCGACGTGGTGCGGTCACCAAGGAAGATATCGTCAATTACGCCCGCACCGGTGGTGCCGGCAAGGCCGCTGGCGCCCGTCCGGAGGAACGCGTGCCGATGACCCGCATCCGCAAGCGCATTGCCGAGCGTTTGATGCAGTCCAAGAACTCGACCGCGATGCTGACCACCTTCAATGAGGTCAACCTCGCGAAGGTCTCGGCTGCACGCAAAGAACTGCAGGAAGAATTCCAGAAAGCCCACGGCATCAAACTCGGCTTCATGAGTTTCTTCGTCAAGGCCGCCGCCAACGCGCTGCAACGCTTCCCCCTGGTGAATGCCTCGATCGACGGCGAAGACGTCATCTACCACGGCTACTCGGATATCTCCATCGCGGTGTCCACCGATAAGGGCTTGGTGACGCCGGTGCTACGCAACGTCGAGCGCCAGTCGTTCGCCGACATCGAAAAGGGCATCGCCGACTACGCCAAGAAGGCACGTGACGGCAAGCTGAGCCTGGAAGAACTGCAAGGCGGTACTTTCACCGTAACCAACGGTGGCACCTTCGGATCGCTGCTGTCGACCCCGATCGTCAACCCGCCACAGAGCGCGATCCTGGGTATGCACGCAATCAAGGAGCGCCCGATCGCCGAAAACGGCCAGGTTGTGATCGCGCCGATGATGTATCTGGCGCTGTCTTACGATCACCGTATCATCGACGGTAAGGACTCGGTGCAGTTCCTGGTGGACATCAAGAACCAGCTCGAAAACCCGGGCCGGATGCTGTTCGGCCTGTGAGAGCCGGAGCGAGCGATGGGGGATGGGGAGGCGAATAGCGCCCCCCGTCCTGCGTTCTTCCCGCTTTTGCAAATCCCGAATCTCCCGTCCCGAATTCCCTGAGCGAATGAAATGAGCGAACAACAGCAATACGACGTCGTCGTTATCGGTGCCGGCCCGGCCGGCTACCACGCCGCAATCCGCGCGGCCCAGCTGGGCATGAAAGTCGCCTGCGTCGATGCAGCGCTAGGTAAAGACGGTAAGCCCGCCCTCGGTGGCACCTGCCTGCGCGTAGGTTGCATCCCCTCCAAAGCACTGCTGGACTCGTCGCGCCAGTACTGGAACATGGGCCACTTGTTCGGTGAGCACGGCATCACCTTCAAGGATGCCAAGATTGACGTCAACGCGATGGTTGGCCGCAAGGACAAGATCGTCAAGCAATTCACCGGCGGCATCGCGATGCTGTTCAAGGCCAACAAGATCACCCCGTACTACGGGTTTGCCCAGCTCCAGCCGGGTAACGTGGTCAAGGTGGCTCAGCACGAAGGCGGTGATGTTGAGCTCAAAGCGGCTAACGTCATCCTGGCGCCCGGCTCGGACTCGATCGAGTTGCCGTTCGCCAAGTTTGACGGCGAAACAATTGTGGACAACGTCGGCGCGCTGGACTTCACCGACGTCCCCCAGCGTCTGGCGGTGATCGGCGCAGGCGTAATCGGCCTGGAACTGGGCAGTGTATGGAAGCGACTGGGTGCGGAAGTCACCATTCTTGAGGCGTTGCCGGACTTTCTGGCTGCGGCCGATGCAGAGGTCGCCAAGACGGCTGCCAAGGAATTCAAAAAGCAGGGCCTGGACATCAAGCTGGGGGCTAAAGTCAGCAAGACCGAGGTTGTCGGCAAGGATCAGAAAAAAGAAGTGGTGGTCAGCTACACCGACGCGTCCGGCGAACAGTCCATTACCGTCGACAAGCTGCTGGTAGCGGTCGGTCGCCGCGCCGCGACCGGTGGCCTATTGGCAGATGGCACGGGCGTTAAGCTCAATGAACGCGGCCAGATCGAAGTGGATGCGCACTGCCATACCGGTGTCAATGGTGTCTGGGCAATCGGCGATGCGGTGCGCGGCCCGATGCTGGCACATAAAGGTTTCGAGGAAGGCATCGCTGTCGCCGAGCTGATTGCCGGGCTACCGGGTCACGTCAATTTTGACACCATTCCGTGGGTGATCTACACCGAGCCGGAAATCGCTTGGGTGGGCAAGACCGAGCAGCAGCTTAAGGCCGAAGGCATCCCCTATAAGGCGGGCTCATTCCCGTTTGCGGCGGTCGGCCGTGCGGTGGCAATGGCCGAACCGGCCGGCTTCGTAAAGGTCTTGGCGCATGCCGAAACGGATCGCGTGCTCGGCCTACACCTAGTCGGCGTGAATGTTTCCGAATTGGTCCACGAAGGCGTATTGACGATGGAGTTCAGCGGCTCGGCCGATGATCTTGCGCGCATCTGTCACGCCCACCCGACCCTGTCTGAGGCGATCCACGACGCGGCTATGGCTGTATCCAAACGCGCTATCCACAAGGCCAACTGACGTTGGCCTTGTGGATGACCAAAGTTGGCATGACAAACTTTGGGGCTTCCTTGGCATGCCATACCCCACCCTGCCGCGCCTACGGCGCGAGCCGTCCCCTAACTTAGGGGGCTAGAGCAAAAGCAAGACGCCGGATGTAATCCGGCGTCTTGCTTTTCCGTTTTCTCTGCTCCCCTTTCACCATTATCCCGTCACTATGAAAAGCATCTGCGTTTACTGCGGTTCTAATGCTGGCAACAAGCCCGCCTACGCCGAGCAGGCCGTCGCACTCGGCGAACGTATCGCTCGTGATGGCCTGCGCCTGGTCTACGGTGGCGGCAACGTCGGACTAATGGGCATCGTCGCCAATGCGGTCTTAGAAGCCGGCGGCCACGTCACCGGCGTCATCCCGCAGCAGTTGGCCGACTGGGAAGTCGCGCATCGTGGACTGACCGAACTGCAGGTGGTTGGTTCGATGCACGAACGCAAGCTGCGCATGTTTGAGCTATCCGATGCGTTCGTTGCGCTGCCCGGCGGTTTCGGCACGATGGATGAGATGTTTGAGATGCTGACCTGGCGCCAGCTCGGGATCGGCAACAAGCCGTGCGCGTTTTTGGACGTAGAGGGGTTCTACACCCCATTGATCGAGATGATCAACCGTATGGTAAGCGAGCGCTTCTTACATCCAGCACAGCGCGAAGACCTTTGGCACGGCATGGATATTGAGGCGATGCTGGCCTGGATGCGGGCTTATACACCTGCGCAAGCGGACAAGTGGATCGACGAGAAACGCCGGAACGCGCTGCGTTGAGCATGGCCTCGAATCACGCGGCGCTAGGCTGATGCACGTTGCGAGGAGACCAGACCCGGAAGTTCCGGTACCGGTACACCTAACAGGTACCCCTGCCCGTAGTGGCAGCCAAATTCGCGCAGTGTTTCTAACTGGCGCGAGGTCTCAACGCCCTCGCCCAACGTCTCGATCCCCAGCGTGGCTGCCAGCGCCAGGATACTGCGCACTAGTGCAAGCGAGTCCTGGCCCTCCGGCGCATGCAAGCTCGCCACAAAACTGCGGTCAATCTTCAACATCGAGATCGGGAAACGATACAAATACGATAATGCCGAGTAGCCGGTACCAAAATCATCCAACTGCACCATGACCCCGCGCGCCCGCAGCTGGTTAAGGATATCCAGAATCCGCGGCGCGTCCTCCAATAACGCTACCTCGGTAATCTCCAGCCGCAGCCGCGCCGGATCCGCTCCCGCCGCATCTACCAAACCAAGCAGTCGCTCTGCGAAATCCGAAGAGCGGAAATGCAGCGGCGAGACGTTCACCGACAGGTAGCCGTCGCGGGTACCGGCCAGATGCTCGATCACTTGTACGTAGAGCTGCCAATCGACTTGCTCAATTAGCCCGCTGTCCTCGCCCCGGTGAATGAACGCATCCGGACGCAATAACCCGCGGCTCTCGTGGTTCCAACGTAACAACGCCTCGTGGCCAACGACCTGACCGTTGTCCAGCCGCACGATCGGCTGATAGTACGGCTGAAAATTATGGTTTTTCAGCGCACGCCGAATATCGGCCTCCAGATCGAGGCTGCGCATTGCCTCTTCTCGCATCGCCTCGTCGAATATCGCAAAGCGTTGATGGGCTTGAAGCTTCGCGCGGTACATCGCTGCATCCGCATCCCGCAACAACTCCTCGCCACTACCATAGCGCGGATTCCAGAACGCAACGCCGACGCTGCCGGATGGAAAAAGTTCGCGCCCGGCCACCCACATCGGCTGGCCCAGTACGGTGTGCAATCGGCAGGCGAACTCTCTGGCCGTCTCGATGCCTTTCGGGCAGTTCATCAGGATCGCGAACTCGTCACCTCCCAACCGAGCCACCATGTCTTCGGTGTGCACCGTGGCGACGATACGCTGGGCAACTTCCACCAGCATCTGGTCACCCGCCGCGTGCCCGACGCTGTCGTTAACCAGTTTGAAGCGATCCAGGTCCAGGAACAGCACCGCAAAAGCTGGCCCAGTCCCCGCCGTAGCATGGCGGATCACCCGCTCCAGCCTGTCGAGTAGATGTATTCGATTGGGCAATCCGGTCAACGCATCATGCAACGCCAGATGAGTCAACCGTTGTTCGGCACTGATGCGTTCGGCGATCTGGTCGACTAACTGTTCGTTAAGTTTCGCCAGCTCGCGGGTCCGTTCTTGCACGCGCTGCTCAAGCTCAGCATGGGCTTGGCGTAGCCGTGCCTGGTTACGCTGCCGCGCTAAACCATTGCCTATATTGTTGGCGGCGAATGCGAGCAGCCGCTGATCGTCCAACGAATAATGCACCTCTTCGGAGTAGCTCTGCACCGCCACGACACCGACCACCTCATCACCGATAAACAGTGGTACACCCAGCCAGCTGCTCGCTCCGCGCCCGAAACGACTGAGCTCACCGGCGCGCGTGAGCGCATCAATCCGTTCGCGGTCCGCCAGCAGTAGCGCACGCCGGGTGGTGATAACGTACTCCGTCAATCCATTACTGAAGCGACGCGGCGGCCGCAGACCGTTGTACTCATCCACCGAATACGGGAACTCCAACCAGCCACCAATCTCATCAATGGTCGCGATATAAAAGTTGCGCGCATCCAGTAACCCGCTCACCACGCCATGGACCTCGGCGTAGAACTGTCCCTGACTCTCCGCAGCCACTGCCAGCTCGGAGATCCGAAACAATGCCATCTGCAACTTTTCGGCACGTTTGCGCTCGGCTATCTCGCTTTGCAAACTGCGATTGGCCCGCTGTAGCTCAATCGTGCGTTCTTCGACGCTAGCCGCCAACCGAGCCTGCGTTTGACGTCGGTCCAGCGCGGCCTGTACGTGCTGGGCCACGAAGACCAGCAAACTGCGGTCATGCTCGCTAAAGGCAATTCGCTTGTCGTAGCTCTGCACCACAATCGCGCCGGACACCAGCCCATCACGTAACATCGGTACGCCCAGCCAATCGTTGCTTTGCGGTCCATGGCGCTGATACAGCGGCAGCCCCAAACTTAGTGCTAACTGGTCGGACGGTCCCCACAGCGGCCCCCCGCAATCCAGCAACGCAAATGTAAGGCTGTTGGAGGAGTCCTCCCGGCTGTAACGGTGCGCCGGATCAGGTGCGAAGCTGTCCGCGGTATCGGCGAAATAGATGAAACGCATGCTGTCGTCGCAGCGGTCATACTCGACGATGAAAAAATTCTCCGCGTACATCAGTGCTGCTACCACCCGATGGATCCTTTGCAGCATCTGTGGCAGCTCAAGGTGGTGGTCGGATAGGTCTGCGATCTCGTACAACGCCCGCTGCAAACGCTTGGATTTTTCCAGTTCGCTTACCTGCGACTGTAAGTGCAGATGTGCGTACGCCCCCTCGGTGACGACGCGAGCCGCCTGCAGCCAGCCAAGAGCGGGTACCACTGCGGGCATCCCTCGCCGCCAGATCAATACAAAATCTACCGTTCCATCGCTGCCCGACCAGGTGCAGACCTCTGCCGCCGCAGGGGCGTGCCCCTCAAACGCCGTCGCCAGCAGCATGCACAACACGTCGTCGACAGGACAGACACCGTACTCCCCAAGACCCGACGCGCGTTCGCGCCAGGCGACTGCCAGCGCCGCAACGCCGGGCAACAACCCGACCAGCGTCGTCGCCAGACGCTCGCAAACTTCCGATGAACGAAGCCAGGGCGAACCATTGACTGTTGCGGTGTGGCTGTCCATCGGTTCCTTGAGTTGCTCCTGCACACGATTCCGGCGCGAGCATAACGTTTCACATGCACGCTGGCGGCCACGCCGTCTTAAAATTACCCACGATGCCCGATACTCTTATTTACACTGTCCAGCATGCGCAGGACGTCAAGCACAGCCGCTTCCTCGCGCTGGCTGCCCCGATCGCAGATGGGCAAGCGGCCGTGGACTTTATCCGCGAGGTCTCCGACCCCAGTGCAACCCACAACTGTTGGGCTTATCGCCACGGCAATGATTACCGTTCCAGCGACGACGGCGAACCGGCGGGAACAGCCGGTCGTCCGATTCTGGCCGCGATTGACGGCCAGGGTTTGGACCGGGTTGTGGTCGTCGTTACCCGCTGGTTCGGTGGGATCAAACTCGGTGCCGGCGGCCTGGTGCGCGCCTACGGTGGCGCCGCTGCCGAATGCCTACGCCAGGCACCGCGACAGCCGCTGGTGACGACCTGCCGGCTGGTGCTGAGTTGCCGCTTCGAAGACATCGGTCTGGTACACGCACTGTTGCCCGCCTATGCCGCCGATAAGCTCGACGAGACCTTCAACGTGGAGGGGATGCAAATGCGCATTCAGCTACCTGTAGATCAGCGCGATGCCTTGAAAACCCGCCTGCGCGACGCCACTCGCGATCGCACCGGCTTCTCCGAAGAACATACCGATGAATGATTCCACTGCCAGACCGTCTCGGCCGCTGAAGCAGCTAAGCAGCCTGAGCACATTATGGCCGTTCGTACGCCGTCACCTGCGCCTGTTTGCTTGTTGGTTGATTGCGCTGGGCCTGTCGTCGGCCGCAACACTGAGTCTGCCCGCCGCAGTCAAGCAAGTGATTGACCACGGTTTCTCCGGCGGGGAACAAATCAACCGCACCTTCGTCCTGTTGTTTCTGGTCGCGGTGTTGCTAGCGATTGCTACCGCCGCTCGCTTCTACTTTGTGTCGCTGCTGGGCGAGAAAGTCGTCGCCGACCTGCGCAGCCGCCTCTACGCCCATCTGATTGGATTAGACGCCGGCTTCCATGACCGCAACCGCAGCGGCGAGCTGCTGTCGCGTCTGTCCGCTGACAGTGAACTGCTCCGCAGTATGATCGGCTCAACCATATCGGTGGCGCTGCGCAGCATGGCCACGGTAATTGGCAGCCTGGCGATGCTGTTCGTGACCAGTCCGCGGTTGGCGACGTACTCGCTGATTGGCATCCCGATGACGGTGCTACCCATCGTGTTAGGCGCGCGTAGGCTGCGCAAAATATCACGTACCAGCCAAGACCGCGTGGCCGACGCCAATACGCTGGCCGCCGAGACTCTAGGCGCAGTGCGCACGGTTCAGGCGCATGCGCGTGAAGCCTACGAGCGCAAACGTTTCAGCGCAGCATTGGATGTATCGGTGCAAAGTGCACGCCGACGCATCCGCACCCAAGCTATGGTCACTGCGATCGCAATCGTACTGGTATTTGGTGCGATCGTACTGGTGCTATGGCTAGGTGCGCAGGACGTGATCGACGGGCGTATGACTCTGGGCACGCTCGGCCAATTCGTGCTTTACGCGCTGATCGGTGGAGGCTCGGTCGGATCGCTGGCCGAGGTCTGGAACGAGCTGCAGCGGGCTGCGGGCGGTATGGGCCGAATCGCCGAGCTGCTGAACGAGCGCATTAATGTGGTGGCCCCCCCGGACCCGTGCCCGCTACCGGCACCGCTACGCGGCGAGATTCGCTTCGAGGGCATACTGTTCCACTATCCACAGCGCCCGGACCAGGCCGCACTGAAAAGTTTTGACCTGCACGTGCGCCCGGGTGAGACCGTCGCGCTGGTCGGCCCGTCCGGTGCGGGCAAGAGTACGGTACTGTCATTGTTGCTGCGGTTCCACGATCCTGAGCGCGGCAGCATTGCCATTGATGGCATCGACATTCGCAAATTCGACCCGATTGCGCTGCGTGAGCACATCGCGCTGGTGCCGCAGCAACCGACGCTCTTTGCCGCAAGCGCTGCCGACAACATCCGCTACGGGCGATTGCAGGCCCGGGATGATGAGGTACAGGCCGCTGCTGAGGCCGCTGAAGCCGATGCGTTCATCCGTACCCTGCCCGAAGGCTACGCTAGCGAGCTCGGCGAACGCGGCGCGCGCTTGTCTGGCGGCCAACAGCAACGCGTCGCTATCGCCCGTGCACTGCTCAAGGATGCCCCGATCCTGCTGCTCGACGAGGCGACCAGCGCGCTCGACGCACAGAGTGAACGCGCCGTACAGCAAGCGCTAGAGCGCCTGATGGCCGGCCGCACCACACTGGTAATTGCGCACCGGCTGGCAACCATACTCAAGGCTGACCGCATCGTGGTAATGGACCAAGGACGGATCGTCGCCCAGGGCACCCATGCCGAACTGCTCGCGCAGGAAGGCTTATATGCCCAACTTGCCCGGCTCCAATTCATCGATTGACCTTCCCCTCCTGTGGGTGTTACCGACCGCGGCCGGCCTGGCACTGACTGGCCGAGCAGTGCCGCCGGCATGCCGGCGCTGTTCGGTCCTGACTGGGGTGGCCTAGCAATCGCCACAGATGTCCTGGCCAACCAGAGCAATCAGCGCAGCAGCACGCGACCGATGCCGCTGGTGTCGATCTCGTGCGCAGCACGCTGCAACGCCGCCGTGTCGCCAGCATGATCGAAACCAATCCGGAAGTGCAGCTCCCCCTCGGGAGTACGCGAGGAATGGATTGAGGACAAGTTGATCGCATGGCGCTCGAATACATGCAACAGCTCACGCAGTGAACCAGGCTGATCAAGTGGCAGATAGACGCTCAGTACCTGCGCTTCGGTGAGATCGGCCAGCAGATAGCCGACCCGCTCGTAACTGTAGTTACCGCTCGCCAGCGCCTGCTGGCCGAGCGCCTCGTGATTGCTCAGCAAGAACCGCTCACGGAACTGTGCGCGTGCGGCGTCGTCCCCCTGTGCCACTAGCGCCCGCAACTCCTGCAAATGCGCGAGCAGGCGTTCCAGCATCCCACCCACGTAAGGATTACCAAACTGGATGTCCTCGTAGATCGCCGGGTTCATCGAGAGGATGCGTGCGATGATCGCGGCGTCTAGCTCGAATGAGGCCGAGCGGAACGGCATCAATGCCGCCAGGTCACCTAGCAACGGCACATGGTCGCGCAGCACCCCTGCTTGCGCCAAGTGCGTGGCATGCACCAGCGCCTGCACCAGCGCCATCACCTGGTCATGATGCTCAGGCGTAGCCGGAACGCATTCGGCCTCCAGCGCCGTGTACAGCGCCTGCATCCAAGGCCGCCAGCGCTGCAGCCTCATCTCGCACACCACCATGACCCGCCCCTTGAGCGTAGGCGACTTCGGCGGTGCGGTCATCGGGTGCAAGCCGACCACCTCAGCGTGCGATTCCAGCATCGCCGCCACTGGCCCCTGCTTGATCGAGGTGACGTCTAGCCACAGTTTGCCGCGCTCACGGCCTGCGGCGAGCGCCGTGTAACGTCGAATCAGCCACTCGGTGTGACGGATCGGTGCGGAAAACACCAGCACGTCGGCACGTTCAATCAGGGTGGACTCGTCCAGCGACGCCGGATCGGCCGGATCGTGGCCGATCACCTCCACCTGCATACGCTCGCGCAAAAACTGCCCTAACCAACGGCCGTATGCGCCGGCACTGCCCACGATACCCACGACCTGTGGCACGGTCATGCCAGGCGCTCGGCGACGAACCGGTCTGGCGATGCCAGCGCTGCTGGCGCGGCGGCCAATACATCAAATTCTTCGTAACCGTCGGCCAGCGTTGCCTCAAGTGCCGCGTGCACCCCCGACAGCGCCCGTCCCACTGCGCTCTGCAACGGCTCGCCCTTCAGCAAAAAGCCGATCAGCAGCGACACCAAGACGTCACCGGTGCCGGCCACGTCCACCGGGAGGTAGGGCGTCGTCCATCGCCACACAGCATCGCGGCCGACCGCCAATGTCACCAACTCACCCTCGTTCCCAGCGACGCTGTGCGCTAGCACCCAGCGTGGGCCGCGCTCAAGCAACACGCGCGCGGCGGCGATCGCATCGTGTTGAGCCAAACTCTCGCGACCGCTCAAACGTCCAAGTTCGTAGGCATTCGGCGTCACCAGCCAGGCTTTCGACAGCAACCGCTCGACGAACACCCGTTCGAGTGCTGGCTCCACATACGGGCCGGTATGAGTATCACCAATCACCGGATCCAGAAAATAACGCAGTCCAGGCGCCTGTCCCTGTAAGCCATCGAGCCAGTCAGCAAGCGCCTCGCCATTGGCAAGACTCCCCAGGTAGCCAGACACCAGGACCTGTGCACGCTCCGGCAGGCCACGCTCACTGGCACCCAGCAACAGGTCTGCGAACCAGTCTGCGGGCAGAATGCGACCGCGCAGAGTCGCGTAGAACGGCGCGTTACTGAGTAGCGTGGTGGGAATCTCAGCCACGCGCATCCCCAGTGCGCGCAGAGGTGGCACCGCCGCACTATTGCCGGCGTGCCCATAGACCAGTTGCGACTGCACCGAGATCACATCAATCGGTGCCGGACCATCCGGGCGCTGGCGACGCCCATGGATGAGGTGACTGTCAGGTTCGTTCATCGGCGCATTGTAACGAGCACGGACCTGTTAGATATGCGTGCCTTGCGCGCGGACAAAACCTCACCGGAGTCAAGCCTCATCGCGCGCAAGGTGCGCGCCTACGAGGTCATGCGGTCCCAAAAGCTTTTGACGCCATCAATGAACGTTGCGGACTTGGGTGAATGCTTGCGCGCGTCCTCGCCAGCGAAGGTGGCTTCGAACTGCTCTAGCAGCCTACGCTGTTCGGCCGTTAAATTCACAGGCGTTTCCACCACCACCCGGCAGTACAGATCACCCGGCATCCGGCTGCGCACTGATTTGACACCTTTGCCGCGCAGTCGGAACAGCTTGCCGGTCTGGGTCTCGGCCGGAATCCGAATCTCAGCTTCACCATCCAGTGTCGCCACACGCACGCTGTCACCGAGCGCCGCCTGTGCGATACGGATCGGCACCTCGCAGTGCAGATCATCGCCGTCGCGCTGAAAAATGGCGTGCTCGCGTACCCGCACCTCGACGTACAGGTCACCGGGCGGTACCCCGGGTGGGCCGGCTTCACCCTCGCCCGCCAAGCGGATGCGATCGCCGGTGTCTACACCCGCCGGAATTTTCACCGACAGTACCTTCTGCTCCTCGACGCGACCGGCGCCGTGACAATTTTTGCAGGGATTGCGGATGATGCTGCCGCGCCCAGCGCAATGCGGGCACGTCTGTTGCATCGCAAAGATGCCCCGCTGGATACGCACGTTGCCGTGGCCACCGCAGGTCGTACACGTCTCGACCTTGCCATCCTCCGAGCCACTGCCGTGGCACTGCTCGCACTCGGCCAGCGTCGGGATCTCGACACGCCGCTCGACGCCGGCAACGGCCTCCTCTAGATCAAGCTCCATCACATAGCCGATATCGGCCCCGCGCCGAGCTTGCCGCGCACCGGCCGCCCCACCGAAAATATTGCCGAAAATATCGCCAAAAATATCGCCCATGTCCGGCCCTCCCGGACCGCCGCCGCCCATGCCGTGCTCGAATGCGGCGTGGCCATGGGCATCGTACATGCGGCGCTTCTGGGCATCAGCCAGGACCTCGTAAGCCTCCTTGCACTCTTTGAAGGCTGCCTCGGCGGCTGAATCACCCGGATTACGGTCCGGATGATGTTTCATCGCGCAGCGGCGATAGGCCTTCTTGAGTTCCTCGTCGCTGGCGCCGCGAGCGACGCCCAGCACCTCATAGTAATCACGCTTGCTCATAGGGCGGGGGGAAATCCGAGATTCAGGAGGGGTGAACGGCAAAAGCGGAGAGCTTGCGCTCTGCCGCCTTTGCCAGCACTTCGAAAAGGACGGAATCGGGTAACAGCAGGCCCAATAGGCTCACGCCGCCCCCGCTCCCGGTACCCGATCACGACTTCTTGTCGTCTTTAACCTCGGTGAACTCAGCATCCACCACATCGTCGTTCGCCCGCGCTTGCGTGCCGTCGGCGTCGGCACCGCCTGCTGATGCTCCCGGCTGCTCAACTGCGGCCGCCGCGGCATACAGCGACTGCCCAGCTTCTTCAAGTGCCTTGGTCTTGGCCTCGATCTGGGCTTTGTCGTCACCCTTCATCGCGGTCTCCAGGTCAGCCAGCGCCGACTCGACCTTGCCGATTACATCACCTGCCACCTTGCTGCCATGTTCGCTGATCGCGCTGCGGGTCGCATGAATCAGGCCATCGGCCTGATTGCGGGTCTGCACCAACTCCTGGAACTTCTTGTCCTCGTCGCGGTGAGACTCAGCGTCAGCCACCATCCGCGCGATCTCATCCTCGGAAAGACCCGAGCCAGCCTTGATTTCGACCTTCTGCTCTTTATTGGTCTTCTTGTCTTTGGCTGAGACGTGCAGGATGCCGTTGGCGTCGATGTCAAAGGACACCTCGACCTGTGGCAAGCCGCGCGGTGCCGGCTCAATCCCGGTCAGGTCAAACTTGGCCAGCGACTTGTTGAAACGTGCCTGCTCGCGTTCGCCCTGCAGCACGTGCACGGTCACGGCAGACTGGTTGTCCTCAGCGGTGGAGAACACCTGCGAGGCCTTGGTCGGGATGGTGGTGTTCTTCTCGATGATCTTGGTGAACACTCCGCCCAGGGTCTCGATACCCAGACTCAGCGGGGTCACATCGAGCAACAGCACATCCTTAACGTCGCCGGCCAGCACGCCGCCCTGCACCGCCGCACCTAGCGCCACCGCCTCGTCGGGGTTGACGTCCTTGCGCGGCTCCTTGCCGAAGAACTCGGCCACTGCCTGCTGCACCTTCGGCATGCGGGTCTGGCCACCGACCAGGATCACTTCACCGACGTCGCTGGCGCGCAGACCGGCATCATTCAACGCCACCCGGCACGGTTCGATCGATTTCTTGATGAGGTCTTCGACCAGCGCCTCGAGCTTAGCCCGGGTCAGCTTGATGTTAAGGTGCTTGGGCCCCGTTGCATCGGCGGTGACATATGGCAGATTGACCTCGGTCTGCTGCGCCGAAGACAGCTCGATCTTAGCGCGCTCGGCCGCGTCCTTCAGGCGCTGTAGCGCCAGCGGATCCTTGCGCAGGTCGATGCCCTGGTCCTTCTGGAACTCATCGACCAAGTACTCGATCACGCGGTTATCGAAGTCTTCGCCACCCAAGAACGTGTCGCCATTGGTGGCCAGCACCTCGAACTGCTTCTCGCCGTCAACCTCAGCGATTTCGATGATCGACACGTCAAAGGTGCCGCCACCCAGGTCGTACACCGCAATTTTGCGATCGCCACCGGCCTTGTCCAGACCATAGGCCAGCGCCGCAGCAGTCGGCTCGTTAATGATGCGCTTGACGTCTAGCCCGGCAATACGGCCGGCATCCTTGGTCGCTTGACGCTGGCTGTCGTTGAAGTAAGCCGGCACCGTGATAACCGCCTCGGTAACCTTCTCGCCCAGGAAATCCTCGGCGGTCTTCTTCATCTTTTCCAGCACCCGCGCGGAGACCTCCTGTGGCGCCAGCTTCTTGCCGTCGCTGGTCTGTACCCAGGCATCACCATTGTCATGCGCCAGGATCGTGTAAGGCACGTGGGCGATATCTTTCTGAACTTCGCCGTCGGTAAACTTGCGACCGATCAAACGCTTCACCGCATACAGCGTGTTCTTCGGGTTGGTAACGGCCTGACGCTTGGCCGATGCCCCCACCAGGACTTCTCCGTCCTTGGTGTAAGCCACGATTGAAGGCGTGGTGCGGTCGCCTTCCGAGTTTTCGATGACGCGAGCCTTGCCGCCGTCCATGATCGCCACGCACGAGTTAGTGGTGCCGAGGTCGATACCGATGATCTTGCCCATGAGGAATGGCTCCTAAGAGTGTTCTTCTAGATGTCTGTTGGCCCCGGCCCGCGCCGGGTTCTGGTCCAAATGTGGGGATGGCGGCAACTCATTCAAGGCATCCTCACGAAACTGCGTTGCACCGGCGCGACCGGCACGCGCCTCAGTCGTGGCGCGCGACCACCACCAACGCCGGACGCAGCAGCCGCTCATTGAGCAGGTAGCCCTTCTGGAACACCTGCAACACACTGCCTGGCGCCACGCCATCGGGCGCATCGGCCTGACTAATTGCCTGATGATGCTCGGGGTCGAACGGCTGTCCTGCTGGATCCAGCAGCGTCAGGCCATTATCCGCAGCGACCTTCAACAACTGTTTGTAGGTCAGCTCCAGGCCATCGCGTAAAGGACTCGGCTGGCTGCCGGCAGCGACCAAGCCCGCATCCAGGCTGTCGAATACCGGTAGCAACTCACCCAACAGCTTCTCGTTGGCAAACTTACGGGCGTTCTCCACATCACGGGTAATGCGTTTGCGCTGGTTCTCTAGGTCGGCCCGCTCGCGCAGGGCATCGGCCTTGACCAGGGCGATCTCACTGCGCAGCGCCTCGACCTCGTCCTGCAACGGATCGGCGGCGGGTTGGTTCTGCGCGGGGGCTTCAGAGTCGAATTCGAGATGATCTTGGTTCATGAGCAGTTCCCGGGCGGGAGGACACCCGCCCCACCCGACCCCCTATGTGGGCGAGATGCAGCGTTTCAAGCACCCAACACGCCTTAGCTCGGACGCCCCCGTGGAAAGACCCGGCTAAGAGCGGCTGCTCTGACGAGACCCGCCGGACATGTCCACGTCTCTTAACCCAACTTACACTCTGAACCCGATCGGCCACCGCTAGAGCGCTGGCGGCGCCATCGCCGCGCCCAGCATCTCCGCAGTGACTTGCACCAGCGGGATGAGCCGGTCGTAAGCCATGCGCTTAGGCCCGATCACTCCCAACACACCCAACACCTGCCCGTGCGCCGTATACGGCGCGGTCACCAGCGAGACGTCTTCTAGAGAAACCACGCCGGTCTCTTCGCCAATGAAGATCCGTACACCTGGAGCCTGAATCGTACGTTCCAGCAGTTGCAAGATCTCGCGCTTGCTAGCAAATGCCTCAAACAGTTCGCGTAACCGATCTAGGTCGGATAGGTCCTGCACCCCCATCAACCGGGTTTGCCCAGCCAGTCGCATGTCCTCGCTGGCGACTGGTGTCAGCGCCTGTCCGGCCAGTTCCACGCTGTGGGAAAGCAGTTGCTCCATCTCATCACGGGCCACCCGCAACTCACACAGTAACGTCGCACGGATATCCACCAACGCGCGCCCGGCGAACTGCGTGTTCAGGTAGTTGGCGACCCGTTCAAGCTCGGCCGGCTCGTAGGCACGCCGCGGCTCAATTACCCGGTTTTGCACTTCGTTGTCGGCGAACACCACGATTGCCAGCACCCGCCCCGCGTCGATCGGGACAAAGTCGATGTGCCGGAATGCGAACTGCTCGCGCCGCGGCGCACTCACCACGCCGACGAAATGACTCATCGCCGACAACATCTGCGAGGCGCTATCGAGTAGCGACTGGGTACCGGCACCGGCCGGTAGCTCGGCGCGCAGCCGTCGCACCTCATCCTCACCCGGTGGACGCATCTGCACAAGGCTGTCAACGAACACCCGGTAGCCGATCGCGGTCGGCACCCGCCCAGCCGAGGTATGGGGCGACGCAAGCAGACCGATATCCTCCAGGTCCGCCAGGATATTGCGGATCGTCGCCGGGCTAACGTCCAGGCCGGCGTGCAGCGCCAGAGTCTTCGAGCCCACGGGCTCGCCATCGCGGATATAACGCGAGATCAGCGTACGCAGCAGCTGACGGGCGCGGGGGTCGAGCGAGGAGGTGGACGAGGCACGCATGGAGTAAGTATTCAGGACGAGTCACCCCCATAGGGGTATCGCGCATCATGTACGGGGATTTAATCAGGCTGATACATAGATAATGGCTGCCCGGACCGTTGGCAAGCCACGCGGCTCGCCCCTTCCCTGCCCTCCAGACCGTCCAGACGCCTGCATGCTCAGACATCTCTCGATCAAAGATTTCGCTGTCGTCCGTGCCACTGAGCTCGAATTTGGCCCTGGCCTGACTGTGGTCTCCGGTGAAACCGGGGCCGGCAAGTCACTGATGGTAGACGCCCTCAGCTTTCTGTCCGGGTTGCGCGCCGACAGCGGCGTGGTACGTCACGGCGCCGAGCGCGCCGAGCTGTCAGCCGAATTCGCGCTAGCCGAGGAACACCCGGCCCAGCGCTGGCTACGCGATAATGAGCTGGACGATGACGATCAATGTCAGCTACGCCGGGTCATCCGGGCCGATGGTGGCTCGCGCGCCTGGATCAACGGACGTCCAGCGCCGCTGTCTCAGCTGGCCGAGCTCGCGGGTCACCTGGTCGAGATCCACGGCCAGCATGAGCACCAGGCATTGCTCGCACGTGCCAGCCAGCTCGCGTTGCTGGACGCCTATGCCCGCAATAGTGTTGAGCGCGAGCAGGTGCGCCAGGCCAGTGCCCGCTGGCAAGCACTGCTGGACGAGCGCGCAGCCTTGTTAGCCCAAGGTGACGTATCAGACCGCATCGGCTACCTGCAGCATCAGCTGGCCGAGCTGGTACGCGAGGACCTGGAACCGGCCTCAATCGCCGCGCTAGATGCCAATCACCGCCGCCAGGCCCACGCTGCGGCACTGATTGACGCTTGTGGCCAAGCTGCTGACCGCCTCAACGGCGACGACGAACAGTCGGCACTGGGGCGGCTGCAGAGCTGCCGCAGCGCGCTGTCGCGGCTCGCCGAGCACGAGCCGCGACTAAGCGAGGTCGATGCCTTGCTTGATGGCGCGGCGATCCAGCTAGACGAAGCTTTGGCATTACTGGATCGCATACGCGACGATCTGGACGCTGACCCGGCGCAGTTCGAGGCAATGGAGCGCCGCATGAGCCGACTGCACGACTTAGCACGCAAACATCGGCTCGCGCCGGAGCAGCTAGCCGAACAACGCGACCGGCTCGCCGCCGAGGTCGAATCGTTACGCGGCACCGACGCGCGCCTGCAACAGATCGACACGCTGATTGCCGACGCTGGCCGAAACTGGCGCCAGGCCGCCGCCACGCTGACCGCTGCCCGCTGCCATGCCGCCATTGCACTCGGCGAGGCCACCACAGCCTTGATCGGCGAATTGGGCATGGGCGGAGGCAGGTTCCTGATCGAGTTGCAGCAGCAAGAACTCGACCGCCCGGACCCGAACGGCGCCGAGCGGGTCGAGTTTCTGGTCGCGGCCAACGCAGGCCAGCCGCCTCGGGCGCTGCGCAAAGTTGCCTCGGGTGGCGAGCTATCACGGATCTCACTGGCCATTGAAGTCGCCGCACTAGGCCTGGATGCGGTACCGACCATGGTGTTTGACGAGGTCGACTCGGGCATCGGTGGAGCCGTCGCCGACATTGTCGGTCAGAAACTACGCGCACTGAGCGCCCAGCGTCAGGTCCTGTGCGTAACGCATCTACCGCAGGTCGCGGCCAAAGGTCACGCCCACTACAGGGTCAGCAAGGCGCCGGTGGACGGCATGACCCAAAGCGCAGTTGAGCGACTTAACACCCAGGGACGGCAGGAGGAACTGGCGCGGATGTTGGGCGGAGTGGACGTCAGCAAAGAAGCCCGTGCTGCTGCGCGCCGACTGTTACAGGAGGTCTGAGCGGCCGGCCAGTCCCTAGGAAATACCGCTAGGACAAGGCTTCACTGCGCCCCCGTGGCGCTGGTACAGATCTTATATAGGCGAAAGACGGCCTAGCGGCCGCCTTTCCCGTGGCGTCTAGCGAGCGCGCTTCTTGCGCACATACAACACCAGCGAGTGCTCCTCCAGCTCGAAACCGTGAGCGGCGGCAATCTTGTGCTGGAGCGCTTCGATCTCCTCGCTCTCGAACTCAACAATCTTTCCGGTGTCCACATCGACCATGTGGTCGTGATGCCCCCCCCGATCCAGTTCGTATACCGCCTGCCCACCCTCGAAATTATGCTTGAGCACCAACCCAGCGGCCTCGAACTGGGTCAGGACCCGATACACCGTAGCCAGTCCGATCTCGTCGCCATGCTCCAACAGCTGACGGTAAATGTCTTCTGCACTCATGTGGTGCGAGGCGCTCTTCTGCTCGAGCAGCTCAAGGATACGCACGCGCGGATGCGTGACCTTCAGGCCAACTTTGCGCAGGTCGTGGGATTCCATGGGTTCTCCGGTGTTCATGTTCATTGGCGATTTAGCGCCAGCTGCCGGGGGATTGGGTTGCGGCGACCGCTGGAGTGTATCATCGCGGTGATTTTCACTTCGTCCTGTCCCCGATGCGCAATCTCCTGCTGGTCGCCGCTGTTGCCCTCTCCACTGCCGGCTGCGGCATTATTTACAAGCAGCCCATCTATCAGGGCAACCTGATCAAGAAGGAGGCTGTGGATCAACTACAGGTCGGCCAGAGCAAACAAGCCGTAGCGGCTTTGCTAGGAACGCCGTCGATCGCTGATCCGTTCCATTCCCAGCGTTGGGACTACACCTCGACTCAGCGTATCGACCGCTTGGCGCATACCCAAATTAAGAACTTCACGGTCTACTTCAATAACGACCTGGTAGCGCGCTGGGAGGGTGACTACTTCCCGAACCAGGACGAATTCCTATCCAAATCGGCGCGCAAGCAGTTTGGCCCGAACTTGGCCAAGGACAAGAAGAAGCAGGGCAGTCCCTGAACCGTGGACTCAGGAGGCCTGGGCGCGTCTGCGCCGGGCTTCTTTGGGATCAATCTGTAAAGGTCGCAGCAACTCTACGCGGTCGCCGTCGCGCAGCATCTGTTGCGGGTGCGCCAGCACCCCATGGACCGCGCAAGCGCGGCTGTGGCCTTGTGGATCAAGGTCCGCCGTGCGGATCGCTTCGGACACCGACGTCCCTTCGGGCAGCTCCAGTAGGCGCACCTGAAAGTGTTCAGGCCAAGCCAGCACCACCTCCACCCGCATATTCAGGCCGCCTCGCTGTCGGCGACCCGCACGAAGTCGTTGACCATACGGTCGGCAAGACCTTGGAATCCCAACGCCAACGCTGGCGCAAGCAGCCGCGAGCTCGGCTCGAAGTCGAGCACCAAGCCCACCTTGCAGGCGTGCGCGCCAAGCGCTTGGAACTCCCAGCGCCCGACCAAGCGCTTGAATGGGCCGTCCTTGAGCTGCATATCGATGCGATGCGGCCGGTCCAGCACATTCTCGGTGGTGAACCACGTACGCAGCGAACCCAGGCCCAGGTCCAGTCTGGCCACCAGGCGTGTGGCGTCCTGCTCAATCAGCTCGGCGCGGTCGCACCAGGCAAATCGACGGGGATAGGCGGCAACATCATTGACCAGGTCGAACATGCGTGCGGCACTGTGTTCGACCAGGGCGCTACGGCGGACAGTAGGCATGGATCAGGACATGGATCGTTCGGCAGGGCCGAATCGGAGACAATAGGGGAATGAGCAAGAAACCCGCCAAGGATAAAGCAAACAGTGCGACGGCCACCAAAACCATCGCACTTAACAAGCGCGCGCGCTACGACTACCACATCGTAGAGCGTTACGAGGCCGGCATGGCATTACAAGGCTGGGAGGTCAAGGCGATCCGCGCCGGCCGCGCCAACCTGACGGACGGCTATGCCTACGTGCGCAACGGTGAGATCTTTTTGATCGGCGCACAGATCACGCCGTTGATCCAAGCCTCCACTCACGTGATTGCCGAGGACCGCCGCACTCGCAAACTGCTGCTTCAGCGGCGCGAGATCGACCAACTGATCGGCGCGGTCGAGCGCGACGGCTACACCCTGGTACCGACTGCGATGTACTGGAGCAAGAACCGGGTCAAGCTCGAGATCGCGCTGGCCAAGGGCAAGCAGTCGCACGATAAGCGCGAGGCCACCAAGGAGCGCGACTGGCAGCGCGATAAGCAGCGGATCATGCGTCAACACAATCGTGATGCGTGAGACACCGAGATACCTAGACACCTCGCGCCGGAGCGAGGCAGCGGGGGAGAGCCCTCCCGGACAGGCGCTTCCCGCCTACCGTCAGGGCAAACGCCTTTCTTAACGCATGGCGCCAGATCGTCTGTCGGCCAGCTCGACGCCGGCCGCCTCTTCGTTGGCCACCGCCGCTTGTCTCGCGTTACTAAAGCCCTCGTCCGGGCCGGGCCGGACCCGGACGCAACCACAGTACTTGTGACCATGGCCCCCGCCCCCTACACTGTGTTGGTCAGCGTTCTACGCTTTCCCGGGGGTGCACTGGTTTCGACGGGAGTCGCGAAGTCGCTTGGCGCATGCCGAGGGGGCAGCTTTCCTCGTTAATCCAGCGGCAAAACTCTAGTTGCCAACGACGACAACTACGCTCTGGCCGCTTAAGGCCTAAGCCCCGAAACTGCTTGTGTCCGTGCTCGCAGCGTAGGGTCATCATCACGGAATCGCCGGTGGTGGCTGCCCGTCAGCTTCCGGCCAGATAAAGCGGGCTGGTTCTCAGGTGCGCTCTGCCGATCGTGCTGCCTGAGAACGAGACCTAACGAGCGGATAAGCATGTAGGGCCGAGGATGGAGAGCTTTCGGACGGCGGTTCGATTCCGCCCACCTCCACCATTCTCACCTTGAGGTTTACGCTAAGCGCGTTGATTTTGAGGTTTTTGGTGAATCAGCGAACCTCAAACGATACCCTTTCCAGGTATCGTTTGAGGCGTCGTTTTATCACCCTTTTTTGAAGCGCCCCGCTGGGCTCAGTGTTCGCGCCTTGTACCGGTCAATCTGCGTACGCGTTAGCCCTCTCCTGCTTCCTCTTCTGCTTCCTCGTCCGCGCTCTGCGGGGCCGTGCCAATGCTGCGTGGCTGGTCGCTGCCACGATGATCCTTCCACTATCGTCAGCCGTGGAAGCTATACGCGGAAGCGGTTAACACCAATGACATGTTTAAAGTGGCCCTGGTAATCCCCCATTTTTAACAGGTCACCCAATGGAGTCCAATCGCCATCGCCGATGTCTGCATAGGCGTGATGCCAACAAGCGCCATGTTCGGACGCTCGTGGAGAATAATGTTCGGCTTGCCAAGCCATCCTCAGATCTGCTCTAGCGAGCGGCTTACTCAAGTCCAGTGTCGCAACAGATCCGCCTCAATGCTGGGTTCTTCGCGGCTGAAGTCATCCAGCACATTGCACAAATGAAATCGACAGCTCTCAGCCAGCGAGTCATTGCATAACGTCCATCGACCCAACCGGTTGATCCAGCCCGGCATGCTCGGTGGTTCGGGTCTGTCTCGCACCATTCGCGACTTCGGTTTGATCCGCGAATTCAATTCCAACCCAGGTACATTCACTACACTCGCGGGTGGTTCCAGCCCAACGGCTTAATCCTGCGTCGATAGAGGAAACCCAGACCCCAACCTCGGTCCCGATAGGCCGCCGTCAGGCAAACCCGCCGTTCGGCAATGCTCCATTCTCGCTGAGAAGGTCGAGGAGCGAGGCCGGGATGAGCTGGCGAATCTAACTGAAAGTGGGAACTGCACAACCCCAGTGAAACCCTGCGAGATACACCGTTATTGCATTCATTCGAGCGGCTTGTTTTTAAACAAAACCTGTCCCGACGCTTGAGCACTCCAGTCGTTTTTCACCCAGTAGATGGTCTAGCCACTACCGGTATCGACAAGCGCCAGACTTTGCGAAGAAAGGAGCGTTGCTCCACAGGCCGTTTTATCGCCATGACGCGCCACCGGGCTGCCGTCAATCACGACGCCTGAGTCGCCACTGACAATCGTGGTCTGACCATGTTTGCTGCATATGGCCCGGTCACCCACGCGGGCAACGGCCTTGCCGTCCACATCGGTTTCACTGGAGCCCCCGACCACGCTGCCGCCATGATCCAAGCTATCGCCTACTACAATGAAAGGTCGAGACATCGAGACTACTCCTTAGCCCAAGTTCCTGTTGGCACTACATTGCCCGATGCTCCCTTTCGTAGCAATCGGCGCCACCGCACCATACACCAACCTACCCGATGCATTGCAAGCCTAGACACTAGTGGGACTAACATGTTGGTTAGAGCCTGACGGCCCAACAGATGTAGCGCGTTGTCATTTCCATTTTCGCGAGATAAAAAGCACAGATTGAAAGTCGCAATAAGGGCGCGTCCCTTACGCCCAAAGTAGGAGTGCGACAGCCATCGACGCCGAATACCCGAGCACTGGACGAGTTCCCCCGGTGCGGTTTGAAACCATATGCGGCTTGAAGTCATATTTTGAATCGCATGAATGCTGATGCCGAGCAGGCGTGTCTTTGAGACCCTCTGACATATAGCTATCACTATAAGCCGCCATCGCACGCGCGATTACTCATGTAATCGAGATGGGCGGCATTTTTTAATGCGATTCCGCAAGAATTGTTTGCGAAAAACCGTGACCGGCATCTACAATTGGAGCTAGGCAATGTCAGGGGGCGGCATACCAAGCGGGCTTCGCCGTAGTTTCCGCTCAGCCAAACAAATCGGTCAGACCAATGAGTTCGCTCGGGTCTTTTCAAACACTACGCCCCCCCTCGCCATGCCGCCAGCTCAGTACGCAGCGCTCCGCCACTGGAGGGCCTGCAAGACACCCTGCGCTGGTCCCTCTCCACCTCTCATTCGCTGTCGATCGGCCCTAATCCCGTGCTGGCAGATTTCCCTCATTCACCGTGATCGTCAAGTTGAGACGAGATCCCCGGCTGGGCGTCATCCGCGTACTCGGCCCGCTGGTTACCGGCGTACTGATGTTGTACGCGCTGTACCTGGCTGCGTATCGTCACTGGGTAGGCGCGGTGCTGACGGTGATCCTCGCTCTACTGGCGGGCGTCCAGGCCTGGCACAGGCGCGAGAGCGAAGAAGCCGGAAGCGCAGGCCTACGCTTGGCGCTAATCAACACAGCCGGGTGCCTGCTAGCGTTGAACTTGACTGGGGAAGCCGCACTGCCCTGGTTGTTCCCGCTGCTGATAACCCATCATTTCCTCTGCACCCCCGGTCGCGCCACCCTAGCAAATCTGCCGCTATTGCTGGCGTTGTGCCTGTTTCCGCAGCTGGTGCCAGACCTGTGCGAGCGGGTCTCGGCAATTGTCGTCACGGCGCTGACAATGACCGTCGGCCATGCGCTGTCGCTGCGGATAAATGACGACCGAGTGGAGTTGGAAGAACTGGCCTCGCGGGATGCACTGACGGGTCTGCCCAACCGACGCATGCTCGAACGCACCTTGAACCGACAGATCAACGAGCGCCGCGAACACGAACGACTGAACGGACTGGTGATCCTGGATATCGACCATTTCAAGGAAGTCAACGACCTCTACGGCCATTCCGCTGGCGATGCCGCGCTGGCCGATCTAGCGTCGATCCTGCGCTTTGAAATCCGGGGCGACGAACGGATATTCCGCTTTGGCGGCGAAGAGTTCGTGGTGCTCATGCGTATCCAATCAACCCACGAGCTGGAGGCAGTTACCGAGCGTCTGCACCGGGCCGTACGCCGCGCGTTGCGCGGTCCGGGTGGGAAAATCACCATTTCGTTGGGCGCCGCCTGCTACAACGGCGAGAGTCATTGGCAAGATTGGTTCTCGCGAGCAGATGCTGCGCTTTACGTCGCCAAAAACAACGGCCGCGACAGCTATCGCATCGCCGATAATGAGCAGTGAGCATGGACGGGCACCTAGCCGCCCGCAATCGACTCAACCGAAATATCAGCTGCACCTACCGCCGTGTGCCGCCCATCGGCGGTGCGATCTCATTTCACGTCGCAGCGCGGTTTCAGTCCCGGATTGCGCTTGCACACTTCCGAGCGCCCCGACGGCGCTTCTGAGCTCGTCGCGTTGGCGCATCAGTCTGACCGAAGCCGGCACGATTGACCGTGACCATAGCCGACACATCGCCCTTAGGTGGGAAGGGGCATAGAGCCCAGTGCCCGCCCCTGCAATCAAGCCCGCGGGGCTAGCTAAGCTTTACCGTGCACGACTCGATGAGCATCACCTAGATCATATCGTTCACTGTCGCGAAAATCTGATCGCGCGCTTATCACTCAATGCGGTGCATTGATCCCACCGCTGCGCTGCTCGCATCATGCTGAGGCGCCCCACGCTTACGTATGCTGTCACGCACATCGACGTCAAATACCAGCAGCAATGTGACACCGCCCGGTGCCGCAGCCGCAAGCGTGAAGTCCAACCCCTTTCGAGCGGGCAATGTGCCGGCGTAGGTCTGCACCGCCGCACGTGGTAATCGCGCGCTCCAGCTCGCATGCGAACCCATCAGCGTGGCCTCAGTACCGTCATGCAATAGCACGCCCTGCTCACTACCTCCGATGCTGGGTAGACAGGTCGAGTTGCTCACTGCGCATCCGGCTAGCAGTTTGGCGAGCTCGTCCTCGTTCACGCGCAGCCGCAGCGTCTGGCCCTGCAATTGAATCTTCATGCGTTAATCGCCCTCCACTGCTCCGGGGTGTTGCAGTTATCAAAACCAACGGTGTCAGCGGGAACAGGCAACCGTGTCACCGCCAGCGTATGCTGCAGTGCGCGCAGTGAGCGCTGCATCTGTGGCGCAGTACCCAACCGACACAATGCGGCGCGGCTTTCGCCATCTAGGCGCAGCCGCATCGGTAACACGTAGCCATCAAATGTGACGCAGCGCGAGGACGCCGCCAGTAACGGGTGTAGGTACGCTGGCGTCAGTCGTGGCATATCGACTGGGACCACCACCAGTTCGCTGTCCGGCAGCGACGCGGCCACGCTCAACAGCCCCCCCAGCGGCCCTAGCCCGGGACGCAGGTCCTCGATGCCGGCGTAGGCCGGGTAGCGCCCGCTAACCACCACCTTGACCGCGCCGGCCTGTTCAAGCAGCCCATACATGTGCGCGATCAGCGGAGCTCCGTGCCAATTCAACATCGCTTTGTCGCGCCCCATTCGCGCCGAGCGGCCGCCAGCCAACACCACGCCGGTCCAGACCACGGAATCATCACAGGCGGGCATGGACATCGATGTCTTCCCCCGTCGTGTCTTTCATGGACTGGCACAACACGCTGCCCTCGTTCCACGCGTCGTTACCGCGCCGCATAGCGGGCCGGCCTGCAGATTACAAGGATGTATTCAATCACGTCAGTCGCTTGCCAACGCACCCGAGACATCCCCTCCCCCACACGCTCATGCGCGCTGTTGGCAACCGCCCACCCTGCCTCGTTATCGCAACCGGAGCAGGCTCTGAACACGCGCATCGTGATTTTCATCGCCATTATCCCTGCAGTTGAATCGACTGCCAGTGTCCAAGCCCGTAGACCTCCACATGGTGCCCCGCCGACAGCTCTGCTGCGCCGGGCTCAGCCACCACCCAGGCGTTGGCTGCAAGCATCGGCATCAGTCGAAATGGCTCCTGTTGTGGCAGCAGTGCCGCCGACAATGCGCCCTGTGCATCGCAGGTGACCACTGCACGGGCGTGGAGACGCAAGCGCTCGGGTTTACGCAGCGGAACGCTCAGCGGCATCCGCAGTGGCCGCTCGCGCGGTAGTCCAAGCATCGCGCGCAACGCCGGCTCAATGAAGAAGCGCTGCCCCACCGCGCTGGATACCGGATTGCCTGGCAACCCGAAGTACAGAGGACCTTCCTTCAGCCGCGCAAAAAGCAACGGCTTACCGGGTCGAATCGCGACCTCATGGAAAGCAATTTCGGCGCCGCGCGCGCGCAGCGCATCCGGTATGAAATCGTAACGCCCAGCGGAGACCGCACCGCTGCTGAGCACAAGATCCGGCGCCTGCGCCAGTGCCCGCTCCAGCGCTTGATGGTACGTCGAAGGATCGTCGTCGACACAGCCATGCCAGACCACCTCAGCCCCGGCCTCGCATGCTTTCATGCATAGGAACGGACGGTTGCAATCGCGGATCTGCCCGGAATGCAAAGGCTGTTTGGGATCATCCACCAGCTCGTGACCCGTAGAGATCACGGCTACCCGCGGTCGCCGCCGCACCGCGACCTGAGACACGCCGAGCGCATGCAGCAGCATTATCTGTGGCGCGAGCAAACGTTCGCCCGCCACGATCACCGGATCGCCCACCGCTACATCCTCGCCGCGCCGGCGCACGTGCTGCCCCGGACGCACCGGTGCCATCAACCGAATCGCACTCGGGCAAGCCCCTTGTCCGACCTGCGTCTCGACCTGCTCCACCGGCACGACCGTATCCAGACCATCAGGCAGTCGCGCGCCGGTCATGATTTCCCAGGCACCGACACCGCCGATATCACCGCGGCACTGCGGCGCGCCAGCGGCCTGTGAACCGCGTACCCGCAGCTCGGTAGTGACCGCCACACTGCGACCGCTGGACGCCAGCGCAAACCCGTCCATTGCCGCGTTATCAAAGGGCGGCAGCCAAGCTGGGCTGCACACCGTGTGTGCCAATACCCGCCCCCTCACATCTGCCAGTGCCACGTCCTCCGTGGACAAGATCGGCGCAGCGTCAAGGACGATCGCCAGGGCCTGTTCGTAGCCGATCACGGGTGACCTTCCCGTTGGACATCGGTAGCACATGCCACCACAACACCGCCTCGCATAGCCTCCGTCTCCGTTCCGGCGACAACCAGCGCCCCTATCCAGGAGCCGAAGTGTGTAAGACCCATGCAGCTGCGCGGCATCACTATTCAACCGACGGCGTGGTGCGCGTTGCCTTCATTGTCTTCGACCGTCAAGCAAGCTTCTGCAAGTGCGTTACCCACCAGGATTATGCCCGGCGCCGAGCTGGCTGCCGACGATTCTTTGGCCAACCCGCCCAGGGTAGTCAACTGAATTCGCTCGCCGGGCCGGCTGGCATCGAATACCAACGCGGCCGGTGTGTCCGCCGGCAGACACGCTGACAGACCGTGTGCAACCGCGCCGATCCGGCGCACGCCCATATAAATCGCCAACGTGGTACCCGTCGAGGCCAACGTGGCCCAGTCCGGCTCTCCGCCGTTGTGGGTGTGTGCGGTGACGAAGGTGACGCCATGACAATGATCACGGTGGGTCAGCGAGATTCCAAGCGCGGCGGCCGCAGCAAACGCGGCACTAACACCGTTAACGATGCGCACCCTGACACCGGCGCGACGCAGAAACGCGATCTCCTCGCCGGCGCGTCCAAACATCAGTGCGTCGCCGCCTTTGACTCGAACCACACGTAAACCCTGCAGCGCGTAGCGGCGCATCAGCCGACAAATAAAATCCTGCGGGGTGGAGCGGCAGCCGCCGCGCTTACCGACCCGGATCACCCGCGCCTGCGGCGCCAGCGCAACAATTGCCGGATCGACCAACTCGTCGAGCAACAATACCTGCGCGACCGCCAGTGCCTTGGCTGCCTTGAGCGTAAGCAAGTCCAGATCTCCGGGACCGGCGGACAACAGTACGACCTCACTAGGACGAGAATCGATGACGGACATGACGAAAGCTCCTGGCATAAAGGCTGGAAGTCAGGCCGGCTGGGCCTGTCGGTACATCCGGGTCAGTTGCGGCACACATGAGCCGCAGACACTGCCACACCCCAAACGTTGCTTGAGCGCAGCAACATCTGCCCCACGTTTCAATTCGGACTGGATCGCCGATTCGGTGACCTGCCGGCAGCTGCACACCACCGGGTCGCGGCGTGCCCCCGTCACCTGCGCGAATACCGACAACCTTGGCCCGGACCATGGTTGCCCGGATAACGCAGCCTCAAGCAACCCCTGACTAGCCGGGCTACGTTGGACCTCAGTAAGCAGCAGACCGTCGATATGACTGTGGCCGTCCTGTACGCGCCAACCGACGCGGCGAATCAGACCTCGCCGCAGATCGCGGTATTCCAATGCATCGGCGCCGGCAGGCAGCATCAGTGCGGCCTCCAGCTGGTGCATCCATGCCGGTTCCGGTGCCGCAGTACAGGCCGCGCGTAGGACGGCCCAGTCGCCAGTCCCACCAGGCTCGGCATGTAACCCCAGTCCGGCATAGCCGCATCTGTGCAGTAGTGGCTGCAACGCGCGCTGCAGCGCCAAAGCATTGCCGCGCCGGGCGGCCAGCAAATACCAGCCAAACTCAGCCTTCTCAACCCGCACGGCGGCATGCTTGAGTTCAGGCTGCTGCGAGCGCGCATCCACGGCCGCGATGCTGACCTCATTGACGCCACCACTAGACAGGTGCTGCCCACTCCAATGCATCGCTGCGAATACGCAGCCCGAACGCACTTCGTCGGACAACTCTAATGGCAGTACCAGCTCGCCACGTTTACTGCTTATCCGCACCAGCTCGCCAGCCTGCAAGCCGCGCCTTGCCGCGTCATCAGGATGCATGCGTAGGCCGGGCTCGGGACTATGCGCAAACAGCGCCGGCACCCGCCCGCTGCGCGACATACCATGCCACTGGTCGCGCAGACGACCGGTCAACAGCCGCAATGGGTAACGTGCCGAGGTTGGCTCGGCGACTGGACGGTAAGCGGTGACATGCAAGCGCGCACGGCCACTTGCAGTGGCGAACACACCCTCGGTGTAGCGCCGCGATTGGCCGCGTTCCGCACCCGCCGGGAACGGCCATTGTTGTGGTCCCTCTTGCTCCAGCCGTCGGTAGTCCAGCCCCCCGATATCCAGATCGCGGCCAATGGTCAGCGCACGGTGCTCATCAAAGATCGCCGCCGGGGTGTCAAAGGCAAATAGCGTCTGCTCCGCGATGGCAGCGTCGGGTGCAGAACAGCGACGGAGCTTAGCCTCCATCCTTCGCGCGACCTCGCGGGCGATCCAGGCATCCGCACGTGCCTGTCCTGGCGGCGCCACGGCAGCGCGTACGCGGGTAATCCGGCGTTCGGAATTCGTGACCGTCCCCTCCTTTTCTCCCCAGCTTGATGCCGGCAGTAGCGCATCGGCATACGGCACGGTGTCGGTGTCGGCGAAGGCCTCCTGCACCACCACATACTCGGCGCGCTGCAAGGCCTCGCGTACGCCTGCGATGTCCGGCATCGAGTGCACGGGATTGGTGCAGGCAATCCACACGGCCTTAATCCGACCTTCGCGCAATCCGTCAAACAGCTTCACCGCCGCCGCACCCGGCCGCGCCGACAGCCGTCCTTCCGGCAGCCGCCACAGCCGTTCCAACTCAGCACGGTCGGAGTCGCTGCTAATCTCGCGGTGGGCGGCCAGCATCGTTGCCATGCCACCCACTTCACGTCCGCCCATCGCGTTAGGCTGGCCCGTCAGCGAAAACGGCCCGGCACCGGGCTTGCCGATTTGCGCGGTAGCCAGGTGCAGGTTAATCAGCGCCAGGTTCTTGTCGGTACCGTGCGCAGATTGGTTCAGGCCCATGCAGTACAGCGACAGTGCCGCCGGGCTGCGTCCGAACCACTCCGCCGCCTGAATCAGGTCCTCCTGAGCGATGCCGCAGATCTCCGCGCTCATACGCGGGGTATAGTCCCGCAGCAAGCACTTGAGCTCGGCAAAGCCTTCGGTGTGTGCGTTAACAAACGCCGTATCCACCAAGCCTTCCCAAATCAGGTGATGCAGCATCCCGTTAAATAGCGCCACGTCGGTGCCTGGCTGGATCGCGAGGTGCAGGTCGGCCATCGCCGCAGTGTCGGTGCGGCGTGGATCGACCACGATCCAGCGCACCTGCGGGTTGTCGGTGCGCGCCTGCTCCAGCCTGCGGAACAGTACCGGGTGCGCATAAGCCATATTGCTACCTGCGAACAGCACGGTCCGTGCCTGTTCCAAATCCTCGTAACACGTCGGCGGTCCATCCGCACCGAGCGCGAGCTTGTACGCCGACACCGCACTGGACATGCACAGCCGTGAGTTGGTGTCGATGTTATTGGTGCCGAGCAACCCCTTGGCGAGCTTGTTGAAGACGTAGTAGTCCTCACTTAACAACTGTCCGGACAAGTAAAACGCCACCGCATCCGGGCCGTGCCGGCGAACAATACCCACCAACCGCGCCGCCACCGTGTCGAGTGCCTCATCCCATTCCACGACACGCCGAGGCGCCTGACGCTGCGCGCGTAGCTCCGGCACCAACACACGCCCAGCATGGCCAGCCACGGTCTCCGGCAAATTGCGGCCTTTGCTGCACAGCCGGCCAAAGTTAGCCGGATGTTCCGGATCGCCGTCGATGGCGACGATACGCTCGCCGTACGCATCGGCTTCGCTGTGGATTAACACACCACAGCCGACCCCGCAGTAACAGCAGGTAGAACGCGTGGTACGCCGGATCACGTCGTGACCATCCGCCGCGGCATGCGCCATTCGCACCGGAGCGAGGCCCTCGCTCATGCAGGCTGCACCTGCTGCTGTGCGGCGGCGACCGGCTCGATCCACACCGCTGCGTCCTCCACTTTGACCCGATAACACGGGGTGAAGCCCACGTCCGGGGTACAGGCATGACCGTCTTCAAGACGGATGTTCCAGCTATGCAATGGGCAGGCCACTGTCTCGCCGCTGACGATACCCTGAGACAAGGGGCCTCCCTTGTGCGGGCAGCTATCGCGCAACGCAAACACCTTGTTGTCCGCAGTGCGGAACAACGCGATCGGCTCTTGGCCCTCCACCAACAGCACCCGCGCCCCCAGTGGCGGCAGCTCGTCGAGCGCGCACACACGCACCCAGTTCGTGGCGATATTCATACTTATTTACTCCGCCGCCGCTGGCGCAGCGATCCGCAGTGGCTGGTATTCCCGCGTACGCTCGCCGGCGACGCGTACGCTCCATGGATCGGCCAAGCCCTCCAGCGAATACAGCAGGCGTTCGTACAGCGCGCGACGCCCCTCGGCGTCGTCTACAACCTTCTGTTTGATGTAGTCCAGTCCGACCCGCGCGATGTAGTGCACGGTACGGTCCAGGTAGTAGGCCTCCTCGCGGTACAGCTGCAAGAACGCGCCGGTGTATTCCTTCACTTCCTCCACGGTCTTGACCTTGACCAAAAAGCGCGCGACCTCCGTCTTAATACCCCCGTTGCCGCCAACGTGGATCTCCCAGCCGGAATCAACGGCGATAATTCCCACGTCCTTGATCCCGGACTCGGCACAGTTGCGTGGGCAACCAGACACTGCCAATTTGACCTTGTGCGGACTCCACATGTTGGCCAGCATCGTCTCCAGATCGATGCCCATTTGCGTACTGTTCTGGGTGCCAAAGCGACAGAACTCACTGCCCACGCACGTCTTCACCGTGCGAATCGACTTGCCGTAGGCATGACCGGACTTCATGCCCAGATCGCGCCACACCTCCACCAGGTCCTCCTTTTTCACCCCGAGCAAATCGATACGCTGGCCGCCAGTGACCTTGACCATTGGAATGGCGTACTTGTCGGCGACATCCGCGATCCGGCGCAGCTCGGATGGGTTGGTCACCCCTCCCTTCATCTGTGGCACCACGGAAAACGTGCCGTCTTTTTGGATGTTGGCATGCGCACGCTCGTTGATGAAGCGCGACTGCGGGTCGTCCAGCGCCTCATGTGGCCAGCTTGAGAGCATGTAGTAATTCAGTGCTGGACGGCAGGTGGCGCAGCCGTTAGGCGTGCGCCACTCCAGCAACGCATAGGCCTGCGCGTGGCTCAGCAGTCGGTGCTCGCGTACCGCCTTGCGCAACTCGCCGTGGCTTAAATCCGTGCAACCACATACCGCCTTGGTCTTCGGTGTCTCCTGAAAATTTGAGCCCAGACAGTTCATCAGAATCTGCTCAACCAGCCCGGTGCACGAGCCGCACGAACTGGCCGCCTTGGTGTGCTTCTTGACGTCGTCCACCGTGAACAGGCCCTGCTCACGCACCGCTTTGACGATCGTGCCCTTGCACACCCCATTGCAGCCACAGACCTCGTCGCTGTCAGCCATCGCGCTAGCGCGGTCCTGGCCGGCGGTGCCGGCGTCGCCGAGCGCGCTCTCGCCAAAGATCAACGTATCGCGCTGGTCGTGTACTGGAGTGGCATCCTTAAGCAGTTTGAAGTACCAGCCGCCGTCGCCGGTATCGCCGTAGAGGCAGGTACCCACCAACCGATCGTCGCGGATTACCAGCTTCTTGTAGACCCCACCTGCCGGGTCGGACAGCACGATTTCCTCAGCATCGTCGCCCCCCATGAAGTCGCCGGCCGAGAATAGGTCGATGCCTGTCACTTTGAGCTTGGTCGATGCGACCGATCCCTTGTATATGCCGATGCCGTGTTGGGCCAAATGATTGGCGCAGACTTTGGCTTGCTCAAACAGTGGTGCGACCAGCCCGTAGGCAATGCCGCGGTGGTTGGCGCACTCGCCGACTGCGTACACGCGCGGATCGAAGCTCTGCAGGCAGTCATTGACCACGATGCCACGCGCACAGTGGATGCCGGCTTGCTCGGCCAACTGCGTGTTAGGTCGGATACCGGCGGCCATCACCACCAGATCGGCCGGGATCTGGCTACCGTCAGCGAACTTCACCCCGACCACTTCCCCGGCGGCGTTGCCCAGGATTTCGCGGGTAGAAGCCTGCAGGCGGAAGTTCAAGCCGCGCTCGGCCAACGACTTCTGCAACAGGCCCGCCGCTACCGGGTCAAGCTGGCGCTCCAGTAACCAACCGGCCAAGTGCACTACGGTCACCTCCATGCCACGCAGCTTGAGGCCGTTAGCAGCCTCCAGCCCGAGCAAGCCGCCACCGATGACTACGGCGTGGCGCTTGCTGCGCGCGGTCTCGATCATCGTGCGGGTGTCTTGGATGTCGCGGTAGCCGATAACCCCCTTCAGGTCCTTGCCGGGGACTGGCAGGATGAACGGCACCGAGCCGGTGGCGATCAGTAAACGGTCGTACTCGGCTTCGCTGCCATCATCCGCGATCACCCGGCGCCGAACCCGGTCAATGCGCACGATCTCCTTGTTCAGATGCAGGCGGATGCCGTTCTCGGCATACCAAGACAGTGGATTGAGCACGATATCGTCGAACTCCTGTTCGCCGGCAAGTACCGGCGAAAGCAGGATGCGGTTGTAGTTCGGGTGCGGTTCTGCACCAAACACGGTGATGTCGTACATGCCTGGCGCGAGCTTCAGCAGCTCCTCAACGGTGCGAATGCCGGCCATGCCGTTACCGATGACAACCAGTCTGGGAAGTTTCATTGCCTGGATCTCCGTCATCATCAATTCACACGCGCGCGGTGCCGGCCGCAGCCCACTGACTGCGCCACTGTCGCTTCACCCCGGCCAGCAATCCCCAGCCGCCCAGAGCACATAGTGCGAACAGCCACATTCCGGGCGCGTAGCTACCGGTGTGCTGCTTGAGCACGCCCAGCCCCGCGGCCAGCACGAAGCCGCCGATGCCTCCAGCCATGCCGATCAATCCGGTCATCACCCCGATCTCCTGACCGAAACGCTGTGGCACTAGCTGGAACACCGCACCGTTGCCGGCCCCCAGACATAGCAATGTCAGCACGAACAGTCCCAGCGACACCCCTGCACCACCGATACCCGTGCCGGCGATCGCCACCAGTGCCGCCACCAGCAGATAGACCCCCAGCAAGGCACGCGTACCGCCGATGCGGTCAGCAATCGTCCCACCCAACGGACGCATCACCGAGCCGGCCAGCACACAGGCGGCGGTGGCCCAGCCGGCATGGCGTGCATCGAAACCGAACTGATCGTGGAAATACCCCGGCAGCGCGCTGGCGAAGCCGGAAAAGCCGCCGAAGGTGATCGAGTAGAAGAACATGAACCGCCATGAATCACGGTTGCCGACCAGTACCGTGAGGTAATCGGCCAAGCGCTTACGCGCCACCGCTACCGGCGCTTCACGCGCGGCCACTACGAATACCAACAGGGCCAGCAGCAGCGGGACGCAGGCCAATCCGAACACGCCGCGGTAGCCGAATGCGGCGGCCAGCGCCGGCGCGAACAGCGCCGCCAATACCGTGCCGGAATTCCCCGCTCCGGCGATCCCCATCGCGGTGCCCTGATGCTCGGGTGGATACCAGCGCGAGGCCAGCGGCAGCGCCACCGCAAACGAAGCCCCGGCGATCCCTAAAAGTGCACCCAATAGCAGCGACTGCGCAAAACTATCCACCCCTAGCTGCCAGGCACCGAACAAGCTGGCAATCACCGCCAATTGCGCTAGCACCCCGGCGCGCTTGGCGCCAATGCGATCGGCCAACATACCCAAGAACAGCCGCAACACCGCCCCGCACAGGATCGGCACGGCGACCATAAGCGCACGCTGTTGCGTATCAAGTCCCAGCGATTCAGCGATCGGCACCTGCAATGGTCCAAGCAGGTACCAGACCATGAAGCTGAGATCGAAGTATAGGAATGACGCGAACAGCGTGGGCGTATGTCCCGATCGCCAGAAAGAGCGATTCATGGATGGATCTCCGAATGACGTGGGCAGAAAACAAAAACGGCGTCCCCCCGGTGAGAACCGGAAGGACGCCGTTGTCCTAGACGCGGCAGACCGCCGTTGGCCCACTACGTCAAATCAAATTGTGCGCGGTGACGCCGTTGCCTCCGCATAAAGCGAATAAGCAATCAACGTGCCAAGTTCTGACATCCTCGAAAAATAACCTCAAGCCATTGATTCAAAATAGTTTTAAAGCGAGACAGGCCGTGGTCCATAGCGCACATTGCCCTCACTGGATGCCCCTTATTCGTGCATCGCGCACCGTTGACGTGCATCACAGAACACGAATGCCACAATGCAGCGCGATGTCTCGACGCCGTCATTCATCCTGATCGAATAGCCGCACCGCCCGGCGTTCCTGCATAGGAACCTCCACACCGACGCGCTTAGCGGCCCGGCGATAACCATCGAGTCGGTGAATATCCCCCAGTAGCACCTCGACGTCAGGCACCGGCCCGCACCATCCCCAGCGCCGGAACTGCGCCAGGAACCACTCGCCATCCGACAGCCACGGCATGTTGACCACGCCACCGCGATGGAAGGCCAGCGCAGCCGGATCGGCAGGATCGTTGTCCAGGCAAGCGGCCAATTGGGCGACTGGCCGGCCGATGACTTCAGGCTCGGCCAGCCACTGTGCGCAACGAGCCCGGTGATCCGGTTCCGCGTCGAGCCAGCGGCAGGCGGCCAGCACACAAGCGCTGAGACATTCGGTCAGCTCCGGCTGCAAAGCAGCAAAATCGCGCCGACAGGCCAGTACCTTCTCTGGATGTCCTGGCCAGATCTCGCCACTGCGGATCACCCTCCGACCGACACCCCGTGCCTCTGCCACCGCCGCCCAGGGTTCGCCAGAACAGTAGCCGTCAATCATGCCCTCCGCCAGCGCTTGGGGCATCTTCGGCGGTGGAATCGTCACTGCATCGATCGCACGCATTGGGTCCACGCCCGATGCCGCCAGCCAGTAATAAAGCCACAACGCATGTGTCCCGGTCGGGAAGGTCTGTGCAAACAGCGCCCGCCGTCCCAGCCCGTCTAACGTGTCAGACAGCAACTGCCCGGTGGTCAGTGCATCGACCAACGGCGGCGCCAACGTAATCGCCTGGCCGTTATGGTTGAGCGTCATCAACAGCGCCATCGGCGCACGCGGCCCCGCCACGCCCAGCTCTATGCCGTAGACCAAACCTGCCAGCGCGTGCGCCGCATGCACTTCGCCGGACAATAGACGATCGCGAACGGCCGCCCATGAGGCTTGCCGCTGTAGATCCAGGCGGATCCCTTGCTCAAGGTCCAGGCCGAGCCGGCTAGCGGCCAGCAATGGCGCACAATCAATCAACGGCATGTAGGCCACGCGCAGTACAGTCGGATCGGTTTTACTCATTTCCTCATCCCAGCAGCTCGGCCATGTCCACGATGCGGCGTGCCACCTCAACCAACTTGAGTCCTTGCTTCATCGCCTGCCTACGCAGCGCTGCGTAGGCCTCGGTCTCGGACAAACCGCGACGCTGCATCAGCAAGCCTTTGGCGCGATCGATCAACTTGCGATCCTGCAACGCCTGCTGCACCTCGTCCAGGCGCCGACGCATCCCGGTCTCCTGCTCAAAGCGCGCCAGTGCTACCTGTATCACCGGCGCCAGCCTTGCCGGCGACAAGCCATCGACGACATAGGCCGTCACCCCCGCGCCGACCGCAGCTCGGATGAGCTGATCGTCACCATCTCCTGAAAACATCACCACCGGGCGCGGCGCGCGCTCGTGCAGCATCGCCAGCTGTTCCAGCGTATCGCGCGAGGGCGAATCCACATCGATCACGACTACATCCGGCTGCTGCTGCTGTACTCCATGCAGTAGCGCCGTAATGCTCGCCACTTCGTCCAGCACCTCATAACCGGCGCGCTCAAGCGCCTCGCGCAACTGGCCGATCGGCTTTTCGGTATCGTTAACCAGCAAAACACGCATTGGCGAAGGCGGGGCGTGGACGTCCTTCGATGTTGCCACGCAACATATCTCCCGCGCGAGTACTGATGGAGCCCCGCATGCCGCTGTTTCCTCTGTTCGCCAACCTATGCGGTCGCCCCGTCCTAGTGATTGGAGGCGGCGAAGTCGCCACCCGCAAGGTAAAGGCGTTGCTGCACGCCGGCGCGCAGCTGCGCTTACACGCGCACACATTGACCGAAGAACTGCAGACACTGCTGTCGCAGGGCCGCCTGCAACGGCTCGAAGGCGAATTTGATCCTGGCTGGATCGACCCCGTATGGCTGGTGGTAGCCGCTACTGACGACGCCGAGCTCAATCGCCGCGTTGCTAACGCCGCAGGTGAGCGTCGACGCTGGGTCAATGTGGTCGACGACGCCGAACTCTCAAGCTATCAGGTCCCGGCAATCGTCGAGCGCGCCCCGCTGACTATCGCGATCTCATCCGCCGGTGCGGCGCCGATGCTGGCCAGGCGCCTGCGCGAGCGACTGGAGGCTGAACTAGACCACTCAATCGGCGACTTGGCCCGCCTGTTCGAACGCCAGCGCACTCGTATCCGCGCTCGGTTACCCGATACCGCACTGCGTCGACGCTGGTTCGAACAGGTGCTAGACGGCGAGGTGCCGACACTGCTGCGTAACGGTGATGTTGAGGGAGCCGAATGCGCGTTCGAAGCCGCGCTGGCCGCCGCCAGCGAAGTCCCCGCGCGCGGCAGTGTGGCCCTGATCGGCTGCGGCGACGGCGATCCCGGCCTGCTGACTCTGAAGGCGCTGCGCCAACTCAACCTGGCCGACCTGATTCTGATCGCCGAAGGGGTAGCGCCGGCGATTGTGGACTTGGCGCGGCGCGACGCCCACACGCGTCCATTGCCTGAATACGAAGCCTTACCCGGCCTTCTTTCCGATGTTGTTGCCGCTGGCGGCAAAGCCGTCTGCCTTTATCCCGGTGCTGGCTTCGTCGATGGTCTTTTGGAGGCAGCGCTACGCGAACGCGGCATCGCATGCGAGACCATCCCGGGGGTAATGCTCCCGAGTGCCCTCGCCGGCTCTCATCGCTAGGGCCGCCCAAGGGCGGCCCTTCAACACATCGAGCGACCTTCGCCGCCCTCAGTTCGAGGCGGTCGAGCTGCCTTCTGCGCGCAGTGGGATCAACCGAATTTCCACGCGCCGGTTCTTGGCACGACCAGCGTCGGTACTGTTGTCGGCAATCGGATAGCGCTTGCCAACACCGCTGGTCTCCATGCGCTCGGACTTCACGCCCTGCGCCCCCAGGTACTGCGCCACTGCCTCCGCGCGCTGCTCTGACAGTTTCTGGTTGAACGCATCACTGCCGACACTGTCGGTATGGCCGGTCACCTCAATCATCGTTTGGTCGTATTCCTTCAAAGTCGAAGCAACGCCATTGAGGGCACCATAGAACTCCGGCTTCAGCGAGGCCTTACCGAAATCGAAGGTGACGCCATCGGGCAGATTGAGGGTGATGTTGTCGCCCTCACGCTTAACGTCGATGCCGGTATTAGCGGTACGCTCGCGCAGCGCGCGCTCCTGGCGGTCCTGGTAATTACCGATCGCCGCCCCAGCCAGCGCGCCGATGCCCGCACCGATCATCGCCTGCTGGCGACGATGGGTCGCCGAATTGCCCGTGATCAGCCCCGCAGCCGCACCGATTGCGGCGCCAATACCGGCGCTGAGGCCCGTCTTGTTTTGCTGCTGAGTCGGATTACCGTTCTGGTCCTGCTGCACATAAGAACCCCCAGTCGCGCAGGCGGACAGGGCGATGGCACTAATCAGCGCCACGGATAGACATTTGCTTGCAGATCGCAACATGAATCGTCTCCTCTTGCCGGAAAACCCGGTATCTACGGTGGCAGCAGCATAAACAGACACACCCGAGCGCGGTATGACAAATAACACGCCTGCGTTTACTCGTATTCAGCCAAGCGGTGCCGGGGTGTCAGCTACGCCGGTAAGCCGCCAGCGCCTGTTCACGCCCCTTCACCAAATCAACCACCGGCGTAGCGCGATACCCCGGGGCATGGCGCGCAAGCAGTTGCGGATGCTGCCAAGGCGCAAAACGCGCCTTCAGCGGCAGCCCGGCCAGCTCCGGCAACCATCGGGTCAGGTAGCGGGCTTGAGGATCGAACTTCTGCGCCTGCGTGATCGGGTTAAAGATACGGAAGTACGGCGCGGCATCGGCTCCCGTACCAGCCACCCATTGCCAGCCCAACGTGTTATTGGCAAGATCGGCAACGA
>Cebus_capucinus_imitator_PRJNA485217_SSR047__coassemble_1013_pt1 | contig 43429 bp, 41 predicted proteins | sample Cebus_capucinus_imitator_PRJNA485217_SSR047__metabat2_high_PE_004 | metagenome-assembled genome bin Cebus_capucinus_imitator_PRJNA485217_SSR047
GCAGGATGAAGCGGTCAACAGCCACCGCAAACTCAGCCACTATTTTGCTGACGTCAGCTTTTACCAGGCAGCGATTCCGACCTACTACGGCGGCATCATGACCTTTGCCTGGGCGAGCGATAATCCGGCGCTGCGCCAGCCGGACCTTGCGACGCTGCAGTCACGTTTCTTGGCGCGCGTGTTTGTGGGTGTCGGCGAAGCGGCGCTGTCACCAGCGGCGTACTCGATGCTGGCCGACTATTTCCCGCCGCAACAGCGGGCTCGGGCGATGAGCGTGTATACCGCTGGAATCTACATCGGTTCGGCGGCGGCATTCATCGTCGGAGGGCTGGTGATCGCGGCGACCAGTCAAGACAGCGAGGTAGTGTTACCGCTGCTGGGCAGCTTTCGACCATGGCAGGCCGCGTTCGTACTGGTGGCGTTGCCTGGGTTGCTGGTCATTGCGCTGATGCTGAGTGTGCGTGAGCCAGTACGACGCGAACAGGCGCTGGTGGCTGCGGCGCCGGACCTGTCGTACCTGCGCCGGCATACGCGAGTCTATGCGGCGTTGTTTCTGGCCAACGGGGTGATCGCAATGATCACCTTTGGTATCACGGCCTGGCTGCCGGCGACCTTTATTCGCCAGTGGGGCTGGAGCCCGGGGCAGATCGGTCCGGCCTATGGGGTGATCGTGTTGACCTGTGGGATCGGCGGCATGCTGCTCAGTGGTTGGTTGGCCGACCGTCTGGCCGCACGCGGTCGCGGCGACATGGCGCTGGTGATCTCAGGTGCGGCGGCGTTAGTGCTGGTTGCGCTGAGTCTGGGTTTTGCGTTTGCGCCGACCCCGGCGCTGGCGTTAGTAGCGGTGGCCTTAATCACCTTTTTCCTGGGAATGCCGGTGGCGTTGGCGCCGTCGATCCTGCAAGCCGTGACACCCAACCGCCTACGCGGCCAAGTGACCTCAATCTATCTGTTGCTGGTCAATTTGATCGGGCTGGGGCTGGGGCCGTTCCTGGTCGCAGCCGGCACCGACTACGTGTTTGCCGACGAGTCGCGGGTCGGGTTGTCGCTCGGGTTAGTGTGTACGTTATCGGCACTGCTGGGCGTGATCTGCCTGGCTGTGGCGGCGCGCCCGTATCGTGCGCTGTTGCGGCAGAGCAGGGTCGAGTCGTGAACGTGGTGGCGAATGATGATCGGTGTAGCGCGGGCCCTGCGCTATCCTGTGGCCTCCCCCAACGCTGTCCGATTAATTGTTCTTGAGTACGCTGTCCGCCCCTGGCCTTGTTGAAGTGAACGAACCGGTTGACCAGGCGCGGCTTACCCGCTTTCTGGGCTTTCGGCTGACCCGGATTGAGCTGCGCGTGCACCGCCGGCTCGTGGAATGCGTCAAATCCTTCGATCTCAAACCCGTGGATTTTTCACTGCTGGTTCTTGTTGATGCCAATGCCGGCGTCAACCAACGACAGCTGTCCGAGGTACTTGATGTGTCGCCGCCTAATCTGGCGATAGTGGTGGCGCGGCTGGTGAAACGGCGACTGCTGCGGCAGGTTCGCGGCACTCAGGATCGGCGCATGCAGCACCTGTACCTGACCGCCGCCGGCAAGGTCGTGCTTGGCAAGGCTGAGGCCGAGGTGACGCGGCTGGAGGCCGGTTTGGCGGCCGAGCTCGGCGACAGCCAGCACACGCTGCTGCAGCGCGTACTCGACAAGCTCGACCACGTGTGAATCTGTGCGCAGCAGCGGGGAGGATGTTTCGCCGCGCTCCGGCAACGGCGAGGCGTGCGGTTGTTCTAGGTCAATCGCTCACTGGCAGTGCCTGTTGTGACAAGCGGTTGTGTCGCGGCGGAGCCTGTTAGCGTTAAGCGATGCCAGCGCCGCCGGTCACGCCAAACACTTCGCCGTTGAGATAGCTGCCCTCCTGGCTGGCCAGTAATACGTAAATCGGTGCAATCTCCACCGGCTGACCCGGTCGCTTGAACGGCGTCTGTGAACCAAACTGGGTGACCTTGTCGTCCGGTTGGCCGCCGGAGGATTGCAGCGCGGTCCAGAACGGGCCCGGTGCTACCACGTTGGCACGCACGCCTTGGTCAATCAGCTGCGCTGCCAGCGCCTTGGTGTAGGCCACTATTCCGGCTTTAGTGGTGGCGTAGTCGAGCAGGATCGCCGACGGATCGTAGGCCTGGATCGAGGCGGTGGTAATCACGGCGCCGCCGGCTGGCAAATGCGGGACTGCGGCCTGGCAGATCCAGTGCATGGCATAGAGGTTGGTTTTCAGGGTCTTGTCGAAGTCCTCGTCGCTCAACTCGGCGATGCTATTGCGATATTGCTGGCGGCCGGCGTTGATGACCAAAATGTCGAGCCCACCGAGCGCCTGCACGGCGCGTTCCACAAGGGTCCTGCACCACCGCGGGTCGGTGATATCGCCGGGTAGGCTGATCGCCTTGCGGCCTTCGGCTTCGATCAAGGCGATCACTTCGTCGGCATCTGAGCTCTCGGCCGGCAGAAACGAGATCGCCACGTCGGCGCCTTCGCGTGCGTAGGCAATTGCTGCGGCGCGACCGATGCCGCTGTCGCCGCCGGTGATCAGCGCGCGGCGGCCTTGCAGTTTGGCCGCGCCCTGATAGGACGACTCACCATGATCGGGGACCGGGTTCATCGCCGAGGCCATGCCGGGCGCTGGCTGTGGCTGGGACGGGAAGGGCGGCTGGGGATACTGCTTGCGTGGGTCCTGCATCTTCAGTCGGTTGCTCATGTTCAGTCCTCTCATCGTCACGGTTAAATGCAATCGTTGCGCGGCTCAGCGGCCGACCGGTGGCCGCTGAATCACCGCCATCGCCATGATCTGGGCCAGATGGCTCAGCCCCTGCGGGGTGTTACCGACAAACGCGCCAGATCGCGGATCCACCATCTCGCTGAGCACGCCGTTGCAGTGGCTCAGATCCTGGTTAAGCCGTTGCAGCCGAGCTTGCGCGTGTTCGCCAAAACCGAGTCGGGCATAGGCTTCGACGATCCAGTACGAGCAGGCGATGAAACATGCCTCTTCGTCTTGCGTGCCGGAATAACGGTAGTGGAACGGGCCGCAACCCAGTTCACGGTCGATTGCCTGCAAGGTCAGGTGCAATCGTTGCGGGCTATCGAAGCGGAAGCGCACGGCAAGTGCCACTGCCGCGTCCAGCCGGTTCGTGCCTGGGTACATGACGAATGCCTGTTTGTCCTCGCACCAGCACTCGGTCTCAATCCAGGCCTTGATGCGGTCGCGCTCGCGCTGCCACCGGTCGCGGCGCGAGGTGGGCAGCTGGCCCTGATCGGCTAGTTCGACCGCGCGTGCCAGAGCCTGCCAGCAGCTGATCTTGGACATGGTGTAGTGCTCGAGTTCAGGTAGTTCCCATATGCCCGAATCAGGTGTGCGCCAGCGGTCCGCGCATTGATCGGCGATGCACGCGAGCAGTTCGGCGCTAGCGCCGTCAACGATGTTGCCACTGCTTACGAAGCAGTACGCAGTTTCGAAGATATCGCCGTAAATACCATGCTGATGCTGGTCGCTGGCAATGTTGCCTTGGACCACTGGCCGCGAGGCGCGGTAGCCAGGCATCTTGAGTTCGCTGATACCACGGACGCGTTCGCCTTCCACAGTGAACATCACCTTGGGTCCGTGTCGGCGCAACTGGTTGAGTAGCCAGGTGAAGGCTGCTTTGGATTCGGTCTGCAGACCTGCGGCGAGAAAGGCTTGGATGGTGTAACCGGCGTCGCGTATCCAGGCGTAGCGATAGTCGAAATTCTTGTCGCCGCCAATACGTTCGGGTAGCGAGGTGGTTGCGGCTGCGACGATCGCCCCCGACGGCGAATACAACAACAGCTTGAGCGCCAGTGCGCTGCGCACGAATATAGCCCGGTCAGCGCCATCAAAAACCACGTTATGTGCCCAGACACGCCATTGTTGGTCGGTTACCTCGATACGTGCGTCGATTTCTTCTATCGAGGGAGCGACCAGTGGCTCGTCCTGGCCGACCACGAGCGCAATCGTCATCCGTTCGTCAGCCACCACCGTGAACGCCGCGCTCGCACCTGCATCGGTCCACGTGCAGTCGAGTCGATCGTGATGAATCATCACGCCCAGCAGCTGTTGGAGATGAAACGTGGTGTGCGGTCCGATCGTTGTGCAGTAGGGAGTGGCGGTGAGCGCGCGCGTGCTTGGCTTAAACGTCATGCCGAAGCGCACCTGGCCGCTGATGCCTTGCACACGGCGGGCCAGCTCACACCAAGGCAGGCGGCCAGCGTGACCGCTGTTGAGTGACTCGGTGAGTGAGGCGGTCCCGCTGGTCGTGGTGAACGTGGAGACCAAGACATTGCTGTCGGGGAGGTAACGTCGCTGGACATGGAAATGCTGCAACGGCGCGATCGAAAAATAGCCGCCGTGTACCGGGTCGAGCAGGCGGTCGAACAGTGGCGCGCTGTCGATGTTGGGCGCGCACCACCAGTCGATTGAGCCATCCAATCCGGTCAAAGCAACTGATCGCCCTTCGCCGAGTGCACCGTATTGCTCGATCGGTAGCACGCCATCGGTGCGAGCAGGTGCACAGCCGGCAGGATGCGAGCAGACCGCTTGGATCTGTTTCAGCATGGCCGTCTGGCGCTGAGCGTGACACTGAGGCTGTCAGGCGAGTTGATCTTCAGCTTGATCTTCATCGAAGGCTGTTGCGTTGAAGGTGCTGCCGACCGTAGAACAGGGATTGCGCAGGCGCGGTGAATGAAGCGCGTGTGAGGCTGATGTGTTTGTTTGCTTACGCAGATTTGCACATGGCGTGGACAAATCCGGGCTCATGCTCCGAACACATTCTCAGCGGACCTCTCATGCAGCGGCCTACGCTCTTCTTTTTACATTCGCTTGGTGCGAGTGGCCACGAGTGGAAGACGGTGGTACACGCGTTGGGGGAGCGCTACGACTGCATCGCCCTGGATATTCCTGGCTTCGGTGGCTCGCCGCCGCTGGATGACCCTGGCGTGACTGCGCTGGTGGATTGGTTCTGTAACTGCGTTGCGGCACGCGCACCGACGTGCTGGTACGTGGTGGGCCACAGCATGGGCGGGAAATTGGCGACGCTGGCTGCGGCGCGCGCGCGATCGGGCGTTCGCGGGTTGGCTGGTCTGACCGGTGTTGTGCTGGTGGCGGCTTCGCCGCCAGCGCCCGAGCCGATGGCGCAGACACGCCGTGCGCGCATGCTGGCGTGGTTTGGTAGTGGCCCAGTCAGCCGTATGCACGCGGAAAGATTCGTCGCCGAAAACGTTGCCGGCGAGCTTCCTGCCGCCGAGCGCTCGTGCGCAATCGAAGATGTGTTGCGCTCGCATCCTCAGGCCTGGGCGGCCTGGTTACGACGCGGTAGCCGTCAGGATTGCAGCGCCGAGGCCGGTGAACTTCGCGTTCCCGCACTGATCGTGGCTGGAGCCGAGGACGGCGACCTTGGCGAACAGGCGCAGCGTACGCTGAATGTGCCGCATTATTGCTCGGCTGTTGTTGAAGTCATCGACAACGCGGCGCATCTGATTCCTGTCGAGCAACCCGACGCGCTGGCGATTTTGATCGCAGCGCATGTGCAGTACACCCAGGCTCGGCGCTTACCTGACGCCTTCGTCGATCTGCTCAATGCTGAGCGGGTGGTGCCCCGGATGCGCCGCACCCTGTTGGCACGGCATGCCGGACCGGCGCTTGCCGATCCCGGCGTGCTGAGCGCAGCGCAGCGCGAGGTGTTGGCGGCGCTGGCCGCGCGTGTCATCCCAGGCACGGCTGATTCACAAGATTTGGCCAGACGCATCGACGTGAGTTTGGCCAGAGGCGAGCACGACGGTTGGCGCTTTGCTGACCTGCCCGCCGACTTGCACGCCTGGCCGCACGGACTGGATATGCTCGATACGCTGACCGGAGGGTTTGCCCGCTTGGACGCTCCGCAACAGCAGCTTTGGCTTGACCGGATCGCGCAGGGCGCAGCTCCGTTGCCCTCCGGGTGTGTATTTGATGCCCGACAGCTGGCACGTTGGTTTGAGGATGTGCGCGCGACGCTGGCAACAACCTGGACGAGCTTGCCCGCTACATTCGCCGCGATCGGCTATGACGGGTTTGCAGTGGGAGGCGCAGGCAGGGACAGCGTCGGCTATCAACGCACCGGCGCGGACAGCGTAGAACCATGGCAGCTGCCTGTACCGGAGCGGCTGTGATGGAGGCGGTCGCGATGGCTCCGGTTGAAGCGGTGATTGTAGGCAGCGGCGCCGGTGGCGCGCCGTTGGCCGCAAGGCTCGCCCAGGCTGGGGTATCGGTCGTGGTATTGGAGGCGGGCGAGGTTTTTTCCCCTGAAGATCATCTGGTCGATGAGCTGGCCACCGGCATCTACTGGATGGAAGAGCGGCTGAGTGGCGGGCAGACACCCACCGCATTTGGTGCCAATAACTCCGGATCCGGCCTGGGCGGTAGTACGCTGCATTGGGGGGCGTTCTGCCCGCGTCCGGACCTGCGGGATTTGCGTCTGCGTACGTTGACGGGCCAGGGCGCTGACTGGCCGATTGACCACGCCGAGCTGACCGCCTATATCCGCCGCGTCGAACAGTTCATCGGCGTGTCTGGCCCGTCGATGTATCCGTGGGACCCGACCCGTCAGTACGACTATCCGCCGGCGCAACGCAATGCCCCGGCGCAGGCCATGCAACATGGCTGCGACCGGCTGGGCGTGCGTGCTACCGACGCCCCCGCTGCGCTTGTCACCCGGTCGCATCAACAGCCGCACTGGGGAGAACGTCGTGGCTGCAATAACTGCGGCGCTTGCCATCAGGGCTGTGGCAATGGCGCGAAGGTCAGCGCCGATACCTCTTGGCTGCCGCTTGCGCATGCACACGGCGCGCAGCTGCGCGCTGGCTGCCGAGTCGTGGACATAGAACGTGATGGCGCCGGGCGGGTGACCGGCGTGGTCTACCGACAGGGGCAGGTCGAACTGCGGCAGCGGTGTGCGGTGGTGTTTTTGTGCGCGGGCGGCGTGGAGACGCCGCGGCTGCTGCTGAACCTGGGGCTGGCCAACGCCAACGGTCAGGTGGGCCGCAATTTCATGGCGCATGTGGCGACTCAGGTGTGGGGTGAGTTCGATGCGGACATGGCGATGAATCGCGGCTACCCGTCATCGCTGATAACCGAGGACATGTTGCGCCCGGCTGACGCCGATTTTGCGGGCGGCTATTTGATACAGAGTCTGGGAGTGCAGCCCGTGACGCTGGCCAATACGCTGGCGCGTGGAGCCGGGCTATGGGGGCAGCCGCTGATTTCGGCACTGATGCGCTACCGTCACCTGGCCGGTATCGGCATCAACGGCGAATGTCTGCCGCAAGAGTGCAACCGCCTCACCCTCTGCGATGAACGTGACGCGTTCGGACAGCGCAAGGCGCGTATTGATTTCAGTTACGGCTCCAACGAACAGGCGCTCAACGCCCATGCCAAAAAAACGCTGAGCGCGGTCTGGCAGGCGGCGGGGGCGCGTAACGTATTCGCTGCTGAACGTTCCGCGCACACTCTGGGGACTTGCAGGATGGGGCGTTCAGCGGACGCGGCGGTCGTTGACCCGGACGGTCGCTCGTTTGAGATCGACAACCTGTACATCTGCGACAATTCGGTGTTTCCCAGCGCGTTGGCCGCCAATCCAGCGCTGACCCAAATGGCGCTTGGAGTGCGAACGGCTGAACGGTTTCTGGCGACGGCCGGGCGCAGTCTTGTTCACCGACCTCAGCCCACCTCCGGCAGCTGCAATAAGAAGACATAACGCAGCGTGCGATCGCGACATTTCCTGCACAGGGCACCACGGATGCTGCGGTACTGCACGTTGAAGCCTCGCCACCGGCTCGGTGAGTATCCCATGCGTGATCAGCTCCACACCCGCCGTTACACAACGCCCTCCCGTGTCCGCGAGGGGCGACCGTTACCTCAGGGCGCCTTGTTTGACGGTAACGGTACCAACCTCGCATTGTTCAGTGCCCACGCTACCCAGGTGGAGCTTTGCCTGTTCGACGAGCAGGGCAACGAGCAACGGATTGAGCCGCCGGAGTGCCCCAACCAGATCTGGCATGGCTATTGGCCCGATGTGAAACCGGGGCAGCGCTACGGTTACCGCGTGTACTGGCCTTATGCCCCGGTCGAGGGGCACCGCTTCAACCCCAACAAACTCTTGCTAGAGTCCTACGCACGCGAGATCGAACGCGACTTGGTCTGGGCAGATGAGCTGTACGGTTAAACGATCGGTCATGCTGAGGGCGACCTCAGCTTTGATGAGCGAGACAGCGCACCGTTCATGCCCAAGGCTGTGGTAGTTGAAGACGTCTACGATTGGGAAGACGACCAGCAGCTGCTGACTCCGTAGAGCAAACGGTGGTCTACGAGACCCGTGTGCGGGGCTATAGCGCGGCAGCTGCGCCGGCTTGGCGCAAACGCAGCTGCTGGACTACATCAGCGCACTGGGCGTGACCGCGGTCGAGCTGGTGCCCGTGCATGCCTACCTGGACGACCATTCGCTGCTCAATAAGGGCCTGCGCAACTACTGGGGCTACAACACGCTGGCCTTCTTCGCAATGAAGAGTCGCTATCTGGCCAGCGTCCACCGCGATGAGTTTCGCGATATGGTCAATGCGATGCACCGCAAGGGCCTGGAAGTCATCCTGGACGTGGTCTACAACCACACTGCCGGAGGCAACAAACTCGGCCCGACGCTGTCGTTCAAGGACATTGATAACGCCAGTTATTACCGTCTGGCCGAGGATAAGCGCTACGACATCAACGATACCGGCACCGGCACCGGCACCGGCAATACTTTCAACCTGAGCAGCCTACAGGCGATCCGTTTGGTCAACGACTCGTTGCGTTACTGGGCGCAGGATATGCACGTGGCCGGTTTCCGCTTCGATCTTGCCACGATTCTCGGCCGTGAGCCCGGTGGCTTTGATCAGCGCGGAGGTTTTCTCGATGCGGTGGGTCAGGACCCACGGTTGAGCCAGGTCAAGTTAAGCGCTGAACCGTGGGACTGCGACCCGGGTGGCTACCAGGTAGGGCGGTTTCCGCCAGGTTGGGCCGAATGGAACGACAAGTTTCGCGACACTAGTCGCAGCTTCTGGAAGGGCGATGAAGGCCAGCTCGCTGAGTTGGCCCCCGTTCCACCGGATCTGCCGATCTGTTCGATCGCCGTGGCCGGCGGCCGTGGGCATCGGTCAATTTTGTCACCGCCCATGACGGATTCAACCTCAATGAACTGGTCAGCTACAACGCCAAACACAATAAGGCTAACGGCGAGGACAACCGTGTTTGTTCCAGTCACGACACGTCCTGCAACTATGGTGTCGAGGGTTAGAGTGACGACGCCGCGATCAACGCACTGCGCGAGCAGCAGGTGAAAAATCTGCTGGCCACGCTGCTGCTGGCTCAGGGTACGCCGATGCTAATGGCCGGCGATGAGCGTGCGCAGACCCAGGGCGGTAACAACAACAGCTACTGCTAGGACAACGAGACTACGTGGATCGATTGGGCGCGCGATGTCACTGACAGGCGCCTGAGCGAATTCGTACGCCAGTAGATTGCAATCCGCAGGACCTACCCGATCCTGAGCCGTGGACGTTTTCTCAACGGTCAGTACAACGAGCAGGCCGGCGTACACGATCTGACCTGACTAAATCCGGGCGGCAGCGAGATGCAGCCACATAATTGGGAGGACCCGAGCGCGCGCTCAGTCGGACTGCTGCTGGAGGGCAAAGCACAGGCCTCTGGTGTACGCGAATACGCTTCGGACGCAAGTCTGCGGATTCTGATCAATGCCTACCACGAGGGCGTGACGTTCCAGCTGCCTGATGAAGGTGACACGCCGATTCACTGGACACTGGTGCTGTCCACTGACACCGGTCTGAACCGCCATTCGTTGCCGGGCAGACATGGGACTACTTCGCGTACCCCTGAAGCAGCTTAATCAGCACTTGGGCTTCATCACGCCGCTTCGCCTCGTCCTGCTCGGCGACTACGTGGTCCCCAAGATGACCGAGTAACACTTCCATCATCAACGCGTGCATTGCGCCTTTGGTGGCAGCCATCTGCACCAAAACGTCGGTGCAGTTGGCCTCGCCCTCCAGCGCCCGTTCGAGTGCGGCGACCTGGCCGGCCACGCGGCGGACGCGGGTCAGCAGGGATTTGCGGTTACGGGATACATGCGCCATGAGATCGGATTCTATACCCTGGGGGGGGATCTGGACCGTGGGAGCCCTGCTGATGTCCCTGAATACGATCGCCGCACAACGTCGGCATGCTCATGCGTTTGATTCCGGAAACGCGCCGGCCGAGCGCGGCGCGCGCCGGGCAATGTGGCTGACCGTGCTGATGATGGTGGTCGAGATTGGTGGCGGCGGGTGATTCAACTCGATGGCGGTGCTCGCTGATGGCTGGCACATGAGCTCGCATGCGCTGGCGTTGGGTCTGTCCGCGTTTGCCTATGCTTGTGCTCGCCGCTATGCCAGCGACCGACGGTTCGCGTTCGGTACCTGGAAGATCGAGATCCTCGGCGGCTACACCAGTGCAATCCTGTTGCTGGTCGTGGCCGCGTTAATGGCGGTGCAGTCGATCGAGCGGATTGTTGTGCCCAGCCAGATCCGCTACCCGCAGGCGATTGCGATCGCGGCGGTCGGACTGGTGGTGAATCTGCTCTGTGCGTGGTGGCTGCGTGATCACCACGACGCTCATGGGCACCTCCATCGCCATGGGCATGACCACCACCATCACGGGCATGGGCATGGGCACGATTTGAACCTGCGTTCGGCCTACCTGCATGTGATCGCCGACGCTGCCACGTCAGTGCTGGCGATCGCCGCGCTGCTCGGTGGCATGCTGTTTGATGCGAGCTGGCTGGACCCGGTGATGGGGCTGGTCGGGTCGGCGCTGGTGACGGTTTGGGCGCTGGGGCTGCTGCGCCGGGCCGGGGCGGTACTGTTGGATGCGCAGATGGATGCGCCGGTGGTCGCCGAGATTCATGAGGCGATCGAACACGGCGAGGTTCCGGCCCGCATCTGCGATCTGCATGTGTGGCAGGTCGGCCGCGATAAGTATGCCTGTGTCATGGAGCTGGTTACCGATTCGGACCACGACGCCGATGCGTTTCGCCGCGTGTTGGCGATCCATCAGCAACTGGTGCACGTGACCGTTGAGGTGCACCAGGTAGACTCGGTCGCGCTACAGGTGGGACCGGCATGACCTACCGGCTTGGCCGCCGGTGTGCGGCTCGGCTAGATTCGGGATTCTCTTGCTTCCGACGGCGTCGCTCGTGAACTCAGCTTCTCCTGCGTTGATCGACGACGATATCGTCGTGTTTGGGCTGATTGCGGCCACTCTCGGCACGGTGTTCTGGACCGCCTCGCGCCAGCACGGGGTCTGGAAGCGTTTCTACACATTCGTGCCGGCGTTGCTGCTGTGCTATTTGCTGCCCGGGATCTACAACACCGTGGGCCTGATCGATGGCCAGCACACCCGCCTCTACGCTCCGGTGGCGCGCGATGTCTTGCTGCCGGCGGCGCTGGTGCTGTTGACGCTGGCGGTTGATGTCCGCGCGATTCTAAAGCTTGGGCCGAAGCTGGTGGCGATGTACCTGGGCGCTTCACTCAGCATCATGTTGGGAGCGGTGGTGGCGTTCGGGTTGATGCGCTGGCTGCATCCATCCACGGTCACCGGTGACACCTGGGCGGGAATGGCGGCGTTGGCTGGCAGCTGGATCGGCGGTGGCGCCAACATGCTGGCGATGCGAGAGGTGTTCGATGTGAACGCCACGACCTTTGGCCAGTTTGCCGTGGTCGATGTCGGCGTGGCCTATGTCTGGATGGCGGTGCTGATCTTCCTGGCTGGGCGCGCGTCGCAGATCGATGCAGGCAGCGGCGCGGACACGCGGGCACTCGACGCGTTGAAGACACGCATGGAGACGTTTCAGGCCGAGCACGCACGCATCCCCAGCCTGACCGATCTGATGGTGATCGTCGGCATAGCGTTTGGCACCGTTGGGCTGGCGCATGCGATCGCCACGCCTTTGGCGGGCTGGTTCAGTCGCAATACCGCCTGGGCGGCACAATTCAGCCTGGACGTGCCGTTCGTCTGGGTGGTGGTGCTGGCGACCAGCGGCGGATTGGCGTTGAGCTTCACGCGTGCGCGGACCCTGGAGGGGGCGGGCGCCTCCAGGATCGGATCGCTGCTGCTGTATTTCCTGATTGCCTGCATCGGCATGCAGATGAACTTGCTGTCACTGCTGGATCGGCCGTGGCTGTTCCTGCTGGGGCTTATCTGGATCGCCGTGCATATCGTGCTGCTGTGGGCGTTGGGCCGGTTGCTGCGGGTGCCGTTCTTCTACTTTGCGATTGGCTCGCAATCCAACATCGGTGGTCCAGCCTCCGCGCCGGTGGTCGCCGCCGCATTCCATCCGGCGTTGGCACCGGTCGGGGTGTTGCTGGGCACGATGGGCTACGCGACCGGCACCTATCTGGCCTATCTGGTCGGGATCATCCTGCGGGCGATGGCGGGAGCGGGATGAATCGAGGGCAGTACACGCGCGCACTGTGGCCGTTGCGCGTAGCCGATTCTGGTTGACCGGTTCGTCAGCAACAACGAAACCCGCTCTTGCCGCCGTAACGCGCCTGCTGGCGTTCACGAAAGAAGGTCTTGTAATCCATTGGCTCGCGCTCCGGATGTTTTTCCAGCACATGGCGCACGTAGTTGTCGTAGTCGGGGATCCCGCAGCACAGCCGCGCGGTCTGTACCAGGCGCCGCCAGAACCGGCGGTGCGCCTGGTACTGCCCGACCGGAACCAGTCCGGTCCCCATCACAGATCCGCCATTTGCGCCGGAGTCAGTCCGACATAGGGTGTTTCCTGGTCGCTGCGCTGGGGGGTACGCCGCGCGATGGCGATGGTGCGGATCGAGTAGATCAGGATCGAGAACACCACGAATAGGAACAACACGGTCAGGCCGGTGTTGACGTAGGCGTTGGTGACGATCTGCTGCATTTGCACCACAGTCTTGGCCGGTGCAGTGATGGTGCCGCTGGCGATGGCATCCTGGAATTTATGCGCCTGTGCCAAAAAGCCTTGTGCCGGATTGGGGTCGAAGATTTTGATCAGCCCGGCATAGCTGGTACAGATCAGCAGCCACACCGCTGGCAGCGCGGCGACCCAGGCGTAGCGATCGCGCTTCATCTTGAACAACACCACCGTGCCCAGCATCAACGCGATCCCGGCCAACATCTGGTTGGAGATACCAAACAGCGGCCACAGCGTCTGGATGCCGCCAAAAGGATCGACCACGCCGGTGTAGAGCAGATAGCCCCACAGCGCCACGCACCCGGCGGTGGCGAGGATGTTGGCGGTCCACGATTCGGTGCGACGCAGCGCCGGCACGAAATTGCCGAGCAGGTCTTGCAGCATGAAACGGCCCGCACGCGTGCCGGCATCCACCGCAGTCAGAATGAATAACGCTTCGAACAGGATCGCAAAGTGGTACCAGAACGCCATCGCATTCGCGCCTGGCAACACATGGTGCAGGATCTGGGCGATGCCTACCGCCAGTGTCGGCGCTCCGCCAGCGCGGGCCAACACACTGTGCTCGCCGATATTGCGCGCGGTGGTTTCAAGTACGTCTGGGGTGATGGTGAAGCCCCATTCGGAGACTTTGGCGGCAACGGTGACGACATCCGAACCGACCAATGAGGCTGGACTGTTCATTGCGAAATAAATGCCGGGCTCGATGATCGAGGCCGCCACTAACGCCATCACCGCTACGAATGACTCCATCAGCATGCCGCCGTAGCCGATGTAGCGCATGTGGGCTTCATTGGCGAGCAGTTTGGGGGTGGTGCCCGACGCGATCAGCGCATGGAACCCCGACACCGCGCCGCAGGCGATGGTGATGAACAAGAACGGGAAGATACCGCCCTTCCAGACCGGACCGTCGCCATTGGCGGCGAACTGGGTCAGTGCCGGCATCTTCAATTCCGGCATCACGATCAGGATGCCGATGGCCAGCGCGAGGATCGTGCCGATTTTCAAGAACGTTGACAGGTAATCGCGTGGCGCCAGCAGTAGCCATACCGGCAGAACCGAGGCGACAAAGCCATAGCCGATCAGTATCCAGGTAATCTGGATGGCACTGAAGGTAAAGGCCGGGCCCCAGACCGGATCGGCGGCGATCTTGCCGCCGAACCAGATCGCTGCCAGTAGCAATATCAGTCCGACCACCGAGATCTCGCCGATCTTGCCGGGGCGGATATAGCGCATGTAGACGCCCATCATGATCGCGATCGGCATCGTGGCGATTACTGTGAACATGCCCCAAGGACTTTCGGCCAGGGCTTTGACCACCACCATCGCCAATACCGCCAGGATGATAATCATGATTAAAAAAGCGCCGAATAACGCGATGGTGCCTGGGACTTGACCCAGTTCTGCACGCACCAGATCGCCCAATGAGCGGCCATCACGGCGAGTGGAGAGAAACAACACCAAAAAGTCTTGTACCGCGCCGGCCAGTACCACCCCGACCACCAGCCACAGCAGCCCGGGCAGGTAGCCCATCTGCGCTGCTAATACCGGGCCTACCAGTGGACCAGCACCGGCGATCGCGGCGAAATGATGGCCAAACAGCACGTGCTTGTTGGTGGGCACATAGTCCAGGCCATCGTTGTTGAGTACCGCAGGCGTGGCACGGGTCGGGTCGAGCTGCATCACCTTCTCGGAGACGAAGCGTGCGTAGAAGCGATAGGCGATCAGGTAGATCGAAACGGCGGCGACCACGATCCACAGCGCGTTGATGTGCTCGCCTCGGCGCAGGGCCACGGTGCCAAGACAAAATGCGGCTACGACCGCGAGTGCGGCCCAGGCCAGTTTCGAGAACCCTTTCATGCGCATCCCCTCCGAGTGGCTAACAAGGTTCGCCTCCCGTCGCGACCCGGTCAATCCCGGCAAACGTTGTGGCGCTAGCACTTTGGTCGCAGCGGCCGTTAGGATCGGGGCCACGCTGGATGCGACGCTGGCTCGTACCGGTGCCAGCTAGTGCGATAAAACGCATGACTGGCCCTGCTTCAGCGATGAGGGTGACGGGAGCAACCGCACCAGTAGGTAAGCTTTGCTGATCGCAAGGCCGGCGCGAGGTGTTAGCGCTGCAGCCCCCAGCGATGATAGGCGCGTTCGATATCGCGCAGCGACGATAACGCCACTTTGGGCAGTGCCTGCTCGTCGAAAATGAGCGCCATGCGTTTGCGGTTGCCGGGGCTGCGAAAAAGGATGTGGTGGACCATCACCCACTTGAGGCTGTCCCGGCCGCCCTCCAAGGCGCCGGCCCGTTCGCGTTCAAATAGGGTGCGGCGCAGGTAACGGATCATGCTTGTCGTAGTGGCGACATCCAGCAGGATCAGCCCGGTCGCGCGCCGCAAACGTTGCGGCAGGCAGCGGGTGTAGTTGCCTTCAATGACCCAACGCTCGCCGGTGAGCGCCGCATCGTGCAGTGCGATGAAGGCATCGAGCGGACGCGGCTGCCAATTCGAGCCGGGAAGATGGAACAGCCGGTCCAGATGAATCGGCTCAAGTCCGCACTTGAGCGCAATCGCGTTGGCGAGTGTGGATTTTCCGCTATTACTGGGGCCGAGGATGCAAATGCGCTCCCCGAGATCTGCAAGCAGCATAGCCGCAGGTTTGCCTTTGATACAGCAGCCGATGCGCTCGAGCTTACGCGTTTCTCACCACCGGCGGAACATCTGCCACCGGTGGTGAGAATAGGGCATCAGCGCTTGCCCAAAGCTCGGTAGATCAAACCACCGATTGCGCCGCCAATCAGCGGCGCCACCCAGAACAGCCACAACTGGCTGACCGCGCCAGCACCCGCGAAGAATGCCACGCCGGTGGAGCGCGCCGGGTTCACCGAGGTATTGGTCACCGGGATGCTGATCAGGTGGATCAGGGTTAGCGCCAGTCCGATCGCGATCGGGGCAAAGCCCGCCGGCGCGTTGGGATGGGTCGAACCCATGATGACCAGCAGGAAGACCGCGGTCAGCACCACCTCACACAGCAGCGCGGCAGTCAGCGAGTAGCCACCGGGCGATAGCGCACCGTAGCCGTTGCTGGCGAACGCACCGGCTGCATTGGGGTCAATCACAAAGTTGCCAGTGCCCTGGGCGATATGCAGCAGTACGTAGCCTGCCACCACGGCGCCGATAACCTGGGCGATCACGTAAGGCAGCAAATCCTTTAGCGGAAAACGACCGCCGGCCCATAGGCCAAAGCTCACGGCGGGATTGAAATGCCCGCCGGAGATGTGGCCGAAGGCATAAGCGCCCGTCAACACGGTCAGACCGAAGGCCAATGCCACGCCAACGAAGCCGATGCCCAGCGGATTGCCGTCGCCGCCGAACTTGGCGGCCAGCACCGCGCTGCCGCAGCCGCCGAGTACCAGCCAGAACGTGCCGAGGAATTCTGCGGACACACGCTTGGACAAGGATGATGTAGATGACACGAGTTGCCTCCTGATGAGTTCTGCCCGGGAAAATGGGCTCAATCAAACGAAAGCTTAACGATATCGGTTGTTCAGGCCGTGTGACGGTTCAGTGATGAGGCGCCATACTGGCCGGCTATGTATTCGTGCGTAATCCTATGCCCCTGCAACCGGAGTGAGGATCGACCAAGTGGCGGAACGGACCGGCTCCACGGGTATCCAGACGGGTGATCTCGATACTGACGACGTGGTTGGAGTGCGTGACCATCCCGAATTGAGGCGGGTGGTTGAGTTGGCGCGAAGATCGGCCGCTGCCGCTACAATCGTGCGCTTGACTCACGTCTTTCGGAGACCTCAGTGACCCGTAAACTCGTACTGCTGCGCCATGGGCAGAGCCAATGGAACCTCGAGAATCGCTTCACTGGTTGGGTCGACGTGGACTTGACCGACAAAGGTCGTGCTGAGGCTGCAACGGCAGGGCAGTTGATGAGGCAGGAAGGGCTGCAATTCGACGTTGCCTATACCTCGGTGCTTAAACGGGCGATTCGTACGCTGCAGGGCGCACTGGCCGAGCTTGACCAAGACTGGTTGCCAGTCCATAAGAGCTGGCGTCTCAATGAGCGCCATTACGGTGGCTTGCAAGGCCTGGACAAGGCCGAGACTGCCGCCAAGCATGGGGAGCAGCAAGTCAAAATCTGGCGGCGTTCTTATGATATCCCGCCGCCGCCGATGGATCTGCAAGATCCTGGCCATCCCGTACACGACCGACGCTATGCTGGGCTGGACCGCAATGCATTGCCCGCCACCGAATCATTGGCAAGCACGCTGGATCGGGTACTGCCTTACTGGCACGACGCGATCGCGCCAGCATTGAAGCAGGATAAAACCGTACTGGTCACTGCCCACGGCAATTCATTGCGCGCGCTCTACAAGTACCTCAATAACGTCTCGCGCGAAGACATCCTAGAGCTCAATATCCCGACCGGGATCCCGTTGCTGTTTGAGTTGGACGAACAGCTGGCAGTGCGTTCGTTCCGTTATCTGGGGGATCCAGAGGCCGCACGCAAGGCGGCCGAGGCGGTTGCCAATCAGGGCCGAGTGAAGTAGTTCGCTCCGGCTTGGGACGAGCGGGGCAGGGGTGACCTGCCCGGCTTGGCCTACGGCTGGCTGCACCAGTAGACCGAGCAGCAATGAGTGCGTCACCGTAGCTGTGGATTTTCTCGATACATCTTCTGGAACGCGTGCAATATATAAGGGTCTACCAGTCTGCCGGACTGATCTTCCAGGTAGCGCAGTGCGGCATCTGCCGTCAGCGCACTATGGTAAGGGCGTAGGCTGGTCATCGCGTCATACGTATCGGCAACAGTAAGAATCCGTGCACCCAACGGGATGTCCTCACCGTGCAGGTGATCGGGATAACCACTGCCATCGAACGCTTCATGATGGGCGCGGATTAATCGTGCTATTAATTGCGCATCGCTGCGGCCGGTGGCTAAAAAGATCTGCTCACCCAGGACCGAGTGTTCGCACATCAAGGCACGTTCCGCGGTATTCAAACTCCCCGGACTGAGCAGCACTGAATCGGGAATGCCGATCTTGCCGATGTCATGAAAACGCGCTGCGAGGGTAATGAGCCTGCTCTCTTCGAGGGCCAGGCCGCAATAACGCGTCAGACACTCGACCAGTCGTCCGACGCGGTCGCAGTGATAACCCGTGGAGGGGTCGCGGATATGCAATGACAGGGCCAATGCATCGATCAGGCAGGCTTGCGCGTTGAGAAGGTCGGGAGGGGGAGATGTTGGCATCGGATCCGTAGCGGTGGAGATGCAGCGCCGGACCGCAATGGTATCGACGCGTGGATCGGAGTGAGCGTGGGGTCGCGCTAAGGCATAGCGTAGCGCGACGTAACATGCCTGCGTACTTTGTCCTCGTGTTTTTCACCCCGATGTGTGCGTACCCTGGTTGAGGCTGCTCGCCCGCAACTAATCATGCTGGACCCCACCGCGCCGGGTATGCGAATACCCGCAGTGGGGATGCAGATCAACCGTGATCTTTGATGCTAGCGGACTCAGCCCGGCGCGAGCGTGGTGAGCAGCGCGCGCGCGGCGTTAAATCGATCTTCCGCATTTGGCAGCGGATGTTTAACGCGTAACTTGTCTGGTCCATCCATTGCATAAAGCCGTGGCTGCTTCTGGATTAGCTGGATCACCGCCATCGGGTCGATGTGAGGTTTGGGCTCAAATACCAGCCGGCCGCCATTTTCGCCCAGCTCCAGCTTACGGATACCCAAGGCCTGCGCACGCAGCTTGAGTTCGGCGATCGCAAACAAATGCTTGGCTGGGTCCGGCAACAATCCGAAGCGGTCGATCATTTCCACCTGCAATTCGCGCAGTGTCTCCGGATCACGGGCGCTGGATACACGCTTGTAGAGCGTCAGTCGGGTATGCACGTCAGGCAGATAATCTTCTGGAATCAACGCAGGCAGGTGAAGCTCAACCTCGGCGCCGCGTGCAGCTTCACCGGCATCCAGGTCGGGCAATTTACCTTGACGGATACTGCGTACTGCGCGTTCCAGCAGCTCGGTGTAGAGACTGAAGCCAACTTCGGCCATCTGTCCGCTCTGATCTTCGCCGAGCAGCTCGCCGGCGCCGCGAATTTCCAGGTCGTGGGTGGCCAGGGTGAAGCCGGCACCCAGCTCGTCCATCGAGGCGATTGCCTCCAGCCGCTTTTCGGCGTCCGCCGTCAACGCGCGCCGGTCTGGCGCTATCAGGTAGGCGTATGCGCGGTGGTGCGAGCGGCCCACGCGCCCGCGCAGCTGATGTAGCTGGGCCAGGCCAAAGCGATCGGCACGATTGATAACGATGGTGTTGGCGTTGGGGATGTCGATGCCCGATTCGATGATGGTGGTCGACAGTAGTACGTTGAAACGTTGCTTCTGGAAATCCAGCATCACCCGTTCCAGCTCGCGCTCGGGCATCTGCCCATGGGCAATGCCGATACGTGCTTCGGGCACTAGTTCCGACAGCTCACGTTGCATCCGGCCGATGCTTTCCACATCATTGTGCAGGAAGTACAGCTGGCCGCCTCGGCTGAGTTCGCGCTGGAATGCTTCGCGCAACAGCGCATTGTCCCATTGCGTGATGAAGGTCTGCACCGCCAGCCGGTTCGGTGGTGGGGTGGCAATGATGGACAGGTCACGCAGTCCGCTCATCGCCATGTTCAACGTGCGCGGGATTGGCGTGGCAGTTAGGGTGAGCAGATGCACATTGGCGCGTAATGCCTTCAACGCTTCCTTCTGACGCACACCAAAGCGCTGTTCCTCGTCGACGATGACCAGTCCCAGGTCTTTGAACTTCACGTCGGGTTGCAGCAGTCGATGGGTGCCGACGATCACGTCGATGCCGCCGCTGGCGACTTTTTCCAGCTCCGCTTTGATTTCTTTGGTGCTCTTGAAACGTGACAGCACCTCGACCTTCAGCGGGTAATCGGCGAATCGGTCGCGGAAGTTGCGGTAGTGCTGCTCGGCCAAAAGCGTGGTCGGCACCAAGACCGCCACCTGTTTGCCGCCACTGGCGGCGGCAAACGCCGCACGTACGGCCACTTCGGTCTTGCCAAAGCCCACGTCGCCGCAGACTACCCGATCCATCGGCTGGCTTGAACGCAGGTCGCGCAGGGTCGCCTCGATCGCGGCCAGCTGGTCCGGGGTTTCTTCGAACGGGAAGCCCGCTGCAAATGGCTCATACATCGCCCGGTCGATGTCCAGCGCCAGCCCGGCGCGGGCCTGGCGGCGCGCTTGTATCTCCAGCAGTTCGGCGGCCACGTCGCGGACCTTTTCGGCGGCCTTACGCTTGGCCTTGGCCCACTGTTCACCGCCCAATGAATGCAGCGGCGCAGTCTCCGGCGAGGCGCCGGAATAGCGGCTGATTAAGTGCAGTTGCGCGACCGGCACATACAGTCGGTCGCCTTTGGCGTACTCGATTTCGAGAAATTCGCCGGGCATGCCGCCCACGTCCATTGCGATCAGACCGCGATAGCGACCCACACCATGGTCTTCGTGGACGATGGGCGCCCCTTCGGTCAGCTCGCCAAGATCGCGGATGATTGCCTCGGGCTCGCGCCCGGCCCGTGCCCGACGTCGCGGTTGATTGGCGCGTTCGGGAAACAGCTGGCGCTCGGTCAGCACGGCGACGCGTGGGGCCTCCAGCGCAAAGCCATCCTCCAGTGGTGCCACCGCAATAGCGAAGCCAATACCGGTCTGGTCAAGGAAGGTTGGCAGGTCCGCTACGACCTGGGGCTTGAGCTCGGCCGCAGCCAGTACTTCCAGCAGCGCCTCTCGGCGACCCGGCGAGTCTGCCGCGATCATCACTCGGCCGGGATAATGTTCTAGGAATGACTTGAGTGCCTGCCCGGCTGCCGCGTCCTTGGCGGCCACCGGAAGTGGTGGCAATGGCAGGTCGCCAAGCGCACTGGCTTTGTCCAGGTTGGCGTGCTCGGGCGGCCAGACCTCAATGCGCGCCATCGCGTTCAGACGCTCACGCAGCACATTGGGTGATTGGTACAACTCCGCTGGCGGCAGCAGCGGACGTTCGACGTCGTGGCGGCGTTGTTCGTAGCGGGCCTGAGTCTGCTCCCAGAACGCGTCGGCAGCGTTGGAGACGCCCGGTGCGACCAGCGCCAATACACGCCGATCCAGGTAGTCAAACAGCGTGACGGTGGCGCTAGCAGCCCCAGGCGCAGGCTCAAAGAACAGCGGTAGGTAGTACTCGATACCGGAGGGCGCTAGGCCTGCCTTGAGGTCCTGGTACACCGCGCTGCGTCGGGTATCGACGTCGAAGCGCTCGCGTAGCGTGTCTAGCACGCGCTCAATGCTGACCATGTCCATAGGGACTTCGCGGCCGGGCAGCATTTTGATCGAGTCGACCTTGTCGAGCGAGCGCTGAGACTCGGGATCAAAGGCGCGGATTGAATCGATGTCTTCGTCTAGCAGCTCCACCCGCAGCGGGGTGTCGGCCCCCATCGGAAACACGTCGAGCAGCCCACCGCGTACCGCGAAATCGCCTGGGTCCATGACCTGGGGCACGTTGCGGTAGCCGGCGCTTTCTAGTCGGCGCTTCTCCGCGTCCAGGTCTAGACGTTGACCCACACTGAGGTCGAAGCTGCCACCGTCCACGTAACTCGGCGGTGCCAGCTGCTGCATCAGCGTCTGCACTGGCACGATGACGATGCCGTGCGTCAGTCCGGGCAGCCGGTGGAGCGCGCTCAAACGCTGGCTGATGATGTCCGGATGCGGGCTGAACTGGTCGTAGGGCAGGGTCTCCCAGTCCGGAAACGGGATGACCGGTAGCGCTGGCGACGGGCCAAGCAGCGCCTGTAGATCCGATTCGATCTGGTGCGCGCTGTGGTTGTCGCGGGCGACCACCAGTATCGGCCCGGAATGAGCCTCGGCGGCCCGGGCAACGTACCAAGCCAACGCACTGGGCGAGGCCGGAGCGCGCCACCAGGCGCGAAGCTGCCCAGGACGCGGCAGCGGCGGAGGGGGGAAGGGGAGTGACGACATGGATCGACTATTTTATCAGACCCAGGCCGACGCTCTGACCTCTGCGCACGGGCGCGCTTTTCCCGGGCATCGGTCACGTCGCAATCGGGTCGGGCCGGCACAGCCCAGCGATGGCTGGACTCGCCTTCACAGCAGGCCAAGCCGCTCGTTAAGCATCCAGTTCCAGCACCATCCGCACCAGTTCTGGCGACTCAGGATGCGGCTGTGGCTTGAAACCGAGCGATTCGGCCAACTGCAGCATTGGTATGTTGCTGCGCAGCGCATCCCCCCAGACCCGGTCCAAGTATTTGCGGCGCGCCCACTTCACCAGTTTGCGCATCAGTTGCCGCCCCAGGCCCTGGCCCGCCACGAATCGGCTGACCAAGATCGTGTACTCGGCCTCGCGTGTACCCGGCAGCATCGTCGCTCGCGCGATTGCCCCGATCACGGCTTCACCCGGTGGCAAGGTCTCGGCAGCGACCAGCACGATTTCGCTTTTGGGGTTGGGGTGCGTCAGCTTCTGCACCTGTTCGGGGGGGAGGTCGCCGATCTGCCGGGTCAGACGGTCGCGAATCTCAGTCGGCTCCAGCAGTCCAAACGCACCTTGCAAGGGCGGGCCGTCTTCGGGGCGGACCGGGCGGAGCAGCAGCGTGTGGCCATTGGGCAGGGTGAAGTTTTCATGCCAGGGCGGCATGCGGTTGCGGATGGCCATGGCCGGTATTCCTCAAGGAGGGAGAGATTCTGGCATTACCTACGTTGGCGGAGTGGAAAACCGGCACATGGAGGTGCGTTATATACGTCGCGTGTTCACATAAAGGTGTGCTTTAGCCTGACCCATACCCGCTCGCTGAACAGGCGGCGTCGGCGCGACTTTACGCGTCCAACGCGTGATCCGATAGTGAATTTAATGTGAAATTTAGACGGGCCGCTTCAGCCATTCCAGACGGGTTGAGGCGCCGGCCTCGCCCAAGTGGGTCTTCAAGGCCGGCAAAGCCGGGGCCAGCATCTGGTCAAACTGCCAGGGAGCATTAAGCAACAGCATGCCACTGCCGTTGAGCCGCAAGGGCGAATCGTCCGGTCGCACCAGTAGTTCGGACAACAGCACCGATTTAGCCGGTAGCGCGGCTGCCTTACGGAAGAACGGGAGCAAACTGCGACGTTGTTTGATGGGGTACCACACCGCACAGCTGGCTTGGGGCCAGCGTGTAAGCGTCTCGCGCAGGCAATCAAGAATGCGTGGGTACTCTGCGTCTTGGGCTTCGTAAGGTGGGTCAATTAGCACTAATCCGCGCCCGATCCGCGTGGTGCCGGCTCGCGGTGGCAGAAACGCGCGCACCGCTGCATAACCGTCGCCTGAGTGCACGCGCACCCGGGTATCGTGCGAGAACAGCGCTGCCAGAGCGGCGGCTTCCTCCGGCTGTAGCTCGCAGAACGCCATCCGGTCCTGCGTACGCAGCATCTGTGCGGCCAGCAATGGCGAACCGGGATAATGCTTAATCTGAATTCCTGCACTGGCACGTGCGGGCTTTTGTGCGGCGCTTGCACCTTGGCGGCTGACTGAATTGTCAGCCTGGATCGCTTTGAGATAGCGCTCGATCAGCTCCGGCAGTGGCGGTTGCACCATCAGCCGCATCACCCCAGCCTCAGCTTCAACGGTTTTGCGGCTTTCCTCGCCCGCCAGCAGGTAGCGGCCACGGCCGGCGTGGGTGTCGAGCACAAACAATGGGCTGTCCTTGCGCTTAAATACCTCGAGCAGCGCGATCAGGACAACATGCTTAAGCACGTCGGCGTGGTTGCCGGCGTGGAAGGCGTGGCGATAGTTCATCAAGGCAGTGTACGGGGCGGCTCCGCGCCCGGCCACGGTTGCGTTTTAAGATTCACTTCATCTCCGCAGCCTAGCGTGGTCTGATGCGCATTCTTTTGGTGGAAGATGACCGATCGCTGGGCGAGACGGTCCGTGACTGGCTGCGCTTGGACGGGCACGCGGTGGACTGGCTGACTCGCGGAGACGAGGCGCGTAGCGCGCTGCGCGCGCAGCCCTATGACTGTGTGCTGCTTGATCGTGGGTTGCCGGGGCTGGATGGTGACCAACTACTGCAAGCAATGCGTGCTGCTCGCCTCACGACCCCGGTGTTGCTGATTACTGCGCGCGATGCGCTGGAAGACCGGGTGCGTGGGCTCGATTTAGGTGCTGATGACTACCTGGTCAAGCCATTTGACCTGGAGGAGTTATCGGCACGGGTTCGTGCCGCGCTGCGTCGCGCCAGTGGCAATGCCCATGTGCGCTTGGAGCACGGCGAACTGGCGCTTGATCCGGTGGCCAAGCAGGTCACTCTGAGCGGCAAGGCGATTGTCCTCACCGCGCGCGAATACGCTGTTTTGCACGCACTGATGTTGCGCAAGGGCCACATCGTCGCGCGCGCGCAGCTGGAGGATGCACTCTATGGCTGGGGTGAGGAGGTCGAAAGCAACGCGATCGAGGTGCACATCTCTCATCTGCGCAAGAAGCTGGGTAGCGGGATGATCGCCACCGTGCGTCGCCAGGGCTATCGGCTGGGGGTGTCGGGTTGAAACGCGGCGCGACGCGCTACTCGCTGCGGCGCCGGCTGATTGCTACGACGCTGGGGTCGAGCGTGGCGTGCTGGCTGGTGAGCCTGCTCATTATCGTCGGGGTCGCCTGGAGCGAAACCCGCGACACCTTTGACGACGCGCTGGAAGAGGGCGCACGGCTATTGGCCGCGTTCGAGCTGCCCGGCGGCAGCGGCGCGCAAGACGCCCGCGAGCGGCTGAGCGATCGTAGCGTGCGCCTGTACTACCAGGTGGTAGACGCGCATGGGCAGGTGCTGCGCCGTTCCGCTGACGTGCCCGCACGCGCGTTCGTGGACCCGGCTGAACTTGATGAAGACGATCACGAACTGACCCGAACGGTGCTAGCAGGCGGCGCGCTGTGGCGGGTGCACATGCGGCGCGCGCGCGGTGGACGCGTCGTGGAGGTAGCTCAGCCGTTGGAGCAGCGTACCGAGCTGTTGGAAGATATGGCCGAGAACCTGGCCTGGCCTGCGCTGCTGTTGCTGGTGCTGCTGGCCGCACTCAACGGCTGGGTGATCGGTCGCCAACTAAGGCCGTTGGAGCGCCTGGCCGGCGTCATCGCCGGTAAATCGCCAAGCGATCTGGCTGCCATACCCGACACCGGCCAGGCCAACGAACTGCGTCCGATGGTGCAGGCCCTCAACGCGGTGTTGGCGCGGCTGGATACCGCGCTGCAGTCTGAGCGGCGTTTCACCGCCGATGCCGCCCACGAACTGCGCACGCCACTGGCGGCACTGCGGATGAAACTTCAGCTGCTTCAGCGTACCCAGGCGCAGGTGCCAGGTGCGCCGCAGGCGTTGGCGGCGCTGCGTGGTGATGTCGATCGCTGTACTGCGCTGTTGGAAAATCTACTGATGCTGGCCCGGTTGGACCCACACCAACCGGGCACTCTGGATTGCGCTGTCGTCGCGCTGCCGGCCCTGGTCGAGACCGTGCTAGCCGAAGCAGCCGCTGCGATTCAGGCGCGAGCGGGACAGGTGCAGGTGGCAGTACAGGTGGATACGGTGTGGGCGCATCCGGCCCTGCTGAATGCGGTGTTGCGCAATCTGGTCGACAACGCGTTGCGCTATGGCGGGCTGGGTGTTGCCGTACAGATCGACGCCGAAGCGTATGCCACTGGCGTACGGTTGATCGTGCGTGACGATGGTCCCGGGGTATCTGCGGCCGATCAGGAGCGGCTCACGCAACGGTTCTTCCGGGTACTCGGTCACGACATGCCGGGTAGTGGGCTGGGCCTGTCAATTGTGGAGCGGATTGTGCGCCTACATGGCGGCCGGCTGAGTTTTGCAGCAGGCATGAAGGACCGCGGGTTGTCAGTGTCGATCGAACTGCCGGGTCGGCCCACATAAGACCCTCTTCAGGTTCGCGTGTTGCCATGGCGTCATGGCAATTGGCCATGCACATCTTCGAAGGACTATCCGATGCACAAACTTCTGAGCGTTTCCCTCGCCGGTGTAGGTTTACTGGCTTCAGCGTTGCCGGCTGCGGCCCAGTACACGGGCCCCAGTAGCGTACCGCTGACCTCTGTCAAGCAACTGCGCGCCACCGGTAAGGACGAGCAGAGGGTCGTGTTGCGCGGCCGCATCGTCAGCCATGACGGCGGCGACCACTATACCTTTGCCGACGACAGCGGCCGGATTGCGGTAGAGATTGACGCCCACCGCCTGCCGCAGGGGCATGCCTTCGATGAGAAGACCCCGATTGAGCTGGTCGGCGAATACGACAAAGACTTGCGCTCGGCCGAGGTGGAGGTCGACGAGGTGCGCTTCCTGCGTTGAGTGCGGAGGCACGCCCACAATTACGGGACGTGCGCGTTGGCGAGCTGGCCGTTGGGTAGAGAACACGGTTGCGGTCAGCGTCGGCAGATGCCGCCGGGGTATCAACCGGCGGCGGCCGCTGCGACGAGTAGGTAGGCGGCTGGCCTACATCTGTTGCGCGGGGTGCCGTTCTGCGCTTGGCGCACTTCGATACGAAGCCGCCAGGGCACGCCGAGCGCTCTAGTAGTCAAAGCCGACCTTGAACACCAGCGTGCGTGGGTCACCCAGCGCCACCGCCTTGGCCAGACCGCCGGCGTAGTAGTCGTGGTCGAACAAGTTCCTGACGTTGAGCGCGTAGTTCCAGTGACCGTGACGGTAGCTGACGCCTGCGTCAAACAGGGTGTAGCCGGACAGCATGTAGCCGTAGCTATAGCGTGCATCGGCGGCACGCAGTCCACCGCTAACAGTCCACCCATCCTGGCCCAGCTGCGGGTCGTAACGCAGCCACAACGAGCCACTGTTACGCGGCACGTTGTTTAGCCGCTGGTCCACCGTTGAACTGGCCTGACCGCCGTCGTCGGTGATCGTGGCATCGGTATAGGCGTAACCGGCATTGACGCTGAGGCCGCTGCCCAGGTCGGCGCTCAGGTTGAGTTCGGCGCCGCGGCTACGTTGCTCGCCAACTGCGATGCTATAACCATCGTTGGCCGGGTCGTCCTCCAGCACGTTGCGGCGGCGCAGGTCGTAAACCGCTGCGGTCAGTGTGGCAGCACCGCCGAACAGCTCGAACTTCACTCCTAGCTCCAGTTGTTTTCCGTGCTCCGGGTCGAACGAATGGCCCTGCACGTCGGTGCCGGTGTTGGGATAGAACGAGGTCGCGTAGCTGAGGTAGGGACGGATGGAGGGAATGATTTCGTACATCAGCGCCGCCGAGCCGGTGGTCGCGTTATCGCGGGTACGTTGGCTGAGCGCGGTCAGATAGTTGCGGGTCAGTACCTCACTGCGGTCGTGGCGTACGCCCAGCAGCAATTGCCAGCGTTCGCTAAGGCCGATCTGGTCGCGCACATACAGCCCTCCTGCGCTGACTACGCTAAGACTGTCGGTGCTGCGCGTGCTGGTGCAGGTAATGCCGCTGTAGCGGGGCGCATACAGGTTCAGCTTCGCCACACTGCACGGGTTGTAGCGGGTCCATTCCCAGGTTTTGTAAGCATCCAGGCCGATGGTCAGGTCATGCTGTATCACTCCGCCATCCAGATGCCGGCTGAAGTAGCTGTCCTGCACCCAGGTTCGCCCCTGCCAATGTTGGTGCTGGGCGCTACGAGAGAGGATTGAACCGTCGCTGCTGACACCGTTATTGGTGACCAGGTCGCCTTCGACGTCGAAGTGCTGCCAGCGCAGCCCATGGTGAAAGGTCCAGCCGTTACCGAAGCGGTGGTCGAACTGGTAGCCGATGCGCGTTTGGAGGGCCTCGTACGGCTGCTGCGACGGCTCGCCGGTAAACAGGCTGCGGCGCAGTGCACCATTGACATTGGCGTACACGCTGCCTTGCAGTGGCAGGCCCTGCTGGCGAATGTAGCGCCGTTGCTGGTAGCTGGTGAGTACGACGAAGTCGCTGTCGGGCCCGAGGTCAAACGCCAGCGCGGGTGCAATCCAGCGCTCACGGGACCATACGTGGTCAGTGGCGTCGTCGGCGTTGCTGGCCAGCGCATTGATCCGCAACGTGGCGTTGCCGCCGGCCAGTGGCTGGTTGACGTCCAGTGCCCCCTGACGCAAGCCATAGCTGCCGCCGCCGAACTCGCCGCGCACAAATGCGCCGGCCTGTGGGCGCTTGCTGGCCAGGTTGACCAGCCCGCCCGGCAGGACCTGGCCGTAGAGCAGCGAGGCCGGACCCTTAAGCACCTCCAGTTGCTGCAGTCCGTACAACTGCTCGGCCACCCGGTTGGAGGCGGCCGTACGCAGTCCGTCCAGAAATAGCGAGTCCGATGCGGTCTGGCCACGGATGATCAGATCGTCCCAGCCACGCCGGCCGTAATTGCCACCGACCACGCCGGCGGCGTTCTGTAGCGCCTCGTTGAGGTTGAGTACTTGTTGACTGTCGAGCAGGCTGCGGCTCAACACGTCAATTGACATCGGGGTGCGTTCCAACGGTACTGTGGACTTGGACACCTGCACCGGTTCCTGTGTCCGGAAGGCGTTGGCGTGGGTCTCGTTGCGGACGTTGACCGCCGACAAATCGGTTACAGGTGGTGCGCCGTGGTGTTTACGGGTAGTGGATTGGCTGTCAGAGGAAGAGGTAAGCAGGGGGGCTGACTCAATTCCGGCAGCGGACGCGGGGACGGCCAGCCAGCTCAACCAGGTGCAAATAAGCAAGGGACGGGGCATGCAGGGTGGTGGTGGGCGAAGGGAGGAAGGCATTAAATAATAATGCGTCTCAATTATATTTGAGGCATATTGCGCTAATCTCGGTAGTTACCGGTTAGCCCAGGACGTCGCGGCGCCGCAGCGAGACGATGTTGTCGTAGGCGGCGTAGTGTGGGCGGCGGCACGGGTAGCACGCCGGTCCAGTAGAATCGCCCAGTTTCCGCATTCGTTCGAGCGTTCCATGACCTGCCGCACTCGCTTTGCTCCCAGTCCCACCGGCTATCTGCACATCGGCGGTGCCCGTACCGCGTTGTACTGCTGGCTGGAGGCACGCCATCGCGGTGGGCAGTTCGTGTTGCGGATTGAGGACACTGACCGTGAGCGCAGCACCCAGGCGGCGATCGATGCGATTCTGCAGGCGATGGACTGGCTTGGCCTGGACTACGACGAAGGCCCGATCTATCAAACTCAGCGCGTTGAGCGGTACCGGGAAGTGGCCGAACGCCTGCTCGCCGAGGGCAAAGCCTACTATGCCTACGAGAGCCGGGAAGAACTGGACGCGATGCGCGAGGCCGCGATGGCCCGGCAGGAGAAACCACGCTACAACGGTGCCGCACGTGAGTTACAGCTGCCGTACCGTGATGATCCCAATCGGGTGATTCGCTTCAAGAACCCGCTTGATGGCGTGGTGGCGTTTGACGATTTGATCAAGGGCCGTATCGAGATCGCTAATAGCGAGCTCGACGATATGGTGATCTTCCGTCCGGATGGCTATCCGACCTATAACTTCGCGGTGGTGGTGGACGACTGGGACATGGGCATCACCGAGGTCATCCGCGGCGATGACCACATCAACAACACGCCTCGACAGATCAACATCTATCAGGCGTTGGGAGCGACGGCGCCCAAGTTCGCGCATATGCCAATGATCCTCGACGAACAGGGCGCTAAACTTTCCAAGCGTACCGGTGCGGCCGATGTTATGCAGTACAAGAACGCCGGTTACTTGCCACACGCGCTGATCAATTACCTGGCGCGGCTGGGCTGGTCACACGGTGACCAGGAGCTGTTCGGTCGCCAGGAACTGATCGACCTGTTCCAAGTCGGTGACGTCAATTCCAAGGCTGCGCGGTTGGACATGGCTAAGCTGGGCTGGGTCAACCAGCACTACCTCAAGAGCGAGGCCCCCTCCGTGATCGCACCGCAACTGGTCTGGCAGCTGGAGCAGTTTGGCGTGGACCTGGCGACCGGTCCGGACCCGGCTGATGTGGTGGTTGCGCTACGCGAGCGTGTGCAGACGCTTAAGGAAATGGCTGAAAAGGCGTTGGTCTGGTATCGGCCCTTAGAAAACTACGACGAGGCGGCTGTGGCCAAGCATCTGAAGCCTGTGGCTGCTGTCCCGCTGAGCAAGGCGCGCGCGTTATTGGCAGCGCTGCCAGACTGGACGGTGGATGGCGTGGCCGCCGCGTTGCACGACACCGCCGCTGCGTTGGAACTGGGCATGGGCAAGGTCGCCCAGCCGCTGCGGGTGGCGATCACCGGCACCCAGGTCAGCCCCGACATTTCCCATACTGTCTACTTGGCCGGACGTGAGCAGGCCTTGAAACGGATCGATGCCGCGCTTATCAAGACTGAAGCGGCCTGATAGCGGAGTTTGCATATGTCCACGCACGCCTGCACCGACCCCCGTCATCACGTTGATAGTGCTGATGCATTTGTCCGCGCGGTGGAGCGCGCTTGTACCGAGCGCGGATTGCGGCTGACCCCGATCCGCGCCAATGTGCTGCGGTTGATTGCCGACGCCGGTAAGCCGGTGAAGGCCTACGAGCTGCTGGATTGGGTGCGTGAAGGCAAGGGCGTGGGCGCCGACGCACCGCCCACGGTCTACCGTGCGCTGGACTTCCTGATGGCCAACGGCTTCGTGCACAAGCTGGAGTCGGTTAATGCCTTCGTCGCCTGTCACCATCCCAACAGCTTGCAGCACTCAGTGCCGTTTCTGATCTGCGATCGCTGCCATAGCGCGGTGGAGCTCGAGGACCGCGACGTTGTGGCGCAGCTTGATGCCCGCGCCAAGGCGCTGGGATTCCAGCCTCAGGCACAGACGCTGGAAGTGCATGGACTGTGTGAGAAGTGTGCCGGTCGCTGAGCTAGTGCGGGGTCCGGATCGCGCCGCGCGCACGCCTGCCGCTGAAATAAAGTACCCGGGCTTCATGTGAGGCTCATCCTGGTCGGTCCAGCATCGTTGACATCCGGTTTGTCCAGTGCTGATGGAGTTCGCTCATGGCCGCCGATGTCATCTGCCGCCGCCGCGGCGTGGTTCCCTACTACCTGCTCGAACAGCTGGCCCGGTTTGCCCCCGAGCCGGTACGAAAGCGTGTCCAGCTGACCCGCGAGGTGACCGAACGGTTGCGCGCCGAGCGCCTGCGCGGGGTGGCTGCCGGATTGCGTCACGCCGTGGTTGAGGCCACGTCCACGGCGGTTCAGCGCCACATCTACGATGCGGCCAACGGCAGTGCACTGCCGGGTACCGAGGTGCGTGGTGAAGGCAGGCCGGCCGTCGATGATGTGGCCGTTAACGAGGCCTATGATTACCTCGGCGACACACACGCGTTCTATCTGAAGGTTTACGGGCGCAATTCGATCGACGATAACGGCTTGCCGTTGGTCGGCAGCGTGCACTACGAGCGCGAATACGACAACGCGTTCTGGAATGGCGAGCAGATGGTGTTCGGCGATGGCGACGGCCAGGTGTTCAACCGTTTTACCATCGCAGTGGACGTGGTCGGACACGAGCTGACCCACGGTGTAACCGAGCACAGCGCCAACTTGCAATATCAGGATCAGGCGGGTGCGCTCAACGAGTCGGTTTCGGACGTGTTTGGCTCGTTGATCAAGCAGTACACCGCAGGTCAAACCGCTGATCAGGCTGACTGGATCATCGGTGCCGGGCTGCTCGCCAAGGGCATCAACGGGGTAGGGCTGCGCTCGATGAAAGCCCCCGGCACCGCTTACGATGACCCGGTGCTGGGTAAGGACCCGCAGCCCGCGACGATGGCCGGTTACGTGCAGACCGACGACGACAACGGGGGTGTGCATTACAACTCCGGCATTCCCAACCACGCCTTCTATCTGGCGGCGGTCGCTATCGGCGGTCCGGCATGGGAGAAAGCCGGGCGGATCTGGTATCGCACACTGACCGGCGGGCAATTGGCCGCAAACGCCGACTTCGCCGCGTTTGCGGCGCTGACCGGCAAGATCGCCGAGGCCGACTACGGGGCGGACAGTGCGGAGGCGCGTGCAGTGCAGCAGGCGTGGCACGACGTCGGTGTCACCACGTGATCGCGCTGCCGCCGCCTGGTCCTGGCGTGGTATTACGTCTGAGCCGCGAAGGTGGCGTGGCGGTCATGCCTGGATTGCGCCGCGAGCGCCATCTCGCGTTGGACGGTCTGGAGCCAGGGCAACGCCAGCGCCTGCAAACGTTGCTCGAAGCCTGCGCGGCACACTCTCTGCCGCGCGCCAACGCCGGTGCCGGCGACCGGCGTTATTTCGCGATCGCCTGGGATGGACCGGGCGCACCGCTGCGCATCGCGGAGGAGCAGGCGCCAGCAGAATTGGTACGGTTGTGGCGGGAAGGTACGCTGGACTGAGTATGGTGCTGCGCTATCACGGGCATGGGCCTTGAGGTGTTCGCGGCGGGGCTGGGTCGAATCAAGCAAGCTTTTCTCACATAGTGGAGTGTCTGGTCATGCCTGCACACAGGGGGAGGGCTTGGCCGCTCGCTATTCGGAGTGGAAAATGATTCCGCTTTAGCGGCGCTTCAAGCGTGGCGCGGGCATCCATTGCCAGCGGATTGTTTTCATTCGAAGGCCCAAAAACAGGGCACCTGGCGTTTTCGGTTTGAAGTCCAGATCCAAGGGGGGGGCAAAATGAAGCAGCCTGTGCGTTGGTTGCTCGCGGTGCTGGCCTTCCCAGTTGCGCCTATCGCCGTGATCTATGTGATCCATAAAGTGTGCTACGAGCTCTGGCTGATGAGCTACTACATGCCAGGGAAGGACGGCGGCGAGGTGGAGCCAGCCGTGGCTGGCTATTTGATCCCACTGCTACTCGTGGCGATCGCCTGCATGTTGGGGACGTTGACCTTTATTTCGCGCTGGCTGAGCTTGCGGGGGTACGCATTTGCCTGGTTGTGCGGGTTGTTTGCGTGTCTGAGGATCAGTCTGACGTTACTGGCCTTGGCGATGTTTGTAGTGGCGGCGGCTTTCTTCATGGGGACCCGGACCACAGCACTGACCCATTGGCAGATGATACTGGCCTGGATACTGGTGGTGGCCAGTGGCGGCGCACTCGTACTGCAGCAGGCTAGGCGAATTTTGCATTGAGCCCGTGTCATAGATGCCTTGCCGATTTTTTTTGAGAAACGGCGCATGATCGGGGCGTTGGTAAAACTGATAATGGATTGCGGGATTGACGCTGATCGCCACCGTTGAGCGCCCGCGGCAGAGGCTGGCCTGCACGGCGCAGCTGTTGCCAATGTCATCCAAGATGATCCCGGGCAATGGCGGCATTACTTGGTTTTGCAAAGCTTGTACAACAAGAGCCGAGCCCATAGCGGGGCGCCGCTCTCGTCAACACAAGGCCGCCCGAAGGCGGCCTTGTGTTTATCGTCGGGCAAACGCCGGCGATCAGAAGAACATACGCACGCCGAACGAGTAGTTACGACCCGGTAGCATCACGTCGTCCTTGAGGAACGAGGTATGCACGCGTGCGTCCTGATTGGTAAGGTTGTTGCCATCCAGGAACACTTCCCACGCGGTGCTGCCGTGATCGATGTGGTAGGCCACGTGCGCATCGACCATCGTGTAGCCGGCGGTAGGCGTTTCGCCCACGGCGACCTTGTCCTGCTTGTTGACCCGGGTCACGCCGGCCGAGGCACGCCAGGCACTGTTTTCCCAGCGCAGTTGCGCGCCCAGACGTGAGGGAGCGATCCGCGGCAGATTGCCGCCGTCGCGCAGTCGCGCACGTACGGTGTCACCAAACACGTGCAGATCCCAGGCACCAGTATCGTTGTTGGCCAGGTGGAATGTCGCCTCGCCCTCGAAACCGTGGAAGACCGCATCGGCCTGGGTCCACTGCCGGATTGGTAAGTACTCGTCCTCTTCGTCGAAGTACCACTGCTCGCCGGTGTCGGCCAGGTAGATGAAGTCGTTATAGCGGTTGTAGTAGGCCGAGACCTTGGCGTCGACCCAGTCGTTCTGGTAGCTCAGTCCGAGCTCGGCCTGGTTGGCCTTTTCCTTTTTCAGGTCGGCGTTGCCGATCTCATAAGCAAGGGTGGCGATGTGCGGGCCGTTGGCAAACAGCTCTTCCTCGGCCGGCGCGCGCTCGGCATGGTCGAGGTTGAGGGTCAGCCGCCAGTTCTCGTTGAAGCGCCAACCGCCGCTGATCGACAGGCTGCCAGGTTTGAATTCGCGCGCGATGCCGCTTTCGGTGTCGTACTTGACTCGGTCGATGCGTGCACCCAGGTCGGCTTGCAGTGGACCCCAAGTGTTGCGAGCCACACCGAACACGCCGATCGACTGATTGTTGGTCTTGGGTACGAACGATTCCTCACCGACGGCCTGAAAGGTCGAGTCGCTGCCCTGCACGCCGACTGCGGTTTTCCATCCGTTGTCGGCGGTGAACGAAGCCTCGACACGCCCCTCATTGGCGCGTTTACTGAATACTGTGCCGACCTCGTCGCCTTCAAATTCGGTGTGCGCGTAGTCGGTGTGGCCAAAGCTGTAACGCAGGCCGCTGCCTTCACCCCAAGGGTCGTTCAGCCCGCCCTTCAGCTCGTAACGGTCCTGTTGCAAGTGCAGCCAGACGCCACGCTCGCCCTCGGCCACGTTGCCCGGTTCGCCTGGATTGCCGTAGTTGTCGCGGAAGCGTGAGATTGACATGCCGACAAAGCCCCAATCGCCCGACAGCGAGGCGCCGACCGAACCGGATTTGCTGTCGATGAATGAGTTGGCCTGCTTACCCTTCGGCGTGTCGTAGTCCTTCTGATCGCGATAGACGCCATCAGCATGGATAGACAGGCCACTTCCGTTACCGGCATCGACCCGGAACATGTCGGTGTTGCCGTGTCTGTCGCCGGCGTCGAAGCGGACCTCCGTGCGGCCATGGAAGCCATCGACCGGGGTCTCGGCAATGCGCCCGTCGACGACGTTGACTACGCCGCCGATCGCACCAGAACCATACAGCAGGGTTGAAGGACCCTTCAGCACTTCGATCTGGTCAGCGAGAAACGGTTCCACTGCGGGTGAGTGATCCTGGCTGACCGTGGATACATCCTGCGAAGACAGCCCATCGTTGAGCACGGCTATACGTGGGCCATCCAGACCGCGGATGATCGGGCGGCCGACGCCGGGACCAAAATTCGAGCTCTGCACGCCGGGCAGCCCGGCGACGGTCTCACCGAGGCTGGCGCTGCGGGCCTCGTCAAGCCTCTCGCCCGCCAGTACCTCGACCGGGCGGCTCAGCTCAGCAGCGGTGTCGCGCAGTGGGCTGGCAGTGACGACGATGCCATCGAGATCTTTGACATGGCGCCCGGCTTCGGGATGCGCGTAGTGCTTTTTATCGGAGCTGGGCGGCACGGTCTGAGGATCGTCGGCGGCGATCGCCAGCGCAGGGGCGATCAGGGTCGCCAGCGCGAGACACAGGGGGCTACGACGGAGGGACGAAGACATGGAGGAATCCATTCTTTTGTTACCTTATATCAATTGGCGACCGCAGATAGCAGTGCCCTTGGGATGGGGACTAGGTGAGGTACAAGGGGCGGTGTCTGAGCAACCGCAGTGTTAATGTTATATTATTCCAATCGTTCTGGGGCCATCTCTGCTGGACGTCATGCAACTCAACGCTTCGCTTCGTCATTTACTTGATCGCTTCGGCGCTACCGGCTCATCGCTATGCGCGGTGCACTGTGCGGTGCTACCGCTGGTGCTCGCGCTGGCCCCTTCACTGGGACTGTCGTTCTGGCTGGGCGACGATGTCGAGCGGGTGATCGTGGTGTTTGTCAGCCTGTTAGGGCTGCTGAGCCTGCTGCTGGGCTATCGGCGGCATCACGCAGTGCGAGCGTTGGCGCTGTTAGTGCCTGGTCTAGTGGCGATGTGGGCGGGACTGTTAATCGCTCCGTTACATCACACTGCCGTGCCGCATGCGATCGTGATGACCTTGGGCGGCACGCTGGTCGCGGTCGCGCATCTGGTTAATTTGCGGCTGAATCACGGCCACGTCCACGACGCCAGCTGCGCGCACTGAGCCCGCTGTCGCCGCAGGTCGCGAGGCGGATCGATGACACGTTGTGGAAACGACGTGATAGGCTTGCCGGCCTCGCGCGAGGGCGGCTGTTCGGGCCGGCCTCGCCGGACCCGTGTCTGCACGGGGTTTTTCGTAATCACATTCAGGAGTCGACGACATGGGTAAGGGTGACCGCAAGACCGCCAAGGGCAAGCGCTACAACGCCAGCTACGGCAATGCACGCCGGCATGGCGTGAGCAAGGTGGCCGTGGGCGCCGCCGCACCGGTCTCCAAGAAGACCGCCGCCAAGGGCGCCAAGAAGGCTGTGGCCAAGAAGTCGGTCGCCAAGGCCGGCTGAGTAGTCCGCACGCGCCAGTAAAAACGCGGCGCGTGCGCCGCGTTTTTTTTCAAGTGCACGCAGGCTACGCGCGATAAGCTGGACCGACAGAACGTATTGCCAGCCAGATCCGCCGGTCAGCGCTCGCGCAGCGCTGGTAACAGTAAGTGCGGATCGCCGTCATTCGGCGCTGCGGCGATGCCAAGTAGCCGAACCAGCAGTGGATAGACGTCGACGTTATCGAAGGGCGGTAGCTGCTTGCCGACCGCGAATGACGGTCCGCGTGCGATGAACACCGCGCGCATCGACGGCAACGCCGGATCGTAGCCGTGCGAACCGCGCACATGATCGTTTCCATGGCGCTTGTCGACCGTTGTGCGCGCCAGCGCATTCCAACCCTCATGCATTTGGCAGATGATTGCGGGAATGCGCGGGTGGCTGCCGTAATGCCAGCGCGCCGGCAGCTGCTGCTTGCGCCAGCAGTCATAGTGCTCGTGGTGGCCGAGCAGGCGAGCCTCGGCGGCATCGCGCCGCCCGGGCCGGGGTTCGATGCCAATCGATTGACCTGTCGCAACCACCTGCGCGTCCTCGGCCGGCACCATATCCTCCAGCGCGATGGTATGGTCAGGCTCGACCGTGGCCATGCCATGGTCGGATACCACCACGATATCGGTGCTATCGAGTGTGTTTTGGCGCGCCATGCCGGCGAGCAGGCGGCCGATCGCCGCATCGGTGACGCTAATCGCCTGTGCATACTCGGGAGAGTCCGGGCCATGGTCGTGGCCGGCGTGGTCAGCCTGGTCGAAGTACAGCGTTAGCAGCCGCGGCGCATCCGCGCCGCGCTCTCCGAGCCAGCCAAGCACGGTGTCCACTCGCGCGGTCGGCGTAATAGAGCCGTCGAAGACCTGCCAGCGGCTTGGATGTATATCCTGAATCGGCGCTTCGCTGCCCGGCCAGGCGCAGGTGGCGCTGCGGATGCCGGCCTTCTCGGCACCAACCCAGATCGGCTCGCCGCCCCACCAGCGGGGGTCGGATACCGCGTCGCGATCGCCAAGCGAGAACCGACCCAGCACCGGGTCCTGCATGGTGTTGTGGACGATGCCGTGGTGATCGGGACGTAATCCGGTGACGATCGTGTAGTGATTGGGGAAGGTCAGCGAGGGGTAGGAAGGGGTCATCCAGCGCGCGCGCACGCCTTCGTCAGCCAGCCGCGACAGGTTTGGCGATAGCCCACGATCGAGCGCGTCAGCACGCAGCCCATCGATCGAGATCAACAGCAGCTTGTGCGGTGCCGGCGATTGCGCCGGGTGGTGTGAGGTGACGTCGAAATGACGGTTGCATGCGACAAGTAGCAGCGTGTTCGCGGCGGTAAGTAATAGGCGCGAATATTTCATTGCATCAGTCTAGATGCGCTCAATGACACCTAGAACCTTCGATGTATCACACGGCTCGCCGAACAGACTGGCCTTCCGCGCATCCGTGACGCAGGCGGCGCCTTCCAGGCGCAGTAATGCTTGTTTGGTTGGCAGGCCACCACCGAAACCGGTCAGTGTGCCATTGCTGCCGATTACGCGATGGCAAGGCAGTACGATCGGCAGCGGATTGCGGCCGTTGGCGGCGCCGACCGCACGGGTGGCGGCCGGCCGGCCGACGTGTCGCGCCAGTTGCGCATAGCTCCAGGTCTGGCCATACGGAATCTGTGCAAGCGTGGTCCATACCTGCACCTGGAAAACGGTACCCACGGGCGCCAGCGGCAGCGTGAAAACGCTGCGTTCGCCGTGCAGGTAGTCAAGCAGTTGGCATCGCGCTTCGGCGACGGGGCCCGGGTCGTGTCGCCAATGCTTGCGTCCATGTGGCGGATGACGGTTGTGTGGGAACAGCACGTGATGGAGGCGCCCGGCGTCATCAGCAGCCACCGTGAGCGAGCCGATCGGGCTATCGAAAATGTCGTAGAAGAGTACGTTCATCGTCTGTCCTCCTGGTAACAGCAGTGCACGGGATCGGTAAGTGGACATCTGTGGGTGCATCTGCGCCTGGCTGGGCGAATTCATTGCGGGATCGACGCTAGCGCGCTGCGCGGGCGAAGCTGGGGCGTGTGTGGTGTGGGCGCCAAATGCCACAGGTGCACCACCGCATAGCTGCGCCATGGCCGCCAGGTCTGCGAACGGACCTCGGCGGCACGCTCACTCAGGTGACCGGGATGGCCGAGCACCTGTTGCAGGATCAGATCGCCGGCCGGGAACGCATCGGGGTGAGCAAGTGCGCGCATGGCGATGTAGTGCGCGGTCCAAGTCCCGATGCCGGGTAACGCGGTACAACGTGCGACGAACTCGTCTAGCCGTTGGCCGGCGCCGAACTGCAATCGGCCGTCGGCGACCGCGTGGGCCAGCGAGCGGATTGTGGTCGCGCGGGTTCTCGGCAGCCCGATCTGCTCGAGCGGGGCGTCGGATAGCTGCTGCGGCGTGGGAAAGCGGCGGTCCAGGCCCGTGGGCATGCCTTGATGATGCTCGCCGTGGTGTTCGACTAGCCGTGCCGCCAGCGTCGTAGCTCCGGCCACGCTGACCTGTTGGCCGAGGATTGCGCGTACTGCGACCTCAAATCCGTCCCATCCGCCCGGTACGCGCAGTCCAGGCCTGCACGCGATCGCCCGTGCCAGCAAGGGTTCGTGCATGAGTGTGGCGTGCACCGCGTTCAGTTCCGCGTCGAGGTCGAACATCCGCCGTACCCGACGCACGATCTCCGGGATCGTACGCGGGTCAGTGGCGCCGATCCGTAGTCGCAGCTCTGGGCGCCTGGGGTCGGCAAAAACGTGGATCAGTGTGGTCGTGCCGAGCACGCGTCGGTAGCCATGCTCATCCACCTGTTCGATGCCGGGGATCGCGCGACGGCGCAGGAAGGCCAGCATTGCCGAAAAATCGAGGGGCGGGCGATAGCCCAGGCGCAGCTCCAGCTCGCCGCCCTCCATCGATCCGCGCTGATGCCTCAACGCGGTTGGCGCCATCCCGCAGCCTTCCAGGAACGCAGCATTGAAACGGCGCAGGCTGTTAAAGCCGGCGGCAAGTGCGACCTGGGTGATGGGCAGCACGGTCTCGGTCAACAACTGTTTGGCGAGCAGCAATCGTTGAGTGGCGTATACCTGCACAGGGGTGGCGCCGAGCTGCTGCAGGAACTGACGCTGCAGTTGGCGTGCACTGAGCTCAAGCTGGTGGGCGAGGGCTTGCACTGAATGATTTTGTAAGAAACCCTCGGCCATCAATGCTAGCGCGCGCTGCACCACGCCCTCGCCCAGACGCTGTTGCGCTTGCGGCGACAGCTCGGGACGGCAGCGTAGGCAGGGCCGGTAGCCGGCCGCGCTGGCCGCGGCTGCACTGGGGTAGTAGCAGACGTTCTCGGGCCTGGGCGCTGGTGCCGGGCAGACCGGCCGGCAATAGATTCCAGTGCTCTTGACCGCAGTAAAGAACAGGCCATCAAAGCGAGCGTCACGCGCTAGCCGGGCGCGGTCGCATTGTTCGGAATCGAGCTGGTGCGTGAGGGGGGGCATGCGGCCAGTCTAGAGCGTTCGCGTGGCCCAGGCTGGCCGTTTTCGGACAGTAAAGTCACCCCGGATATGGGAAGTGCCGCGACCCGTTAATCCTGCAATGGCCCGGCGCGAGGCGATACGCCCTAGACTGTGACGGCCCCCACGTTGTTGCCTCTGTTCGATGCCCACGTTGCGTTGGTTTTTTGCCTTGAGTCTGCCGTTGTTGATGGCTTGCCAGCGATCTGAGCCCGCGCAGGCGCCAGTTCTGGCCCAGACCACGCCAGCGGCCGATGGCGATCACATGGTCTCGATGGACACACCGCCACTGCCACCGTCTGCGCGCAAGCTGGTGCGTCAAGATGGCGTATGGTCGGACGCCGCGCTGGAATCCGGCAAGGTCTGGGTGAGTTGCGCGATCGACTACACCACCGAGGCCGGTGACGGTGTGGCGCTCACGGCGCTGGACAAGGCTTCGATCGAGACGGCAATGAAGCCATGTCGCGAGGCCGGGCTGGTGCGGGTACGGTATACCGGCAAGATCAACTCGGGCTTTGCTGAGTTGGTGTGGCGGCTGGCCGTCGTTGCCGATGAACTGCACCTGGTGCGGCGCGTTCTTGACCTTGATTCCAGCGGCGGGCAGGTCGAGGCGGCGATTCGCGCCGGCGATTCGATCGGGGAGGCGCATTGGACGATCTGGGTGCGCGAGGGCTCGATCTGCCATAGCGCCTGCGTGTTCGTGCTGGCCGCTGGCGACAATCGACTGATTGCCGGCAAAGTCGGCATCCATCGGATGATGCGGATGAGCTCCAAGGCGACGTCGCGTGCGGAACTGCGCGATGAATTGCAGCAGGTCTACGATAGTGTGAAGGATTACTTGGAGCGCAACGGCGTAGCGGTGGCAGTGGCCGACTTGATGATGACGGTGCCTAACCGCAGTCTGCGCCTGCTCACGCCCAGTGAGCTGCACGAGTACGGACTGGACGGCACCAACGCCGTGCAGGACGATCTGGACCGGATCCGGCTGATGCGTGAGTGCGGTGACGATTTTGTGCGGCGCAAGGATGCTTTTTTGATTGCCTTTGATGCGCAGTGCAAGCGCCAGGGCGAGGAGCTGGAAGTAGTCAACGCCTGCGGACAGGCACTGAAGGAACAGTTCGGTTTCCCGGATCCTGTATGTCCTGATGAAAGCCCGCTGTCGGAGAACGACGCGGGCGCACTGCTGTCGCGGCACCCTACCACCGACGGTTCGCGTTCCTAAGATGGCTTCACCGCGTCCTGTCGATGCCTGCAACGTTTGTGGCACGGGTACGTTTGTCAGTGTTGTGGCTCTGCGCTGCTCGCGCGCACCAGAGTAGGGTAGTCGCTGGCTTGCCGCCGTGCGAGACTGCACAGTCGTCTTTTCTTCGGAAAGGGTCCCGCTATGCATCGCAACGCCGTGTGGTTTGCTTCGCTCTGGGCGCTCGGAGCGCTTGTGCATACGCAGCCGGCGACGGCGGCCACCGCGCCGGCCAATGCGGCAGCTGCGCCCACGCTGACCTCGGCGCAACAGGCGCTGTTGGCTAGGCAAAACGCTGAAATGAACCAGGCCGCGCTGAAGGCGGCGCAGATGATCGACGCCAATCAGATCGGTCCGCTGTGGGATGGGGCTTCGGCGGTGGCGAAGAAAGCGGTGAGCCGCGATGCCTTCGTTGAGCAGATCGTCGCCGAGCGCGCCCGGCTGGGGGCGTTGGTCGGTCGTGGAGGCAGCAGTGTGACTCGGGTCAAGTACGGCACTGGCGCGCAGGTCCCCGAAGGTTTGTATGTCAACGTTAGTTTCCCCACCCGGTTTGCCAACGTGCCGCAGCCGGTACGCGAGCTGATCTCGTTCCGGCTTGATGAGGACAACATCTGGCGTCTGTCTGGCTACAGTCTGCGCATGCCAGTCAACTGAGTAGTACGCCGGTCCGGCGCGGATCGTGGCCTGCGCTTCACGGTCGCGCCTGCATCCTCGTGGAGGTGGGCTGCATTGGGTGGCCTGAGCAGGATTTTCCGATGACCATCGAACTTCGCATGCTGGCCTGGGCGATCGTGCTCGGTATCGTGCAGGTGTTACTTGCCGCGTCTGGCTCTACGGCTCAGCGCGGCTTGAAATGGAATGCCAGTGCCCGTGACGGCACCCCGACGCCGTTGCAGGGCGTGCAGGCCCGATTGGAGCGCGCGTTGCGCAACTTTCTGGAGACCTTCCCACTGTTTGCCGCTGGGGTGCTCGGGGTGGTTGCGATGCAGCGGGCCGGCAGCCTGTCGGCACTGGCGGTGCAGCTGTATTTTTGGGCTCGCGTGCTTTATGTGCCGCTTTACGCTGCCGGAGTGCCGTACTTGCGTAGCCTGGTCTGGGCGGTCTCGTTGCTAGGGATCCTGATTTTGGTGGGGATCATGCTGATCTGAAGCGCGCTGCGGCATGCGTTGATCTCGATCAAGTGGCGTCGCGTCGGGCCGGCGTACACTGCCGGCCAGCACAACGCAGGAGCAGGCATGAAGCGTGTCGATGTCGCGGTGATCGGTGCCGGGCCAGCCGGCCTGAGTTTCGCGCGCTCGTTGGCGGGCACCGGTCTGTCAGTGGCGCTGATCGAGCAGCAGGGCCGCCAAGCGCTGGCCGAGCCAGCCTTCGATGGACGTGAAATCGCGCTCACCCATGCTTCGCGCCAACTGATGGAGGCGCTGGGGCAGTGGGGGCGCATCCCCTCTGGCGAGATCTCGCCGCTTCGCGGCGCTCGAGTGATGAACGGCTCCTCCCCGTTCGCGCTGACCTTTGCGGCCGATGCTGGCGATACCGATGAGCTTGGCTGGTTGGTGCCCAATCACCTCATTCGTCGTGCCGCCTGGGACGTCGTGCAGGGTCAGGTAGGCCTGGAAGTCATTGATAATTCAACGTTGAAGACCGTAGTCACGGGTGCCGATGGCGTGACGCTTTCGCTGGAAGACGGGGAGATGTTGTCTGCGCGCCTGCTGGTGGGGGCTGACAGCCGCTTTTCTTCCACCCGTCGCTTGCTGGGCATCGGCGCACGCATGCGGGATTTTGGTAAGACCATGCTGGTGTGCCGAATGCGCCACCAGCGAGCCCACCACCACGCCGCGTGGGAATGGTTTGGCTATGGCCGAACGATGGCCTTGTTGCCGTTGCATGGCGACCGTGCTGGCGCGGTATTGACCCTGCCGCCGCGCCGGGCCGAGGCACTGATGGCGATGGATGAAACTGCATTTGGCGCAGCGATCACCGGATACTTCGAGGGCCGGCTAGGGGAGATGGTGCAGGACGGTTCGCGCCATGCTTATCCGTTGGTCGCGGTCTATGCGCAGCGTTTTGTCGGTGAACGTTGCGCGCTGATTGGCGACGCGGCGGTCGGTATGCACCCGGTGACGGCGCATGGGTTCAACTTCGGCTTGCAGGGCCAGGCCCAGCTGGCTCGGGTGATTGCTGAGGCGGCTGCCAGCGGACGCGACATTGGCGCGTCGGGGCTGCTGGCGGACTACGAGCGCGGCCTGCGCTTGGCAACCTGGCCGCTGTACGAGGCCACCAAC
>Cebus_capucinus_imitator_PRJNA485217_SSR047__coassemble_1014_pt1 | contig 42853 bp, 32 predicted proteins | sample Cebus_capucinus_imitator_PRJNA485217_SSR047__metabat2_high_PE_004 | metagenome-assembled genome bin Cebus_capucinus_imitator_PRJNA485217_SSR047
TACATATAGACATATACAAATGCTCAGGTGTAGTTTGAAGGGAAAGGAATAAGAGAGTACCTTTCTATCACCAAAAGAAGTTTTAGTTGGAGGCTTGTTTCTGTGAGTAACGGTCATTTCTCTCGGAGTTGCTTTCGCCTATGGATTTAGTTAATAAGTGACCAGAGAACTAGTTAACTTGATTGTGCAATAAAATAACAAATGCATAAAAATTTCTAGTCACCGAGCGTACCGGAGGTCAGCATCGCCAATCCGAGCAGACCGAAGTCACCAATCTCGCTCAAGCCGCCGGCCACCAATCCGGCCGCCGGCAGGCGCAGTCGCGTCAGCGCGCGAGCAACGAACTGGCGGGTGGTGCGATAGGACACCCGCAGCTGTGGATCGTCGAGCTGTTGGCGCGAGACCGGCAGCCCCTCGAACCAGTGCTCGCAGGCGATACCGCGCCGCTCAATCATGCGTACCAGGGCCAGCAGTTTCTCTGGCCCGTACTCGGCGCGGGTAATGCGTGGATCACGCACACCCGCAACCGACAGCAGCGGCGAACCGGCATCAACGGCAGGAATTCTCGATTGCAACGCCATGTTGACCTCCTGACTTGCCCACGTCCGTCGCCTGCCCTTAGCCCTCAGCGAACGGCTCCCAACACTCAACGATGCGCCTTTGCGCGTACACATAAATCGGGCCGAACTGCAGCAGCGTGCCCTCGGACTGGTGCGGGCGCAGGAATACCCAATCGTCCACCTGCAACGCCGGCTGCGATGGCCCGACCAGCAATGCCTGGTTGTAACTGACGCCGTACAGCGCCGGCGCGCGCAGCCCGGGCGGCCACACCGGCCGTGCCGGCCAGCCGCCGCCATAAATGAAGTAGCTGCGGCGCGTGCGACTACGGCCACCGCTCAACAATCGCGAGAACCAATCCGGACCGGGCAAACGCGATCCCAGCCGCGATTTGAGCACCGGCGTCGCGATGAACAGCGCCGGGCCGAAGTCGGCTAACAGGGGGAGGTCGAAGTCGGCCGGTTTGAGTAGCAGCGAACCAGCGCTGACATCGTTTAACGGCGAGTCGCCCCGTCCATGCAAGGCGATGGTGGGGCTGCCGGCGCCGTTCCAGCATGCTTGCAGGGCCAGCGCGGGGAACGCCTCGCACAGTTGTGCCTGAAAGCTGCGATAGACCGCTGTGGCCAGCACAAAACCACGATCGCGCGACTGTACCCAGGTCGGCAATTTCCCGAGATGCGCGTCGTAACCCATCAACCCGGCCAGACGCAGATGGCGCGACTGCGCGCGGACGATGTCCAGCATCGCCTGCATCGTGGTGCTGTCTTCAACGCCTCCGCGGTGGAGGCCGATGTCGATCTCGATACTGATCCGCAGCGTTGTGCCTAATTCCTCGGCCAGCGCAGCGTATTCGCATAATCGCTGTGGAGTATCCACCAGCCACTGCAACTGGCGCTCCGGAATCAACCCATGTCCACGTCGATGCAAGTAAAAATGCCGAGCCGCCGCCACCGGCAGTGGCTTGCCCAGCAACAGATCGGCACCGGGGAAGGCCATCGCCGTCTGCCGCAGCTGCGAGGCATGGAACACCATCAGCGCGTTGGTGCCGGTCAGTTCCATCGTCGTGTCCAGCAAGCGCGGCACCGGCAACGACTTCTCCACCAGACGCAAGCGCTGGCTCGCGCCGACCAACGCGCGCAACCTCCGGGCGTTAGCGCACAGGCGCTCGTAATCCAGTACCAGTACCGGCCAGCCGATGCCGGCAGCACGCAAGGCCGCCTGCAGACCGGCGAAATAGTCCGCTTTCGCAGTCACCGGTGGGGATGTGACCATATCCATCAGTCCAATCCGAACAAGCCGCGCAAATAAGGATTCAGGAATTTTCCGCATGGATCGAGCTCCGCGCGCAAGCGCAGGAACTCGTCCAGTTGTGGATACAGCGCGCGTAATCGCGGCGCATTCAGTCCGTGTAGCTTGCCCCAGTGCGGGCGGCCTCCATAGCGCAGCAAAATGGGCTCAATCCGAGCGAACAACGGGCGATGGTCTTGCTTGTGGTACTGGTGTATCGCGATCGCGACGCGCGGCCCATCACTGAACGGACTGAGCATGAAATCGTCACCGGCCACGCAGCGGTATTCAACCGGAAAAAACACCCCATTCGACGTTTCGGCCAGCACCGAGGTGATCTCCTCCATGCAGGCCGGCCCTGCGGCCAGCGGCACGTGGTACTCCATTTCGTTGAAGCGCACGTTGCGCGCCGACGGATAGATCCGCCAGGACTGATTGACCCGTTCACTGGACCGCACCACATGCCCTACCAGGCGTTGCAGTAACGGCGCCAACGGCGGGCATAGCCGGGTCAACTCGCTGCACAGCCACAGCGGCCGATCCTGAGAATCGGCGCTATAGGTCGGCCCGGCAACGGGGTCACCGGTGATGTCCAGGGTCTTGACGATGGCGCTGGCGCCGGCCGGGAACGCCCAAAATTCGAAATGCCGGTGCGCGAGCGCCAGCGCCTCTATCTGCGTCAGCACGTGCTTCAACGGCACCACCGCGACCCGCTCACGCAGGCGGTAGCTCGGCTGGTTGTGCAGTTCGACTTGGGTGACCACGCCGAGCAGGCCAAGCGAAACTGCCGCTGCCCGGAACAGCGTAGCATCGTGCTCGCGGCTGCATTCCAGGATCTCGCCGGCGGCAGTGACCAGCCGCAGTGCGGTCAGGCCTGCCGCGATACACGGCAACTGCAGCCCCGTCCCGTGGGTCGCTGTGGCCAGTGCGCCGGCTAGGCTCTGACGATCGACATCGCCCATGTTCGGCAGGGCCTGACCGACCGCCTCCAGCTGCGGGCCGAGCTGGTACAACCGGGTCCCGGCCCACAGCCGGGCACGCTGCCGGTCCGGGTCATGGTCGATCATTCCCTGCAGACCATCCAGCGACAGCAGCGTGCCCGGCGTGGGTACCAACGCGGTAAAGGAATGGCCAGCACCGACCGCGCGCACGTGTTTGGCGGCGCGCACCGCGCGCACCAGCTCGTCCTCGTCGGCCGGCCGGGCTTGGCAGGCCGGCTCAGCCTGAGCGATGCGCGACCAGTTGTACCACCGGCCGTTCTGCACGGGGGGAACGGAGATTACGTTCATCGTGGCCTTCTTCGTCGCCGGTCAGGGTGAGAAAGCGTTCCCAATCAGTTCGTGCACACGCACGCGCCACCGGAGCGCGCGAATTCAATGGATTCCATCGCTGGCGCCGGCCACGTCGAGACGGGGACGGTGTTACTGGACCACAACCAGTAGGTGACAGGACAGGGATAATTGCGGCCATAACCCGGCCTGTGCAGCGGCAGTTTCAGTCGCTGCCACCGCGGGCGCGAAAAGCCGCTGGGGTGAGGCCACACCACTGCTGGAATGCCTGCCGGAATGCCCGCGCATCGCTGAACCCCAATGCTTGGGCTATCGCAAAAACTGGCATGTCCGAATCGCACAACAACTGCTGCGCCAAGCGGGCGCGTACCCCGGCACTGATTGCACGGAATGAAGTACCGTTCTCGTGCAGGCGTCGACGCAGAGTGCGCACGCTTAAATCGAGCAAGCGTGCGGCCTCGGTGATCGTCAGCGACGACAATCCCGGTTCACCCAGCACCTGTTCCAATGCTTGCGCCACGTCGCGTGGTAGACGCCGGTCGCGCTGTTCGAGTACCTGTAGCAATTCGCGTTGTGGCGATGCAACGGCAGCAACGCACAGGGGACGCTGTAGCCATTCGGCGGCGATCACCAGACGATTGCCGTCCTGAGCAAACTGCGGCATGACGCCGAATACTTCACGGTAGCGGCGTGCGTAGGGCGGTCGCGGATAGCCCAGTTCGACCCGCTCCGGTAGCAGCGCCTGCCCCAGCAGAATGCCGCCCAGCGCCAGCAGGCTGGAAAATAGTTCCTCGACCAAAAAACGCCGCACCCGTGGGTCGGCAAATCCGGAACGCGCGCTCAGCACCAAGGCGCCTTGTTCAATCTGCCCCTCGATAGCCAGCAGTCCGCCCCCCTGATGCTGGTAACGCAGCCCGATCATCACCGCCTCGCGCAGGTCGGCCGCCGCCGCCATCGCGTAGCCGGGCAAACCAAAGCATTCCAGGTCCTGGTGGCGGCCCAGCTCCAGACCCAGATCAGGTCGGCCCGTGAGCTTGAGCGCACGCCGGATCATTCGCCAGGCATGCCGTTGCGACACCAGCCGACCACCGCGAAGATCGGTCACATCGAAGCCGAGGTTCGCGCATAGGCGTTCACCAGGTATGCCGTGCGCGCTGGCGTATTCGATCAGCGACAGCAGCAGCAACGGCGCGGCCTGCGGTATGAACTGCTGGGTTTCCAGACGAGGGCGCGGCATGCCTGACCAGCATAGCGGTCGCAGTGGACCTCCCGCACGGAAGGTTACAGGTTGGCCGAAACGCCCCCCTAGGCGGCTACGCCAGCCCCTTCCGGACACCGCCGGCTACGCGCCCACTACACCTGCCGACGCCTGATTACCGATCACGGCCGCAGCACCTTGCCCTTCGCTCGCCCCCACGACAGCCAAGCAACCGGACAGGTGACATCCATGAACGCCCTCTGCCACAGCTCACGTTCCACGACCATGGCTTGCCTCCTGGCAGGCGCCACCGCTCAGCTGCCGTGTGCATCGGCGGCCGAGCAGACCGAAACCCGCGACGACACCATCAAGCAATTAGAGGCCATCACGGTTACCGCGCAGGGACGCAACCAATCGATGCAGAAAGTGCCCATCGCGATGCAGACCGTGGGGGCTGAGCAGATTGCCCGTCAGGCTGCCACCGACCTGAGCAAGCTGGCACTGTTTGTACCCGGACTGTCGATCGACGCCGAGCAGCCCACCCAGCCGATCTACAGCATCCGCGGTATCTCCACGCAGGACTACGGTATCGGCACCGACTCGGCAGTGGGTGTTTACATCGACGGCGTCTATGCCGGACGATCCGGTGGCGCATTGATGGCATTCAACGACGTTGAGCACGTCGAAGTGCTCAAGGGGCCACAAGGCACGCTGTTCGGCCGCAACACCGCCGCCGGCGCGATCTCGATCATCACCAACGAACCCGGCGATTTTTTTGAGGGTAAAGTGCGGATGCGTCTAGGCAACTACGGCACCCGCTACAGCGATGCCTTGATCAACCTGCCAATCAACGCCGCCATGGCGCTACGGGTCAGCTGGGTGGACAACCAGAGTGACGGTTGGCTCAAGGATGCGGGCACCGGCCAACACTACAAGAAGGACGACGACTGGGGCGCGCGCGCCAGCTGGCGCTGGAACATCGATGCGGCGACCACGCTCAAACTGAGCGTTGAGCACGAGCGATTGAATCAGCCGGCCAGCCCGGCGATCGGACTGCTCCCGCTGTCCGACGAAACCCGCGCGCGCGCAGCGTATCCCGCCGACGCTTCGACCTATCTCAACCCACTGCACACGGCGCTCTACAACGACGCGATCGGCGAGGGCGAGCGGCGTACTTTCGACGGTGCGACGTTGAGCTTCAACCACGACTTCGACTGGGGCCAGTTCACCTCGATCACGGCCTGGCGTGGCTTTGACACTTTCAATCGCGGCGATTACGACGGCACCGCTCACCCGACCACCTATCTCGACATCGCGAATATCGAGCACAACAACAGCTTTTATCAGGAGTTACGCGTTGCCGGGCAGTCCGAGCGGCTCGACTGGATCGCCGGCGTCAGCGCCTACCGCGAGCGCGCGCGCCAGATCAGCCGCGTCACCCTCAATACGGATACCGTCGACACCCTGCTTTCCAATGCGCTGGGCGTGGACCTGCCCCTGACCACCCTCAGCACCACGCTAGCCCAGTACGGCTTGCCCTACACGCTACTCGGCCATCGCTGGGTAGAATCCATGCACAACCGCTTGGACTATAACTCTCAGGCCGTGTTCGGCGACCTGATCTGGCATTTGAACGATCGTCTGAATCTGACCACGGGTCTGCGCTATACCCGCGATCACAAGCAGTTCTCTTGGTATAACCCAGCGCGCACCGCCGCCGACCTGGACAGTACCCTGGCCACACTGAACAGCCTTGGCGTATTGTCGGGCCTGTCCCCCGAGGTGCAGGCACTGTTGACCGCGCTCCAAGGCAACCTGATCTATACCGAGGGCGTCGGCGCCACTGTGCGCAGACGTAACACCTGGACCAAGTTCAGCCCGCGCGTGGTGCTCGACTACGCGCTCACGGCCAACGCGATGGTCTATGGCTCGATCACCAAAGGCTACAAAGCCGGCGGCTACGACAGCTTCGAGGTCGGCTCGTTGTTTCAGCCCGAGGACGTCAGCAATTATGAATTCGGCTACAAAGCCTATTTCCCTGCGCCCCGGATACGCGTTAACGCATCGGCGTATTACTACCGCTTCAACAATATCCAGTCATTGGTGCTGGCATCGCTCGATGACAGCCTGGCGCCACTCTACCTGACCCGAATCTCCGATCAGCAAGCCAAGGGCGTAGACCTGGATGTGCAGTGGAACGCCACTGACGCACTACGATTGGGTTTTACCGCCGGCTACATCGACTCGACCTATCGCCGCGGCAGCACCGACGCGGGGTTCGATCTGAAGGGCGATCCGACCGGCGAACCAATGTACTCGCTGACCGGCGTGTTCACCTACACATGGCAGAACGTGTTCGACGGCAGCCTGGCGTTCAACCTGACCCAGGCCTATCGCAGCCGGTATCGCTGCAATCAGATGGGCATCGAAAACGGCAACTGCCAGGTCAGCCCGAACGTACCGGTGGGCACTGCTCAGCAGCGCACCGACGCGCGCCTAGACTGGACTTCGCCGAGCGGTGCTTGGGGTGTGGCGATATACGTCAACAACGCCTTCGACAAGCGTTACGTAACCGCCGTCAACTACATCACACTGTCGGCCTTGGGCACACCGTTCGCCACGCTGTCCGCACCGCGTCTGTGGGGCGTGGAACTGCGCGCTAATTTTTGACCGCCGCCGCTGACGCGGGCCATGGAGATCCTCTTTGATCGACCCACTCCAACGCCGTCTCGAACAACTAAGCACCGCTCATGTTCAAGACCCCAGCCCGGACTGGGCCTCGCGCGCAGACCGTCTGCGCCGACTCGAAGCACTGCTCGTCGAGGATGCCGCCGCCATCCGCGCCGCAATCAACGCCGACTTCGGCGGCCGTCCGTCACAGGAGACCGATCTGCTCGAACTGTACCCGAGCCTGTCAGAGATTCGTCACGCGCTGCGCTATGGCCGACGCTGGATGCGCCCGCAACGCCGGTTGGCGCCGTTCCCGTTTCTGCCGGCACGCATCGCACGGGTCCCGCAGCCGCTGGGGGTGATCGGGATCATCGTGCCGTGGAACTACCCACTGAACCTGGCGATCGGTCCGCTGACCGGCGCACTGGTCGCCGGCAACCGGGCGATGCTGAAGATGAGCGAGCTGACGCCGCGCTTTGGTGCTCTGTTCGCCGAACGGATCCACCATCTGTTCGGTCCCGACGAAGTCCAGGTGGTGAACGGCGATGCCGACATCGCCCGCGCATTCGCTACCCTTCCCTTTGACCACCTACTGTTCACCGGCTCAAGCGCCGTCGGCACCCAGGTGATGCACGCGGCAGCTGAGCATCTAACCCCGGTGACGCTGGAATTGGGTGGCAAGTCACCGGCATTGATCGGTCCCAATGCCGATCTGGCGCACGCGGTGCGGCGTATTCTCGCCGGCAAGCTGGTCAACGCCGGGCAGACCTGTGTGGCGCCGGACTACGTGTTGCTGCCGCGCGCACAGGTGTCGGGCTTCATCGAACAGGCCCAGGCCGCGACCGCGCAGATGTACCCCGACCTCGCCGGCAACGACCAGTACACCGCGATTATTGGCGAGGGCCACTGCCGACGCCTGCTGGCACTCCGCGACGACGCCGTGGCCGCTGGCGCGCGCGCCCTACCCCTGGGCGTGGACGCGGCCATCGCAGCTGCGCCGTTTAACGGCCTCCGGCTTGCACCTACGCTACTGCTGGAGGTGACCGCGGACATGGCGGTAATGCGCGAGGAGATCTTCGGCCCCTGGCTGCCGGTGCTGCCCTACGATGATCTGGAGCAGGCTTTGGCCTACATCACCGCCCGCCCGCACCCACTGGCGCTCTATTTGTTCGAGCGTGACCGGCGCACGCTGCGGCAGATGCTCGCCGCCACTCGTGCCGGCGGCGTCAGCGTCAATGACACGCTCTATCACGCCGCCCAACCCGACCTGCCTTTCGGCGGCGTCGGCGCTTCGGGCATGGGCGGCTACCATGGCGAATATGGCTTCCGCACGTTCTCGCACGACAAACCCATCTTCTTCCAGACCCGGTTTACCGGTACAACGCTGCTGGGTCCACCCTACGGACGGCTGTTCCAGCGGGTGATGGCGATGCTGCTGCGGGCACCCAAAAGCACTCGATAACCGTTCTCATACGTGCCAGAATCCGTCAACCTGATCGCCAGCATCGGACCCGCGTCCGGCCAGCACGCCGACCACCGATAACGGGGATTTTCATGAAACTGCTGCCCTTGCTGGCCGCTGCCATCTTCGGCATCGGCGCCGCGCCCGCCTCAGCGCACACGCCGTACCTTGCGCCCAGTGACTTCGCGCCGCGCGCCGGCCAAACCATCGCACTGGACGCCGCCTTCGCCGAGACCTTCTTCGTCCCGGAGGTGGCGTTCGACCATAGCCTGTTGACCATCACCCGGCCGGACGGCAGCAGCACCGCACCGGACACGGTGCAGGTGATGAAGACCCGCACCGTCGCCGAGTACACGCTGCCCGCCGGCAGCGGCAGCTACCGACTGAGCACCGGGCCACGCCTGGGCGCGGTGTTCCGTACTTGGGAGATCGACGGCAGGCGCGAGAGCTCGCATGATCCCGCCACCCCGATCCCGGCTGGCGCCAAGGTCATCGCCAACTTCCAGGCGCTGACCCTGGCCGAGACCTATGTCAGCGTGGGCGCGCCGGACCGCACCGCGCTGGCGGCACGTGATAAGGGCCTGGAATTTGTGCCGGTCACCCACCCCAATGACCTGTACGTAGGCGAGCACTTCGAGTTCCTCGTCAAGTATGACGGCGCTCCGCTGGCCGCGCAGAAGGTCGAAATCACCGAAGCGGTATGGACGTCCGATCGCACGCCACGAACACAGATACTGACCACCGACGCAAACGGCCGGGTCCGACTGACGCTGGATCGCGCGGGCACCTTCATCGCCCTCAGCCGCTATCGCACCCCGGCGCCGGCCACTGCGCCGGTGGCCGAGTACAGCCATAGCTACACGCTTACGTTCCGCGTGCTCAAGCCTTAGCGCCGGCACGCCCAACGGCCGCTGCCGCATGCGCGTACTTCCACTCCACTTCGAGAGTTCCCGATGAAGACCGGTCGTCTGACTTGCGCCTGCCTGGGCGCGTTATTGCTTCCACTCGCCTGCCCTGCGCAGACACCCACCGAGCGTCCCCTGATTGGCGGCCACGGCGATAACGTCGAGGCTTTCATCGCCCAGCACGACCTCAATGGCGATGGCACGATCACCTGGGCCGAGTTCGAAGCCTTTCGGCGCGATCGCTTTAACAGCACGGATAGCAATCATGACGGCACCGTCAGTGAAGCCGAATACGCACGCGAATTCGATGTGCGCCTGCACGAGCAACTGGATCAGGAGCGTGCGGCCCGGATCAAGCAGGCACGTGCGCGCTTTGCCGCGTTGGACACCCATCAAGATGGCAAGGTCACGCGGGCCGAGTTCGATGCCGCCGGCGCCAAGATTTGGGACAGTGGCCAGCGTGCACTCGCCGATCGAAACAAGGCCGCCCAAAGTGACCCGTCCGGTGACGCCGAGACCGCCGAGGCGACAGCCCGCTCGGACAACGTGGGTAGCTACCTGCTCATGCCAAGCAGTCACTCCGCCGAGGGTTTCTTGGCGCTCTACGACCGCAACGGTGACGGCAACGTCGACCGCGCCGAGTTCGATCGCGTCCGCGATGCGCAGTTCGCCCGCACCGACCGCAACCACGACGGCTTGCTGAGCGAGGACGAATATCTGGCCGAATACGAACACCGGCTAGACCAGCGCACCGCAAATTTGATCCAGGCCGAAGACCGCCAGGTGCGGGTACGCTTCCGGGTGCTGGACGTCAATCGAGACGGGCGCATGACGTTCGCCGAATACCAAGCATCGGGCAAGCGATTGTTCGATACGGCAGACCGCAACCACGACGGTGTCGTCAACGCCGCCGATGCCAAGCGGCCCCTGTCTTCAGACCAGTAATCGGTGGCGGACGCGGCCGGCCGCCCGTACTGCGCGCAGACATGCGGGTTAACCCGCTACCGATGCAAAGACCGCCACGACCGCCACACCAAGGTGGCGGTCGTAGTCCGGCATGGCCGGCCCGTGACACGCCGGCCGCTACCCGGTGCTACAGCAGCGTGCCGCCCAGGATCAGCGCGGCGATGCTGAAATAGATCACCAGGCCGGTCACATCCACCAGTGTGGCCACGAACGGCGCCGAGGCACTGGCGGGATCGAACCCCAGCCGCTGCAACACGAACGGCAGCATTGAGCCGGACAGCGAGCCGAACGTCACAATCCCGATCAACGCCACGCCGATGGTCAGCGCCACCACCTGCCAGTGTGGACCGTAGTCGTACAGGCCCGTGCCCTGCCAGATTGCGATACGAGTGATCGCCAGCAACCCAAGGATGGCACCCAGCACCACCCCGTTGGGAATCTCGCGCAGCGCCACTTTCCACCAATCACGCAAGCGCAGCTCACGCAGCGCCAGCGAGCGAATCAGCAACGAAGTCGCCTGCGAGCCGGAGTTACCCCCCGAACTCATGATGAGCGGAATGAACAGGGTCAGCACCATCGCCTTGGACAGTTCGTCATTGAAGTGCTGCATCGCGCTTGCGGTCAGCATCTCCCCCAGAAACAGTACGCTCAGCCAACCGGCGCGTTTGCGGATCATCTCGACGAAACCGATCTGCATGTACGGCTTGTCCAGCGCCTCGACGCCACCGAACTTTTGCACATCCTCGGTCGATTCGGCGATCAGCGTATCGAGGATGTCGTCGACGGTGACGATGCCGAGCACGTGCCGCTGTGCATCCACCACCGGAATTGCCAGCAGATCATGGCGCCGAATCAGACGCGCGACCTCTTCCTGGTCGAGCTGAGCATCCACGGTAATGGGCGCATTGACCTGGGCCACATCCAGGATCGGTGCATCCATATCACCGGTAATCAACCGACGCATCGTCACTACCTGCACCAACGTCTGCGTGTGCGGGTCGAGCAGGTAGATCGCGTAGACGGTCTCACGGCTGCGCTCAACCTCGCGTACGTATTGCAACGTACGGCCGACGGTCCAGTCGGCCGGTACCCCGACAAACTCGGTGGTCATTAACGCACCGGCAGTATGAGGCGGATAGCGCAACAGTTTTTGGATCGCACGCCGCGTCTCCGGGCCAAGCCGCCACACCAGCTGTTCGCGCTCGTCCGGCTTGAGACCTTGGAAAATGTCGGTAGCGCGGTCGTCGGCCATCTGGCAAAGCAACTCGGCGGCACGGCTGGGGTCCTGCACGGCGACCAATGCACTGGCGTCGCGCAGCTCGGGCTGTTCAAAAATCTTGACCACACGCAGCAGCGGCAGCGCCGCGAGGATCGCCGCAGTAGTCTGGAAGTTCTGGCTATTGAGGTATTCCACCGCATCGGCGGTGTTGAGCTCAGCCAGGGGGGCGGTCAGGACGTCGGTGACCTCGGGGGCCAGCCGCAGAGAGTTCTCGTTGTTCATGGGGGTTCGCCTGGTATCGGCCACGGTCGGTGGCAGCGGCGGCGAACCCGTCCCGATGACTCAGGCGGTCGCCAGCACTGTCATCGACCCCGGTCTAGGGTGACTGTCGCTGGGCATGGGTGTTAGGACTCCAAATAGGGACCCCGCACCACCAGGTGCGGGCTTCTGCGAGGAACTCACAACGAGGAACTCACAAAAGGTGCACCGACGCGCCGGGGGGCAACATCGGTGGCGGCGCGAAGTCTGCACCGATGCGCTGGAACGGTCAATGGGGTTGCAGCGTTCTGGAATCACGCGCTCAGTTGCCATCGCGTTTTGTTCCCTGGCGGGTATCCTCCGGTCGCAACTGAGCGGCCTTCCGCACACCCCGAACGCGCCGATCGAGCCGCCAGCCACTCATAATGAGCCGCCTGATGGAGAGAGCAAATGCATAGCGGCGGTCTGGAGCTGGCCTTGGTGCTGATGCTGGCAGCGATTGTCGCAGTGCCGGTGTTCAAGCGATTCGGGCTCGGCGCGGTGCTGGCCTATCTGATCGCCGGAGTGGTGCTCGGCCCGGATGGGCTGGGTTTCGTGCAAGACGCTGACCGCATCCTCGGTGCGGCCGAAATTGGCGTGGTGATGCTGCTATTCGTGATTGGCCTGGAGCTGTCACCGGCACGATTGAAACTGATGCGGCGCTCCGTGTTTGGCGCCGGAGCATTGCAAGTCGCGCTGAGCGCGGCCGTACTCGGCACGCTGCTGATGGCCGGCCACCTCGGTTGGAAAAGTGCGCTGGTCGTGGGCCTCGCCCTGGCGCTGTCATCGACCGCGGTCGGCTTGCAGGTGCTGGCCGAACGCAAAGCGCTCAATACCGACTACGGCCGGCTCGCGTTTGCGATCCTGCTGTTCCAGGACCTGATCGCCATCCCGCTGCTGGCTGCCATTCCACTGCTCGGCGGTGCCCGCAATGATGCGCTGGAGTGGCAGGACGTCGCCAAGGCGCTGGTTGCACTCGCCTTAGTGATGCTGTGCGGGCGCTTCGTATCGCGCCACCTGTTCCGGGTGGTGGCACGCACACGGATGCCCGAAGTGTTCACCGCCAGCGCGCTGCTGGTAGTACTGGGCACCGCCTGGTTGATGCAGGAGGCCGGACTGAGCGCCAGTCTAGGTGCGTTCCTGGCCGGCGTGCTGCTGGCCGACTCAGAATTCCGCCATGAGCTGGAGTCGCAGATTGAGCCGTTCAAAGGCTTGCTGATGGGACTGTTCTTCATCGCGGTCGGCATGGGCATCGACTTGGAGCGGGTGACTCGCGAGCCCGGCCTGATCGCCGCTGGCGTCAGCGGGCTACTGGTGGTGAAGTTTGCGGTGCTGGTCGGGATCGGAAGATTGACCAAGCTGTCACTGCGCAGCTGTCTGATGCTGGGTGGAGTGCTGTGGCTGGGCGGAGAGTTCGCCTTCGTGGTGCTCAACGAGGCCCACCGCGTGCATCTAATCGGCGCCGCCAACCACGACCGATTGATCGCCATCGTCGGCCTGTCGATGGCGATGACTCCGCTGGTGTTGCTGGCAATGCAGCAGCTCCTGGCCGGACCGCTGCGCGCACCGGCCGCGCGCAACGAAAAGCCCTTCGATGCGATTGAGGCGCAAGCGCCACAGGTGCTGATCGCCGGCATGGGCCGTTTTGGTCAAATCGTCGCGCGACTGCTGACCGCCCAACACATTCCGTTCGTTGCGCTGGAGAACAACCCGGAGACGGTCGAGGACATGCGCCGTTTCGGCAGTCAGCTGTACTACGGCGACCCGACCCGGCCGGATCTACTGCGCGCAGCAGGCGCCGAACGGATCCGCGTGTTCGTGGTGGCAATGGACGACCCCGACACCAACATCAAGGCCGTGCGGTTAATCCGCCGCATGTACCCGCAGGCCAGAGTGCTGGCACGCGCACGTAACCGGCAGCACGTCTGGAAACTGATGGATCTGGGCGCCGAGCCGTTTCGCGAGCTGCTGGGCTCCAGCCTGGAGCTCAGCGAACAGTTGCTCGTCGCGCTGGGTGTCGACGCGACACTGGCGCGCGAGCGGGTCCAGCGCTTCCGCCAACACGACGAGGAGCTGCTACGCCGCCAGTATCTGATCTATGACGACGAGACCGCAGTGATCCAGGCTTCGCGCGATGCGCGTGCGGACTTGATGCAACTGTTTGAGGCCGATGTCGAGGCCGACGATGCGACAGCATCGGGACCACAGCGGAACAGCTAACCGATGGCGGCGGGCCCCTGCCGCCTGCAGTACAGACGGGCGGCTTGCCAGCGTCCACTTGGATGTTGGATGCCAACCTGTGTGCTACCGCTTGCGTCGCTTCGATGGGGTACGCGCGGCGGCCTTCTTCGCCGGACGCGATGCCGCTTCCGATGCCCGTCGAGGGGGGGGCCGGCGGCCCGGCGTCAGTGGCCGCCAGGCATGTCCCCCGTTGAGCGCCAATAGCGCATCCGCAGCCGCAGGACCGGCACTGCCGGCGGCGTAGTTGGGAAAATCATCCGCTGGCTGCATCCACGCATCGAGGATCGGTTGCACGATCCGCCAAGCGCCCTCCACCATCGCCGCGTCCTGGAACAGACCGGACTCACCGTTCATGCAATCACGCAGCAGTTGCTCATAGCCAACCGTGTATTCCTTGGGAAACCAATCGCGGTAGCGGAAGTCCATCCGCACCGGCGCCAGCGCGACCCGCTGCCCGGGACGTTTAACGTCGAACTGCAGCGAGATACCTTCGTCGGGTTGAATGTGCAGCACCAGCCAGTCCGGCCCGTAACCGCCCACATCGGTGCTGCGGAAGGGTGCCAGCGGCGCCGGCTTGAAACGGATTGCGATTTCGGTGGTGCGCTCACGCAGGCGCTTACCGGTACGCAGGTAAAACGGCACCCCGGCCCAGCGCCAAGTATCCACCTGTAGCTTCATCGCCACGTAAGTCTCAGCGTTGGAATCGCCCGGCACCGTGTCTTCCTCGCGGTACCCGCAGACCGCGGTGCGATTGACCGCCCCCGCCGCGTACTGCCCGCGCACCACGTCACCCGGCGTAAGCGGTCGCACCGCTTCGATCACCTCGGCGCGACGGCGATGCATGGCTTCGTTGGTAAACGCCGCCGGCGGCTCCATCGCGATCATCGCCAACAACTGAAACAGGTGGTTGGGCACCATGTCGCGCAGGCAACCCGTGGGGTCATAGAACCGCCCGCGCCCCTCGACCCCGATCGTCTCGGCCGCAGTGATCTGCACATGATCGATGCGATCGCGATTCCAGACCGGCTCGAACAGGCCATTGGCAAAGCGGAATGCCAGGATGTTCTGCACCGTTTCCTTGCCCAGGAAATGATCAATGCGAAAGACCTGATCCTCGCGCAACACCTTGGCAACGACTTCATTGAGATGACGCGCACTGGCCAGATCATGGCCAAATGGCTTTTCCACGATCACCCGTCGCCAGCCGCTGCCAGCCCCTGGCTTCACCAACCCGGCGTGACCCAGATTCAGCAGCGCTGGCTCAAAAAAGCGCGCCGCGGTCGCCAGGTAGAACAGCACATTACTCTCGGTGGCATAGCGCACATCAAGCTTTTCCAGCAGTTTGCCAAGCGCCGCGTAGGCCGCCGGATCCGTGAAGTCCCCGCGCAGGTAATGCATCCGCTCGCGCAACCACGGCCATGCCTGTGGGTCGAATCCATCACTCTGAAACTCGGCGTCACGGCTGCCGATCAGCTCACGCATTGTCCGCCCGAGATTGGCGCGCCAGCTACGCTCGCTGATATCCCCATGGTCGACACCGACGATGGCGAAGTGCTCGCTGAGCACGCCGGCGCGGCGCAGGTTGTACAACGCCGGCATCACCAACCGACGCGTTAGATCGCCACGCGCGCCGAACACGACAATGATGCACGGAGGGACGGGGGCGGCTTCGTTCATGGCGGACATTTCTCCTTAGCGGAAAGACCCTGCAGGCGCAGCGCGCTATTGACCAGCGCCACATGTGAATATCCCTGCGGAAAATTACCTAGCATGCGTCCGCTACGCGGATCGTATTCCTCGGCGAGCAAACCAACGTCATTGCACAGCCCGAGCAGCCGCTCGAACAGCGCACGCGCCTGTGCGTGGCGCCCCAGCAACACATAGTTATCTACCAGCCAGAAGCTGCAGGCGATGAACACCCCCTCGCCCGGCGGCAACCCGTCGGCGCTGTCGTCGGCACGGTAACGCTCAACCCACCCCTCAACACTGAGCTCGCGTGCAATCGCATCAGCGGTCGCGGCCACGCGCGGATCGTGGGGGGGTAGAAAGCCGACCAACGGGATCAGCAAACACGCCGCATCGAGCCGATCTGAACCGTAGCTCTGCACAAAATAACCGTCCGGATGTACGCCACGCTCCAGCACTTCAGCATGGATCTGCTCAGCCAATGCCCGCCAGTGCGTACGTTTGGCATCGCTTACCTCAACAAAACCCTCTCGAGCCCCGCACTCGAACGCCACCCACGCCATCACCTTGGAGTGCACGAAATGGCGGCGCGCATCGCGGATCTCCCAGATGCCCTCATCCGGCTCCTGCCAGCGCTGCTCAAGCTGATCCAGGTACACCTCCAGTAGTGCACTGCCCCATTGCGGCGGCGGCACGCCTTTGGTGTGCGCATAGTAAAACGCACCGATCAGCTCACCGTAGACGTCGAGCTGGAATTGTTTTGCTGCGGCATTCCCGATGCGTACCGGGGCAGCGCCTTCGTAACCGGGTAGCCATGGCACCTCCCATTCCAGCAACCGGCGTTCGCCACCAACGCCGTACAGCGCCTGCAGCTGCTCGGGCGAGCCGGCCACCGTGCGCCGCAACCAGTCGCCGAACGCCTCAGCCTCGTTGCGATAGCCGACGCTCAACAGCGCGACCAGGGTGAACACCGAATCGCGCAACCAGCAGTAACGGTAATCCCAGTTACGGGTGCCGCCCCACTGCTCTGGCAGTGAGGCGGTCGGTGCCGCCACGATCGCGCCGGTCGGCAGGTAGCTCAAGCCCTTGAGCACCACCAGCGAACGCTTGACCTGCTCGCCCCACGGACCGGCATGGGTACAGCCACCGGACCAGCGTTTCCAAAATGCCTCGGTCTGATGCAACGCCTGATGCGGATCCAACGCCGGTGTCAGCGGGTGATAGGAGACACCGTGGTCGAGCACGAACCACGTAGACTGGCCCTGTTCGAGTACGAACTCGGCCTCGGTGGCCATATCATGGCCCTCCAGTGTCAGCGGCGTGTGCAGGGTCACCCGGTCAGGCCCACAAACCGCTTGGATGCCGCCGTCGATGTGGGTCACCCACGGCACTGCACGGCCATACTCAAAGCGCAACAGCAGACGCGTGCGCAGTGCGCCATGCCCGCGCGTGCAGCGCACGATGCGTACCAGGTGGCTGTGGGTATCGCCGTCATCGGCAACCGCCATGAAGTCGAGCAACTCAAACGTGCCCTGCGCGGTCTCGAACGTGGTCTCCAGTACCAAGCTACCATCGCGGTAGCGCCGATGACTGCGGTAGTCATCGACCGGCGCCAGCGTCCAGCACCCATGCTCCTGCCCACCGAGTAAAGCCGCAAACACCGCATCCGAATCAAAGCGCGGCAGGCACAGCCAATCAATCGTGCCATCGCGGTCCACCAGCGCCGCGCTGCGGCAATTGCCGAGCATGGCATGATCCTCAATACGCGCCGCCATGCTTGTCGCCTGCGTCCCGTAACTGGAAAGCGGCAGTGTCACATGGCGAGTGTGTGGATTGGGTTAGGGCGTGGACCCAAATGAATCCATCTCATCCAAAGATGACCCGTATGGGCTCACGCCGATTGACTGTATCCAATACGAGGCTTTCTGAAAAAAACCAGGAGCTGTCGTAGAGCTGCCGTAGATAAGGCTAGATGTCAGCCCACCGCTTCAGCATCTTGTAAAGCCCAACTCGCACTTGTTGGGGACAGCGGCAAGCTGTCTCTCGGGATCCCGTTGTCTGTGCGTAGTACACGTTTGACCGGGTGCCAGAACGTCTCGATCCCGTTGATGTGGTTTTAGCCATGCGCAAGTTGCATAGAGTGGTGGTACGCACACGGCAGAACTGGTTCTGCGTCACGCGCATCATAACGGCCACAAATGTCGGCATAGACACTGCTGTCTGGCGCGATTTTCACGGGTCCGCAGGTACCAACGTTGCAGTCTTGGCGTTGCCCATCCCCATGCCCTTGGCGTACACCTTTCGTCCACGCTTAAGCAAGCCGAACACAACGACTTTTCCGGCGGCTCCACGACCACACTTGGCTTCGCAAATATCACCGAACTAGCTCTCGTCCAACTCGACGGTGCCATCGAGAACCTCATGTTCGACCAACGCCAGTGAATCGGTGATCAGTTGCTGCAACTTGCGCTAGAACGGAGCTGCTGTGTTGAGCTGAATACCTGGCACGTCAATGGTAGAGCGGGCAGGCATTTCCAAGGCAAAGAAATCGGACCGCCGGAAATGCGATTTTATTCTTAATTTACAGTGCGTTAGATCCATACCAAGAGCGCAGACCTAGCCCCTACCCACGACAGCCCCACGTACTTTTAAGTGCGGCCTACGGCGGTACCGCGCGTCAGCGATTAAGCAGCGGCGGGACGCGACGATTCAACAGGTCGATCAACGCGGGCGCCATGTAGGCGTAGTGGTCAGCGATGTCCAGGCAGACCACCCGCACTCCGCGCAGGTGTGCAGCAAACCGGCGCATCAGCAGGGCGCGATGCCGGCGCTCCATAACACACACCAGATCGCACCCTTCGAGCATGTCCGCCGACAGCGGTGTTTCCGCGTCGTCGGCCAGGCCGGCCGACGCAGTCTGCACGCCCGGCCAGTCCACGAACAGGTGTTCGGCGGTCGGGCTGCGCAGCCGGTTACGACTACAGAGAAACAGGACGTACACCCGACGCGTCCTATCGACTCTCGCGTAAGAACCGGGCCATCGAAGCCACGCCCGGCACCGCCGGCTCGAACTGGCCGGCCACGTCGATGAAGCCCCGCATGATCGCGATTTCGCGTGGGGTGCGGCCCAGTGCATCACGGCGTTCCGGATCGGCGCCGGCGCGCAGCAGCCGCTGTACCAGCAGTGGCAGTCCGTGCAACGCGGCCAGGTGCAACGGGCCAAAGCCACGCGGGTCGGCCACGTCCAACGAGACGTCCTCGCCAAGCAGGCGCTCCACACCCGCCAGCACGACCTGCTCGTCGCAGGCGGTACCCGGCTCAGCGCGCGCGCCGAGCAGCAGTAACACCGGGCTGACCTTGCCAGCCGCCGCACCTTCCGGATCAGCACCGGCCAGCAACAGTGTGTCCAGCAGCGCCAACAGGCGTGCGGCGTCGCGCGCGCTGAAGCCATAGAGTGCGGCGCAGTGCAGCGCCGCCAGTCCCTGGGCGTCACTGGCGTGTACATCGGCACCAGCAGCCAGCAGCCGCGCCGCGATGTCCGCCAGACCGAGCGCGCTGGCCAACATCAGTACGGTGACGCCACCCGGCAGGCGGTGTTCGATCTGCGCGCCGGCGCCGAGCAAAACAGCCACGATCCCGGCATGGCGCATGCTGACCGCCGCCGACAGCGGCGTGGCCCCGCTATGCGCGGCGTGCTGTGGATCGGCCTGGTGCGCAAGCAACCACTCGACGGTAGCAGCGTGGCCGCCACCGGCGGCGCGCAACAAGGCGGTGCAGCCCTGCGCATCGATGCTGTCCACCGGCAAGCCGAGGTCGATCAGACGGCGGACGGCGTCAGTGTCGCCTTGGCTCGCGGCGGCCGGCAGGTCGGCTTCACGCAGCGCTCGGCGCGGCAGTGGCCATATCCTCCAGTCCAACCAGTCAGCCAAATCACGACGGCCAATCGACAGGGCAACCCCAAGCGGGGTTTGGCCGTCGGCCGCCCGGGCTTCCGGCGAGGCACCGTGCCGCACCAGCAGTTTCAACGAGGCCTCGCGCCCCAAAGCAGTGGCCAGGTGCAGGGCGGTCATGCCCTGACTGTCGCGGGCCTCGCGGTCCACGCCGCGCTCCAGCAGCGCCTGTTGCAGGCGCATCCAGCCGAGCCGTACCCCCAATGACAATGGCGGATCACCGCCCGGCGATGGCGCGAACGGATCGGCACCGCGTTCAAGCAGCTCCAACGCAAACTGCTCCACCCCCCGCGAGGCCACGTCGTAGTGCACGCAAGCAGCCAGGAAGCGACCCAGACCGCCGGCACCGGCCGGCGAGACCCCGCGTTGCAGCAATACCTGTAGCGTCGGCACTGCGTCCACACCGCGCGCAAACAGCGCAAACATGGGGACATCACCGTGGGCGTCGCGGACTTCCGGCTGCGCACCATGGGCGAGCAACCAATCGACCGCGTCGGCATCGAGCGCAAGGTGCGCATCGTGCAACAGCATGCCCGTTTCCTGCGGGTTGCACAGCCGCGCCAGCGCCGCCAGTCCGTCGCGCTGGCCGAGCTGCAAACCTTCGCGCAGCAGCACCAGCGGCGGGCGGTCGGGCAGTGCCCGTGGCGTAGTACCTGGTACCGCCTCGCCATCCTGCTCAGCGCCCGCATCGGCCACCGCCGTCGGTAGCGGGTAGTCCGGATCAAGCAACGAAACGATCGCCCAGCGCCCGGCCCCGGCGGCCAGATCGATCGCGCGGCGCCCGCTCTGATCGGGCTGATTGGCCGGAATACCCAGCTCGAGCAGGCGCTGTATCAGTGCTGGCGAGACCTGCTCGGCGCCACAGGCCAACAACACCGCGTTGCGGCCTTCGGTATCGATCACCGTGAAATCGGCGTTGCGGGTCAGCAGCGCCTCGATCACCGCGCTGCGTGCCTGGCGAGCGGCATCCAGGAATGGCGTGCGCGCGAGCTGGTCGCGCGCCTCGATATTGGCGCCGGCACTGAGCAGCGCCTCGACGATTTCGCCATGACCGGCCAACGCCGCCTCGTGCAGTGCGCTGCGGCGCTGACGATCGCGTGCGTCGATACGCGCCTTGTGCTTGAGCAGCAGCTGCACGCCCGCCGGATCGTCCTCCTCGGTGCCGGCGGCGGCCAGCAACACCGGGGCACCGCCCTCCGGCTCGGGACGTGCGCCACGCTCGAGCAGGAACCGGGCCAGCCGCCAGTTGCCGGCCTGACAGGCCGTCGCCAGCGGCGACTGACCGTCCAGATTGAGCGCGTCCAGGTCGGCTGCGGCGTCGCGCAGCAACGCGGCTACGCCCGGATCGGAGCTACGCGCGGCATGATGCAGGGGGGTGTTGCCGTCGGCGTCGGCGGCACGCGGGTCAGCGCCGTTGGCCAGCAGGGTCATCACGGCCTCGGGGCGACCGTGCCAGCTGTCTCGGGTCGCCGCCAGCAGCGGGGTCATACCGCGATGTATCCGGTTCACCTCGACCCGACGCACGATCAGCTCGCGCAGCAGGCGCAGGTCCGGCAGCACCGCCGCCAAGACCGCCAGACTGCGCTGGTCACGCGCGTCGACGGGCGGCAGCGCGTGAGGATCCGCACCGGCCTCAATCAGTTGCAGCGCCCGATCCACGCGACCGTTGCGCGCGGCTTCGTACAGTTCGGGCAGCAACCGCTCGCGTGCCATCGGTTCCAGTGGACCCGGAGCACTGGCGGCCTGTTCGAACAGCGCATGCGCCTGCACACGGGGCAACTCGACGGCAGCGGCGACCGGCTTGGGCACAACCCGTTGCAGCAGCAGGTGCACCAGCGGCAGCAGCGCCGCAGAGGCGATCGCCCCGATCCAGCACGGTACCGGCGCTAGCAACCCCGGCCAGGCCAGCGCGACCCCGGCAGCACAGACCGCTAATACCAAGACCGCCACACCCAGTCCCGACCACGACTGCAATTTCTGCCCGGCCAGGGCGTGCCAGCGCAGGCGTAGCGAACCCGCCTCCCGTTCGGCATCGCTCCACAACGGCCAGGTACGCCACAGCGCCAGCAGCGCGGCACTCACCGCCACGCTCAGCGCCAGCGCGGCAGCCAAACTGCCACTGTCGCGCAAAGCGGCCAGCGGCCAGGTCACCAGCAGTGCCAACACCGCCAGGCCACCGCCCCATAGTCCGAGCAACGGCAACAGCGCGTTCATCAACCCGCGCGGGTTAGACGGCAAGGCGCGCGTGCCACGGTGCCATGACACCGCCAGCGCAAACACCGGCTGCGCCAACCACACCCCCAGCGCGGCGCCGATGCCACCAACGCCCCCGAGCAGCGCCAGCGCGACGCCCGCAATCCAGGCCGTCACTACGATCCCCGGGCGCCGGGAAGTTCGGTCATTCATCGGCGTGCCTGCTAGCCGTCAACGGCGACGGCGGGAACTGCACAAAGAAGCCACGCTCGGCCAGCTGCTGACGCACTTGGCCGACATCGGCCTGGGCCAGGCGGCGCTGCGGCGTCAAGGCGACATCCAGCACAAACACCCAAGGTGCCAGTTGTGCCTGCACCGGTGCCGGTATCGTCGCGAAGTCATCGCGCCGGGCGAGGTAGACGAAAGTGTCCTGTTTGCGTTGGCTTTTATAAACGTAGGCGTGCATGCGCACGGGGTCGCGCCCGGCGTGTAAATCGAAAGTGTCCGGGATTGTGTCGGAAATGGCGCATTGGCGGAAGCTTCGCCACGCGGGTGCCATTCATCTGACGCGGCACCCAGGCCAGCGAGGGCAGTATTCATACGACGATAGAGCGCGGCCTTACCGGGCACTGATGCAGCGCCGATATACTCCCGCGACCTTACCCCGCGCGAGTCCCGAGTGAATCCACCGCTTTCGTCGCCCCGCATGGACCCCATCCCGATCACCGCCTTCACGGCCACCACCGCACTCGGGGCGGGGCTGCAAGCGCAGTCGCGCGCGTTACGCGCGCAGCGCAGCGGCTTACGTCGCAATGACTTCGGCGCACAGCCACTGGACTGCTGGATCGGCCGGGTCGAAGACCTGGAAACGCAGCCGCTACCCGGCGCACTGGCCGACTGGGACTGCCGTAACCACCGTTTGGCTTGGCTGGCGTTGCAGCAAGACGACTTGCGCGTGCGGCTTGAGGCCGCCATCAGCCGCCACGGCGCCGATCGGGTGGCCTTGGTGCTGGGCACCTCCACCTCCAGCATCGGCGCCACCGAGGAGGCTTACACGCGGCTGCAACCCGGAGCGGAGGGGGCACAGCACTTTCCCGCTGACCTTGCCAGGCCGACCTTGCACACCCCTCACGCACTGGGCATGTTCGTGCAAGCCGCCACGGGGATACGTGGGCCAGCGGTGACCGTGGCCACGGCCTGTTCCTCGAGCGCGAAAGTGTTTGCGCAGGCGGCCCGACTGATTCACGCCGGACTGGTCGACGCCGCCCTGATCGGCGGTGTGGACACGCTATGCGGCAGCGTGCTGTTCGGCTTCAATTCGCTGCAACTGGTCGCAGCGGAGCCATGCCGGCCGTTCGATGTGCGACGGGTGGGGCTTTCGCTCGGCGAGGCCGGTGGCTTTGCGCTGCTTGAACGCGACGGCGAGGCGCGGGTGCAGCTGTGCGGCTATGGCGAGTCAAGCGACGCGCACCATATGTCCGCCCCGCATCCGCAGGGCCTCGGCGCACGCCTGGCTATGGCGCAGGCGCTGACGCGAGGAGGGCTCGACGCGGCCCAGGTCGGGTATCTGAACCTGCACGGCACCGCAACTCCCGCCAACGACAGTGTCGAGGCGGCGGCGGTCGCCGCACTCTTCCCCGACACATTGCATGCCAGTTCGACCAAGGCCTGGACCGGGCACACCCTCGGAGCGGCCGGCATCGTCGAATCCGTCTTTGCACTGCTGGCACTGTGCGAAGGCGAGCTGCCCGGCACGCTCAATAGTACGCAGCCCGATCCGGCCTGCGGACCTCAGATCCGCTTCGCTCCGGCCACACGCAGGATTGATTACGCGATGAATAATTCCTTTGGCTTTGGCGGCAACAACTGCACATTGTTGTTTGGACACGCATGAGCCCGCCCGCCCCCGCTTTGCAGGCGACGATTGCCGGCATCGGCTTTTGGACGCGTGGATTACCCGATTGGAGCAGCGCGCGTGCGTTCGCCCAGGGCACACCGGCACCGGCCGAGGCGCCAGCACGGCCGTCGCCCCAGCTGTTGCCACCTAACGAGCGTCGGCGTGCGCCGGAGACGGTCGCGGTCGCACTGGAAGTGGCGTTGGCCGCCTGCCAGGCAGCCGGCCGCGACCCTGCCACTCTGCCATCGGTGTTTGCCTCCAGCCACGGCGATCTGACGATCACCGATTACATGGCCTCGACGCTCGCGCAGGACCCACGCGCGCTATCGCCAACGCGTTTTCATAATTCGGTGCACAACGCCGCCGCCGGCTACTGGACCATCGGAACCGGCGCGACCACCCCAGCCACCGCGCTCAGTGGCTACCGCGCGAGCTTCGCGTTGGGTTTGCTGGAGGCGCTGGTGCAGTTACATGCGGGCGCCGAGGCGGTATTGCTGGCTGGTTATGACGGCGGTGGTAGCGGCCCGCTCGGCGAGATGGCGCTCAGCCAAGGCCTGCTCGGCGCTGCGCTGGTTCTCACGCGCGCGGGTGATGGCCCGCGCCTGCAAGCACACTGGCAAAACGGGGCGAGCGATGCCCCGCCCGGTCCGCTGGCCAGCTTTACGGCCGGCAACATCATGGCGTCGATGCTGCCGCTGTTTGATGCGCTGGCGCTGCACCACCGGCACGCTGCACTGCATGCCGGTCCGGGCCGAGTGCTGGCATTGGAGCTGACGTATGGCTGAGTGTGCACCCAGCCTCGCGTCGGTCGCGGTGGTGATTCCCGCCTTCAATGAATCATTAAGAATTCGCGAGGTCGTGCAAGGGGCACTGGCGCAGCTGCCGCAGGTCATCGTCGTCGATGACGGCTCGGATGACGACACCGCCGCGCAGCTGAACGACCTGCCGGTGACACTGCTGCGCCACTCGCAACGGCGTGGCAAAGGTGCCGCACTGCGCAGCGGCTTCGCCGAGGCGATGCGATGCGGTTGTGTGGGCGTGCTGACGATGGACGGCGACGGTCAACACGATCCGGCCGACTTGCCGCGTCTGCTGCGCGTTGCGGCACGCCATCCGCGTTGCATTGTGATTGGCGCGCGGCTGCGCCAACGTGCGCAGCAGCCGCGCTACCGGCGTCTTGCCAATGGGTTTGGCGACTGGGGGATTGGCTGGGCCTGCGGCTTTAGCATCGCCGACAGCCAAAGCGGCCAGCGCTATTACCCGGCGCCGGTGTGCCGGCTCGGCAGTATCCCCGGCGAAGACTTCGTGTTCGAGGCCCAGCTATTGATCTCGGCCGCGCGCGAACTGGGTATGGGCGCGGTATCGGTACCTATCGAGACACGCTACGGCCAGCTCCCCGACCAGATGCATCTGCGCCGCAGTCACTTCCGTCCGCTACGCGATCTGTACCGCATCACCACACACGTAATTGGGCAGGTGTTGGCCTACGGCCACGTCGGCGCACGCTACCGGCTGAGCCGTGCGACCCCACCGCAGATCGAGCAGGACCCGGCCTTGCCGGCCGAGAAGGTCGTATCGTCCACCCAACCCCATCGCCGTTGATCGGCAGTGGGGTCTCACCCCATCGCGCCATTGATGCCAATCACCTGGCCGTTGATGTAGCCGGCCAGGTCCGAGCACAGAAACCCGACCAATGCTGCTACTTCTTCGGGTCGACCGGCGCGTGCGGCCGGCACCATCTGCTTAATAAGCTCTGGCGCAAACGCCTGCGCGGCCATCGTCCCTTCAATCACTCCTGGCGCGACCACATTGACAGTAATGCCACGGCTGGCCATCTCGCGCGCGAGCGATCTGGACGCACCATGGAGCGCCGCCTTCGCGGCCGCGTAGTTGGTCTGTCCGCGGTTACCCAGCACCGCCGCGACGCTGGAGACGCTGACGATGCGTCCCCAGCGGGTACGCGCCATCGGCAGCAGCAGCGGCTGGGTGACATGAAAGAACCCGTGCAGCGACACATCAATCACTCGCTTCCATTGCGCCGCGTCCATGCCGGCCATCGGCGCATCATCGTGGATGCCGGCATTGTTAACGACGACCTGGACCGGCCCCGCCTGCAGTAGTCTTTCGATTGCCGCAGCGCTGGCCACCGTGTCGGCGACATCAAAGGCCACCGCGCACGCGCGGCCACCGTCCGCAACGATCTGCTGCGCCAACACCTCGGCGCGGGCCAGATGGGCGTTAGCGTGCACGATCACGTCCAGCCCGTCGGCGGCAAGCCGACGGCAGATCGCGCCCCCGATGTCACCACTACCCCCGGTGACAAGCGCGCGTCGTGGAGTCTGAGTCATTGAGGAATCTCCGCTTGCAGGATCACGGCTGCACGCCCTTCGGCGAGCAGGCGATCGCGATGGAAAATACGGAAGGCGTACTGCTGGCTGGCCTCGCTGACGACCAACGGCTCGGCATGGCCGAGCAGTTCACCGGCAAGGTCATCGATACGCGCAACCCGCAACCGCACGTCACGCAGTGACACCAGCAGGCCCGCACGCGGCGGCCGCCCACGCTCCTGTGCGAGCAGGCCGCCGTGTACGGCCATCGCCTGCGCGCCGTACTCACATAAGTGCACCGCCGCGAGCTGGCCGTCGCGACGCAGTGGGTGGTTCAGATCGCAATGATTGCCTGCCGCCAGTACGATGCGCTGCGCATCCCAAGCGCGCACCTCGTCCCACAGGCACATCGTACCGGCGTGCGGCACCAGCGCCTGTATCTGCTCACGCCCGAGCATGGTCCTGCCCGACAGGATGTCGCGATACCAACAGCGCAAGCACGAAGTTACCGACCACGCCTAGGGTAACCGTGGTACCCATCGCGCGTAGTACGGGAATTGACGAGCCGCCAAGCAGCGCGAATACCACCAGCGTCATCACACTGCAGACGATCAAACCATGCAGCGTACGCAGCTGGTCGGCACGGCCGTCACCGGCGTGCTCGAAGAACAGGCCGTAGTCCAAACCAAGCCCGGCGCCGAGAATCAATCCGATCAAGTGGAACAGATTCAGCTCCACGCCCGTGCTACGCAACACCGCCAGAGTCAGTAGCGTCGTCAGCATCATTGGCAGCAGTACCCGTACCGCCCGCTGCCACGTACGTAGTACGCCCCCTACCATCCCCACCAACAACAGCGCGGCGATTGCCAACGCGACCAATAGCCGCGCACGGTAGACCGCCACAAGCGACTCGGAGGCCTGCTTCATGTCGATCAGCTCGCCACCGTGGCGCGCCACCAGCGCTGCCAGTTGCGCCGGCTCCTTCAGCATGCCCAGTGACACCAACGCAGTGGCATGTCCACCGGTGCGCACCAGCAGACCGTCAACCACCGTGGCCAACGGGGTACCGGCTAAATCCTGCGCCCGCAGTGGCGCTGCGGTGCGTGCGCGCTCCACATCAGCAAGAAACGGCTCGAACGCATCGGCGCGAAACGGCGAGCCGTCCAGTGCCTGTGTCAACGCAGTGCGCAATACCTCCGGCGCCGGCAGCGAGGCTTGACGCTGGCGCTGGGTCGCGGCACTCGGAAGATAGCGCGCGGCCATATCAAAGCCCCCCAACTGACCAGCTGCCACCTCACGCTCCAGCAGTGGCCGCAGGCGCTCGGACGCAGCTAACGCCTGCTCGGCGTCGGCCGCAGGAAGTGCCAGCACGTAGCGCACGTCTGGTGCACCCAATTCGCTACGCAATTGGCCGTCGCGCCGCAGATCGGCACGATCAACCGGCGTCAGCTTGGACAAATCGTTCTCCCAGAACGGCTGCGGCGCACGCCAGATTAGCACCACCGCAATCAGCGCCAGCGCCAGCAGCGACCAACGCGGCCGCGGCAACCGCTCAATCCGATCCCATAGCCGCGCCAGCCGTGCCGAATCAGCCAAGTCACGTCGCGCGGGGTCGACCAGCGCCGGCAGCACGAACCGCGTGGCCAGTGCCGCCGCGAGCAGCGCAGTGATGGTAAATACCGCCAGTTGGCGTAGACCGTCCACACCAGAAAACAGGAAGGTCAGATAGGCGATGCAGGTAGAAGCTACGCCGGTACCCAGCGTCGGCCACAGATGACGCACGTTGGCCCAGGCCGACTGGCCAGGACGCTGGTGGCTTAGAAAGTGCACCGGGTAATCCTGCACCACCCCAATCAGGGTGAAGCCAAAGGCAATGGTGATGCCATGCACCCCATCGAACAGCGCCGCCACCGCCGCCATTCCCGCCAGCCCGGCGGTCGCCAGCGGCAAAAACCCGAGCAACGGCGCCTTCCAGCTTCGGTAAGCCACCAGCAGCAACAAGATCATGCCGACCGTGTCGAGGGTGCCGATAGTGCCGGCCTCGCCGCTGGTGCGGGCGCTGATCTTGACCGCAAACGCACCGGGACCGGTCATTTCCAGCCGGCTGCCGGAGCCCGCCGATGCCTTGGCGAAGGCGTGTTTAATCGCCTTTACCGCGTCAGCCTGTCCATTTGGATCAAAGCCCGCCGCACGGGTCTGCACCAGCAGCAGTGCCTCGCGGCCGGCGCGGTCGAACCAAACGCCGTCGAGCTGCTGCGGCTGTCGCGCCGGCTGCAACGCCTGAGCCACCTTAAGTATCCGCAAGGTCGGGTCACGTCCGAGCAGCGGCTCCACCAGCTCACCCGCCGGCGAACCCAAGTCCTGCACCCGCGCCTGCAATGCGGCGTGCAGTGCAGGCGCCGAGAAGTCCCTCGGCTGAAGTGCCGGGTCCAGTAGATAGCGATACGCCAGCAGCGTGTCGGGGATGGCGTCCAGCCCAGGCGTCTGGCCATTGGAGACCACGACGAACCGTGACTGTGCCTGAAGCGCGGTGCGCAGCGCCTGAGATTGCTCGGCCAACACCGCTGGCGGTGCGCCAGACAGGGCCAGCAACAGCAGACGCGATCCAGGGCCTTCACCGAGCTCATTAATCAGCAGCTTTTGCGCCGAGGTACGTGCCTCGGGCATGAACTTGCGCAGATCACCGGTTAGCGAAAGTCGCGACCCCAGCCAGGCGCCGAGCACACCAAGCAGCACCAGCCAGGTCAATGCCAGTAACGTGCGTTGCCGAGAACTCAGGCTGCGTTGCATGACGTCGACCGATGCGGAGTTTGTTGATCAGCCTTGAAGCTGCCGGGGAATCGCCGAAGCGGTGACGCTAGCGCGAAACCGGCGACGGGCACCGTCGACGAATGCGCCGTATTTTTTTGCTGCGGCCGCCACCGACCGAACGGATGAACGATTCGCCCGCAGTCAAGACGGCGCACCCGCGAAGACCGGAGCGCCTCGTCGCGATCACGGTCCGCACCTACCCGGGACGAAGTGCGGCCGCCTTGCGCGCCCGACGCTGGAACCCGCAGGCATCGCCGTTGCCTACGCACTGGACTGATCCTGCACCGCTTGCCGATTCTCACGCGCCACGCTCGCACAGCGTTTGTAGCGCCATCGCATCAAGTGGAGCGGCGGCCGCCTTGGCCGCGCTACCGAGCAGCGTACGTTGCACGGCACCGTGCACCGGCGTGGTTTCGATGCAGCGCAATTCCCCACCAGCACCGTGCAATTGCAGCTGGCGCACGCGCCGGGCCAGCGCCGGATCCTGCGGCTGTAGCGTCAACGTCCAGGCCCGTACATCGCCGCTGGCCTGCACCCGGTACTGCGCTTGCAATGCCAGCGCATCGCCGCTCAAAAGTGCGTTAAAGCTGGCCTGCAACCCCGCCAGTTCAGGCACCCGCGCCAGATCAAAGTGCTGCACCGACTTGCCATCACGCTCAATCGTCGCCTGCCCGCCACGGATCGTGGTGATCTCGTGATAGGGCGCGCGCACCTCGCGCACCAGCGTGTCCGCATCGGGGCGACGATACTCACCACTCACCTGCAGCGGCCGCCTCAGCAGCGCAGACTCGCGCAGCTCCACAAACGCAGTCGCACTCGGGGCAGGCCGCGCCAGTCCGCGTACGATCGCAGCTACATCAAGGGCATCAGCCGCTACGGCGGTCAGCGGTACGCCGGCGCACAGCAGCATCGACAGGAACAGACGGCGCATTGTTCGAACCCTCATCTTGCCAGTAGTCATAGAAATTGAACCAATTGAATGGCGCGTCCATCACCCGCGCCTGCAAGATGCTCAGATAGCGGCGCATCAACTCGGCCAGTTGATCGGCGCGGCGCTCACGCGGGAGCGACACTGCGTCGCTAAACGGTTCAAACGACAACGCGTAACGGTTGCCGCCGCGGTACAAACCAAACGCCAACACAACCGGCACACGCAGCGCAGCGGCGATCAGCCAGGGCGTGGTCGGCAACGGTGCCGGCTGCCCCAGGAACGGCAGCCGCAGCGCCGGCTCACCGGGCTGAGCACGGTCAGCCAACATCGCCACCAGTGCCCCCTCGTCTACGGCTTGCTTGATCGCCAGTGCCACGCTCGCGCCGTCCTGGCCGGCGTCGATAATCCCGGCGGCGAGTGCCGGATCAAGCGCGTCCAGTGCCTGACTGATGGCGGGGTTGTGCTGACGGTCCAGCACCACCCGCAGCGCGATATCGCCGCGCAAGCGCTTGAGCACGCGTAGCGCATCGAAACTGCCCAGATGCGAGCCGATCAACAACACGCCACGGCCGAGCGCAAGCCTGTCCATCAGCGCGTCGGCACCGCGCACCTCAATCTCGAACAGGTCCATGCGTCCGCCGAGCAAAAACACCCGGTCCAGAATCGTGGATGCAAAGGTATGAAGATGGCGCGCCACCTCGGCCAGCGTCGCCGGCCGGCCCCACACGCGTGCCAGAAAGGCACGTGAGGCGGTACGCTCGGGGCCGCGCACCAACAGGAAGTAGCCGGTGATCGGATAGAGCAACAACCGGGTCACACGCCGGCCGAAACACCGCGCAATCGCCACGATCAACGCGATCGCAAAACGACCGCCGCCTTCTGGACGCTGTTTCCAGTTCCCGCTCATAGCGGCGCCAGCAACCGCACACGGCCATTGGCGAGCAACGCCTCACCGTGATGCACCGCAAACGTCCACGTTGGCGCATCGCCGAGCAGCGAGAGGGTGGCCGTTTGCTCCGGTCGTAGCGACCGCAAGAACTTAATCTGGATCAACTGCAACGCAGCGGGTGCGGCGCCGAGCTGGTCGGCGATCGCGGCGATCACCTCGTCCAAGATGACGACGCCGGGCACAATCGGTTGCCCGGGAAAATGACCGGACAAGCAGGGATGGTCGGCAGGCACCCGCATCTGCATCTGCATTTGCATCAGCACCTGCACGCAGCCGCCAACGGCACCGCCGCCGGCCTATCCGCGCTTAATGGCAGCGCCGTCGACATCCTCGCTCCCCTAGCGCAGCAGCTCGCGCCAGAACGTCGGCCCCAGCTGCACCAGCTGGCAGACGAACTGCACCGGGGTACGGTAGGGCTGCGGCTCAATGCGGCGCTGGCGGATGGCGTACTCAATCACGGCGAAACCACCGATCAGACCCCAGCACGCCAGATTGGCACACCATGACCACTGCGCATGGGTGATACTCCAAGCGGGTCGCATCCCCAAGCTCCACAGCACACCGCCGGGCGCGGCGATCAGCGCCAGTATCAGATTAATCACCGCCAGCACGACCAGCAGCAACGCCCAGGCGGCCGTCAGCCGTCGGGTGTAGCGTTCGGTCGAAGCCGGCATCGGCATGGCCGCTTGCTGGTACAACGCACGCACAATCCGGGTGATCAACGGCACCTCGCCACGCCGTAGCGTGCGCGCAAACCCCCATGCCACCACCAGCGTGAACAGCACCGGCGGGGCCAGCAGCGTCATCCAGGCAAAGCCCGAGCCGGCGAGTAGGTACAGTCCGGCTAGCGCCACCATCAATGCCCCCAACGCCCAAAAGCGCCGATGCAGCAGCGGCCCCAGTAGCATCAGCAGCACCACACTGGCCAGCGCCAACACTGACCAGCAGCCGTCGTCACGCACACTTGCCACATGTGAAAGTACGGGGTAGGCGATCAGCAACAGCATCCGCAGGCCCAGCGCCAGGCCGGTGTCCTCCGGATGCGCCGCCTCAACGCGCGCGATGGGACTCGACATACGTCGCCAATGCCCTTAAAGAGGCGAACGCGCGCCGATTGTCGTCGCTATCTGAACGCAACTGCACGCCATACTGCTGACCAATCGCCAAGGCTAATTCCAGCGCGTCGATCGAATCCAGGCCCAGGCCCGTGTTGAACAGCGCGGCTTCTGGATCGATCGTATCGGGCACAACGCCCTCCAGGTTCAGGGTTTCCACCAGCAGTTCGGCAAGCGCACGCTCGGCTTCGGTTTATTGCGACATGGACACTTCCGTCGGGACTTAAAGGGGCGCAACGATCCGGGATTACACGCCATCAGGCAAGCCGGAACCCCTGGCCGTGGCGGGCTATCATGCCCGCTTCGTCCTCGCTGCACAGTGAATACATGACGTCCCACGCGTCCGCCTTGCGGGTGGACTATGTCGATACCGCCAAACTGAACGCCCTTCTCGCCGATCCGCAGGTACTGGCAATCCTCGGCTTCCGTGCCGGCGAGGCGGCCGCCGCCAGCGATGACCCCCGTTACCTGCAAGTCGGACTGCAGCCCTACGGGCGCGCTCAGCTGGAGGTGTGGCGCTGTGCGGGCCCGGTCCGCCACGGCCGCGACCGGGATCTGGGCTGGACCGAGGACGGTACGCTGGCCTTTGGCGCACTGCAGGTGCGGGAGGCCGATTACGGTGGCATCGAGGCGGCCGCCGACTATGCCTACCGACGCCTGGGCACACACCTGGCCTGCCAGCCTCAGCGGCACCTTCTGCGAATCTGGAACTACTTCGACGCGATCGTCGAGGGTGAAGGTGACGATGAGCGCTACCGGCGCTTCTGCGTGGGCCGCGCACGCGGCATCGGCACGATCGACACCCAGCGGCTGCCGGCGGCGACCGCAATCGGTCGTACCGACGGTGTGCGCACGCTGCAGCTGTACTGGCTGTCGGCTACCGTGCCCGGTGTCGCGCTGGAAAACCCGCGTCAGGTGAGTGCCTACCACTACCCACGCCGCTACGGCCCGCAATCGCCGAGCTTCGCACGGGCGATGCTATCGCCGGACGCCGCGACGATGCCGCTGTTGCTGTCCGGCACCGCCAGCGTGGTCGGTCACGAGACCCGCCACCAAGGTCAGCTGCTGGCTCAGCTGGACGAAACCTTTGCCAACTTCGCTGCGTTACTGGGTGCGGCACGCGCGCAGCGTCCGGCGCTGCCAGCGGTATTCGGTGCCGGCAGCCGGCTCAAGGTCTATGTCTCCCGTACCCACGACCTGGCCACGGTCGAGCAGGCACTTGACCGCCACCTCGATGCGGCGGTGCCGCGAATACTGCTCAATGCCGTGGTGTGCCGGCGCGATCTGATGGTGGAGATCGACGGAGTGCACGGGTCACCCACGTCATTGCCATAGGCGCGCGCCTCGCGCGCGATGTAGCCTGCCCCGCAACCGGCTGATCGCGCGCAAAGCGTCTGCTTACGCCGAACGCGGTGGCGACTGATCGGACGTGGCGTCCGCTCCCAATAGCGCCAGTATCTGCTCGCGCGGCACCTTGCCGGTCTCATTGCGCGGTAGCTGCGCGACAAAGCGCAGCCGCCGGGGCAAAAACACCGGGTCCATCACCTGTCGCAGCGCCGCCAGTAGTCCGGCCTCGTCCAGCGTCGGCGCCACCACCACGGCGGCTATTCGCCGCACGCCAATCTCGTCGGGGGTCTGTAGCTGCACGACTACCCCATCACGCACCCCCGGCACTGCCAGCAAACGACGAGTGAGGTCGCCCAGCGAAGCGCGCTTGCCCGCGATGTCCAGCAGGTCGGACTGGCGGCCCTTGACCTGGAACCGACCATCAGCGCCAATCTCCATCAGGTCCGCCAATGGCACCGGCTGCGGCAGTTGTGGGGCATGCACCAGGGTACCGTCCGGCTGTGGGGTCAGCCGCACACCTGGTAGTGGGGTCCAGGCGGCCTCGTGCGCGGTATGGCGATACGCAAAGATGCAGGTCTCGGTGGAGCCGAACATCTCGCACATTGGCCCACCGAAGCACGTCTCGGCCTGCCGCGCCAACTCCGGCGGCAATGGCGCGGTGGCCGAAACCATGCCATCGACCGGCGGCATCGGCAGCTGCGCGGCCACCAGCGTGCGCAGGTGCACCGGCGTGGTCACCAGCAGCCGCGGTCGCGGCAGTACGTCCAGCGCGGCGGCCACATCCAGCGGAAACAACGGCCGGCCATTAGCGATCGCCACCCCGCCTAACAGCGGCAGGATCACCGACATCTCCATCCCGTACATGTGTTGCGGCGGCACCGTGGCCAGCAGCGCCGGTACATGCTGACCCCACAACGTGTGCAGCACCGACAGGTTTTGCCGGCAGCCGTCGCGAAACTGTGCCCACGTCTTGGGGTACGGCTTGGGCTGCCCGGTACTGCCGGAGGTGAAACCAATCACTGCCACGGCCTCAAGCGGCACGCGCGGAACCTCACCGGTGGCCTGCGGCAGAGGCTCGGGCAGCTGTAGGTAATGCATCGGGGTGACGTCCAGCACCTGATCACCGATCGCATAGGCGCCAGGATGGCGCCGCATCACATCGTCCACCACCGCAGGCGCCCGCGAAGGCGGCAGCAGCGTGGTCTGTCCGCGCAACGCCACCGCGCACAAGCTCACCATGAACCGGTAGCGATCCTCGCACAGGTTGACCGCATAGCCGGACTGCGGCAACCGCGCGGCCACCCCACGCACATGGCAATGAAAGCGGAACACGTCGATCACATTGCCATCATCGTAGGCAATGATCCGCCCGGGGTCGCCGCTGCCCAACGTCAGCATCGATGCAAAATGGTCTGGATTTTCAAAAACAGCTGACATGGAGATCCGAAAGATTGAGGCACGATCTGATGCCGGCAATGCGCTGTTCCAGCGGGCGCATCGCCTCACCGTGGCGGGCCAACCCACAGGCGCGGACACGGAGCGCGGACACGGGTAGACGCCCGGGCTGGCCCTGCCGCTCCCGTCTCCCGGTGGGAACGCCCACTGCCCGGCGCCAACACGCAAAAGCGCAGTGCAAGCAAACCGCCACAATGGCCGAAGCGCACCCACGCTGGCAAGCCGGCCATGACCTGTGGCCCAGCCATAGACCGTACTGCGGCTGCTAGGCTTGGGCGCGAATCCGGCGCCCCTGTGCACCTGTGTCATTGCGGCCCGTCCTTGCACGGCGCATCGGTGCGCGGGTGGTTCGGGCGAGCCCTTCGCCAGCGCATCCGCGTGCGTATGCCCTTACCTTCAACTTGCTGCTGCCAACTCCATGTCCAGACTGTTACTGACGTCCCTGCTGCTGTTCGCCGCCACTACGGCCCAGGCCCAAACTCCGTCCGCGCCCCTCACCATTGAGCAGACGATGGCCAACCCGGACTGGATCGGACCGGCGGTCGAGCAGGCATGGTGGTCATGGGATGGGCGCCAGGTTGAGTACACACTCAAGCGCGACAACAGCCCGGTGCGCGATAGCTTCCGTCAGCCGATCGATGGCCACACTGCGGCCAGCCGGGTCGAAGACGCCGCGCGTGCCACGCTCGATGCCGCCGACCCCGCCTATGACCCGTCACATCAGCGCATGCTGTTCGCGCGCAATGGCGATATTTTCTTGCGTGACCTGCGCAGCGGCGCACTGACCCAGTTAACTCACACTGAGGCGACTGAATCCCGTCCGCAGTTCGCACGCGACGGCGGCGCAATCTGGCGTGTCGGTAACGACTGGTACCACTGGACAGCAGGCGCCGGCACCGCGCAGATTGCAGTGGTTGAGGCGGCTCGCGACCCCAACGCCGCGGCAAAGCCCGATCCCTTGCGCGAGCAGCAGCTGGCCACCCTCTCCACCCTGCGCGACGATCGCGCCCAACGCGACGCACTCAGGCAGCAGGAAGCCGCCTGGCGCAAGGCCGATCCGACCCGTACGCCGGGCCCGGTCTACCTCGGCGACGACGTCGAGATCGTCGACAGCGCCTTGTCCCCGGATGGCCGCCATCTGTTGGTCATCACCCAGGCCAAGGATGCCGACGAGGGCCAGAGTGGCAAGATGCCTCGCTATATCACCGAATCCGGCTACGAGGAATTCCAAGAGGTGCGTACCCGGGTGGGTCGCAATGCCCCCGCTGCGCAAACATTGTGGCTGGTCGATGCCGACGCCGGCAAAGCCACCCGGCTGGACGTTGCAGGACTGCCCGGCATCACCGAGGACCCACTGGCCAAGCTGCGCAAAGCCGCCGGCAAGCCGCCGCTTAAGGGCGAGCGCGCGGTGCGCATCGAGAGCGACGGCGATGGCAGCGCTCCGGCAATCCACTGGAGCGACGACGGCGCCCGCGCCGCCGTGGAGATCCGCGCAGTCGACAACAAGGATCGCTGGATCGCCACGGTCGACTTGGACGCGCCGGCGCTGATTCCACGCCATCACCTGCACGACGATGCCTGGATCAACTGGAGCTTCAACGACTTCGGCTGGCTACCCGACAACCACACGCTGTGGCTGCTGTCGGAGCAATCGGGCTATTCGCACCTGTACACGGTCGAGGGCGACGGCAAGCCGCGCCAGCGTACCTTCGGTCACTGGGAGGTCTCCGCACCACAGCCGACGGCCGACGGTCGTGGCTTCTACTTTGTCTGCAACCGCCACTGGCCGGGCAAGTACGAGGTCTGCAAGCTTGACCTGACCAACGGCCAGGTCACCGAGCTGACGGCGTTGGACGGCGTGGAGGACTTTGCGGTCTCCCCAGACGGCAGCCACCTGCTGGTGCACTACTCCGGCGCCTACCTGCCACCGCAGCTGGCGGTGGTGCCAGCGGCCGGTGGTCAAGCCACGGTGCTCACCGACACCCGTACGCCGGCATTCAAAGCGCAGCCGTGGATCCAGCCGCAGTACGTGCAGATACCGTCAAAGCACGGCGCCGGTACGATTTGGGGCAAGTACTACGGTCCGGCCCAACCCGAGCCCGGCAAGCGCTATCCGATCGTGATGTTCGTACACGGCGCCGGCTACCTGCAGGATGTTTCGGCGCGCTATACGCCCTACTTCCGTGAGCAGATGTTCCACAACCTGCTGGTACAGAAGGGCTACATCGTGCTCGACCTGGACTACCGTGCCTCGCAGGGGTATGGCCGCGACTGGCGTACCGCGATCTACCGCAATATGGGCCACCCCGAGCTGGACGACTACCTGGACGGGCTCGACTGGCTGGTCGCTAACAAGCAGGGCGACCGCGACCGCGCCGGCATCTACGGCGGCAGCTATGGCGGCTTCTTGACCTATATGGCGATGTTCCGGGCGCCTGGCACCTTCCGAGCCGGCGCCGCACTGCGTCCGGTCGCCGACTGGATGCAGTACAACCACGAATACACCTCCAATATCCTCAATACCCCCGAACTGGACCCAGAGGCCTACCGAGTGTCCTCGCCGATCAATTACGCCGATGGTTTGCAGGGCTATCTGCTGATCGCGCACGGCATGATCGACGACAACGTGTTCTTTAAGGACTCCGTTGATATGACCCAAAAGCTGATCGAACTGCACAAGGACAACTGGCAGATCGCCCCGTATCCGATGGAGCGCCATGGTTTTGTCCGAGCAGACGCGTGGCTGGACGAGTACAAACGCGTACTCAACCTGTTCGAAGAACAACTAAAACCCACGCCATGAGCACCTCTGACGCCACCGATCCGATCCGCATCGTCGCTGCGCTGATCGACGACGGTGCCGGCCGCGCACTGCTGGTGCGTAAACACGGCTCGACCCACTTCATGCAGCCTGGCGGCAAGCCCGAGCCAGGTGAAGAGGCGTTGACGACACTGGCACGCGAGCTGCGCGAAGAATTGGGCGTGGGCATCGTGCCCGGTAGTGCACGCCGGCTCGGTGCGTTCGAACACGACGCCGTCAACGAGGCTGGGCGACGGGTGTACGCGGAGGTATTCGCGGTCCGTATCGACGGCATACCGCATGTGCAAGCCGAGATTGCCGAACTAACCTGGCTGGCGGTCTCCCCGCCCTGGCCGGTCGCAGTCGCGCCGCTGAGCGCAACCTACATCCTGCCCTTACTGGCCGGGAGTTGAGCTCGCCCGCACCGGACCGCCGAGGCTTCATCACCCGTCAGATACTGATGGCCTTGGCCAACCGTGTCGGCTTGCCACGAACGGAGCCGCCGTTGGCTGATCCAATGAACACGATTCCCACATCCAGCCGGGACCCAGCATCCGCGCAGAGGACGGCTTGGGCTCTGCCGCAGACGACGTGGTGCGCCATTTAGGGGGCGCGTGGCTAATTGCTGTGGCGCACGCCGGGATGGCCTGGACGATGCGCCGTCCGCGAATACGCATCGCGTTGCCTTGCTCCCACTTGTAGGAATCAGCAATAGCGTTGCCCTACCCACGCCCACGCGGCCCACTCAACACACGCCGCCCCGAGCATTTGCATTGGATCACTATCGGATGTAACGGGACTGCAATGGCGACCACGTAACCTAGAATGCCGCTATGAACGAATTCGAGCGCGTACGCGACTATCTCACCGATCTGCAAGATCGGATCTGCGCCGCCATCGAGGCTGCCGACGGTCAGGCTGGTTTTATCGAGGACGCTTGGCAACGGTCCGAGGGCGGAGGCGGTCGCACCCGCATACTGCGAGATGGCGCGGTTTTCGAACAGGCCGGGATCGGCTTTTCCGATGTCGCCGGCACCCGTCTGCCGCCGTCGGCCAGCGCGCATCGTCCGGAACTGGCCGGCGCAAGCTGGCGCGCTTGCGGCGTGTCGTTGGTCTTCCATCCGCTCAATCCCTACGTGCCGACCACCCACGCCAACGTGCGCTACTTCCGCGCCGAACGCGAAGGTGAGGCCGTCGCCGCCTGGTTTGGGGGGGGCTTTGACCTGACCCCGTTTTACCCGTTCGAGCAAGACATCGTGCATTGGCACCGCACCGCCCGCGAGCTATGCGCGCCATTTGGTGATGAGCGCTATGCCGCGCACAAGCGCTGGTGCGACGAGTATTTCTTTCTGCGCCACCGCAACGAGACACGCGGGGTCGGTGGGTTGTTCTTCGACGACCTGCACGGAGATTTCGAACGCGATTTCGACTATCTGCGCGCGGTCGGCGACGGCTTCCTCGACGCCTACCTGCCACTCGTGCAACGCCGTAAAGATACGGCCTATGGCGAGCGCGAACGCGAATTCCAGCTGTACCGACGCGGACGCTACGTCGAGTTCAATCTGGTCTACGACCGCGGCACGCTGTTCGGGCTCCAGAGTGGTGGGCGCGCCGAGAGCATTTTAATGAGCCTGCCGCCGCGTGTACGTTGGCAATACGGCTTCCAGCCCGCCCCGGATAGCGCCGAAGCACGTCTGGCCGACTACCTGGTGCCTCGTGACTGGCTGGACTGAACATCACCGCCCCGCACATCGGGCTAACCCGATTTGCCATCAATGGTCTCGATGGTGATATGGCCATTGGTTTCCAAAATCGCTAGCCGGATGTTGCGCTCATGCCCGCAGCCGGACTGACGCATTGCCTTTTTGAAATCGGCATCGCTGACCAACTCACGTCGCAGTACATCGTTGAATACCCGACCGTTACGCGCCAGCAGCGTCGCCCGGCCCTCGGCCAACACGCGGAAGCGGCGCGAGCGGGCTGATCCCCAGGCCACGCCGTAGTTCAGCACGATCAAGGTACTGGCCATCACACAGGCGCCGGTCAGCGAATTGTCGCCACCATTGATGCCGTTCTGCACGGCATTGCCGATCAGGATCAGCAAGATCAGATCGAACGGTGTGAACTGTCCAACCGCACGCTTGCCCGACACCCGCATCAGCACGGTGACCAACAGGTAGATCAGCAGGGCGCGCAGCACAAAATGCCACCATGGTGCGGATAGTTGGAACAGATCGTTCATGGGGATTCCCTCGGCGCGGGCGCCAATCTATCGGGCGTATGCGGGTAATGCAAAGAACCGCACCGCCTCGCTTTCCTTTGTGAAAATAATCGTAAGACCGCCAACCCATCCGACGCGGCGCCCAGGCTCAATACAAATAAAAAGCCCCGCAGACCAGGGGGGGGTCAGCGGGGCCAGGGAACGGAAACTTGGGGAGGAGTTTCCGATCCAGAGATCTGCTCCAGGGGATGGGAGAGATCTACAGACAGGCGTTGCGCCTGTCGAGGTCTATAACACCACTGTGCACATTGATGGACCGTGAAGATCCGAGTTAATAATTTGTCGCATTAAGGACGGATTCATTCCCTCGGACGTGTTCGAAGCGCACCGTAAAAGCCGCTCCGTGGCGCCCCTTCTGCGGCCTATCGAACACATATATCAATGCGCCTGGTCCCAGTTGTCACCCACCCCGACATCGACCTCCAACGGCACCCGTAGTTGCGCTGCACCGGCCATGCGCTGGACCACGTTGTGACGTAGTTCGTCGACGAAATCCTGGTCGGCTTCGAAAACCAGTTCGTCGTGCACCTGCAAGATCATCAGCGCACGCTCGCGGTGTCCAGCCAACCAACCATCGACCTCGACCATCGCGCGTTTAATGATGTCTGCGGCAGTACCCTGCATCGGCGCGTTAATCGCTGCACGTTCGGCACCCGCGCGCTGAGCTTGGTTGCCGCTGGCGATGTAATCCAGGTACAGGCGGCGGCCGAATACGGTCTCGACATAGCCCTTTTCACGTGCCTGCTGGCGCGTGCTCTCCATGTAATCACGTACGCCCGAGAAGCGGCTGAAGTACAGCGCGATGTAGTCCTGGGCTTCGCCGCGTCCGATGCCGAGCTGGCGTGCCAAACCGAATGCGCTCATCCCATACATCAGTCCAAAGTTGATGGCCTTGGCGGCGCGTCGCTCGTTGCTGGTGACCTCGTCAATCGCGCGTCCGAACACCTCTGCCGCCGTCGCCCGGTGCACGTCGGCGCCGGACTCGAACGCGGCGACCAGCCCCGGATCACCGGACAGGTGCGCCATGATCCGCAACTCGATCTGCGAGTAATCGCAGGCGACCAGCTGGCGTCCAGAGGGGGCAACGAAAGCACGACGGATACGGCGGCCGTCGTCGGTGCGAATCGGGATGTTCTGCAAATTCGGATCGGACGAGGACAACCGTCCGGTGGCTGCGCCGGCCTGGTGATAGCTGGTGTGCACGCGTCCGGTCTGGGGATGAATCATCTCCGGCAGCTTGTCGGTGTACGTGCTGCGTAGCTTGGTCAGTCCGCGGTACTCCAGGATCACCCGCGGCAGCTCGTGCTGGTCTGCAATCGCCTCCAGTGCCTCCTCGTTGGTGGACGGCTGGCCTTTGGGCGTCTTCACCAGCACCGGCAGCTTGAGCTCGTCAAATAGCAGTGCCTGCAACTGCTTGGGCGAGTCCAGGTTGAACTGCCGCCCGGCCAGCTCGGTGGCCTTCTGCTGCGCGGCCAGCATGCGCCGTGACAAATCCGCGCTCTGCCGGCGCAGCTCCTCCGCGTCAATCCGAACGCCGTTGGCCTCAATCCGCTCCAGCACCGCCACCAGCGGCATTTCGATCTCACGGTAGACCGACGAAAGACCCGGCTCGGCCGCCAACTTTGGCGCCAACTTCTGGTGCAGACGCAGGGTGATATCGGCATCCTCGGCCGCATACCGGGTGGCCTCGTCGAGGCCGACATGCGCAAACGGGATCTGCTTGGCGCCCTTGCCGGCCACGTCCTCATACTTGAGCGTCTGGTAACCCAGGTAACGCTTGGCCAGACTGTCCATGTCATGACGCGCGCTGCCGGAATTGAGGATGAAGCTCTCCAGCAAGGTGTCATCGGCATAGCCGGCCAGCGCGATCCCGTGACGGCGCAACACATGCAAGTCGTACTTGCCGTGCTGGCCGATTTTGCGCACCGAGGGGTCTTCCAGTAAGGGCCGCAACAGCGCCAGCGCAGCGTCACGTTCGAGTTGCTGTGGCGCGCCCGGATAGTCGTGACCCAGCGGTAGATAGGCAGCCCGACCTGACTCGGCGGCAAAACTCAGCCCGACCAGATGGGCGCGCATCGGGTCCAGACTGTCCGTCTCGGTGTCGATTGCGAACTGCCCGGCCGCGCGCAGTCGCGCGATCCAGTCCTGCAACAGCTCCGCGTCCAGAATTGTCTGGTAGTGCCCGGGTGCAGCCAACGCAGGATCCAGCTCGGCGGGCGCAGCCAGCGGCGCAGAGACGAATCCCGTGCTCCGGCCCCGCGACGGCTCGGTCTGACCAACGGTTTGCAAAGCGTCGCCGCCGTCCAGCTCCTTCAACGCCTGGGTGAAACCATAGCGCTGGTACAAACCGCGCAGTATTTCCGCATCGGGCGTACGCAGCGCCAGATCCTGCGGGCGCTGGTCCAGCGCCACGTCGGTCTTGATGGTGACCAACGCGCGGTTCAGCGGCAATCGCGGCAGCGCTGCGCGCAGGTTGTCACCGATCTTCCCTTTGATCTTCTCCGCGTTGGCGATAATCGCGTCAAGCGAGCCATACTCACCCAGCCATTTAGCGGCCGTTTTCGGCCCGCATTTCTCGACCCCGGGCACGTTGTCCACGGTGTCACCCATCAACGCCAGCAAGTCGACGATCTGGCCAGGCTGTACCCCGAACTTGGCGACGACCGCCGCGTCCGAATCCATTCGGCTGCCGCTCATGGTGTTGACCAGCTCAATCCCCGGCCGCACCAGCTGCGCAAAATCTTTATCGCCAGTGGAGATGGTGACCGCGATGCCGGCCCCTGCCGCAGCCAGCGCCAGCGTACCAATCACGTCGTCGGCCTCGACCCCATCCACACGTAGGATGTCGATTCCAAGCGCATGCACGATCTCACACATCGGCCGCACCTGCGCACGCAGATCGTCCGGCATGGGGGGGCGGTTGGCCTTGTAATCGGCATACAGCACATCGCGGAAGGTCTGCCCAGGCGCATCGACCACAAAGGCCACGTACTCGGGCTGCTCTTTGAGGGTGGCCCGC
>Cebus_capucinus_imitator_PRJNA485217_SSR047__coassemble_1019_pt1 | contig 40816 bp, 30 predicted proteins | sample Cebus_capucinus_imitator_PRJNA485217_SSR047__metabat2_high_PE_004 | metagenome-assembled genome bin Cebus_capucinus_imitator_PRJNA485217_SSR047
ATGATTGCTACCGACGGGGCCGCGTGCAAACTCTTCGCGCACTTCGTCAAGTTACTCGAGCAGCTTTTCGATGACTGCTGCTGGTTCCGGCCAGTCAAACCCCGCCCGAGCCGCGCGCGCCTGCAGTTTGGCTGCACGCATCCATTCCGGCAGCCCCTGCGACACGCCCGCCAGCACCGACGTATCGACCTGTCCAGCCTGCCGCCGTTCTTCGCGCTTGATCGCCTCCCAGCTAACCGCGACCGCGCCGACATCCGCCGCGACATCGGTCGCGAACACGTGCGGATGGCGGCGGATCAGTTTGGCGCAAATCGCATTGACCACATCGGCGAACTCAAAGGCCCCCTGCTCCGAGGCCATCTGGGCATGGAACACGACCTGCAACAGCAAATCGCCAAGTTCATCTTTGAGCTCACCGAGCTGACCGCGGTCAATCGCATCGGCGACCTCGTACGCTTCCTCAATCGTGTAGGGCGCAATTGTCGCAAAGGTTTGCTCCCGGTCCCACGGACACCCCTTCATGGGGTCGCGCAACCGGGCCATGATATGCAAAAGCTCCTGGAGGTCGCACATGGTGTCGGTTCCCATATAGAGAAGGGGCTATTTCATCGAAAAAGAGCGTGACGTTCATGCACTAGAGCCACGACCGTATGACCACGTCGCATGGACAACGCACTGCTACGGCATATCAGTGCTCTGCAACCAGTCGCGCCAGGGCAGCGCGGCATCGCCGAGTGCGATGAAATCACCGTTAAGCAAGCTCTCGCGGCGGTTATATCGAAAGGTCTTACCGGTCGCCGCCGCCACCAGCGCACCGCCGGCCGAAAGTAGCACGCACTGTCCGGCGGCGGTATCCCATTCGGAGGTAGGGCCAAAGCGCGGATACACGTCCAGCTCCCCCTCGGCGATACGGCAAAACTTCAACGATGAGCCTTGAACGACCCGGTCGATTTCGCCCATTCGCTGCAGCGCCGCGTCGGTGCGCGCATCGCGATGCGAGCGGCTAGCGGCCACGCGTAACGGGACAGTTGCCGGACTGCGCACACGGAGCGCGGTGTCGAACCGGCCGTCGCGGCGATAGGCCTGCTCGCCGCGCATCGCATGCCAGATACGCCCATCCACAGGTGCCTGAACCACACCAAACACCGGCGTACCCATATGGATCAGCGCGATGTTGACGCTGAATTCACCGTTACGTTTGATGAACTCACGGGTGCCGTCGAGCGGATCTACCAGCCAGTAGCTGGTCCACTGCTGGCGCGCTGTCCACGGCACCGCAGCGGATTCTTCCGACAGGATCGGCAGTTCCGGGGTCAGCCGGCCCAAGCTGCGCACGATGATGCGATGAGCGGCCAGGTCGGCCTCGGTCAGCGGGCTACAGTCACTTTTAGTTTCGACCGCGAAATCACGCGTATAGACGTCCATGATCGCCGCTCCGGCCTCGGCTGCGATGGCGATCACCGTCTCCCGCAGATTGGAAGTGAGCCGGATCATGCGTGCTGTCCTAGCCATTCGCGGGCGATGAACAATGCCGCCAGCGAGCGCCCTTCGGAAAAATCCTCACGCAACATCAACTGGTCCAGCTGTGCCAACTTCCAGGGCACCACCTCCAGTTCTTCCGGCTCGTCGCCGAGCAGCCGCTCGGGGTAAAGGTCACGCGCTACCACCAACCATGATTGGTGGCTCATGTAGGTCGGTACCAAGGTCATCGCACGCAGCACGCGTAGATCACGAGCGCCATAGCCAGCCTCTTCCTTAAGTTCACGGTCAGCCGCCTGGATTGGGGTCTCACCGGCATCGATCTTCCCCTTAACCAGGCCAAGTTCGTAGCGGTGTACGCCGGCCGCGTACTCACGTACTAACAGCACGGTGTCTGGGTCCAACATCGGCACCACCACTACCGCACCATGGCCCTGGCTAATCTGGCGGTGATAAAGCCGGCGCTCCCCGTTGGAGAACTCCAGATCCAGTTGTTGCCGACGCAACGCGTCGTCACCCACCTCGGTGATCTGGTGGATGATTGGCAGCGGCCGGCTCACGACCGCTCCGCGCCGCGACGAGCGGCCGATAGAATGCGCGGATGCAGAAACTTGTCCATGAAGCTGGAATGCTAGCAGACACCACCCTCGACGCCGAGGGTGCCGCCATCTGGCGCCGCCGTGATCTTGATGTGCTGTGGCATCCGTGCACACAGATGCGCGAGCACCCCGATACCTTGCCGCTGGTACCGATCGCTCGCGGTGAGGGGGCCTGGTTAATCGGCTACGACGGCCGTCACTACCTGGACGCCGTCAGCAGCTGGTGGACCAACCTGTTCGGCCACGCCGAGCCACGCATCGGCGCGGCCATCGCCGCGCAGGCCGGCCAGCTTGAACAGGTGATGCTGGCCGGTTTCACCCACGCGCCAGCGGTACAACTGGCAGAACGTTTGCTGGCAATCGCTCCACGGCAGCCAGGACGCCCGCCACTGTCTAAGGTGTTCTACGCAGACAACGGGTCGGCCGGCGTCGAAGTCGCGCTGAAGATGGCCTTCCATTACTTTCACAACCGCGGGGAGCCACAGCGCACCCGCTTCGTCGCGTTGGAGAACGGCTACCACGGCGAGACCATCGGCGCATTGGCGGTCGGCGATATCCCGTTATATCGTCGTGTGTATGCCCCACTACTGGCTGAGGCGCTATTCGCCCCCTCCCCCGACGCCTATCTGGCTGAACCAGGCCAATCAGCGGCCGAGCGTGCATTACAGGCCGCCGACGCGCTGGCTGACCTGTTCGATCGACATCCGGGTGAGATCTGCGCTGTGATCCTGGAACCGCGACTGCAATGCGCCGGCGGCATGCGCATGCACGATCCGCTGTACGTGCGGCGTGCGCGCGAACTGTGTGACGCGCATGGCGCGTTTTTGATCGCGGATGAAATTGCCACGGCTTTCGGCCGCACCGGCACACTGTTTGCTTGCGAGCAGGCCGGCGTCGTACCCGACCTGCTATGCCTCTCCAAAGGCCTGACCGGGGGTTTCCTGCCACTTTCAGCGGTTCTCGCCACCCAAGCCTTGTACGATGCCTTCCTTGATGACTCCCGCGAACGTGCATTCATGCATTCGCACAGCTACACCGGCAATCCGCTGGCCTGTGCGGCGGCGCTGGCGACACTGGACATCTTCGAGAGCGACGATGTGATCGAGCGCAACCGCGGTACGGCCGCTACCTTGGGCCGACTGGCGGCGCCGTTTCGCGACCACCGCCATATCGCCGACGTACGTCAGGCCGGAATGGTTGTCGCGTTCGAACTGGCGCGCGGCGGCGACCGACGATCGCCGTTCCCAGCCTCGGCACGGGTGGGGCTGCACGCGTACAGGGCGGCATTGGCGCGCGGGGTCGTACTGCGGCCACTCGGCGACGTGCTGTACTGGATGCCGCCTTATTGCATCGATGAGGCGCAACTGACACTGCTCGCGGACACCACATTGACCGTGATTGAGGAGGCTACCGCATGCGCGTAACCCGCTGCCATGTCACGCAGGCATTACAGGCCGATAGCGAGGTCACGCTACCGGAGGAGGCTGCCAACCACCTGTTGCGGGTATTGCGGTTGCGTGAAGGCGACACCTGCGTGTTGTTCAACGGTGATGGCCACGACTACCCCGCGACCCTGGTTGCCGCCAGTAAACGCGATGCGCGGGTGCGGATCGATGTGGCGCAACCGGTGGGCAACGAGTCGCCGCTGCAAATCACCCTCGTGCAGGGCATCGCACGTGGCGACAAGATGGACCTGATTCTGCAGAAAGCAACCGAGTTGGGTGTGGCCGCCGTGATCCCGGTGACGGCCGAGCGCACCGAGGTGCGGCTGGATGCCGAGCGTGCCGCCAAACGCCTGGCGCACTGGCATAGCGTCGTGGTGGCCGCTTGCGAACAGTCCGGACGGGCGCAGTTGCCGACGCTGGCTCCGCCCACCGCGCTGGACCACCTGGCGTCGCAATTGCCCGGCGGTGCGCTGCGACTAACGCTCGATCCGCAAGGCGAGCATTCGCTGCGGACCACGAACGTATCCACGACGCAGGTGGTGGTTGCCATCGGACCGGAAGGTGGCTGGTCACCACGCGACCGTGAGGTGCTTGCGCGAGGCCAATTCCAGGGCCTGCGTCTAGGCCCACGTGTACTACGTACCGAAACTGCGGGCTTGGCGGCAATCGCAGCGCTACAGGCACGCTTCGGAGATCTATAGCTTCCAGCTCAAGACAGCGACAATACGACCGCTGGGGCGAGAGCAGGCTCAGCTCGCTCAGCAGGGGTAACCGTGCCCACGATGCGTTGTCAGGGGCGTTTGCGGGCACGGTTGATCCTCAGCAGGCTAGGTCAGCGTCCGTATCTGTGGCAGGCGCAAAGTGAAAGTGGCGCCCCGGCCGGGCACCGAGCGCACGTCCACCGAGCCGCCAAACTGGCGCACCTCGTTGCGCACCACCTCCAACCCGCCCCCGCGACCCGCCAGCTGATTGACCTGTTCGGCCGTGCTCAAGCCAGAGACGAACATCAGCGCGTCCAGCTCGTACTCACCCAGCGCCCGGTCCGTCCCCACCAGGCCGCGCTGCTCGCCACGGCGACAGATCGCCTCGCGATCCAGTCCGGCGCCGTCGTCAGACACCTCCAGCACAATCTCCGAGCCCTCGCGATGCAACCGCAGGGTGATCGTGCCGTCCTCAGGCTTCCCGGCCGCACGCCGCACCTGGGGTGTTTCCAGACCATGCACGACGGCATTACGCAGCAGGTGTTCCAGCGGCGCGATCATGTGGTCAAGCAGGTTACGATCGAGTTCGCCATCGACTTGATCAAGCACTAATACCAGCTGCGCTTGCCGGCCGATCTCCCTGGCCGTTTGGCGTACCACCCGGCGCAGCTGCGGCATCAGGCTTTCGAACGGCACCTGGTGTGCGCGCATCAGCTCCTGTTGCAACTGCGAGCTGATCTGAGACTGCTGCCGCAGCTGGTTTTGGTACTGGTAGGTCAGATCGTCAAGCACGCCCTGCAGGCCGATCAGCTCATTCACTGACGCGTTCAGTGCCTGGCTCAGTTGTTGCAAGCTGGAAACGCGATCCGGCTCCAGCGGATCGACGTTATGTTCGTCGTGCTCCAACTTGCCCGGATCGCTCGTCAGAATCCGCGCCTCGGCCTCAAGATCCAGGCGGCGCAGCTGATCGCGCAAGCGGACGTTGGTGCGATCGAACTCAGCCGTGGCTTCGCGGAACGCATTCAGCTGCTGCTCTAGCGTTGCGCCGTAGCGCGCCACCTTGTCTACCTGGTTGACCAGGCGGTCCAACAGATCCGCACGCACCCGTACCTGTTCTCGTTGCTCCCGAAGCGGCAAATCTTCGTCTGCTTGCGGTTGCAGCAACGCCGACGCGGACAGCGGCATGGCCGCCACTGAATCGCCGCCGTCACTCGCCCGGCGCCGGGCATCAAGAGCCTCAATCAAATCAGTCGGCGTCGCCACCGCGCGGCCCTCATCCGTCAGCACCAACAACTGGCGCAGTCGGTCAAAGCCACACTCAACTAGGCGGAGGTCCTCGACTGTCAGCGCGGCGTGCGACGCAACGAGCACTTCCAGTAGCGATTCGAGACTGTGGACGAGATCGCCGATGGCATGGATTTCGGCCGTGCGCGCAGCCCGCTTGAGCGTATGTAGGTGACGCCGCAGGCCGACCAGCGATCCACACGGGCCTGCCGCCAGCCGCAGTGGGTCGAGCAATCCATCGCAGAGATCAAGCAGCTCCTCGCCTTCCTCGACCAAGCTGCGCACCAAGGCGCTGTCCGTTTGCAGGAAATCGAGCGGCCCGCGATCGTAAGGGTCGGCATCGGCGACGGGCTGCAGCGTGGTAGAGGTGGCCTGAGCGACGTCGGGTGGCTCACCTAAAGGCAGTGCGTGCAGGCGCGCCCGTAGATCGGCGAACACAGGAATACGCGGCACCTTGGCCTGCAACGCGTCGATCGTGGCGCGGATGGCCGAAGCCGTCGCAGCAATGGTCTCGACGGCTTCGGCTGTGGGCGTCGCAGTAGCGTCCAACGCACACTGGACGTAGCTCGCTGCCAGGCCGATAACCGAACTCATCTCGGGCACGTCCGTCATCGCGAACGCGCGTGTCATCGTTTGCAATGCGCGCAGCAAGGGTTCGGTCACTGCCAGCGGCGTCAGCTGCGACGCGTGTAGCCAGGCATCCACGATGTCCAATTGGGTGGCGACCTCAGCCTCCAGAATCTCCCGCAACAGGCTGTCGAGAAACACCGGCGTGCCGGCCTCTGCTGTTCCCGGACAGGTCTCGAAGGCTGACGTCGTCGCGATATGAAAGCGGTCCTCCTCACCGGCAGCGCTCCATTGCGTCTTGTCTGGTGTGGCGGGATCGGCGGTATGGCGCGGCCTGGTTTCGCTGCTGGTGCGTCCACTCAGACTGTCACGGGCGTGTTCCAGCTCGACCACAGTGAGCTGCCCGCAGGACGTATCGAGTGCGAGCAGCACGCGCGCGCTCAATGGTGGCTCACCGCGCGCGGCTCGGATTTTGTTGAGTAGCGGCAGCCAGACAATCGGAACGTCGCGATGGCCGTCTTGCAGCCGCTGCAGATAATCGGACAACAACACGACACCACGCATCAATAGTGCACAAGCTTTGTCGCGGTCGCCAACCTGGCCGGCCTGCACCGCGTGCGCGAGCTGCTCCATCTGCTCGGCCACCAGCACCGGGGCATGCGACTGCAACATTCGCAGCGTGCCCTGCACCTGGTGCAGGTGGTCGGCGCATCTACGCATGCGACTGGCGTCCGTGGCCATCTCCGCAAACGCCTCGATGTCTCTGCGCACCTGACACAAAATCTCATCGAGTGCCGATTTGACCCCGCCGAGCGCAGCAAGATGCATCGCGTGGTCATGGGCGCTCACTCGGACACCGCCTTGGCCACAAGGCTGGCCAGACCGTGACCGGATCGGCCCCCGCTCATTGTCGGCAATGTCGCGCCCCCCATGCGGGTGACGGGCCCGATCAAGACGCTGACTGAACCGTGCCCGGTCGGTCGGCGAGCCCTGATCCAGAAGATTCGAGTCATAGTGCCCTTCCCCCGCGCTCAAGCATTCACGTGAATGCGGATCGTGCTGAGCAATTCATCATGCGTGAATGGCTTGGTCAAATAGTGCTCAGAGCCAACAGTACGGCCACGCGCCTTGCCGAACAGGCCATCCTTGGACGACAGCATGATGACCGGAGTCGCCTTGAACAGCTGATTGCCTTTGATCAGCGCGCAGGTCTGATAACCATCCCGCCGCGGCATCATGATGTCCACAAAGATGATCTGCGGTGGCTGGTCGGCAATCTTGGCGTGCGATTCGAAGCCATTGGTCGCGATGACGACCTCGCAGCCCTCGTGCCTGAGTAATGTCTCGACAGTGCGGCGGATGGTCTTCGAATCATCGATAACCATCACTTTCAGCCCCGCGATTTTGCCGCTTGCCGCCATGTCGTCGGTCATTAGTCGTATTCCCGTCAGTGCTTCCGGGACACACGGTACCTAAATCGGCATAGGCGCCGCTGTGCGTCAGGATGTATACCCCGGCACCTGCGCATACTGTCAAGCGTCCCGACCCAGCGTCACAGTACCGGGTGCGCGCTCCGACCTCCGCGCGGGTTTCCGCACGAGCTGCCGGCAACCGGTACCATCTGCGGCCTGCCCCATCAGGTTGCGCTCATGCCACTCGACGTCGTCGTGGTGATGGACCCCATCACCCACATCAAGATTGCCAAGGACACCACCTTTGCCATGCTGCTGGAAGCCCAGCGCCGCGGCCACCGGCTTCACTATGTCCGTCCGGGCGGCCTGGCGCTACGCGAGGGCGTAGCCGTGGCCCAGCTAGCGCCGCTGCAGGTGGCCGACGACCCCGCCGGCTGGTATCAGCTGGGCGCATTCACCGAACGTGCGTTAGGTCGCGGTCAGGTGGTGTTGATGCGCAAGGACCCACCTGTCGATGCTGAATTCATCTACGACACCCAAGTGCTGAGCGTGGCACAGCGTGCTGGCGCGCAGATCGTGAACGATCCCCAGGGCCTGCGTGACTTCAACGAGAAATTGGCCGCTTTACTGTTCCCACAATGCTGCCCGCCGACCCTGGTCAGCCGAGAAGCCGCCGCGTTGAAGGCATTCGTACTTGATCATGGTCAGGCCGTGCTTAAGCCGCTGGACGGCATGGGCGGCCGCTCGATCTTCCGCAGCGGCAGCGGCGATCCCAACCTGAATGTGATCCTGGAGACGCTGACCGAAGGTGGACGCAAGCTCGCGCTGGCACAGCGCTTCATTCCTGATATCAGCGCGGGCGACAAGCGCGTTCTACTGATCGATGGCGAGCCGGTGGACTACTGTCTAGCGCGCATTCCCCAAGGTGACGAGTTCCGCGGCAATCTGGCCGCCGGTGGCCGGGGCGAGGGCCGACCGCTGAGCGAACGCGATCGCTGGATCGCCGCCCAGGTCGGCCCAGAGCTGAAACGACGCGGGATGCGATTTGTCGGCCTGGATGTAATTGGCGACTGGCTGACCGAGGTCAACGTCACCAGCCCGACCTGTGTACGCGAATTGGATGCACAGTTCGGGCTGAACATTGCCGCGCGGCTATTCGACGTGATTGAGGCTGGTCAGTCGCAATGAGTCTTGCGGTCGCCGCGCCCAGCGCCAGCGCCGATCAGCGCCTGATGGCGACCTTGGTGCTGTCGCTACTGGTACATGGCCTGCTGATCCTGGGCGTGGGTTTTGCGATCGGGGACGAGGCACCGCTGGTACCGACCCTGGACGTAATCTTCAGCCAAACCAGCACCCCACTAACGCCCAAGCAGGCTGATTTCCTGGCTCAGGCCAATCAGCAAGGCGGCGGCGATCGCGACAAAGCTGAGCGTCCGCGCGACAGTCAGCCTGGGGTGGTACCGCAGCCTCACGTCGGACTTACGCCACAGCCGCAGCGTGCCGCCGCGCCCGCGCAAACACCGCCAACGCGAACACGCGTGATCAGCAGCCGGCATGGCGAAGAGCAGGTACCGACAGCACAGCCGCATCCGCAGGCCGAGGTGCCGCCGACCCCAAGCGATGCCGAACACGAGCGCCACGATGCCGAGATGGCACGTCTGGCGGCTGAAATACAACTGCGCTCACAGCTGTACGCCAAGCGCCCCAACCGCAAGTTTGTCTCGGCTAGCACCCGCGAGTACGCCTACGCCAGCTACCTGCGTGCCTGGGTCGACCGTGCCGAGCGTGTTGGCAACTTAAACTACCCCGACGAGGCACGCCAACGCCGGCTGGGGGGGCGCGTGGTCATCAGTGTAGGCGTACGCCGGGACGGCAGCGTAGAGAGTAGTCGTGTACTGGTCTCCAGCGGCACGCCGCTGCTGGATGCGGCCGCATTGCGCATTGTCCGACTGGCCCAGCCGTTTCCGCCGCTGCCGCATGTCGATGATGGCGTGGACATCCTAGAGGTCACGCGCACCTGGTTATTTTTACCTGGCGGCACGCTACACGACGATCGCTGAGGCGTGGTCGCTCCGCAGCCCTGGCTGCCGTCTGGGTGATGTATCCCTTAACGCGATTTTGATGCAATACCCGTCATCCATGACATCTATCGCCATTACATGGCGTCAATAGACTTTAAATAACCAAAAATCGCTACTTAATACTCAGCTGGAATTTCCCGAAACCACGTCTCGAGGTTAATTATTCGTGAGGGCCATGATGACACCGTTGTCATGTCGCCGCCGATTGTCCTCTTTGACTGGAAGCCAGCATGCCCTCATTCTTCAAGCCGCTGCGTCGCAACACGCGGGTGTTCGCACTTGCACTTGCCTTCGGTAGCCCCAGCCTGCAGGCCCAATCCACCACGGGCAGTCTCAGTGGACAGGCGCCGGCTGGTGCTACCCATGTCTTGGCACGCAGCGACAGTGGCCTGACACGCGAGGTCCCGGTCGATGCGCATGGCCGTTATCAGATCAACCAGCTGCCGCTTGGCACCTATACCATCACGGCCAAGCGCGATGGGAACGAGCTCGATCAACGCAGCGGCGTGGGTCTGACGGTCGGTGCCAACACTGATGTCTCTTTCAGCACGGTCGCCACATTGGACGGCGTGCAGGTCTCCGCCGAACGTGCCGCCGCCAGCATTGATGTCAGCAGCGTCGACTCGCGCACGGTCGTTACTGCCGAGCAGCTAAGCAAACTGCCACTAGGCCGCTCGGCCGAGGCAATCGCGCAACTGGCACCCGGTGTGCAGGCCAACACCAGCAATGGCGCATTCGTGGGTCCAACCGGCGATGCTCTGGTGACATTCGGCGGTTCGTCGGCTGCCGAGAATGCCTATTACATCAACGGTTTCAATACGACCGATCCATTACGCGGCCTGGGTGGGTTGACCTTGCCCTACGGCGCGGTGGACCAGCAAGAGATTTACACGGGCGGCTACAGCGCCAAGTACGGGCGCTCCGACGGCGGGGTGATCAACGCCGTCGGCAAACGCGGCACCAATACATGGCATTACGGCGCGCAGTTCATCTGGCAACCTCCGGGCACTCAGTCGAGCGCCGCAGACGTCTATTACCCTGCTACCGGCGCGCTGTATGAGCCCAACAGCAAGAACCGTTCCTGGGTGACCACCCGGAGCGTGTATGCCGGCGGCCCGCTGTTACAGGACCGCGTGTTCTTCTTCGGCGCCTACCAGCTTGAGCAGCAGCGCGGCACGCTCGTCGATGACGTCGAATCGACCACCCCCTATACCGATTACCGCTACGACAAGCCGAGCTGGTACGCCAAGCTCGACTGGAACATCAACGATCGCAACCTACTTGAGTTCACCACGGTCTCCAGCAAACGCAAGAGCCGCGGCACGATCTACGACTACGATTACGACACCCGGAGCCGCGGCGACTTCAAGGGCTACGACTACACCAAGAAGACCGGCGGTGACCTCTGGGTCGGCAAATACACCAGCTATTTGACCGATCGGCTGACCTTCAGCGCGTTGTATGGCGAAATGGACCAGGATGACTACCGAGGCTCCCCCGGCTACAACAGTTCACTGACCTACCTGTCCGGTACCAATCATCAAAATCCTGCGATCACGGGTGGCACCGCCATTACCAACGCGCAAACCGTCTCTACGCTCTACGATGCCGGCCGCGGCAACCACACCCGTAACCTGCGGTTGGATCTGAACTATGTGATCGGCAACCATAGCGTCACCATCGGCATCGACAACCAGGACGCCGAAGCGGTCAAACAGGGTTACACCACCTCCGGGCCGGGTTACTACTGGCTTTATGGATTATCCGATCCGGACACCCCGATCAATTCTGGTCTGGGAGTTCCGGCAACCGGCGGCTATGCCAATGGAGAGGATGGCTACTACGTAGCCAAGGTGGTCTACAGCAAGCTTGCCAACGTGCATTCCAGCCAGCGCGCGCAGTACATCGAAGACAACTGGCAGGTTACCGACCGATTGCTGCTGAGCCTGGGCTTGCGCCTGGACCAGTTCACCAATTACAACTCGGCCGGGCAGGTCTACATCAAGCAGAGCAGCGGGCAGTGGGCGCCACGACTGGGCTTTAGCTGGGATGTCCATGGCGATGCACGCTTCAAGGTGTTCGGCAATGTCGGCCGCTACTACCTGGCCCTACCCCTGAACCCGGCGCTGAACGCTGCGGGGGCCACGCTGTCGACCTCAACCTATTACACCTACAGCGGCATCGACGCCAATGGCGAGCCGACCGGCCTGACCCAGATCTCGGATGCGGTCTCGACCAACAATAACTACGGCAATCTGCCCGATCCCAAAACCGTCACTGCTCAGGGGCTGAAGCCGTCTTATCAGAACGAGGCGATCTTCGGTTTCAGTAAGGCATGGAACGAAAACTGGGTATACGGCGCCAAGTTGACGTACCGGGTACTGCGTAGTGGCGTGGACGACTACTGCGACATCGACACGGTCTTTGCCAAGGCCGCCGCACTCGGCTACAGCGTGACCAGCGAGAGCAATCCGGTCAGCTGCTGGCTGATCAATCCCGGCAAGTCCAACACCTTCACCTTGGTCGATACCTCAGGCAATTACGTGAGCGTGCCGTTGAGCCAGGCCGAGACGGGCTTACCGGACTTCAAGCGCAAGTATTACGCGCTTGACCTGAGCCTGGAACATCCGTTCGACGGCACGTGGTACGGCAAGTTTAGCTATACCTTTTCGCGCAGCTACGGCACCACCGAGGGACAGGTGCTGTCGAGCATCGGCCAGACCGCAGCCTCCACTACGGTGGATTGGGACGACGCCTCACTGATGGAGTACAGCAATGGCGTACAAGGCAACGACCAGCCACACCAGTTCAAACTGTTCGGCTATTACCAGTTCAACCCACGCTGGCTGGTTTCGGCCAATCTGAGCGTAAAGTCGGGCGTACCGAAGAACTGCTTGAGCTATTACGGCAGCGACAACAGCGATCCGGCCGGCTATGGCCCGCGCTACCACTTTTGCAACGGTCAGCCATCGCCGCCAGGCAGCCAGGGCCGCCTGCCCTGGGTCAAGCAGCTCGACCTCGGCGTGGCTTACACCCCCGATTTCGGCCAGGGTCGCCTGAAGTTCGGCCTAGACGTATTCAACGTATTCAACAGCCAGACCGTAACCTGGATCTGGCCATACCAGCAGACGGATCCCGGCGTCGCCGACCCCTTGTATGGCGCTGCGGTGGTGCGCCAGGCGCCCCGCTACCTGCGCTTCAGTGTCAGCTACGATTATTGAGTGCATGGGCGGCGGCACAAGCCATCGCGCGCATCAGCCCGCACCGGCCCGCGCGGCGCGCTGCTGTTCAAGAGTCAATGCAACGTTGTCACGCAAATAGGCCGGTTCCACCCGCTCTGGCGCGATCGCTTCTCCGCGCGCCAGGCCCGCCAGCGCCAGTGCTACCAGATCCGCCGCATGCGGTAGCGCCTGCGCATCCAGGCCGACCAACCGGGGCGCCAGACGCGTGGTCAGCGCCCCCCCCTCGGCCGCCATACCGGTGCCGACCGCGAACCAGCCCGTAGCGTCGTCCGGCAGCTGCACCGCACTCGGTGCGCACACGATCTCCGCCGACACTGACACCAGTTCACCATCGCGGCGTTCAAATGTCGCGGCATAGACCTCACCCATGCGTGCATCAATCGTGGCGAGCACGCGTGGCGCATCGGCCGGCGCGCGCTCGGCAAGCACTCGCAGCGTGGACACTGCCAGCACCGGCAGATCCAACCCAAGCGCAATCCCCTGCGCCAGACCGATTCCCAAGCGCACTCCGGTGAACGCGCCCGGGCCACGCCCAACCGCGACCGCCTGCAGCTGCGCACGCGTCAGCCCAACCTGAGTCAGCAATTGTTCGGCCCACGGCAGCGCCAGCTCGGCATGCCGGCGCGGCGCGATCTCGAATCGCTCCTCGGTCTGGCCGCCGCAATGGACAGCGACGGAACAGGCTTCGGTGGAGGTTTCGAAGGCAAGAAGGTTCATCGGTAGCGGCACTCGGACTCAGCATGGAAGCTTAACATCCGGCTATCTACTCACCTCACAGCAGCGCGACCTGCGCGCGATGAAGCCTGCGGACGTGTCAACGTAAGAGCTCCAAACACATTTTCGCAAAATTCTAAGGGCAAGCCGCGTCGAGCGTAGTGCGCTCCTAGGCGTCGGATGAGTGACCAAAGAACGCACGCACATCGGCAATATCCCGAGTCCTGGCGAACGGCGGCAGCGAATCCAAAAACTTGCGACCGTAGCCCTTACTCAGTAATCGCGGGTCACACAACACCAGCACCCCACGATCATGCTCGCTGCGAATCAGTCGGCCCACGCCCTGTTTGAGCGCGATGACCGCCTGCGGCAGCTGCTCGTCGCGAAACGGATTACCGCCCTGGCGCCGGATTGCCTCCAACCGCGCCTCAAACACCGGATCGTCCGGCGCAGCGAATGGCAGCTTGTCGATGACCACCACGCTCAATGCCTCACCCACCACATCCACGCCTTCACGAAAGCTCGCACTGCCCAGCAACACACCGTTGCCGGAGGCCCGGAAGCGCTCAAGCAGCGTTGCACGAGGCGCCTCGCCTTGGACAAACAGCGGCCAGGGGCCATCACGCAAGGCCTCAGCCGCCTCGCGCAGCGCACGATGCGAGGCAAACAAGACGAACGCACGTCCTTTCGACGCCTCCAGCACCGGTTGCAACGTCGCGATCAGCGCGGTGCCGAAGCCCCGCGCCCCCGGATCCGGCAAGCCCGGAGGCAGATAGCACAATGCCTGCCGAGCCCAGTCAAATGGACTGGGTTGCAACAGCGTCATCGGATCGCGCAGACCTAGCCGCGTGGCGATATGCGCGAAGTTTCCCTCCACCGCCAGCGTCGCCGAGGTAAACACCCAGGCTGCATGCGTTTTCTCGCGGTGCTCGCGCAGAGGCCCGGATACATCCAGCGGCGTGCGCTGACAGCGAAATCCGCGCGCGGTCAGCTCATACCAGAACACGTCGGTATCCCCGTCAGCGCCTTCGGACTCTACGAGCGTCGACGCCTGTTGTGTGCTGGGCTCATCCCAGCCCAGCGTCGAGTCGGGCGCTTCGCCCAGCCAACGCGACAAGCGGTTACGTGCCTCCAGTGCGCGGGCAGCGCAACCGTCCAGCCCCGGCGACGCATCCCGTAGCGGCTGCAGCGCCATGTCCAACTGAGCCAGCGCAGACATTGCGGCGTCGAAGCCTTCGCGCACCTCGGGCTTGGCCAGCGCACGCCACTGCGCACCGCGTGCTGGCAATCCCTCCATGGCTCTACGCAACGCGCGCAACGATTCATCAAGCTCGCGTACCGGCTCGTGTAACGCCGGTTGCGCACCAGCCACTAAGCGCGCCTCGGCGAGACAGTCGCGTGCCAGTTCCTGCCACGGCCGCATGCCGAAGCCTTCGCCAAAGAAGTTGGCCGCCAGCTCCGGCAGCTGATGCGCCTCATCGATCACGAACACCTGTGCACCGGGCAGGATCTCACCAAAACCTTCCTGTTTAAGCGCCAGGTCGGCCAGCAGCAGATGATGGTTGACCACCACCACGTCGGCCTCCTGCGCCCGTTGACGCGCCTGCACCACGAAACACTCCCCCCAAAATGGGCAATCGGTGCCTAGGCAGTTGTCAACGGTCGAGGTCACCCTCGGCAGTAAAGGAGAGTCGTCCGGCAATGCCTCCAGCTCGGCCATATCCCCGCCACGGGTGCGCCCGCTCCAGGCCACGATTCGCTGGAACAGCGCGACCTGCTCCGGCGTATCGAAGCGTGGCTCAGCGCGCGCCTGTTGCAACCGGTACTTGCATAGATAGTTGGCGCGCCCCTTCAACAATGCGCTACGCAGGCCAGTTCCAAGCGCACTGCGCACCCGCGGCAAGTCGCGATGGTAGAGCTGGTCTTGCAGCGCACGAGTACCGGTAGAGACAATCGTCTTCAACCCCGATAGCAGCGCCGGCACCAGATACGCATAGGTCTTGCCGGTGCCGGTACCGGCCTCGGCCAGCAATACGTCGCGATGCTCGAAGGCCTCGGCGATCGCCTCGGTCAGGCGCAACTGCGCCGGCCGGGGGTTGAACGCATCGAGGCGACTGGCGAGCGCGCCGCCCTCACTGAGGGCTTCACGGCTGGCGGTGGCAAGGAGCGACATGAAAGTAGGAACTCAGCAGTCGGACACCGGTAACGTGCGGATGAAGATCGTTACCTTCCCCCCCGCGTCCAATCCCCCTCTTGCAGCCATCAATACCGCTTGATCCCCGGTACCGTACAAGTCTCGATCTGCGCATGTGCGGATGCTGCGTCCTGCGTTTGCCCACGCGCCAGCCGTGATTGCTCGATCGTCGCCCAATGCCGCCTGCACAGCGGGCCGGTCTTGGAACCCAGATCGATCGCCTGCCGAGCAAAGCGTTCAGCACCGGCGTAGTCCTGTTGCAGCAACGCCACCTCAGCACGTTCCTGCAGCACCCCCGGGTCGCCGGGCACCAGCTTTAGTGCCTGGTCGAGCGCAGCCGCAGCCGCTGTGAGATCACCCGCGGCACGCTTGGCCTGCGCGCGCTCGCGCAGATCTTCGACCTGAGGATCGCGTAGTGGCTGCACTGACAGCTCGGTGTCGTCGACGCCCGCCGCGCTCTCAATCTTGGCCATGCGCTGCGCCGGGGTCAGGGTATCGACCGCCGCAGCCGGTGCCGGCGGGGGCGGTGCGCTGCTACACGCAGCCAGGGTGGCGGCGCAGGCGGCGGTCGCGAGGAAATAGCGCAGGTTCGACATGAGACTACGGCTCTTGTGAGGGGGTATCGGAAACCGGTGGCGCCGGTTTTTCCTTCTTATCCAGGCCAAACCAGTGGCGCCAGCCGCCGCTTTCGCCCTGGGCATCGTCGGTGGGTGCCGACGCGACGTTACAAGGAACATAAGCTGGCGCATAGCCGGCGACGAACGGAAACTGGCGCGCACCCGGACATGACGGATCGGTCGCGCCCGAACCACTTTGCTCGACCCACTGCCAGTCCAGCCCCTTGCCGTTGACCCGCAGTGGCGCACTCGGCAGGCGCGTGAAGATGCCAGACCACACCCGCATCGCGCCAGTGGCACCGAACAAGCCCGTCTGCGCATTTTGGTCGTTGCCCATCCAGATCACCGCCAGGTGATCGCCGGTGTAGCCCGCGTACCAACTGTCACGACCGTCGTTGGAGGTTCCGGTCTTGCCCGCCGCCGATAGCCGGCCCAAGCCATCGCTGAGCAGTTGGCGACCGGTGCCATCACTCACCACCTGTTGTAGCGCCACGCTGATGAGATTGGCAGCGACTGAATCACCCTCCTGCGCCGGCGCCGGGGTCTTGTCGTAGCGTTTAAGCAGACGTCCTTGCGGATCAAGCACGCCACGCACCGCGTGCAACGGCTGGATTTCCCCACCCGATGCGAGGAACTGATACAGCTGCGCCATGCCGTACGGACTCTGACCGGAGGCCCCCAGAATTAATGAGGGATTAGCATCGGCCTTGAGCCCGGCCAGCACATTGATCAGCTGCGCCACACGCTCGGGCCCGACCTGCATGCCGACACGCACGGTGGCCTGGTTGTAGGAGTGCGCCAGCGCGTCGACCAGCCGGACCGTACCGTGACTGCGATTGTCGGCATTGCCGGGCGACCAGCTGCGACCGCGGCCGAGCGGCACGGTAACCGGCGAATCATCGACCCAACTGGCCAGCGACCAGCGGTCTGGCGCGGCCAGCGCCAACAGATAGACGAAGGGCTTGAGCAGCGACCCCACCGGCCGCTGCGCCTCCACCGCACGGTTGAAGCCCGGCGTGGCCACGTCGCGGCTGCCAACCACGGCCAGCACGTCACCATTGTGCACGTCGGTCAGCACCAGTCCGGCCTGAAGCTGTGGGCGTCGGCGTCTACCTGAGGCGCTGTTTTCAAGTGAATTAATCGTATGCGTCACCGCCCCCTCGGCGTAGGCCTGTGCCGACGGCGACATGCCGGTAAGCACGCTCAGCCCAGCGCCCTGCAACGCGCCTTCTGGATAATCGTGAGCAAGCTGCCGCCGCACCAGATCGATGTAGGCCGGGAAGCGGTTGGCCGCGACCAGACCCGGCTCAGTCGGTACTCCTAGCGGCGCGGCCAGCGCACGCTGGTACTCGGCATTGTCGATCAGTCCGCTCTCGTGCAGCTTGCCAAGCACAAAGTTGCGCCGATCCAACGCACGTTCCGGGGAGTGCCGCGGATCGTAGTACGACGGTCCTTTGACTAAGCCGATCAACAACGCGACTTGCTCGGTCGTCAGCGAGCCCAGCTCGCGCCCGAACCAAAATTCAGCACCCGAGGCCATCCCATGTACCGCCTGGCCACCGCGCTGCCCGAGGTAGACCTGATTGAGATAGGCCTCGAGAATCGTACGCTTGTCATAGCGCGCTTCCATGATAAGCGCGTAGAGGATCTCGTTGAACTTACGGGTAACGGTCTGTTCCTTGCCGATACCGAGCAGTCCGCTGCGGGCCAGCTGCTGGGTCAAGGTACTGGCGCCCTGGCGGGTATGCCCCCCACTGCGCAGCGTCACCCATGCCGCGCGCACCATGCCACTCAGGTCAATGCCGTGGTGGTAGTTGAAATCACGATCTTCAACCGCCTGCAACCCGGTCACCAGCAGCTCGGGCACCTCATCCAGCCGCACCAGCCGGCGCTCTTCTTGACGCTGACCGTAGAGCGTGGCGATACGCGCTGGATCCAGCCGCGCGCCCTTCAGCCCGTTACGGGTTGTCGCGTCGCGCAGCGCAGCAACACGGTTACCGGCCACACTCACCTCAATCCGACGGGCCGGAACGCGGCCGTCGACGTCGGCGTAGCCGCGACTGGAGATCACGAAACGATCGTTCGCCTGCAAATAGGTTCCCGGCAGCATGCCGACGCCGTCATCGCGATAGGAAGCCGCATCTAGCTCGGTTCTCAGCGTCTTGGTATCGAGGACCTTGCCCGGCCAAAGCACCAGCGGACGCGCGTACACCCGGGTCGGGATCTGCCAGCGAAGCTCGCCGAAGCGTTCTGTAACTTGACCGTTCAGGTACAGGGTATAGGGAATCAGAAAGCCAAGCGCCAGCGCTAGCGTGGCCAAGGCACAAACAATCAGGCGACTGCGCCAGCGCGGCTGATCGTTATCGTCCTCTAACTGTTCAGAATCGTCGTAATCGTAACGTCGGGGCACGGAGATGCGAGAATGTAAATTCCGGCGAGTCTAGCGCAGCCGCCACAGATGATGCGGTCCGGCTTCGTTATTCGTTAAATCTCTGCACAGGGACGTATAGACACGGACGCCCCTCCCCTGAGCAGTAGCCGTCCTTCGAATCCCTGCACCAGGCCATGCAGACACGCCAGGAGCTCTAACGCAATGCCGATGTGGCTGGCCGATGCCCGCTATCTTCTCAATCGCGCTATCGGGCTGTTCCGCCGTAGTTTGGCCAGCCTGCGCACGCGCGGTTGGCACGCCACTTGGGAACGCATACGTGTACATGCCCGACGCACGCCGGAACGGCCGCGCGCGCCGCTCTGGTTGCCCCCCGCCACACCGTTCGAGCCATTTATCGTGCCGTCGGCACCGATTCCGAGCGTGTCGGTGGTGATCCCGGTCTATGGGCAGATTGCGCACACCCTGGCCTGTTTACGCGCGATCGCTGCACATCCGCCGCGGACCGCATGCGAATTGATCGTGGTCGACGACGGCAGCGACGACGCCACCGCGCAATGTCTACCTAACATCGAGGGCCTGCGTTACCAGCGTCGCGCGGCGAATGGCGGTTTCATCGCCGCCAGCAATGATGGCATCGCACAGGCCCGCGGAGACTATGTTGTATTGCTTAACAACGACACGGTGCCACAGCCTGGATGGCTCGACGCACTGGTAGATACGTTCGTCCGCTATCCCGACACCGGCCTGGCCACTGCCCAGTTAGTCTATCCAGATGGCCGGTTGCAGGAATCCGGTGCCGTGGTGTTCGCCGACGGCAGCGCCTGGAGTTACGGCCGCTTCGAGTCGGCGCAGGACCCACGCTTTTGCTACGTGCGTGAGATCGATTATGGCTCGGGTGCGGCGGTTATGCTGCCGCGGCCGTTACTGGACTGCCTCGGTGGCCTGGACACCCGCTACGCGCCGGCCTACTACGAAGACACCGATCTGGCATTTGCAGTCCGAGCCGCCGGTCTGCGCACACGGGTGCAGCCCGCCAGCGTCGTGGTGCACGACGAAGGCACCAGCCATGGCACCGACACGGGCAGCGGGATTAAAGCCTACCAGCGGCGCAATCAGGTAGTGTTCGCCGAGAAGTGGGCGGCAGCGCTGTCACGCCACCTGCCTTCCGGCACGGTGCCCTCGCCCGCGCAGCTACACCGCCACCAACGTCAGGTGCTGATCCTCGACGAGGCTGTCCCGCAAACAGACCGCGATTCGGCCTCGCTGCGCCAGTTCAATCTGATTCGCATGTTGATTGAAGCTGGCGTGCATGTGGTGTTCGTACCGACCCTGCGCGAGCACGCGGGCCGCCATACCGAAGCATTGCAACAGCTGGGCGTAGAAGTCTGGTATGCGCCCTATTTGCAAGGGATCGCAGGCTGGCTGCACCAACACGGTCCGCGCTTCGAGGTGGCGGTACTGGTACGCCACCACATTGCCCACGCCTGTTTGCCGCTGTTGACCCGGTTCGCACCGAGGGCGCGCACTATTTTCGATACGGTTGACCTGCACTACCTACGTGAGCGGCGTGGTGCCGAAGTGGCCGGTGATGCCAAGCGACTGCGCGAGTCGGAGCACACCCGCCAGCGCGAGCTACACGTGATGAGTCAGGTCGACGTGACTCTGCTGGTCTCCGAGGCCGAACAAGCGCAGTTACGTCAGGACGCGCCGCATATCCATACTGAGCTACTGTCGAATCTGCATGATCTCGCCGGGCCGGGCCAGCCCTGGTCACAGCGGCATGGCCTGGTCTTCGTGGGTGGTTTTCGCCACCCACCGAATCTGGATGCGATGCACTGGTTTATCGGCGAGGTATTCGCACGCGTGCGCGCGGGGCTGCCGGACGTGACGTTACATTGCATCGGCATCGATGTACCGGATGACCTACGCTCGCTCGCCGCCCGCCACCCTGGGGTCATCATCCACGGCCACGTGCCCAACCTGGTTCCGTACATGGAAGGCAGCCGGATCGCCGTGGCACCGCTGCGCTTTGGTGCCGGTGTCAAGGGTAAGGTGAACCTCAGCATGGCACACGGACAGCCGGTAGTCGCCACCAACTGCGCTATAGAAGGTATGCATCTGCGCGATGGTGAGGATGTGCTGGTCGCTGACGACAGTGAGCAGTTTGCAGCGGCGGTGATCCGTTTGTATCAGGATGAGGCGCTATGGCAGCGGTTATCGCAACAGGGCTTGAATAACGTCGCACGCTACTTCTCGCCAGAGTCGGCCCGCGCCACTATGGAACGCGTGTTCTTGCGCTGACCCACGGCGTAGTGGAGCGACCGCTCATTCCGCGGCGGCGGCAGGCAACAAACCGATGCCTCCGCCCCCCGTCCGCCTGGGTATTAGCGCAGTGCCGCCGCTTCAACCTGACTGGCGAAATCCTGCAACTCCGGCATGCGGGGATCCAGCGCACGCGCCTCTTCCAGTGCCTGTCGTGCAAACGCTACGTCCTCGGCGCGTAACCGCTCACTGCCTACCGCAATCCAACGCTGTGCCAGCCGCCGACGCGCCGCGTCCACATCGGCATCACGCGCCGACATGGCCTGCCAGGCATCCAGGCATACCCGCGCGGCGCGCAACCGATTGCCACTAAGCTCATCCTCAAAGCAGCGATGGGTGGCCGCAAGGATGCGCCGGACTGCATGTAGCACGCGCTTATCCTGCGGCGCGATGGCCTGGGCCTCGCGGAGCTTGTCATAGGCGCTGGCTCCGGGCGGGGTCAGCCAATCCTCCGCGATCTCAGCCCGTTGCACTTGGCGCATCAGCGAGCGCAAACGCCGTTCGCGCTCGCTCGGCGGCAACCTGGGCTGCGCGTCATGAAGGCTGCGCGCGCGGGCGATCGCCTGCACGGCCGATGCAATCGCAGCGTTTTCGGGATCCAACCCGCGCGCCTGAGCAAGCGCGGCATTGGCCGCCTCAAAGCGGAAGTCCGCGGCCTCGCGCCCGGCTTGCGCCGCCCACGCGGCGGCTACCCGCTCCAGACCATCGCGCGCCTGCGGGTCATCAGGCTGCGCCTGCGCCACAGCCCTGAAACTGAGCGCGGCCGCCGCAAGTCGACCGCGCTGGAGTCGCTGTTCGCCTTTACGACGCGCCTGTTCCAGCAGCCGATTGAATTCGGCCTGGGCCGCAGGTAGGTCGGCGTGACCAGGGTCGTAGCGGCGCGCGGCGGCAAGAATGGGGGCGGCAGCGGCGATATCGTTCCTGCGCAGCGAAAACCAGGCCTGTTGAATCAGATCCGACAACGCGTCCTCGCGGCCCTCCAATGCTGCGGTACGATCGGGCGCCAGCTGCAGCACCTGCTGATACAGCGGTAGTGCGCTGTCTGGAGTACCGTCAAGACGGCCTTCCGCGCGTGCACGTTCAGCTCGTACCAGTAATGCGTCAAGCCCGGCCCGATGCGCCTGCATTCGCCGCAGCTGATCCAGCAATGGTGCCACCTGGTCCTGTGGCACCTGCAATGCCTGCGCTAAGGTCAACGCGCGCACTGCGGCATCGACTCGCCCTGCCGCCAACGCCGCGCGCGCCTGCGCCACTGCAGCAAGCCCGGTCCGGGTAAGACCATCACGCGGCTCTTCACGATCGGTATCCATCGCCAGTGCTGCGTCAAACAGTTCACGTGCGCCGCTGCCGTCTTCTGAACTGAGTCGCCCCTGGGCCAATGCAGCCTCAGCTTGAGCAAGCAACCGTTGAATTCGGGTATCCGGCCATAGCCGGTTGGATAACGGCCGTTGAAATACCACCGCCAGCAGCACCAGGCAGACGGTCGCGACCATCACCCCGTACCACAGACGTCGCGACCGAAGCGGCAACCACAGGCGCGACCGGGCCCATCTGGACGTTCTGTGCATGTAGCGGCGATTCTCCTGGCGCGGCCGGCTGCGGATGCATCGAGTAAGCGAGGGTAACGTCAGCTGGGTAACGGCTCCGTCGACGCTGGCACCAGCCCCGGCGGTTCTGTCGACGCGGTGATCGCGTCACCCCAGTCGCCGTACCTCATGGATACCCGGCAGCGCGTCGATCTTGCCCAGCAACGTAGCCAGCTGGCCGTAATCGGCCACCTTAAGTCGCAATCGCAACTGCGTCCTGCCGCTGTCGCGGGCGTTGTCGCTATTGATCTCAAGCACGTGGGCATCCTCCTGCGCGATCAGATTGGTAACGTCCTTAAGCAGCCAGCGCCGGTCCACTGCACGGATCAGCACATCAACTTCGTAGCTACCTCCGGGCGCCCCCCATTCTACCGGTAGCACCCGTTGCGGGCTGGTCGCCGCCAACCGCGCCAGCGCGGCGCAGTCGCTCCGATGCACGGTTACGCCACGTCCGCGGGTCAGATAGCCGACGATCGGCTCACCGGCCACGGGCTGGCAACAGCGCGCCAGCTGCACCAACAAGTTGCCCACGCCCTGCACCGTGAACTTGGAGGTACCCATGTCCCCCCGGCGCGCGCTCGGCCGTGGCAATGCAGGCGCAATCGGCTGTGTCGCAGCGCGCTCGGCTTCCAGCAGCGCCCGACTGATCTGGCTAGGGCCGGTGTCACCCAGTGCCACCTGGATGTACAGATCCTCGACGCTATCGGCATGAAATTTCTTCGCCATTGGCGCCAGCTCAGCCTGCAACAAGCCAAGCCGACGCAGTTCGCGCTCCAACAGATCTTTACCGGCCTGCACGTTGCGCGCACGGTCAAGCTTGTGAAACCAGGCGCGCACTTTGTCGCGTGAGCGCCCGCTGGCGAGAAAGCCGTTGGCCGGCAGCAGCCAGTCACGACGCGGGTCCGGCTCCTTGGCCGTCAACACTTCAACCCGATCACCACTGCGCAGACGGTAGGTCAGTGGCACGATCCGGTCGTTGACCTTAGTGCCACGGCAACGGTGTCCCACCATCGTATGGACGTGATAGGCAAAATCGAGTGGTGTGGCGCCTTGCGGCAGATCGATCACCTCGCCCTTCGGGGTGAGCGCATATACGCGATCCTCGACCAGCTCGGCATCCAGCGCCCCCGCCAGCCCCGCCTGCTCACTGTCCTGCGATTGCTCCAGTAGCTGTCGCATCCAGGTGATCTTGCGTTCGAAGGCTTTCTCCGAACCGCGCCCACCCTCCTTGTACTTCCAGTGCGCCGCCACACCCAGTTCGGCCTGTTGGTGCATCTCATGGGTGCGGATCTGGACCTCCACGGTACGCCCTTCCGGACCGATCACCGCAGTATGCAGTGAGCGGTAGTCATTGGCCTTGGGCCGGGCGATGTAGTCGTCGAACTCGCTTGGCACGGGCGCCCACAGCGCATGCACGACGCCGAGCGCGGCGTAGCAATCGGCAACGCTGTCGACCATTACCCGCACCGCGCGGATGTCATAGAGCTGGTCGTAGGCCAAGCGTTTCTTCTGCATCTTTCTCCAGATGCTATAGATGTGCTTCGGCCGGCCGCTGACCTCGGCCTGCAACCCGTGCTCAGCCAACGAAGCTGAAAGCTGGCGCTTGACAGACTCGATAAAGCGTTCACGCCCGACCCGGGTTTCGTCGACCTCGCGGGCGATGTGCCGGTAGGTCTCCGGCTCCAGATAGCGGAAAGCCAGGTCCTCCAGCTCCCACTTCAATTGCCAAATCCCAAGCCGATTCGCCAGCGGCGCGTGGATGTCACGGGTGAGCTGGGCCAGCGCACGCCGCTCGGCTTCGGGCAATGAGGCACCTGCGCGCATCTTCGCCAGCTGGCGAGCAAGCAGAATCGGCACGACTCGAAGATCATGGATGATGGCCAGCAGCAACCGCCGCAAGCCCTCTCCATTGCGGCCGGCTTCGCGCCCGGCATGTAATGCCCAGACTTGGTCCGCAGCGTCCTGACCATCGAGTAGACCTTCCACGGCGGCGCGCAACGGCGCGTTTGGCCATGGCAGCTCGGCCAGCCTGGCACGCAGCGATGGAAGGTCAAAGAGTAAGGCAGCCAGCAGAGTCGCCTCGTCGGCCGACAGCAGCGCAAGCGCATCAAGGGTATCGGTCCACATCTGCCATTCCGCCGGAGCAGCGACCGGATCGGAAGCGGCAGCCAGCGCCTGGCGCATAGGCACCGACACCCCCATCATGGCGGGGCGTTGCAGAACGGCATCGAGGCCAGCGAAAGCGGGGGAACTCATGGAACGGACTGCACACGGTGCGAAAGCCTTACGTTAACGCGCACACACCATGCCCGACAACGCAATCTGATGTTCCACCGCCCCACCTCATGACCGCCCCCCCCCGGCGGCGGCACGAGTGGACTATTCTAAGGTCGCGTGCAGTGTCTGCCCCGCACGTTCCTTCCACCGTTGCATGAGATATGACATGAAGACTTGGACCAAGCCTGTGATCCGCGAAGTCAGCTGCGCTGCGGAAATCAACTGCTACGTGACCGGCGAAATGTAAGCGCTTCGCGCCGGCTCCATGCCCGCATGGCCGGCGCGATCGCCTCCCCCCTCCCCCGCCTCACATCATGCACATCATTGTTCTCGGATCGGCCGCCGGCGGCGGGCATCCGCAGTGGAATTGCCATACCCCTGCCAGCCTCAAGGGCTGGCACGACCACCACGGCCTACAGCGCCGCACCCAGGCCAGCATCGCGGTCAGCGCTGATGGTCAGCACTGGGTGCTGATTAACGCCTCGCCGGACTTCCGCCAGCAACTGCTGGCCACTCCAGCGCTATGGCCGCGTCAAGGTCTGCGCCATTCGCCGATTGAGGCCGTAGTATTGACCAGCGGCGAGATCGACCACATCGCCGGTCTGCTCTCCATGCGTGAGCGCCAGCGCTTCGCGCTCTACGCCAGCGACCAGGTGTTAGATGTGCTTGCGCAAAATCCGGTGTTCGAGGCACTTGATCCGGCCCACGTGGCGCGCCGTCAGCTTCGCCTAGACGCGCCGCTGACGCTGTGTGGACTGACCCTGACCCCGTTCGCGGTACCGGGCAAGGTGCCGCTGTTCATGGAATCACGCAGCGCAGGCCAACTTGCCGGCGAGGCCGGAGAGACAATCGGGCTGAGCATCGACGACGGCCGACACCGCATGTACTACATCCCCGGCTGCGCGGCAATTACAGATGCGCTGCGGCAACGCCTGCGCGCAGCTCAACTGGTCTTCTTCGATGGCACCTTATGGCGCGACGACGAATTGCTTGAGCTGGGCGTCAGTGAGAAGACCGGTCGACGCATGGGTCACCTCTCCATTGATGGCCCCGATGGCACCCTGGCCGCATTCGCCGACCTCGACGTCACGCGCAAATACTTCATTCATGTCAACACCACCAACCCGGTGCTCGACCCGCAATCACCGCAACGTGCCGCCTTGCGCGCGCAGGGTTGGGAGGTCGCGCATGATGGACTGGAGATCCACCTGTGACACTGCTGTCACCCGCCGAACTTGAATCTGAACTGCGCGCAATCGGCGCGCGCCTGTACCACGACCAGCACCCATTCCATCGGATGATGCGCGACGGTGAACTATCGCGCGGCCAGGTCCAGGCCTGGGCACTCAACCGCTTTGAGTACCAGCGTTGCATTCCGCTCAAGGACGCCACGATTCTGGCGCGGATGGACGATCCGGCACTGCGCAGAATCTGGCGTCAGCGTCTACTCGATCACGATGGTGACAGCACCGGTGACGGTGGCATCGCCCGCTGGCTGCATCTGACCGATGCGCTTGGACTGGACCGGGCGCTGGTGGAGTCTGGACGCGGCCTGCTGCCAGCCACGCGCTTTGCGGTGCAGGCCTACCTGCAGTTCGTGCGCGAGCGCAGCTTGCTCGAGGCCATCGCCTCATCGCTGACCGAGCTGTTCTCGCCGCAGATCATCACTAGTCGAGTCAGTGGACTGCTGCGCCACTATGATTTTGTCTCGGCCGACGCGCTGACCTACTTCAAGCACCGGATCAGCGAGGCACCGCGCGACTCGGATTTCGCACTGGACTATGTCAAGCGCCATGCCGACACCCCGCACAAGCAGCAATTGGTGAAGAACGCGCTGCACTTCAAGTGCGGCGTGTTGTGGGCACAGCTGGACGCGTTGCATCTGGCCTACGTCGCCCCAGCGGTCCGCTGGCCGGACGCGTTCGACCCAGATGCCGCGCAGGCACCCTCATGACCGCCAGCGAGTACCCCAGTCTCCGCCCCGGAGTCCGCTTGCGCCACGACGGCGCACGCAACCAATGGGTACTGTTGGCGCCGGAACGCGTGATTGAGCTGGACCCAATCGCGGCGACCATTGTGCAGCGGCTGGACGGCGCCAGCAGCGTGACCGACATCGCCCAAGCGCTAGCGCTAGAATTTGATGCCGACACCGCACGGATCGAGGCCGACGTGCGCGAGCTGATCGAGGATCTACACCGCCGGCGGCTGCTGCGCCGATGACCGGCACCGTCGCGCCGCCGCTATCGCTGCTGCTGGAGCTGACTCACCGTTGTCCACTGGCCTGTCCGTACTGCTCCAATCCACTCCAGCTGGCGGGATTGCGTGAGGAACTGGATACGGCCGCATGGCGCTCGGCGCTGGACCAGGCCGCGGCGATGGGCGTGCTGCAAGTGCATTTCTCCGGCGGCGAACCGATGCTACGCGGCGACCTGCCTGAACTGGTCGCACACGCTCGCTCGCTCGGCCTGTACAGCAACCTGATTACCTCCGGGATTGCAGGTACGCAGATGCTCGACGCATTGAGCGCCGGTGGCCTGGAGCACGTGCAGCTCAGTGTGCAGGACAGCGTCGAGGCAAGTGCCGACCGTATCGCCGGATACCGTGGCAGTCTGGCACGCAAGCGCAGCTTCGCCGAAGCCGTGCGCACGCGCGGCATCCCGCTGACGCTCAACGCGGTGATCCACCGCCACAATGCCGAACGCGTTTCGCAGATGATTGAATTGGCGCTCGAACTCGGTGCCGAGCGTATTGAGGTGGCCCACACGCAATATTACGGCTGGGGTCTACGTAACCGCGCCGCACTGATACCTTCGCGCGCACAGCTCGAAGCGACCATTGCTGCCGTCGAACATGCGCGGGCCGCACACGGCGATCGACTGGCGATCGACTTCGTGACCCCGGATTATTACGCCCACCGCCCCAAACCCTGCATGGGCGGCTGGGGCCGGCGCACGGTCAACATATCCCCGCGCGGGGACGTGATGCCATGCCATGCTGCCGAAACCCTGCCCGGCATGCGTTTCGACAACCTGCGCCAGCGCGCGCTCGCCGATATCTGGCAGCAGGGCGAGGCGTTCAACCGTTTTCGCGGTACCGCCTGGATGCAGTCTACCTGCCGTGACTGCACGTACCGGGAGACGTGTGGGGGCGGCTGCCGCTGCCAGGCCCTGGCGATGGCCGGCGACGCAACGGCCCCGGATCCGGTCTGCGAACGCTCATCGGCACACAACGACCTGCGCAACACCGCTGAGCGCGAATCAGCCGCAACACCGCCCGATTTCGTTTACCGCCGGCCGCAACGGGCAGGTACCCCCGGATCATGATGGCGGTCGCAGCTACCCGCCCCAGGGGCGGCCGCCTACACTGATCGCCCAACGCCGCTTCCCCCACCGCCATGTCCCTGCCGCGCTCATTTACGTTGCCGCTGTCCACGGCGTGTCGGCACGCCGTGCTGTCGACTCGGGTCCAGCCGCTCAACGATCTGCCGCAACCGATGGATTCGACGACACTTATTGGAACCGGATTGGACCCGTGCGATTGGGAAGCACGGGAGCAAAGCCGTCCCCTCCGGACCGCGAAATAGCCAACGACAATGCAGCCACCCACACCCGTCCGCCTGGTACAACAGCTGCTGCAAACGATGCGCAAACGGCTGCGCACCAGCGACGGCTGGCTGATCGCCCTCTCCCTACTGGCCGGTTTACTGGCCGGCTTACTGACGCTGCTGCAAAGTCGGTTGGCGCATATGCTGCAAGTCTGGCTGTATGGGCTGGACGAGGACACACGCCTGAGCTCGAGTGCACACCTGGGCCTCACCGCCCTACTGGCGCTACCGATCGGCGGCCTGCTGGTCGGGCTGGTCAGCCTGGCCGCGACACTGCGTAAACGCCAACTGCTCGATGCGGTTGAAGCCAATGCGCTGCACGGAGGCCGCATGTCGATGCGCGACAATCTCATCGTGTCGCTGCAAACCCTGCTCTCCAATGGCTTTGGCGCCTCGGTCGGGTTGGAGGCCGCCTATACCCAGATGGGCGCGGGCAGCGGCTCGCAGCTCGCACGCGCACTGAGACTGCGCCGCACCGACACCCGCATTCTGGTCGGCGCTGGCGCCGCCGGCGCGATCGCGGCGGCATTTGGTGCCCCCCTGGCCGGTGCCTTCTATGCTTTTGAGATTGTGATTGGCGCCTATACGCCGTCAGCCCTCGCGCCGGTCGCGGTGGCGGCGCTGGCGGGTAACTTTGTCGCCCAGACTGCTGCGGTGCCGCCGTACATGCTGCCGGCCGCGTCCGCGGTCACCCTGCATCCACGCGACTACGCGGTATTTGCGGCACTCGGATTACTGTGTGCGCTGATCGGTGTGGCGGTCATGCGACTGGTCACCGGCATCGAGCAGCACGTCAATCGCAGCCCACTGCCGGGTTGGGGTCGGCCAATCATAGGCGGACTGTTACTGATCCCACTGGCGCTGGCGACCCCGCAGATACTGTCCTCTGGCCATGGCGCGCTGCATGTGGACCTCACCACCCGCTTACCGCTGCTGTGGATCGGGGGTTTGCTGCTCGCCAAATGCCTGGCTTCAGCCATCTCGTTGGGCTTTGGCTTCCGTGGCGGGTTGTTCTTCGCCTCGTTATTCATTGGCACGCTGGTCGGTGCTCTGTTCGCGGGGCTGGTCAATCTCGCCGGCGGCGGCATCCTGGTGGACAGCACCGCCGCAGCGCTGGCTGGCATGGCGGCGCTGGCCGCAGCGGTAGTCGGTGCACCGATGACGATGGCGATGCTGGTGTTAGAAGGCACCCACGATTTCGTGCTCGCCAGCGCCGTCATGGCCGCAGTGCTGGTCGCCAACACGGTGGTGCGGCAAAGCTTCGGTTACTCGTTCTCAACCTGGCGCCTACATTTGCGCGGCGGCAAAATCACCAGCGCACGCGATGTTGGCTGGGTACAAAACCTCACCGCCGGGCGAATGATGCGACAGGGCACCGGCACGATTTCCGCCGATGCCAGCGTCGAACAGTTCCGCCACCGTTTTCCACTCGGCGCCGACACTCGCGCCGTCTTGCTGGACGGCGAGCATCGTTACGCTGGGATCGTGCAGGTTGCGCGGGTCTACGCCGACGGCGTCAAAGCCGACACGATGGTGGGCTCACTCGCCGGCAACCGCGACGTGACGCTACCGCCTGAAACCGACGTGGCTACGGTGATCCGCCGGTTCGATGAGACCCAGAGCGATGAGATGGCGGTGGTCGACACCGAGGGCCACCTGCTTGGCGTACTGTCCGAAGCCTTCGTACGCAAGCGCTATGCCGAAGAACTCGACAAGCGCCAACGTGAACTGATGGGCGAACGGGTCGAGGACGGCGAGTAAGCCCATCAAGGTCGCCACTGAACAGCGCGCCTATTTAGCGGCACGCAAGTCCACAACACGCTGAGCAAGCTTTTTGGCCGAAATCCCTGACTTGGCCCCTAGCTCCTGCGCAAACAACGACACACGCAGTTCCTCCAGGTCCCAACGCAATGCCTGCCACTGCGGCCGCGACTGCAGGCCCTGCGCAGCCGCGTCATCGAGCGCATCCAAGAACGGCTTGAGTTCAAGCATACGCTGCTGGTCGCGCGAGGGATCTCGCTTGGCGCGCTCACTGCGCAGAATCATGGCTTTAAGATAGCGCGGGAACTGCGCCAGCACATCGGCCGGGGTCTGCCGCAGAAAACCGGCGTGCACCAACCCAGCCAGCTGCTGCTCCATATCGTCCAGATTACCGCGCGCCCAGCCCATCAGCGGCGATTGCAACAGCGGTTTGAGCTCACCAACGAGCAACAAGATCGACTCGGCCAGCGTCAGCCGCTCCATCGCCTCACCAAATAGCAGTCGGCCGGCCTGCTCACGTCGCTGTTCGAACGCGGCACGATCGCGAATCGCCTCCAGCCCCTCCGCTAACACCGCGTTCAACGCCGCATCCACCAAATCACCGCGCAAGCGCTGCTGACGCGTGGAGGTCTTGGCGTCCCCGCCATCGTCGAACGCGTGGATCGCCGCGTACAACAGGCCCGTCTTCGGTGATACCGGCAACTGCTTGCGTGCCTGCTTAAGCTTGTCGGCCAGCGCGATCTCCAACAGCCGACGCACCCCGCGCGGGTGTGCCTGCGCAGCGGCTTCTCGATCGGCAAAAATCCGCAACGCCGCGTATTCGCCAGCATCGACCAGTGCGGGATAGGCCGGCACGCCAGCCTCACCGGGTACCTCATCCGGGATCGGACGCGCCGGAAACTCGTACAAGCCCTCAGCCGCCATCTCGCGTCCCGCTCTCACCGCAAACGCGCGGCCGGCACGCTCACCAAAACGCGCACGCAGCGCATCCAAGTCACGCGTCTCAGCCAACACCTTGCCGCATTCGTCACGCAAACGGAGATTCATGCGCAGGTGCAGCTCAAGCCCAGCCTCGTCGAAATCGAGCGCCGCGATGTGGGCACCCGTCGCCCGGCTCAAAAAGCGCGCCAGTTCACCACAAATGTCGTCTGCGGAGGGCTCAGCGAAGGCCTCCGCGAACGCACGACCGAAATCCGGTGCCGGCACGTAGTTGCGTCGCTGCGCCTTGGGCAGCGAACGGATCAACGCCGAAGCCTTGTCGGCAACGAACCCTGGCGTCAGCCACGACAGACGAGCCGGATCGAGCGCGCTTAGCAGGTGCAACGGCACCTCAAGCGTCACGCCATCGTCGGCCGCACCGGGTTCGAACCGGTAATGCAGCGCTAACCGTGCATCGCCGAGTGCGAAATACTTTGGATAACGGTCTTGCTCACTGCCCTCTCCGGGCAGCAACTCGTCTAACGACCAGCGCAGAGTGCGGCGCTTGTCCTCGGTCAAGGTCTTCCACCACGCGTCCAGGGTGCTGACCGAATAAACCTGCGACGGTAGCCGATCCAGGTACCACCGCGCCTGCCAGCCCTCGTCAGCCACCAGTCCGGCACGACGCAGCTTGGCTTCCTCCTCGCGGGCTTGCTCAAGCAGTTTCAAATTGGCGGCGACGAACCCGGCCCGCGTATCGATCTCGCCCGTCACTAGCCCCTGGTGCACAAACAGCTCGCGCGCCCCGGCCGGATCGATGCGACCGTAGTGCACGGGCTTTTTGGGGGCCAACACCAGCCCGAACAGACTTATCTGTTCGGATGCCACTACCTGCCCTTGGGCTCGCGACCAGTGCGGATCAAAGTGCTTGCGTAGCAGCAGGTGCCCAAGCTCGGCGATTGCCCAATCCGGCTCAATGACGGCATTGGTCAAGCCCCATACCTTCTGCGTATCGAGCAACGTGGCACTGAGTACCCAAGGCGACGGCCGTTTAGCCAGCGCTGAACCGGGAAAAAGCGTGAGGCGGCGCTGACGCGGCGCCTGAAAATCTCCCTTTTCAGTACGGTGACCGATCTGAGTGGGCAGGCCGGCGAGCAGCGCACGATGCAACACCTGATAAGCGGCAGCCCGCTCACGCTCGCCGATGCGAACCACAGGTTCGGCATTGCCCTTTCCCTCATCCACATCTGTCATCGATGAGATGGTTGAAGAAGGCAACGTAGCCCCCGGTTCACCGGACTTCCCTGATTTTCGCGCTTGGCGCGCTAAGCGCGCGGCGCGATGCAACGCGCCCCGGCCCGGTCGGCCACCGCCGCCCTCGCCTGCCTTCGGTTCGGCCGCCGCCAGCAACGCCGGCAGCAGCGAGTTCCCCTGCGCATCCAGCCGTGTCGGCATTGCTGCTGCGGCACGAGCGCGTTCCCCGCCCAGCTCCTCACACAGCAGCCGCAGCTGTCGATGCAGCTCACGCCACTCACGCATGCGCAGAAAGCCCAGAAAGTGGCGCCCGCACCAGTCGCGCAGCTTGGACTGGGTCAGGTCTTCGTGGGCCTGCCGATAAGCCTCCCATAGCCGCAAGATGCCGACAAACTCCGAACGCGTATCGGCAAACTTGGCATGCGCGCTGTCGGCCGCCTCACGCGCTTCCGGCGGCCGTTCGCGCGGATCCTGAATACCTAGAAACGCCGCGATCACGGTCATCTCGCTCAGGCAGCCATGATGGTGCGCGGCAACCAGCATCCGCGCCAGCTTCACGTCCACCGGCAGCCGTGCCATCTGTTTGCCGATCGCGGTCAGCCGGCGCTCGCCATCGACCGCACCAAGCTCCACCAGCTGCTGCCAACCGTCAGCAATCGCGCGCTCGTCTGGAACCTCCAGAAACGGAAATTCCTCAATCCGTCCCAACCCCAGTTGCAGCATCCGCAGGATCACCCCGGCCAGCGACGAACGCCTAATCTCCGGGTCGGTGAACTGCGGCCGCGCCAGGAAATCTACCTCGGCGTAGAGCCGATAACAGATGCCCTCGGCGATACGTCCGCAACGGCCGGTCCGCTGATTGGCGCTGGCCTGGCTGATCGGCTCGATATGCAGCCGATCGAGCTTCTGCCGAGGGCTGTAGCGCTTGACTCGCGCCAGCCCGGGATCCACCACGTAGCGGATCCGCGGCACCGTCAGTGAGGTCTCGGCCACATTGGTCGCCAGTACCAGCCGCCGCTTCGGACCCGGGTTGAATACGCGGTCCTGATCGGTGGCCGACAATCGTGCATACAGCGGCAACACCTCGGTTTCACGGTACTTGCGCCGCTCCAGCGCCTGGTGCGCATCGCGGATCTCGCGCTCCCCGGGTAAGAACACCAACACATCACCGCGCGGGTCGGTACGAGTGATCTCATCAATCGCCGCCACGATCGCATCGTTGACACCGCGCTCGCCCTCACGGGGAGGGTCTCCTGCCCCCCTGGACGCCCCGCCCTTGGGGTCGGTCGTCGCAGCCCGCCCCTGTAGCGCCCAACGTTCGTCGGTACCGCCAATACCTTGAGATTGTTCGCCCGCGCGCGCCTGCTCGCCCAGCGGCCGGTAACGCACTTCGACCGGATAGGTGCGCCCTTCCACCGAGATCACCGGCGCATCGTCGAAATGCCTGGAGAAACGTGCGGTGTCGATCGTCGCCGAGGTGACAATGACCTTCAAATCCGGACGTTTACGTAGCAGCTGTTTGAGATAGCCGAGCAGGAAGTCGACGTTGAGACTGCGCTCGTGCGCCTCGTCGACGATGATGGTGTCATAAGCCGATAGCCAGCGGTCGCTGGCGATTTCGGCCAGCAAAATACCATCGGTCATGAATTTGATGCGTGAGGCGTCGCCGACCCGATCGGTAAAGCGCACTTGGAAGCCCACGACCGTGCCCAGCGGAGAACCCAGCTCCTCAGCCACCCGCGTGGCTACCGCACGAGCCGCAATTCGCCGCGGCTGCGTGCAGCCAATCATCCCCGCTACACCGCGTCCCGCTGCCAGACACAATTTAGGCAACTGCGTCGTCTTGCCCGAACCCGTCTCGCCCGCGATCACCACCACCGGGTGGACCCGGATCAGCTCCACAATACGCTCAGCGGCCTGCGCAATCGGCAGCTGCTCATCCAGGGTGATCGCGGGCGCGCTCTGCGCGCGCGCTTGCCGCTGTACCACGGAGGCTTGCACCGCCTGTTCGAACGACGCGCGCAGCCCCGGGTTGCCCGGCTGAGCGCGCCAGCGCGACCATAGCCCAAGCAAACGACCGCGGTCGCGGCTAAGTGCCGCATCGATGGCAGCCCGCCCTTCACGAAGCCCGACACTGGAATTAAGTTCTATAGACGACATCAATCGTTAGACCATAAATATTGAATTTCAACAAATCGTTGATCGCGTCTATTGTGACGCTCCATCAAGGACACCACGGAGACCCCCATGGCCAAGACCAAGACCCCTGCCAAGAAGAACACGCCCAAGACCCTCGCTGCGGCTGTGTCCGCATCGAACATCGATATCGGGATCAAGGGCGGTGATCGCAAGAAGATCGCCGACGGACTGTCGCGCTACATGGCTGACGCATTCACCCTGTACCTGAAGACCCACAACTTCCACTGGAACGTTACCGGCTCGATGTTTAACTCGCTGCACACCATGTTCGAGACCCAGTACACCGAGCAGTGGACGGCACTGGACGACGTTGCTGAGCGGATCCGCGCACTAGGCTACAACGCGCCGGGCTCCTATCAGGAATACCTGTCACTGACGTCGATCCCTGAGGAGCCGGGCCTGAGCGACAGCGCTGACTGGCGCGAAATGGTACGCCAGCTGGTTGCCGGCAACGAAGCGGTGTGCCGCACTGCGCGCACAGTACTCGGCACCGCCGATGCCGCCGGTGACGACCCCACCGCCGACCTGTTGACCCAGCGCCTACAAACCCATGAGAAGTACGCTTGGATGCTGCGTTCGCTTCTGGCCTGATCGCGATGCCGTAGGAGCGCGCTTCGCGCGCGAGGCGCGCTTCTACACAATTGGCCGAGCCTTATTCATTCCCCGCCAAACACAACGGTAGCCGCGCGCCCTACGTGACTCGCACGCTATCCTAGGCCCATGTCTTCCCCCGCCCACGAACTGCTGAAGCGCGTCTTCGGCTACGACGCCTTCCGCGGCAATCAACAAGCCATCGTCGAGCATGTCGCTGCCGGCAACGACGCATTAGTGTTGATGCCCACGGGCGGTGGCAAATCGCTGTGCTATCAGGTCCCCGCGCTGTTGCGCGAAGGCACCGGCATCGTGGTTTCGCCGCTGATCGCACTGATGCAGGACCAGGTCGAAGCGCTGCGCCAACTGGGCGTACGTGCGGAGTTCCTTAACTCTACCCTGGACGCTGAGAACGCTCAGCGGATCGAGCGGGCGTTATTGGCCGGCGAGCTCGACTTGCTCTATGTGGCCCCCGAACGGCTGCTCACCGCGCGGTTTCTGTCGTTGCTCGAGCGTAGCCGGATCGCGCTGTTTGCGATCGACGAGGCGCACTGCGTGTCGCAATGGGGTCACGACTTCCGTCCCGAATACCGGCAGCTGACGGTGCTGCATGAACGCTGGCCACAGATCCCACGCGTTGCGTTGACCGCCACCGCTGATCCGCCAACCCAGCGCGAGATTGCCGAGCGCCTGGACCTGATGCAAGCCGAGCATTTCATCAGCTCGTTCGACCGCCCCAACATCCGCTACACCGTGGTGCAGAAGGACAATGCGCGCCGACAGCTGTTGGACTTTTTGGGTCACCACCGTGGGCAGGCCGGGATCGTCTATGCAATGTCGCGCCGCAAAGTTGAGGAGACCGCCCAAACGCTAGCCGCGCAGGGGTTCACCGCACTGCCCTATCACGCGGGCCTACCGGCCGAGATGCGCGCCGACAACCAACGTCGTTTCCTACGCGAGGATGGCATCGTCATGTGCGCCACGATTGCCTTCGGCATGGGCATCGATAAGCCCGACGTGCGCTTTGTGGCTCACGTCGACCTGCCCAAGTCGATGGAAGGTTATTACCAGGAGACCGGCCGCGCTGGACGCGACGGCGAAGCCTGCGACGCCTGGTTGTGCTATGGCCTGGGCGACGTGGTGCTACTCAAGCAGATGATTGAGCAGGGTGAAGCGCCCGAGGAGCGCAAGCGTCTGGAACGCGCCAAACTCGATCACCTGCTCGGCTATTGCGAATCGATGCAATGCCGCCGCCAAGTGCTGCTGGCCGGCTTTGGCGAGACCTACCCCCAGGCCTGCGGCAACTGCGACAACTGCCTGACCCCGGCCGCCTCATGGGATGCGACCGTGGCCGCGCAAAAAGCACTCAGCTGCGTCTACCGCAGCGGCCAACGTTTTGGTGTTGGGCAGCTGATTGACATCCTGCGCGGTGCCGACACCGACAAGATCCGCCAGTTCGGGCACCACAAGTTGAGCACTTACGGCATCGGCCGCGATCTAGACTCGCGCGCGTGGCGCAGCGTATTCCGTCAGCTAGTCGCCGCCAGCCTGCTTGAGGTGGACAGCGACGGCCACGGCGGCCTGCGTCTGACCGACGCCAGCCGACAGGTACTTAAAGGCCAACGCCAGGTGATGATGCGGCGTGATCAGACGGCCTCTCGCGAGCGTGGCAGTGCTCCGCGCACCGGCCTGCCGGTGCAGTCACACGATTTGAGCCTATTTAACGCACTGCGTGGTCTACGCGCGCAGTTAGCTAAGGAGCAGAACGTTCCCGCTTTCGTGATTTTTCACGACAGCACACTGCGTAACATTGCCGAACAGCGCCCAGCTACTTTGGACGCGCTGGCCCGAGTAGGCGGCATCGGCGGCGGTAAGCTGGCGCGCTACGGTCCCCAGCTGATCGAAGTGGTACGCGAACAGGGCTAGCGGCACGTCCGCCTTCGCCAAACGGGAACGGGATCCCTTACGCAGCGACGTGACCGCATACGCATAAGGCTTTGCCGTATCGCCTAGCGCCTAGCGCCCTTTCGACGCCATCCGCCTAAACAACTTCGATTGTCATTCCTGCAAGAAAAATCCGAAAAATCGACAGCCCCCATTCAAGCGTGCGTGATAGTTTCATCACCATACCCTTGGCATTAGATGCCCTGATCTTCTTTGAGAGAGTCCCGCCCATGAAACGCAGCCTTTTTTTGCTCGGTGCCCTGTTCGCCTGCGCCAGCGCGGCCGCCCAGGACACCTCCACCGATACCTCCGGCAGCAGCGCCAGCGACTTGGATCTGAGCGTCCCCAAGGACCCGATTCAGTACCGCGGCGATGCCGGCTATGGCAAGGATCCGCCTGGTACCTTCTACGGCGACACGAGTACTAAGTCAGCCTCGGTAACCGTAGGTGACCAGCAACGGATGGCTGATCGTGCCGAGCAGTGCCAGGGCCAGTTACATGGCAGCGTCACCGCTGGTGTGAGCTCCTCCAGTCACGCGGGCAGCAGCAGCTGGCAGGGGGCCAATCTGAGTAGCTGCAAGGCGTTCTACGATGACAATGGCAACCAGCACGAAGTGGGCATCAGCATCAGCGTTGGCCGTAGCGAGGGTTCCGGCTACTTCGGGCACCCCTACGGTTTTGGTCCTGGCCCGATGTGGTGACGGACAACGGCCGCCCGTGCCGTGCCGTTGACGGCCGTTTCACCGCGCATCCGGACAGAATATGACCTATGCACTCCGGAGCCACCATGCGCCCCTCCACCGATCGTCCCGTTGTTCTGGTTGTCGAGGACGGCGACGGGACTCGCCAGCTGAGTTGTCTGGTGCTGGAAAGTTACGGTTTTGTTTGCCGTAGCGCCGGCACTGCGGAGGCCGCGATGGAATTGATCCAACATGACCCACGTATCGATGTGGTATTCGCGGACATCCATTTCCCTAGTCCAATGAGTGGGGTTGATCTGGCCCTGTTTGCGCGACAGGCCCCATTCAATATCCCCGTGCTGCTGACCTCTGGTTTGGCGTTCGAATATGTCGAAGAAATCCTGCCCAACGGGATGGCGTTCCTCGAAAAGCCCTACACGCCCGAGCAGTTGCTGCACGCAATTCAGCGGGTCAGGCGAGTTCGCAGCGGCGCACGTACCGCAACCGCCGCCTGAGGCAACACAACCACCGTTGCGCGGTGCACTGGGTGGCCTGACCTACTGCCACTGTGTTATCTAAGCATTGCCGTATGGGTCCGCCCGGACCGCGCACTCGTTGCCCATTCTGACTCTCGCCCCGTAGAGAAGAACCCGCAATCGCGGCTATACCCTGCCCACGACTTTCCACGTCCGGTTCGGCACACGTATCAATAGACATATCGATATGAGCAGGCTAACACCCGGCCTGCGCCGGTGCCCGCTACCATTGAGTTGCCCCTCAACCCAGCGCACCTCATGCCTACTCGTTACCGTTGCGCCTTGCTCACGCTCGTGCTGCTTTTGGCCCCGCTGTCTTTCGCAGCAGCTGCCGACGATCTCTCGCTGTGGGATACCTACACCCAGACTCTCAAGCGGGCCAAATATATCGACCTGACCCACGCGTTTTCGCCCCATCAACCGGTCTGGCCGGGCTTCGCTCAGGCCAAGTTCAAGCCCGCTGTCGCCGGACACGACTTGGGCAAGTACGCCAAGCTCGGCGACGAATTCCGTTACGACCCGCACGGCTTCATCGCCACGGCCTACGAACTCAGCACCGACCAGTACGGCACCCAGCTCGACCCTCCGGCCCACTGGAATCCCAAGGGCGCAACCATCAGCGACCTGCCGCCGACCTACGCCGTGCGCCCCCTGGTGGTCATTGACGTTCACCAAAAAGTTGCGCGTGATCCCGGGTACCACGCGACCGTCGCCGATATCCAGGCTTGGGAAAAGCGGCATGGGCCGATTCCCGAAGGCGGTGTGGTGATGATCCGTTCAGACTGGTACAAGCGCTGGAACCAAACCGAGCGATTCATGCAAAAGCCGTTTCCGGGCGTCACTTTGGCGGCATTGAAATACCTGCACCTGCAACGCAAGATTTTGTTCCATGGCCACGAGCCGTTGGATACCGACGCCACCGCCAATCTGGAGGGCGAGCACTGGTTGCTGCACCATAACTACACCCAGGCCGAAGGCGTAACCCGGCTCGACCAAGTGCCCGAAGTGGGGGCCTTGATCGCAATCGGCTACGCCAAGCCCGAAGGCGGCACTGGTGGGTTCGCACGTTATGTAGCAATTGCCCCGCCCGACTGGCCACATGGCGTGACGATCGCGCAGGCCCCGGGCGCGCCCCTGCCGGAACAGCCTTTTCCACTCCAACGCGATGTCGACGGCGTGCTGCGTCCGGCACCGGAATAAGTCATTTCGAATGTGCCTCAACCACCCACAGCCGCGATGCCGCCGCCCACAACAGGCTCTGTGGATGACGACGAATAAGCCACCTGAAGGCTTGGGAGATTCAAGGCGCTGCACATCTTTCCGTAGCTCAGGATACGCACCGTGATCAACCGCATCGACCATCTAGTGCTGACCGCCACCGACCAACCGGCTACGGTGCACTTTTACTCCGAGGTGCTGGGAATGCAGCTCGAGGAATTCGGCAATGGCCGGAAGGCCTTCCGGTTCGGAGATCAGAAAATCAACTTGCACTTGAAAGGCAAGGAGTTCGAGCCGAAGGCTCACCTCCCCGTACCAGGGTCTCTTGATATCTGCCTGATCGCAGCGATCCCCCTTGACGAGGTGATCGCCTCGTTGAACGCCAAGTCCATCTCGATCGTCGAAGGCCCCGTGACTCGGACCGGAGCGACCGGTGCAATTCGATCGATCTATCTCCGGGACCCGGACCTCAATCTCATCGAGATTTCCGAATACGTTTGACCGCAGGACGGCAGTCCAACAGCCCGAGACGTCTTCGTCCTGGACGCCCGCACGTTACTGTGCCTGCCAGCCCTTACATCAAGGCTTTCCCGCCAGCGTCTGCGCCGCTTGCGGCAAGCAATGCGGCGCACTCGACTATCCTGGCATCCCCCCCCTACTACCACTGCCACAAGGGCGTGTTTGAGCATTGATCCTGCTGGGACTGCCCTGTCTGCCACAGCAAAAATATTTTTTGCCCCGACTGCCACGGCTATGGCTGTGTCACGGTGCGAAAGAGCCCATTGATCCCGAGCCGTGATCTGTAATGACCTGCTGAAAACCCGCTCAGGAGTTAATTTCCCGCGAAGGAGACACCGATGAGCGAAGTGATGGAAGAAGAGATCAAGCGCTGGACGGCCCGGCGCAAGTCGGCGCTGGTCCTAGAGATCATCCAGGGCAAGACGACGGTAGCCGCGGCCAGCCGACAGTTCGACTTAACGCCGGCCGAGATCGAGGGTTGGGTCGAGGATGGCAAGCGCGGTATGGAGAACGCCCTGCGCACCAAATCCAAAGACGTGCGTGAGCAGTACGAGCGTCAGCTCAAGGACCTGCAGAAAGCTTACGGCGAGGCGATGCTGGAGATCCGTGCGCGAAAAAAATTGGTCTCCCTGCTGTGAAAGGACGAGCGCTGATGCGCTCGGTACAGCGGGGTCTGAAGG
>Cebus_capucinus_imitator_PRJNA485217_SSR047__coassemble_1026_pt1 | contig 38219 bp, 32 predicted proteins | sample Cebus_capucinus_imitator_PRJNA485217_SSR047__metabat2_high_PE_004 | metagenome-assembled genome bin Cebus_capucinus_imitator_PRJNA485217_SSR047
AGCGTGCACTTGGATATCAGGACCGGGACCTGCCTGCGATCGAGGGCGCGCTAAGGCAGATGGAGCATCGCTATGTGCCCGCAATGGACCGCCAGCTGCAACAGTACTGGCTAAGCGAGTACGTCAAGCTACCCGCTGGGCAGCATGTCGCCGCAGTCGATCACTGGCTGGGGGGCAACAATGCTGCTGCGGTTGAGGCGGTGCTGAATAAACTCAGCGGTACTCAGTTGGGCAGCACGGATGAGCGCCTGAAGTGGCTTAAGGCGGACCGCGCCGCATTCGAGGCCAGCAGCGATCCGGCAATTCAGTATGCGGTGGCAGTGATGCCGGCGCTGCTGGAGATCGAAAAGCAGAACAAGATTGAGACCGGCGAACAGCTCGCCGCGCGCCCGGTCTACCTGCAAGCGCTGGCCGACTATAAGAAGAGTCAGGGCAAGGTTGTTTATCCGGACGCCAATCTGTCATTGCGGATCACCTTTGGCAACGTCAAGGGGTATTCGCCCAAGGATGGCGTGTTCTATACCCCGTTCACGACGCTGGAAGGTGTGGTCGCCAAGGACACCGGCACGGAGCCGTTCAACTCGCCCAAGGCGTTGTTGGACGCGGTCAAGGCCAAACGTTATGACGGTCTGGAGGACAAGCGCCTCGGTTCGGTGCCGGTCGATTTCCTGTCCGATCTGGATATCACCGGCGGTAATTCCGGTTCGCCGGTGATGGATGCGCACGGGCGACTGGTCGGTCTGGCGTTCGATGGCAATTGGGAGTCGGTCAGCAGCAACTGGGTATTCGACCCGAAGATGACCCGGATGATTGCGGTCGATTCGCGCTATCTGCAATGGATCATGACGGAGGTCGCGCCGGCACCGCAGTTATTAAAGGAACTGGGCCTGGCGCATTGAGGGCTAATCTGAGCCCTATCCCGTAGCGTTAACTTTGTCCGGCGAGGGCCATGGGAGAGGGCCATGGCCGGTCAGCGAAACTCTGCTGAAGCACGGGCAAGCAGTGTCGTTTCCATTGCAACGGCGGTGAGCGGGTATCATGCCGCTCCCGTCGTCGTCGTCGGCGTACGGGTCTCCCCCCGAATATTTGAGGACTTCCCGCGCATGCGCATCCTGCTTGCCCGACACGGCGAGACGCCGTGGAACGCCGAGGGCCGATACCAGGGCCAAATCGACATTCCGCTTTCTCCGCTCGGCCAAGCCCAGGCTAAGGCGCTGGGTGAACGTCTGAAAGACTTACCGATCACGCGTGCGGTGGCCTCACCGCTGGGGCGTGCGCAGACCACTGCACGCTTTGCGCTTGGCGTGGAGCGCGAGTCGTTGTTGCAGCTGGATGCGGATCTGCAAGAGATCGCGCACGGTGAATGGGAGGGTCTACTCGCTAGCGAGATCCACGACAAAGATCCGGCACGCTTGCGTGCTTGGCGCGATGAGCCTGACACGGTGTTGATGCCAGGGGGCGAATCTCTGCGGCAGGTACTTGAGCGTAGCTGGCGCGGCCTGGCACGTGCCGCCGATGGCCTCGGTGATGATGATATCCTTTTAGTCGTCGCTCACGATGCAGTTAATCGGGTGATCCTGTGTAGGGTGCTCGGCATCCCGCTGTCGCGTTTGTGGACATTCCGCCAGGCCCCGACCACGCTCAACCTGCTTGAAGGGGAGGACTTGGATACTTTGGAAGTGGTGCGTTTGAATGACTGTGCGCATCACACTCCGTTCTTCGGTGAGGCCAAGCACCGCGCACTCTGAGGTGCGTGAGCACTTGCACCGTTTTAGAGCGTGGTGTGCAGGCCGCCTCTTCACTGGTACAGGCACGGGCATGAAATCTCCGCTTACCCTGCTCTCTGAAGATCGGATCACTGACGTCGACGCTGGCGGCGGTGGCGATCGGCTCACCTGGCACCCGGAATCGCGAGCACGCGTGCTGGGGTTTGCACTGCGCGTCTATCCGATGCGCAATTTGGGCATGTTGCTGATCGCGTTGCCGTATGCGTCGGTTCTGCAGGAGCAGCAGGTGCATGTGGGCTACTGGCTGCTATTGGGGCTAAATGTGTTGGTATGGCCGCACCTGGCTTTGCTGAGTGCACGCCTGAGCCGTGATCCGATCAGGGCCGAATTCCGCAATCTGGTGCTGGACGCGGTGTTCTGTGCGTTTTGGATTGCTGTCTCCAAGGTCGCTCTGATGCCCGCCGGGGTGGTGATTAGCATTCTTGCTGCGGATCGTCTCGCGGCCGGTGGGTGGCCGCTGCTGGTTCGTGCCGCCCTGGCCGGTACCGCCGGTTTTCTGGTGAGTGAATGGGCGTTAGGCTGGCCATTTCAGCCGAAGACATCCACTCGCACATTGCTGCTGTCTCTGCCTGCACTGTTGCTGTACATGTTGGCGTTGAGCGATGTCAGTTACCGACGTGCGCGTCGGATTACCGCCCAGAATCGCGAATTAGAGCGACTGATCCTGACCGATGTCGGGGTCGATCTGCCTAATCGACGATTCTTCAACACACGTGCCAGCGAGCTGATTGCCTTAGCGCGCGCCGCTGACAGTGAGATTGTGCTGTTGCTCATCGACGTGGATTGTTTCAAGTCGATCAACGACCGGCATGGACACGGCGCGGGCGACGAGGTGCTACACATGCTCGCCCGGTTGTTGCGCGAACAAGCGGGCACGCATGGTTTTCCCGCGCGTATCGGTGGCGATGAATTTGCGCTGTTGTTATCGATGGGCTTGTCGGAAGGGGAAGCGGCGGCCGAGCGATTGCGGCAAGCAGTGGCGGAGTTCGTGTTACCACAGTGGCCAGGCCTGCGCGTCGGCGTCAGCATCGGAGTAGCCCCATTGGCGACCCATCATCGCGGTCTGGATGACTGGATGGGGGCGGCGGACCGTGCGATGTATGTGGCCAAGGCCGCCGGTCGATCGCGGCACGAGGGCCTGCGCTCCCTGGACTAGTCCCGCAGAGCTCGTTATCCCAGCCCGCATGTACAGGCGCTCGCCATGCCATTCGCACCGCTTTTGCCTCGGGCACAGATACGGGCAAGAGGGGGCTCTATCATAGGTACTCTGACCGCCTTTACTTGCTATCCGGGTCTAGGCGTCACAGTGCATACGCCGGTGTCAATCATGGAGGGCTTGTCGGTACGCTGCGGTCATTTCGCGAAACTCGCGATAATGGTGAGGTTTCCCTCATCTCGTGCCTGACCGTGGACGCAACGCATTCCCTTTCCGAGTGGCTGGCCTACATTGAGCGGCAGCATCCGCAATCAATCGCGATGGGGCTTGAACGCGTACGTGCCGTTGCGGCGTGCCTGGGGTTGGCTGCGGGGGCGACGAAGCGGACGGGCCGGCGTCGTATCCGCAGCGGTATTGCTGACAGCACGATCGTGGTGGCTGGTACTAATGGTAAGGGATCGACTGTTGCCTTCATCGAGGCGATCGCGCGTGCGGCGGGCTGGAAGGTGGGGACTTACACCTCGCCCCATCTGCTGCGCTACAACGAACGCGTGCGTATCGATGGGGTACAGGTCGACGACGCTGCACTGGTAGCGGCGTTCACCGAAGTCGAGGCGGCGCGTGGTGAGATTGCACTGACCTATTTTGAGTATGGCACGCTCGCCGCGCTGTGGTTATTCGATCGGGCTGGGCTGGATCTAGCAGTGTTAGAAGTCGGCTTGGGTGGCCGGCTGGACGCGGTCAATGTAGTCGATGCCGACGTGGCGGTGATTACCACGGTCGATCTAGATCATATTGATTGGCTGGGCGCGAATCGCGAGGCAATTGGTGCGGAAAAGGCTGGCATCGCGCGAGGGTGGAAGCCGTTGATCCTAGGTGAAATTGATCCGCCTTCTAGTGTGCTTCAGCGCGCCTACCAGCTCGGTGCCAACGCGATCCGCTTTGGCAGTGACTTCTTCGCTGAGCCGGTGGATGCGACGCGTTGGCGCTGGCGTGACGTGTCGTTGCGGTTGGAGTTGCCGATGCCTGCGCTGCGGGCGCCGGTGCAATTGGTCAATGCCGCCACCGCGATCGCCGCACTGCGGGCACTGGCCCGGCCAATGCCGCGCGCAGCTTGGGCCGGAGGCGTGGTCAGGGCCGGGATTCCCGGTCGGCTACAGGTGTTCTGGCGTGACCAAGTGGAAGTGCTGGTCGATGTCGGCCACAACCCGCAGGCGGCCGGCGCGCTGGCCGTGGCGCTGCAGCGTCAGTCTGTGAGCGGCCGCACCCATGCGGTCTATGCGGCGCTGTCGGACAAGGATGTGACCGGCGTGGTCGCGGCTTTGGCCGGGCAGATCGATACTTGGCGCATCGCCGGACTAGACGGTGCGCGTGGTCAGAGCGTGCAGGCGCTGGCGGCGCGTTTACGCGCTACGCCGGCCGCAGCTGCGGCACGCTTTGACCAGGTGGCCGACGCGTTGGCTGACGCATTGGGGCAGGCGCTGCCAGGGGAACGAGTGCTGGTATTTGGTTCCTTCCACACGGTGGCCGAAGTGCTGCCGCTGCTTAACTCGGAGGGCTGAGGCCGTAGCAGCGTTGGGGAGGGCGATGAGCGTGTTTGTTCAGGCTTCCTAACAAAGTGCGGCGTCTCCATCCGGGGCACACGCGCACTGGCCTTATAATTACGGCACACTCCGTCGCGGTGCCCCTTCCCATCGTGGATACGACTCTGAAACAGCGCTTGATTGGCGCCGCCGTACTGGTGGCGCTTGCCGTGATCTTCCTGCCGATGCTGGTGAAAGGCCCTGCGCCCAACAGCGGCGCGTCAAACGTGCCGATCACTGCGCCGGCGGCGCCGGACGATGCCCAGTTCGAGACCCGCGAGCTGCCTTTGGTCACGCCGGGCAATACGCCGGCTGGCGGTGCGGTCGGCATGGCCACGGCCCCAGGCGGTCCGACGACCGCGACCGCGCCAGCGCCGGTACAGGACAACCCCGATGCGGCTGAACTGGCGCCTCCGGGAAAGGCGCTGCCACCGAGCGTGGCAGCGGGTAACTACGCGGTGAATTTCGGCGCTTATGCGAGTTCTGAGGATGCTGACAAGGTGATCGCGCGGCTTAAACAGTCGCAGTTGCCAGGTTTCAGCGAACCGGCCCAGATCGGCGGCCGTCAGGCGTGGCGTGTGCGCATTGGTCCGTACGCCAGCCAGGCCCAGGCTGAGGCGGTGCGCCTGCAGGCCGTCAAGGTGCGCAGCGATGTCAATGCGCAGGTGGTGACGCTCGACGCTAAACCGGCTGCGCCGGCCGCCACATCGACATCGACGCCAGCATCGGCTGTGGCGTCCACCAAGACCAAGCCACTGCCGCCAGAGCCGGTCAAGCCGGCGGCGGTGGTCAGTAAGCCAACGGTGGTGCAGAAGTCAGCCGAGGCGTCCAAGCCAGCCGAAGTGTCAAAACCAACGGCGCCCAAGCCGCAGCCGGCGCCGCCAACGACCCCGGCCGTGCCGGCCGCCAGCAACGTCGGGTTCGCGGTGCAGTTGGGTGCGTTCGGCCGCGTCGAGGATGCCAACGCGCTGCGCGACAAAGTGCGCGCTGCCGGTTTCAGTGCGTTCGTTGAGCAGGTGCGCACGGACAAGGGTGCGCTGAACCGGGTGCGGGTCGGGCCAGTCGCGAACCGAGCCGAGGCCGAGCAGCTGCGGGCACAGGTCGCAGCGAAGGTGGGGGTCAGCGGCATGGTGCGTCCGCATCCGTGAGTCGGCCCCGGGGGCCAATGCTGATGAGTGCTGTGTGTGCCACCACCCAGCGTGACCCGGCCGGCGCCCATGGCGGACCGTCAGGGGCATTTGTATGATTGATGTGGTGTTGCTGGCAGTGATTGGGCTGTCGGCATTGCTGGGTTTAGTGCGCGGCTTCGTCGGTATCGTCGTGGGCACGGTTTCGTGGGCGCTGGCGGGGTGGGCGGCCTTCCGGTTCGGTGGTGAGGCCGGTTACTGGTTGGCGCATGGGTCGCAGCCATCGTCGGCTCAGTCGATTGGCGGCTATGCGTTGGTCTTCGTCGGTGTGTTGGTGTTGGTATCGGTGGCCGGCGTGCTGATTCGCGCCGGCGTGAACGCGGTCAGCCTGAACGGTGCCGATCGGTTGCTTGGTTTCTTCCTGGGACTGGCGCGCGGCGTGCTGTTCGGTTGTCTATTGGTGCTGTTGGCCGGATTTACGCCGCTCGCGGACACACCGGCTTGGCGCCAATCGCGGCTGCTGCCGCTACTGCTGCCGGGGGCGGATTGGATGCGTGCTCGGTTGCCGAATGCGGCGGTTGCCCAGGCAGAGTTGGGTAAGCTGCCGATCGCAGGCGATAATACCCGCCTCGACCTGCCGCTGTCGGTGTCCGCACTCCAGGATACGATGGCGCGTATGTCGGACAGGGTGCCAGCCGGCGAGGATGGCCGTCAGGGCGATCCGGTGCAGACGTCACCCCAAAATATCGATCCGGCGGAGGTCCGCAGCGCAGACGCCGATCCGACTCGGGTCGAGTCCCCAGGCCAGGTACGGCCCTATTCCCAGTAATGGCGTAAGCCAAGCGGAGACAGGCAACATGTGTGGCATCGTCGGTATCGTCGGCAACCAGAACGTCGCCGGGCAGCTCTATGACGGCCTGGCCGTATTGCAGCATCGTGGTCAGGATGCGGCTGGCATCGCGACCGCGGACGGCACCCGATTGCGGGTGCAGAAGGCCAACGGACTGGTCCGCGACGTCTTTGATGAAAAGCGGATGGCGGTACTGGAAGGCCGTGTCGGTATCGGTCACTGCCGCTATCCGACCGCCGGATCGGAGGGCATGGACGAGGCACAGCCGTTCTATGTCAACTCGCCCTACGGCATCGCCCTGGCGCATAACGGCAACCTGATCAACACCGAGGCGTTGCGCCAGCAGGTATTCGAGGCCGACCGCCGCAACATCAACACCGATTCGGACAGCGAAGTGCTGCTGAACGTGTTTGCCTATGAGCTAGATGCACAGCGGATGCTCACCCCGGAGGCGGCGATTCGTGCGGTGGCTGGCGTGCACCGGCGCTGCAAGGGCGGCTATGCGGTGGTCAGTGTGGTGCTGGGGTTGGGACTGGTGGCATTCCGCGATCCGCATGGAATCCGCCCGTTGGTACTTGGCAAACGAGATGGCGCTGAAGGTCCCGAGTATGTGGTCGCCTCCGAGTCGACGGTGTTGGACATCCTCGGCTTTGCGCGCGTGCGCGACCTACGTCCGGGTGAGGCGGTTGTGATTACCGCACGCGGCGAGCTGTTCTCCGAAATCTGTGCGACCAATACCGATCACACACCGTGCATCTTCGAGTACGTTTACTTCGCGCGCCCGGATTCGATGATCGACAACGTGTCGGTGCATAAGGCGCGCATGCGTATGGGGGTCAAGCTCGGTGAGAAGATTCTCAGGTTGCGCCCGGACCACGATATCGACACGATTATCCCGATCCCTGATACCTCGCGTGACGCCGCGCTGGAGATCTCCAACGTACTCGGTGTGAAATACCGGGAGGGTTTCGTCAAGAACCGTTACGTTGGCCGCACTTTTATCATGCCGGGGCAGGGGGAACGGGTGAAGTCGGTACGCCGTAAACTCAATCCGATCCACCTGGAATTCCGCAACCGGGTTGTGCTGTTGGTCGACGATTCGATTGTACGCGGCACTACCAGTCGCCAGATCGTGCAGATGGCGCGCGACTCTGGGGCACGCAAAGTTTACCTCGCGAGTGCCGCACCGCCGGTGCGCTACCCGAACATCTATGGCATTGACATGCCGGCGGCCGAGGAATTGGTCGCACACGACCGTAGCGAGCAGCAGATCCAGGAATTTCTGGGCTGCGATTGGCTGATTTACCAAGATCTTGAGGACCTGGAGGCAGCAGTGCGGGAGGGGAATCCCGAACTCAAACAGTTCGATTCCTCGTGCTTCAACGGCAAGTACACCACGGGTATCGAGCCTGGCTACTTTGAACGTATCCGCCAGCTGCGCTCGGATGAGTCCAAGCGGAAGCGTCGCGCCTGACCCGCTCCGAAGAGTTGAGCTTGCTCCGTTGGAGCCTTGCGGGTAATGCGCTTGGCGCAGCAAGTTTCGTTCGACGACTCCTCATCTATGGAATCTCTCTTCGTCGCCGCTCGTGCCTGTCTGGATGCTGCCGATCCGGCTGAAAAGGTTGCGCTGACCCAATACCACGCCGCTGCGTTCCGTGCTGGTGAGCGGTGGGTGCCCGAATGCGCGCCCCCCCCGGAGCCGATCTGCATGCCCGGGCGTCCATCGCGCCCGCGTCTGGTGCATCCGCGCGAGTTACCGCGACGTGGGCTGGGCTCAGCTGAAGGTCGTTCGGCGTTCTTGCACGCGATCGCCCACATCGAGCTCAACGCGATCGATCTGGCTTGGGATGCGGTCTACCGCTTCCGCGACCTGCCGGCCGGCTTCTATGCCGACTGGGTGGCGGTGGCCGACGACGAATCGCGCCACTTCATCTTGTTGCGTGACCGCTTGCGCGATTACGGCTGCGATTACGGTGACTTTGATGCCCACAACGGATTGTGGGAAATGTGCGAGAAAACCGCGCATGATGGCCTTTCACGTATGGCCTTGGTGCCACGGGTGTTGGAGGCGCGCGGGCTCGATGTCACCCCCGGCATGATCGTCAAGTTGCGTGCATTGGGCGATATGGCCACCGTGCAGGTGCTTGAAACAATCCTGCGCGAGGAAGTTGCACATGTGGCCGCCGGCTCGCGTTGGTACCGTTGGTACTGTGCGCGTGAAGGCGTCGAGCCACGCGCACGGTTCAAGGCACTGCTGCGTCAATATGCAGGAGGCTACCTGCACGGTCCGTTCAATATGGAAGCTCGGTTGCTGGCCGGCTTCGACGAGGACGAGTTGGTCAGTTTGGTCGAGCAGGCTGGTTGAGCGGTTCGAATTGTCTGACCTAGGCGACTGCATCTGGCCGTGCGTCGTCACAGTTTCCAGCTTTGCTACGCCTATTGGCTTGCTTTCACATTCCCGCTTGGCTTGTTAATAGGTTGCCTGGACAGGGGCAGGCATACATCTGACGAATTTCCTCCGAGGAGAGGCGACATGAAATCGAAGTTGATCAGCCATGCCCTGGGCTTGGCTGTGCTGTGTGTGGCCGGTTCGGCCGCTGCCAGCGCCAGACCGTTGTTTCAGTCCAACGGCTATCTCAGCCGCGCCAGCACACAGACCGAGCCAAGCCCTGACACAGTGAATGTCCGTCCCTGCAACCGCCGCGGCGCAGCGCGTGCAGGTAGATGCTGATGCGGTAGCGCCAGAAGAAAAGCAATTACAGCTTGAACTTCAGGGCGTGCAAGTTACCGCCACCCAGACCCGAGTGGAAACGTTGAAAGGCGGTAACCAGGTCTGGTATGCAACCTGTCCAGTTCGGCCGGAAAACGTGCACAGGGTCTATCGGGCGTCGATCCGCTTAACTCGGTGATTCTGGTTCGTTCCGGCGATCACATTACGGGCACCATTCGCGGCGCGGGCAAGCTCTATCGTTTGCGGCCACTGTCCAGTGGCGATCACGCATTGGTCGAGGTCGATGAGCAGAGGATGCTGGCCGATCATCCGCCCGAGTACGCACTGTTGCCGACCGTATCGATGGCGCCTGCCCGTGAACGCATCGGTAGTGCATCGTCTTCGTCCGGCTCGCCGGCAACAATCCGCGTGCTGGTGGTAGCGACCGATCCGGCTGTAGCCGCTTATGGCGGCGACATGCAGGCGTTGGTGCGGCTGGCGGTGGCCGAATCCAACCTGGGCTATACCAACAGCAATGTTGGCCTCACCATGGAACTGGCCGGTTATCAGACCGCGATCTATGCAGAAACGGGGAATTTCGATACCGACCTGGAGCGCTTCCGTGGCACCAGCGACGGCTATATGGATGATATCCACGCGGTACGCGACAGCACCGCCGCTGACGTTGCAGTGATCCTGCTCAACAATTTCAGTTATTGCGGCCTGGCGTCCGGCATTGGCTCCACTGCCAGCACCGCATTTGCGTCGGTGTACTGGGATTGCGCCACGGGCTACTACAGTTTTGCGCACGAAATCGGCCATTTGCAGAGCGCGCGCCACGATGCGGATGCTGACCCAAGCACCACTCCTTATGCTTACGGGCACGGCTACCGCAACGGCAGTAGCTGGCGAACCATCATGGCTTACAACTGCAGCAGCAGCTGTCCGCAGCTCAACTATTGGTCCAACCCCAATATCAGCTATGAAGGGGTACCCATGGGTGACGCTGGCAGCGCCGACAACCAGCGCGTGCTGGTCAGCACCAAGGCGATGATCGCCGGGTTTCGCTAAGTCGGTAGGAACGCAAGTCCGGTCCACCAGAAGCGGACTTGCGGCGGTGGTTGCTCAGGCATAGCCGGCGAGTGTGTCCAACGTCATACCGTCTACATCTACTCGCAACACCGACCCCTGCTCGTACCAGTCGCCAAGTACGACGCGGGTACGCGGCACTCCCGCGACCGTCAGCGTATGGATAGCGGGGCGATGGGTGTGGCCGTGGATCATCCGTTCGATCCCATAGCGTGTGAACCAGCTTTCGACCTCGGCCGGGGCCACATCGGTGATGCTCTCAAATTGCGTATCACTGGCCTGTTTTAACTCTGATTGCCGGGCCTGGCTGGCGGCGCGTGCCTGCTGTGCGAAGGCGATACGCGCAGCCAGTGGTTGACTTAGAAATTGCGAAATGAAGGCTGGATCGCGGGTCTGCGTGCGGAATGCCTGGTAGGCGGTATCGTCGGTACACAACAAGTCGCCATGCAGCAATAGCACGGGTCTTCCATACAGGTCGATGACAGTCGGATCCGGCAGGATCCGGAAGCCGGCACGGGATGCATAGTCTGCCCCAACCAAGAAATCGCGGTTGCCCGGCATGAAGTAGACCCGCACCCCGCTATCGGCGAGCGCGCGAAGCGCGGCAGCGACCGCGTCGGCAACGGGCGAAGGTGTGTCATCGCCAATCCAAGCCTCGAACAGGTCGCCGAGGATGTACAGCGCATCGGCAGTGCGAGCCTGCTCGCGCAGGAACGTAAGGAACAGCTCGGTGATCGCCGGCCGCGTCGAGTCTAGGTGCAGGTCAGAGATGAACAAGGTCGTCATCCGCGCATTGTAGTGGAGCGGGGCGCTGGGATGAGGCTAAACAAGGTGAAGGGGGAGGTGTGCTCGCACCTACCCGGGTATCTCGATCCCGGTTTCAGACCACCCAGAGTGAGAAAATGGCCAGCGATGAACCAATCGCGGTGGCGGCCAGCACATCACTCGGGTAATGCAGTCCGAGCACTACCCGTGACAACGCCACACAGGCGGTGAACGGCGCCAGCAGCGATGCCAGCCAAGGATAGTGGGCCAGCGCGACGATACTGAAGGACACCGCATGCAGGGTGTGCCCGGACGGAAAGCTGAACTCGTCCAGTGGCGCTACCCAGGCGCGGATACGCGGATGCTTGGCGAACGGACGGGGGCGCCGGGTCCAACGCTTAAGGGTCTTGTACAGCGTTAGTGCGACGACCCCGGTGGCCGCCATGTGCGCGGAGGCACTGACGCCATCGATGCCGTCAGTGAGTACCAGCAGGCCCATCAGTGCGTACCAAAAAATCCCATCACCAAGCCAACTCACCGTGGCGAAGAACCGACGCACTGGCCGGCGGCGGCACCAGCGGTTGGCGCGCCGGCACCAGCGGGCCTCATGCCCATGCAACGATTCAAGCGGCGTCGAGAGCATCTCGGTTTCTCGGCACGCGCAGACTGCGCAACATGGCGTCGAATTCGGCGACGACCCGATCAGGGTGCAGTTTCTTCATCGCCAGCGCTGCCGCCGCGCCGATAGTGCGGCGTAGTTCGTCCTGTTCAGCCAACCGCACGGCTGCTTCGACGAATGCCGTATCGCTTTCCACCGCTGCACCGGTCATGCCATTGCGTAGGTACTGGCGCGCAGCGCCGTAGTCGAAGGCGACCGTGGCGACGCCGCTGGCCATCGCTTCCAAAGTGACGTTGCCAAAGGTTTCGCTGCGACTGGGGAACAGAAACAGGTCGCCGCTGGCGAAGTGCCGCGCCAGCGCCTCGCCACGCTGAATACCGCAGAAAATGAAGTCGGGATTTTCGCGGGCCAGTTTTTCGCGCAATGGTCCGTCACCAACCCAGACGAATCGTGCTTTAGGTTTGATCCGCTGTAGCTGTCGGAACGCGCGTATGGCCAATGGCAGGTTCTTCTCGCCAGCGATACGTCCGACGTAGATTGCGGCGAAGCCCTCACCCTCGATACCCCATTCAGCACGCAATGCCGCATCGCGCCGTATCGGGTCGAACTGGAAGCTGTCGACCGCGCGTGCCAGCAGGCGTACCCGTTCGAACCCGGCCCCGGCCAGAAACTGCTGGAGTTCTCGAGTCGGTACCAATGTCGCCTCGGCTTGATTGTGGAAGCGTCGCATCCAACGTAACGCTGCTCCTTGCAGCCAGGCGGCACCATACTCAGGCAGGTACTCGTCAAATCGAGTGTGGAATCCGGTGGCGACCGGAACTCCGAGCCGGCGTGCGGCGCGCATCGCGGACCAGCCCAGGGGGCCTTCGGTGGCGACATAGATCGCGTCCGGCGTTGTGTCTTGCCAATGACGGGTCAGTCGCTGTGTGGCAGGCAAGCCAAAGCGCAGTCCTGGGTAGCGCGGCAGCGCCGCGCCACGCACCAACAGCGTGGCATTGGGCTCGTGGTCGACCTGCTGGCGCGGGCGTACCACCTCGATCGTGTGGCCTCGCGCACGCAGCCCGGTTTCCAGCCCATGCACGGTGAGTGCGACGCCATTGACTTCAGGGGGATAGGTTTCGGTGACGATCGCGTAGCGCATGGCCGTTCTCCCGTTTGCTACAGCTTGACGGGAGACGGTGGCAACGAGGTGTCGTTTCCGCGTCTACGGTGTTACATCAGCAGATAAGCGATGAGAGCTTATACACATGCAGGCGGCAGGCTTGTCCTGACAATCCCCGGACCAGGCGGTCAGGCGACAAACGGCTTGAATAGGATGCCCAAACCCGCCATGCCCTCAATCTCGCCGACCAGGTCGGCGCGCAGCAGCGGACGTGAGTCGATCCAGCTTTGTGACAAAATCAGCGCGAGCCGGTCGTCGCGCGCCTCCAACTCAAGCATGGGGATCGGGTCCGGTTCGTGGGCCCGATGCAGTAACACCGCCAGCCGTAGCAGCGCGGCCTTGCGCCGGGCTGCCAGCAACAGACGGTCAGGCAGCGCATCGAACGCGGTTTTGGATACATTGCGGCGGTGCGTGCGTACCAACGCTGCCAGCACCTGCTGCTCTTGGCGTGAGAAGCCGGCGATGTCCGAATTTTCCAACACATAGCTACCGTGCAGGTGATATTGGCTGTGCGCGATCATCAGTCCGATTTCATGCAGGCGCGCGGCCCAGCCCAGCGTACGCGCATCATCAGCGTCCAGCGACCAAGCTTCGGCGACTTGCTCGAACAGGCGCTCGGCGCTGGTCGCTACCCGTTCGCCCTGCTGAATGTCGATGCTGTAGCGCTGAATTAACGCGGCGACCGAACGGTCGCGCGAATCATCTGCGCCGGCGCGGCCGAGCATGTCGTAGAGGATGCCTTCGCGCATCGCGGCCTTGCTGACCATCAGCCTGTCCAATCCCAGCGCTCGGAATGCCGCTTCCAACACCAAAATCCCACCGGCGATGATCGGCCGCCGCTCGGATGATAGCCCTGGCAGCTGGATATCATCGATCCGCTTGGCCTTCAGCAGTTCATCGCGCAGGATCGTCAGGGCCTCGACAGTGATGGCGCCTTTGGTCAGCTTCATCGCCGCGCAGATCTCACCGATGGCCTTGTGAGTGCCGGACGAGCCAACGGCCTCGTGCCAGCCGATCGCACGGTACTGGCTGGAAAATTGCTGGAACTCCGCGCCGATCTCGGTCAGCGCGTCTCTCCACTTCTTGCGTGAAAGCTTGCCACCCGGAAAAAAGCGGCGAGTGCTGGCGATACAGCCGGCTTGCAGGCTCTCGCGCTCCAGGGTTTGGTAACCGCGGCCGATGATGAACTCAGTGGAGCCGCCTCCAATATCGATGACCAACCGGCGTTGGTCAGGCTTGGGCGGCTGTGCGTGGGTCACGCCCAGATAGATCAGACGTGCTTCTTCGCGACCGCTGACCACCTCGATGGCATGGCCGAGCGCGGTCTCAGCCGGCACCAGGAAGGTTTGCGGTGAACGCAGCTGGCGCACGGTATTGGTGGCGAGCGCGCGTACGTGGCTGGACGGCACGCCGCGCAGGCGCTGGCCGAATCGTGCCAGGCACTCAAGCGCGCGCTGACGCGCCTGCTCTGATAGTCCGCCCTTGCCGTCCAGTCCGTCGGCCATGCGCACTGTCTCGCGCAGGCGATCCACCACCTGTAACTGCCCAAGCAGGTAGCGCGCGATCACCATGTGAAAGCTGTTGGAACCCAGATCGATCGCCGCCAGCAGATCGCCATCCTGCAAGGGTGGGGAAGTAGGGAAGGTGTTGGGCATGCCGGAAATGGTAGCCGATGGGAGGTGTTGGACCACTCATACCCGCGCGAGCAGGGTCATCTGGGCTGAATGCACAGGTTCGCCGGGTGCCAGCCCTCGCTTGTGGTAGATCCCGCCGGCATCGAGTTCCCAAGCGTTGACGTTGTCGTCGAGGTAGTTTTGCAAGACCTCCCGATAGATGCGCTGGGCCAGCTGCGGGTCCAGAATCGGGAAGCAGGTCTCTACCCGTCGAAGTAGGTTGCGCTCCAGCCAGTCGGCGCTGGCGCAGAACAGCTCGGGCGCGCCGTCGTTGCCGAACCAATAAACCCGGCTGTGTTCCAGAAAACGACCGACGATTGAGCGCACCCGAATGTTTTCCGATACCCCGGATACGCCCGGTCGCAGCGTGCAGGCGCCGCGTACGATCAAGTCAATCTGTACCCCAGCCTGCGAGGCCTGGTAAAGCGCGCGAATCACCTGCGGCTCGTTGAGCGCGTTCATCTTGGCGATGATGCGTCCGGGGCGGCTCTCTCTGGCCAATCGAGTTTCGCGCTCAATGCGCTGCAGTAGTCCCGGATGCAGGGTGAATGGGGATTGCAGCAAGCGTTTGAGCCGGATTTTCGGCGCCAACCCGGATAGCTGCTGAAAGAGCAGATGCACGTCGTTACCGATGTCAGCATCGGCGGTGATCAGACTCAGGTCGGTATACACCCGCGCGGTACCGCTGTGGTAGTTGCCCGTACCCAAGTGCACGTAACGGCGCAGTTTCCTGCCCTCGCGGCGTACGATCAATAACATCTTGGCGTGGGTCTTGTAGCCAACGACGCCGTACACCACCTGCACGCCGGCTTCCTGCAATTTGTCGGCCAGGCCAAGATTGGCTTCCTCGTCGAAGCGCGCACGCAGCTCTACCACCACGGTGACGTCCTTGCCGTTGCGTGCGGCCAGCACCAGCGCATCGACAATCGCCGAGTCCTTGCCGGTGCGGTACAGCGTCTGCTTGATCGCCAATACATTTGGGTCTACCGCTGCTTGGTGGATGAGCTCCAGCACCGGAGTGAATGCATCGAATGGATGGTGGAGCAGTACGTCGGATTTGGCGACGGTTTCAAAAATACCTTCGCTCTCACGAAGAGTGCACGGGTTGAACGGTGGGTACTTCAGCTCGGGCCGCTGTACTAAGTCATAAACCTGGTTGACCCGGCTCAGGTTGACGGGGCCGCCAATCCGGTAGACCGCGTTGTCCGGCAATGCAAAGTTTTGCAGCAGTGTGCGCACGATGGGGCGTGGGCAGTCTTCGGCGATCTCCAGCCGTACCGCTCGGCTATAACCACGGTCTACCAGCTCGTCACGCAGTGCCAGTGCCAAGTTTTCCACTTCTTCTTCATCCACCACCAGCTCGGAGTTTCGAGTGACCCGGAACTGATAGGCACCTTTGACATCCATGCCGGGAAACAGCTCTTCGACGAATGCCGAAAGCACTGAAGATAGGAACACGAAATTCTGCTCGCCTTCGGCTGCGAGCGAGGGCGGCAGCTGAATGATGCGTGGTAGCGAGCGTGGCGCACGGACGATCGCCAAGTGCCCGGCACGACCAAATGCGTCAGTACCTTCAAGCACGACTACGATATTGAGAGTCTTATTGAGGATCTTTGGGAACGGGTGTGCTGGGTCAAGCCCCAGTGGTGACAGTACCGGCATGATCTCGTTGCGGAAGTACGCGCGCAGCCAGCGTTTCTGCCGCGGCGTCCACGAATTGCGGCCAAGCACGCCGATCCCGGCGCCAGCCAGCGCCGGGCGCAGCACCTGATTCCAGCAGTGGTACTGCCACTCGACCAATTCGGCAGCGCGCTCGTGCATTGCGGCCAGAATTGCCGCCGGGCTCATTCCATCCGGTGCCGGTGGTAGACCGAAATCCTGAGCGTGGCGAACAGTGGCGACGCGAATTTCGAAGAACTCATCCAAGTTGGTGCAGGAAATGCACAGAAAGCGCAGTCGCTCCAGTAGCGGCACGTCTGCATCCATTGCCTGCGCCAGTACTCGAAAATTGAAGTCCAGCTGCGACAGTTCTCGGTTGAGATACAGCGCCGCGTTACGCAGCGGGTCAACGGGCAGCTCGGCAGGCGTTGCGGTATTAGTTGAGTTCTTGGCGCTGGCCATCGTGCGATTTCAAGTTAGAAGGGGAGGTGCTGTGACACATGAACACCGTTGCGTCAGAACCATCGCGGTATGGGCGGACTGCTTGCGCGCAGGGTCAGCTGAACCGGGACGCTCCACAGTACGCGTTTGTGCAGGCGCGTTGCAGCGGTGATTGACTCCGTCGTGTGCGATAGCCGTGTGCCGGCCTGATTATTTATCACGCTGAACGTGACAACGGTGCGCTTGCCGTTCGCGTAACCGTGCGGGCAGGGCCGAAATAGCAGGAGAACGTGCTGCCGCGGCCGACTTCACTGGTGATATCAAGCCGCGCTTGATGTAGACCAAGAATGTGCTTGACGATCGATAACCCCAGTCCGGTGCCACCGCTCTCGCGTGAACGGCTGCTGGAGACTCGATAAAAGCGCTCGGTCAGGCGCGGAATATGGTTGGCCGGGATGCCATAACCCGTGTCGCACACGGACAGCATCACCCCACTTTCTGCGCGTACGAAGCGCACCGTGATCGTACCGCCGGCCGGGGTGTAGCGGACCGCGTTGGTGACCAGGTTCGAGAAGGCACTATGCAGCTCCTTGTTGGAGCCCAGCAGATCAAGCTCTGTCTCGTCGAACACGTCGATCGTATGTCGACCCTGGCTGTGCGCCTCGGCTTCGCGCTTAAGCGTGGCCAGCATTGGCGCCATTGCGACCTGTTCCTCGCCGAGCTCCTCGCGCGATTCCAGTCGCGACAGGGTCAGCAGATCTTCCACCAGCTGCGCCATCCGCTGGCTCTGCTTGCGCATTTCCGAAAGCATCGGTCCGGCATCTGCGAAGTCTTCCGGGTCGAGCATATCCAGATAGCCGTGTACCACGGTCAGCGGCGTACGCAGCTCGTGTGAGACGTTGGCGACAAAATCGCGGCGTACCTGCTCTAGCCGCAATAGCTTGCTCACGTCGCGTGCGATCAGCAGCCAATAGTCGTCTGAATAAGGGATCAGTCGCAGGCTCAGGCGTAAGTGCGAATCGACGGGCGAGGGGGCATCAAGCATCGGCTCGGCGTTGCGCCCGGCTGCCAGCCAATGGGCTAACGGTAGTGGCTGTAGGCGTTGGACTACCGGTGTGCCCAGGTCGCTGGGGTGACGCAGTCCAAGCAGGTCACCAGCGGCTTCGTTGAACCACTGTACGCGTTGGCTGTTGCGGTCGACCACTACCACCGCGTCTGGCAATGCTGCAGCGACGGCACGGTAGGTATGCAGCATTTCCAGCAACCGGCGCTTGCGCACGCGCATCTCAGCCTGGCTGCGGTACAGCAGACGGTCGAGTTCGTTCCATACCCCGGTGGTATGCGGTGGCTCCCAGCGTTTACGCGCGGTCAAGCGGCGTAGTACCCGTCTCAGTCGCCAGTAGTGCCAGGCCAATGAGCCTAGCGCAACCAGTGCCAGTGCCATCCAGACATGGCCGATCATCCAGCCTGCAAACAGCGCGGCCAGTAGCAGTAGAGCGAGGGTGCCGAGCGTTTTGAACCAGGCAGAGCGGATGTGTTCGGGCATCGGATCGGTGGCGGAAGCGTCAGGCGGATGCTTTATCAGGCAGATGCTTTACAGAAGCTCATGAAGACGCGGAGAAGCGGTAGCCCGAGCCGCGCACAGTCTGCACCATATCGTCTAGTCTGAACGGCTCCAGTGTCTTGCGCAGGCGTCGGATGTGCACATCGATCGTGCGCTCCTCCACGTACACGCTGCCGCCCCAGACATGGTCCAGCAGCTGGGTGCGGGTGTACACGCGTTCGGCATGGGTCATGAAAAAATGCAGCAGGCGGTACTCGGTGGGACCGATCGGTACGGGAGTTTCACCTGCAAACACCCGATGCGCCGCCCCATCAATCCGCAATGGGCCGACCGCTACACTGCCGTCCTCGTCGTCGTCGCGGGTACGTCGCATCACTGCGCGGATGCGCGCCAGCAACTCACGCGCCGAGAACGGCTTGACCACATAGTCGTCAACTCCGGCTTCCAGTCCGCCGACTCGATCATTTTCCTCGCCGCGTGCGGTCAGCATGATGATCGGGATTTCGCGGGTCAATTGTTCCTTGCGCCAGCGTCGGGCCAGATCCAACCCACTGGTGCCCGGGAGCATCCAGTCCAGCAGGATCAGATCGGGGACCCGATCGACGATCGCGGTCTGCGCCTCGCGAGCGTCGCCGGCATGCACCGGTTCGAATTCACCTTTACGCAGCGCAAAGGCCACCATGTCACGGATCGACGGCTCGTCGTCGACGATAAGAATGCGTTTTTGCACACGGACACCGTCAGTCTTTCGGATATAGCTCAGTAGACTACGGTTTTGTGACTGATCCGTGACAGTCTTTCACGGCACGCCTGGACGCGTCCAGCAGGGGGGGGCGACCCAGGTGGGCTGGCAGTGAAGACTCCGTCCAGGACCGCGCATTCTCAGGAAAACTCAGCGCACTCAGCGCGGCAACAGCTCCAGGTCCGGGATGCCCTGTCGGCGCATTTCCAACACCTCGGGGGTGATGGCGGCGATGCGGGCGTCGACGCGTGAGCGGGTCTCGTAGTCCAGGTCCTGGCGCTTCTTGATCGCCTGTAACTGCAGCAACGCCTGTTCCGGGTGCCCGTTCAAGAAGGCGGCTTCGGCGTAGGCCTCGCTGGCGCGGGCCGTGTCGCCAGCCAGTTCGCAGGCGCGTGCATACTGCTGTTGGAAGGCGGGGTCCTCAGTTGATTGAAGCAGCCGAGGTTCCAGCACCTGGCGTGCGTGCTGGCCCGCTTCTGCCGTGGCCTGTGCGTTGAGTACGTCGGCGTAGGTCAGCACCACCGCACGGCTGTTGGGCAGGCGTTTGAGCAATGCATCAAAACGTGTGTTGGCCTGCGTGTGTTGACCGGACCGCGACAGCGATTCGGCCAGGCCAAGTTCGAGCCATAGGTTGTCCGGGTGTGCTTCCAGCAGCAGAGCGAACGCGTGCGCTGTTTCGGTCGGGTTGCCACCGCTGCGCAGCTGCGCCAATGCTAGCCCGTAGCGTTGGGGATCATTCAATGCATTGCCTGATCCGCGTCGTAGATCCTCGTACTCGCGGATTGCAGCGGATGGGGTGTTAGCGCTGAGTACGCGCAAGCGTTCCCGAGCCCAGTCGAACTGGCCGCTGGCGCCGCGCGACTGAGGAATAAACGGAATCTTGAGGGTGAGCGGCAGCAGCGGGCTTCCTACCATCCCCAGGGGTTCAGCCTGCGACAGATCGTTTGGGTCAACCCGTTCGTGTAGCGAGCCGTTTGGAGTGGTTGTGGTCAGTAGCACCGTATTCTTTTTACGCTGCTCGGCGCGTGCCTTGGCCTCGCCGATGCGGGTGGCCGTGACCGGATGGGTCTGCAGATAATCCGGGGCGCTGTCGCCGCCCTGATTGCCGCGTAGCGCCAGCGACATTCGCTCGAAGAAACCCGCCATTGCGTCGACGTCATAGCCGCTGCGTGCCAGGGTGCGGATGCCTAAGCGGTCCGCCTCGGACTCGTTGGACCGGGTATAGTTGATCTGTCGTTGCTCAAGAAGCCCCATCGCGCTGGTGATACCGGCCATGGCGGCATTGCCGCCGGAGCTGCCACCGGCTTGCTGGGCCGCGACTACTGCGGCCAACATGCCCAGCAGAATTGGGATCCGGTCGCGCTGGGCACGCTCCACCGCCCGCAACACATGCTGCTGAGTGATATGGGCGATTTCGTGCGATAGCACCGCAGCGACCTCGTCTTCACGCTCAGCGGTCAATACCAGCCCGGCGTTGACCGCGATATAGCCGCCGAGTGTGGCAAAGGCGTTGATCTGACGTTCGCGCAGCATAAAGAAAGTGAACTTCTGTTGCGGAAGGTCGCTGTTGGCGCCCAGCCGGTTGCCTATTGCCTGCAACCAATCGTCGATCAGCGGGTCCTCCAACACGTAACTGTAGTTACGTAGCTCAGCGAGCATCATCTCGCCGTACTCGGCTTGACGCGTCGGGGTTAGCAGCTCGCCGGCCGATGAGCCGATATCGGGCAATCGGTTTTCCTGGGCGAGCGAGGCTTCCGTGACCATGGACAGGAAGGCGGCGGCGGCGATTGACACAAAGCGCACAAAATACTCCGTCTTGGCATTGTCGCGTCGCTATGCAACAGAACGTGGCCGGGACCGAACTATAGTGTTGCGGTTGTGACCTCGAAATTCCAGCAGCGCGACACCATACAAGTTATCTAAAAACCATCATGGAGTTTGCCGTGAGCCAAGATCCCGCCGCATTTGCCGGTGCACCGATCACCCTGTACTCCACCGCGATTTGTCCGTATTGCGTGGCCGCCAAAAACTTCCTTAAGAGCAAGGGCCGTAGTTGGACTGAGGTTCGCATCGATCTGGATCCGGCCGAACGTGACAAGATGATTGCGCGCGCGCGACGCACCAGCGTGCCGCAGATCTTCGTCGGCGACGTGCATGTCGGCGGCTATGACGACATGATGGCGCTGCATCGTGCCGGTCAGCTCGAACCGCTGTTGGACGGGCAGGTGCCGGAGGTTGGCGCATGAGCGAAGATGCTGCCGAGCAGGATCGCGTCAATGCGTTCGCTGAGTTCCGCCAGCGGATGAACCAGCGCATCCTGGCCGAACCTAATCAGGTTGTACGGCGTTTCTTTGCGCTCGATACCCAGGCCTACCAGGCTGGCGCACTCGACGTGAAGACCAAGGAGCTACTCGGTCTGGTTGCCTCGTTGGTATTGCGCTGCGACGACTGCATCAGCTACCACGTTGGCCAGTGCAAGCAGGCTGGGGTAAGTCGTGAGGAGTTCTTCGAGACCTTCTCGGTCGGGCTAGTGGTGGGAGGCTCAATTGTGATCCCGCATCTACGTCGGGCGGTTGATTTCCTTGACCAGCTCGAAGGCGGTCAGGTCGCCGTGCCGGCGGATCACGCCCACGACTAAGGCTCGGCCAATACGGAGCGGCCTGCGCAGCGGTCCACGCTCCCTCCCACCTGGGCGGAGGGGGGGCAAGCAGGTGTGTGCGTCACCGGTCTTATCCCTGCTCTGATCGGTAAGAAAGGTGGGGTGGGCCGGTCGTTGCGTCGCTGTGGCCGTTCGCGCTGATAGATGGGGTTGGACCGGGCATTGGACCATCGTCGGTTTGGGGCGCTCAGTCTGCTTCGGGCATAATTACCCGTGAAACCTCCTTGCGCCGGTGCGCTGCAATGCCGGTCGGCGCGACCCCCTTTGATCGGAATCCCACATCTATGACGCAGACAATCACGGTCATCCGCGGCGATGGTATCGGCCCGGAGATCATGGACGCCACCCTGTTCGTGCTCGACGCGCTGAACGCGGGGCTGCAATACGAATTCGCCGATGCCGGCCTGGTCGCGCTGGAAAAGCACGGTGACCTACTGCCGCAGGCTACCCTTGCCTCGATCGCCAAGAACAGGGTCGCGTTGAAGAGCCCGTTGACCACCCCGGTCGGCGAGGGCTTCAGCTCAATCAACGTCGCGCTACGTCGCAAGTTTGACCTGTACGCCAATGTGCGCCCGGCTAAGTCGTTCCCCAACACCAAGTCGCGTTTTGCCGACGGTGTGGACTTGATCACGGTGCGTGAGAACACTGAAGGCGCGTATCTGAGTGAGGGGCAAACCGTGTCCGAGGACGGGCAGACCGCGTTGTCCAGCGCTCGCGTCACTCGTGCCGGTTCGGAGCGGATCGTGCGTTATGCGTTCGAGCTGGCCCGCACTACCGGTCGTAAGAAGGTTACCGCGGTGCACAAGGCCAACATCATCAAGTCAACTTCAGGCTTGTTCCTGAAGGTCGCGCGGGAAGTCGCCGCGCAGTACCCGGACATCGAGTTCCAGGAGATGATCGTTGACAACACCTGCATGCAGCTGGTGATGCGTCCGGAGCAGTTCGACGTCATCGTCACCACTAACTTGTTTGGCGATATTCTCTCCGATCTGTGTGCCGGCTTGGTCGGCGGCCTGGGTCTGGCCCCAGGCGCAAACATCGGTGGCGATGCGGCGATCTTCGAGGCGGTACACGGTTCGGCACCCGACATCGCCGGGCAGGGCAAGGCCAACCCGTGCGCGTTGCTGCTGGGCGCTGCACAGATGCTGGATCATCTTGGCCAGCCGCAGAACGCCGAGCGGCTGCGCAACGCGATTGTCGCCACGCTGGAGGCCAAGGACTCGCTGACTGCCGATCTGGGCGGTACCGGCGACACGCTGAGCTTTGCCAAGGCGATCGCCAGCCGGCTCTGAGCGGTTCACAATGCGCGCAGAAGAAGGGCGCCGTCGGCGCCCTTCTTCTTTTGCGTTGTAACGGTGGCAGCGGTCAGTTTCGCGATTGCAATTTGGACAGTAACCGCAGGAACTCGATGTACAGCCAAACTAAGGTCACCATCAGTCCGAACGCGCCGTACCACTCCATATACTTGGGGGCGCCGTGTTCCACGCCTTTCTCAATGCAATCGAAGTCCAGCACCAGGTTCAATGCGGCGACCACGACGACGAAGAGGCTGAATCCGATTCCAATCAGGCCGGATTGGTGGATGTAGGGGATGTTGATGTTGAAGAACCCCAGTACGACTGTCGCCAGGTAAACCAGGGCGATGCCGCCTGTCGCCGCAACCACGCCGAGCTTGAAATTCTCAGTTGCCTTGATGAGACCGCTGCGGTAGGCCATTAGTAGCGCGAACAGAGTGCCGAAGGTCAACAGCACTGCTTGAAACACAATTCCATCGAAGCGCGCCTCGTAAATCGCCGAAATCGAACCCAGGAAAAAGCCCTCCAGCAGCGCATACAGTGGTGCGGTCACCGGAGCCCACTGCTTCTTAAATGTAGTGATCAGCGCGAACACCAGCCCGCCGATGGCACCTCCTAACATGTATAGCTTGGCGGACGGTAGCGGCATGCCGTCCGAACCCAAGGTTTGGGACCATGCGAAGGTGGCTGTCAGCAGTGCCAGTACCAGCAGGCCAGCGGTTTTGTTGACGGTGCCGGTCAGTGTCATCGCCGCGCGATCCCGGTTGACCACCGTGCCGCTGCCGATGTCGAGGAAAGTCGATTCCTGGAGTGCAGGGTTGCCGCTGCGCATCATGTTTGTCTCTCCGCTAGGGATAGTTCGGCCGACACTCTGCCGGCCGCGTACGGCTGAAAGCATAGCCGATCGCCCCAGTTTGCGATTTGCGATTGACAGCAGCGTGGCGGATTTATCAAAATAGCCGACCTCTTGAGCCTTCGGGCGAAAGAGGGTCCGATCCGCCGGGGTATAGCGCAGTCTGGTAGCGCGCCTGCTTTGGGAGCAGGATGTCGGGGGTTCGAATCCCTCTACCCCGACCATTCCGGTTTTTAGGTATGCGGAATGCGATATCCGGTCCGGGCGCCCGTAGCTCAACTGGATAGAGCACCGGCCTTCTAAGCCGGCGGTTACAGGTTCGATTCCTGTCGGGCGCGCCATCGGGCGGGTCAGGCAGGGCAGTTTTTCAGTGGTGGCTGTAGCTCAGTTGGTTAGAGTACTGGATTGTGATTCCAGTTGTCGGGGGTTCGAGTCCCCTCAGCCACCCCACTGATTTCCTCCTTGATGCTCACGAAAGTGTTGCAATCAAGGAAAACTGCCCTATAATGGGCAGCTAAGTTTTAGGGCCGTTAGCTCAGTTGGTAGAGCAGTTGACTCTTAATCAATAGGTCCAAGGTTCGAATCCTTGACGGCCCACCAAACAAGAAGGCATCCGTTGTGCGGGTGCCTTTTTTTTTGCCGGAGATCCCTGCGACAATGTACATCGCCGTGACGGCGGCTTCGCGAAAGTGGCGGAATTGGTAGACGCCCTGGATTTAGGTTCCAGTGCCGTAAGGCGTGGGGGTTCGAGTCCCCCCTTTCGCACCATCTTTGATCTCGGCCCCCTAAGGCCGTCCGGCCGCTGGCAGCGGCCGCGATAATCGGCCAAACTACTGGGCTATGGCGGACTTTGGTCCCCTCTCTTTAATCCGTTCTCTATCTATTCGTGCCGGCGCCAGGAGTGCCGGCGGCAGGAGTCAACATGCAAGCTTCGATCGAATCGACCGGCAGTCTGGAACGCCGACTGACTTTCACCCTGCCGGAAGATCGTCTGCAATCCCATGTAGGCGGTCGGCTCAGCGAGATCGCGCGTACTGCGAGGATCAAAGGCTTTCGTCCGGGTAAGGTGCCGGCCAAGGTGATCGAGCAGCGCTTCGGTTCGCAGGTCCGTGCTGAGGCACTGGATGGCTTGCTGCGCGAGACTTTCGACTCGGTGGTTCGTGAGCACGAGCTGCGCATCGCCGGTGCGCCACGCATCGATCGCGCCGGAGAGGGCGAGCTGAATTTCGTCGCTACTGTCGAGTTGGTGCCGGATTTCGGCGATGTTGATGTGACTCGGCTGAACGTGGTTCGTCATACCGCTGAGGTGAGCGATGCAGATATCGATCAGATGATCGAGAACCTGCGCCTGCAGCGCCGTACTTGGCGCGCGGTCGAGCGTGGTGCTAAAGCGGATGATCTAGTGGCCCTGGAGACCTGGTCACAGGCCGATGATCAGCGCCTGCCGGCTGAGGGGGTGGAGAAGGGCAGCAGCATCCTCGGTTCCGGGGTGATGTTCGAGCAGATCGAGAAAGGCCTGGAGGGCATGGTCAAGGGTGAGGAAAAGACCTTGTCGGTTGACTTCCCGGCCGAGTGGCGGGTGCCGCAGCTGGCTGGCAAGACGGTGCAGGTGCACCTCAAGGTCGTGGAGGTGTCTGAGCCGGTGCTGCCGGACGTCGATGATGCGTTCATCAAAAGTTTCGGTGTCAAAGCGGGCGAGCTTGGGCAGTTCCGCGCCGACATTCGCTCCAATTTGGAGCGCGAACTGAAGGGGGCGCTGATGAATCGCCTGCGCCGCGAAGTTGGCGAGCAGCTGATCGCCGCTTACGCTGAGGTCGAATTGCCGCCACGCCTGGTTGAAGGCGAGGCGCGTTCGATGCTGGCCCAACAGGTCGAGCAGGTCCGTCGCAGCGGCCGTGACCCGGGAACGGTGCCGGCTGACGCCCATCAGGGCTTTATGGACGCCGCCCGTAAGCGGGTGCTGGTGGGCCTGTTGGTCGGTGAAGTCGCGCGCCGTAACGAACTGCGCCTGGATCCTAAGCGGGTCAGCGAGACGCTGCGCCTGATTGCCTCGACCTATGAGGAGCCCGAGCAGGTCATTGAGATGTACCGCAACGACCCCCAGTTGATGAGTGGACTGCAGAGCCGGGTGATGGAGGAGCAGGTGATCGACTGGATCGCTGAGCGCGCTCAGCACACCGAACAAGCGCTGTCGTTCCAAGAGGCCATCCGGCCGTAAAGGCTACTGCCTTGCAGCGGCCCGCTCAGCCTTGCGCGGTAACGCGCCAGGCCAGACGTTTGCAACAGCCCGCACATCCCTGTGCGGGGATTCAATAAACAGCAGGAGATCCCCGCGTGGACAATGTGACTAGAGCTCTGAACTTGGTGCCAATGGTGGTCGAACAGACCAGCCGCGGCGAGCGCGCTTATGACATCTACTCGCGTTTGCTAAAGGAGCGCTTGATCTTCCTGGTCGGCCCGATCGACGACCACATGGCCAATCTGGTGGTGGCACAGTTGTTGTTCCTGGAGGCTGAGAATCCCGAGAAGGACATCAGCATCTATATCAACTCGCCGGGCGGTGTGGTCACCGCAGGTATGGCGATCTATGACACCATGCAATACATCAAGCCGGATGTGAGTACGATCTGTGTGGGGCAGGCGGCCTCGATGGGCGCGCTGCTGCTAGCCTCGGGCGCCGCTGGCAAGCGCTATGCGCTACCGAACTCGCGGGTAATGATCCATCAGCCGCTGGGTGGCTTCCAGGGCCAGGCCACCGATATCGATATTCATGCGCGCGAAATTCTGACGTTGCGTGCGCGCCTGAACGAGGTGTTGGCCAAGCATACGGGACAGTCACTGGAGACGATCGCGCGTGATACGGAGCGCGATAACTTCAAAAGTGCGCCGGACGCCCAGGCCTATGGCCTGGTCGATCAGGTGCTGGAGCGGCGCCCAGAAGAGTCGATCCAGCCCAATTGATCTGCCAAGTTCCGGAAAACGCAGGAAAATTCGGCAGGGTCGGGGCTGGACTGGCGTCCTCCCGGCCCTGTGCTATTCTCGAAATCGAACCCCCGTTCATCGGGTGGAGTAACTGGGTAACAGAAGCATGAGCGAAGACCGCCAAGGTCGTTCCGGCGACGGCAACAAGATCCTCTACTGCTCGTTCTGCGGTAAGAGCCAGCACGAGGTCCGCAAGCTGATTGCAGGTCCAAGCGTGTTCATCTGTGATGAGTGCGTTGAGCTCTGCAACGACATCATTCGCGAGGAGCTAGAGGAAAAGGCCCAGTCGGCCCGTTCCAGCCTGCCTAAGCCGAAGGAAATTCTCGAAGTCCTTGACCAGTATGTGATCGGTCAGCAGCGCGCTAAGCGCACGCTGGCAGTCGCCGTTTACAACCACTACAAGCGCATTGAGAGTCGTCAGAAGAATGACGATGTCGAGCTGGCCAAGTCCAATATCTTGCTGGTCGGTCCGACCGGGTCGGGCAAGACGTTGTTGGCCGAGACCCTGGCACGGTTGCTCAATGTGCCGTTCACCATCGCTGATGCCACTACGCTGACCGAAGCGGGTTATGTCGGTGAGGACGTCGAGAACATCATTCAGAAGCTGCTGCAGAAGTGTGATTACGACGTTGACAAGGCGCAGCAGGGTATTGTCTACATTGATGAAATCGACAAAATCTCGCGTAAGAGCGAGAACCCGTCGATCACCCGCGACGTGTCCGGTGAAGGCGTTCAGCAGGCGCTGCTCAAGCTGATCGAGGGCACTGTGGCCAGCGTGCCGCCGCAAGGCGGGCGTAAGCATCCGCAGCAGGAGTTCTTGCAGGTAGACACCAAAAATATCCTGTTTATCTGTGGAGGCGCTTTTGCTGGGTTGGATAAGGTGATTCAGCAGCGCTCCAACGACGCCGGCGGTATTGGCTTTGGCGCTAAGGTGAAGAGCTCCGAGCGTAAGCAGGAAGTGGGTAAGGTGCTGGCGGAGGTTGAGCCGGAGGACCTTATCAAGTTCGGCCTGATCCCAGAGTTCGTTGGTCGTTTGCCGGTGGTCGCCACGTTGGAAGAGCTTGACGAGCCGGCACTGATCAAGATTTTGACTGAGCCTAAGAACGCGATCACCAAACAGTTTAAAAAGCTGTTTGACATGGAGGGCGTTGAGCTGGAATTCCGCTCTGACGCGTTGTCGGCGATTGCGAAGAAGGCGCTTAAGCGCAAGACCGGTGCGCGCGGCCTGCGCACCATCGTCGAATCGGTGTTGCTGGATACGATGTACGAACTGCCCTCGCAGGAAAATGTCAGCAAAGTCGTCGTCGACGAGTCGGTTATTGAGCATAAGTCTGAGCCATACCTGATCTACCAGACCCCGCCAGCGCCGGCCAAGGCCGCCTCCGGCGACTGAAGTCTGCGTTAAGGATGTTCTCTGGCTCTCTAAATTATTGAGTAATAAAGAGATTTACGCAGCCACTTGCAAGCCTGCGCCGATGGCCCCATAACGGGGCCATCGGCTTTTCCGCGGGGTCCTCACGCGATCACGGCATCTGGTTCTGGCAGGGTGCAGTTGCGAGAGTTGCCTCACGAGAGCGGCGCACATTGAGGTGCGTGGACGCGCCCGTTTTTGCCCCCGAATTCCTCTTCCGGAGCCCCCCATGGCCCAGACTCAAACTGAAGTCCTCGATCTGCCGGTTCTGCCGCTGCGCGACGTCGTGGTGTTCCCGCACATGGTCATCCCGTTGTTTGTTGGCCGCGATAAGTCGATGCGCGCGCTCGAGCAGGCGATGGATGCTGACAAACGCATTTTGTTGGTCGCGCAAAAATCCGCAGAAACTGACGATCCGGTCGCTGCGGATTTGTATGAGGTTGGTACGCTGGCGCAGGTGCTGCAGTTGTTGAAGCTGCCGGACGGGACCATCAAGGTCCTGGTCGAGGGCTTGACCCGTGTCCACGTTGATCGGGTGATCGAACAGGAGGGGGCGCTGCAGGGGCGGGGCACGGAGATTGCCTCGGTCGACTCGCGTGAACCGCGTGAAGTCGAGGCGGTAGCACGTTCGTTGATGTCGCTATTCGAGCAATACGTCAAGACCAACCGCAAGCTGCCTCCAGAGTTGTTGCAGACGCTGGCCGGGATTGATGAGCCGCGGCGCCTGGCTGACACCATCGCCGCACATATCGGCGTGCGCCTGGCCGACAAACAACGCCTGTTGGAAACCGTCGATGTAGGTGAGCGACTGGAGCTGCTGGTCGGCTTGGTTGATGGCGAGATTGATGTGCAGCAGCTGGAAAAGCGCATCCGCGGCCGAGTCAAGTCGCAGATGGAGAAAAGCCAGCGCGAGTACTACCTCAACGAACAAATGAAGGCGATCCAGAAGGAGCTTGGCGATCTCGACGATGCGCCGGGTGAGCTGGAAGAGTTGGCGCGCAAGATCGCCGAGGCCGGCATGTCCAAGGCGGTTGAGGCCAAGGCCAAGAGCGAGCTCAATAAGCTCAAGCAGATGTCGCCGATGTCGGCTGAGGCTGCGGTCGTGCGCAACTACCTAGACTGGCTGTTGGGGGTGCCGTGGAAGAAGCGGACCAAGGTCCGTAAAGATCTCAAGGTTGCTCAGGAGACGCTTGATGCAGACCACTACGGGTTGGAAAAGGTCAAAGAGCGCATCCTCGAGTACTTGGCGGTCCAGTCGCGGGTGAAGAATATGAAGGGGCCGATTTTGTGCCTGGTCGGTCCGCCTGGTGTGGGTAAAACCTCGCTTGGGCAATCGATCGCCAGGGCGACCAACCGCAAGTTCGTGCGCATGTCGCTGGGCGGTGTACGTGACGAGGCCGAGATTCGTGGTCATCGCCGTACTTACGTAGGCTCCATGCCGGGGCGTTTGGTGCAGAACCTCAACAAGGTTGGCAGCAAGAATCCGCTGTTCGTGCTTGATGAGATCGACAAAATGTCGATGGATTTCCGCGGCGATCCGTCTTCTGCGCTGTTGGAGGTCCTCGACCCCGAGCAGAACCACACCTTCAACGATCACTATCTGGAAGTTGATCTGGATCTGTCCGAAGTGATGTTCGTGGCGACTTCCAACTCGCTGAACATCCCCGGGCCATTGTTGGACCGCATGGAAGTAATCCGCATTCCCGGCTACACCGAGGAAGAGAAGCTCAATATTGCGGTGCGCTACCTGGTACCCAAGCAGCTCAAGGCTAATGGCCTTAAGGCGGAGGAGTTGTCGATTGAGGAAGGCGCGATCCGAGACATCGTGCGCTACTACACACGCGAATCGGGCGTGCGTAATCTTGAGCGCGAGGTCGCCAAGATCTGCCGTAAGGTGGTTAAAGAGATCGCGCTGGCCGGTCCGCAGCCGCTTAGAAAGGCATTGACCAAGAAGGATGCGAAGAAGTCGTTGGCGCTGGTCAGTGTGGATTCCCCCAATCTCGATAAGTATCTAGGTGTGCGCCGCTTCGATTTCGGCCGTGCCGAGGAGCAAAACGAGATCGGCTTGGTCACCGGTCTGGCCTGGACCGAGGTGGGTGGCGATCTGTTGCAAATCGAATCGACGTTGGTGCCTGGCAAAGGCCAGTTGATCCTGACCGGCCAGCTTGGCAATGTTATGAAGGAGTCTGCGTCTGCCGCTTTGTCGGTCGTACGCTCGCGCGCGCTGGCGCTCGGTATCGATGCGGACTTCCTGCAAAAACAGGACGTGCATCTACACGTGCCGGACGGTGCCACGCCGAAGGACGGTCCAAGCGCCGGTATCGCGATGGTCACGTCGTTGGTGTCGGTGCTGACCAAGGTGCCAGTGCGTGCGGACCTCGCGATGACAGGTGAAATTACGTTGCGTGGTCGCGTCTCGGCGATCGGTGGTCTGAAGGAAAAGCTGCTTGCTGCGCTGCGTGGCGGCATTCGCACCGTGCTGATCCCGGACGAGAACCGTAAGGATCTTGCCGACATCCCGGCCAATGTGACCCGTGATCTGGAGATCATTCCAGTGAAGTGGATCGATGAAGTGTTGGACCTGGCATTGGAAGCCCCACTCAAGCCTCGCCGCGTCAAGGAGAAGGCACGCAAGCCTGCTGGTGCGGTCGCGGTGCGGCGCAAGTCCAAGGCATCGCAATCGACTCGAGTCAAGCACTGAAGAGTGAGTTTTGCGGCAACCTGAAAGCAGCCAAAACCCGCGTCGTTGCTGGGTTTTGGCTTGCTTGTGCCCCACCTCGCTGGTATAAAAGCACAACTCGCGAAGGCGGTTGTTGCTGCGTTCGTCGGTTCAGAATGTTGTCGGGTTTCACTGCCGGTTACGGTAGGAAAGCCGATTGTCGATTCCGCGGTATTGACCGCAACAGGAGTTTATAAGAATGAATAAAACCGAATTGATCGATGGCGTTGCCGCCGCTGCTGACCTGTCCAAGGCTGAGGCTGGCCGTGCTGTGGACGCGGTGGTTAGCGAGATCAGCAAGGCGCTGAAGAAGGGCGATACCGTGACGCTGGTCGGCTTCGGTACCTTCCAGGTGCGTGAGCGCGCTGAGCGCACCGGTCGCAATCCTAAGACGGGCGACACTATCAAGATCGCTGCATCGAAGAATCCTTCGTTCAAGGCTGGCAAAGCTCTGAAGGATGCCGTAAACTAGTCGACTCGCTAGGGTGCTTAGCTCAGCGGTAGAGCGTCTCCCTTACAAGGAGAGGGTCGGGGGTTCGAAACCCTCAGCACCCACCAAAGCACCGGTTGCAATGTTTCAAGCGCGGAGCGGTAGTTCAGCTGGTTAGAATGCTGGCCTGTCACGCCGGAGGTCGCGGGTTCGAGTCCCGTCCGCTCCGCCAGTTACATGAAGCCCCTGAGAGATCGGGGGCTTTGCTTTCTCCAAGGGCGGTGCCCTGAAAGAAAGCTAGAGGTTTCGAAGTTGGAGCGGTAGTTCAGCTGGTTAGAATGCTGGCCTGTCACGCCGGAGGTCGCGGGTTCGAGTCCCGTCCGCTCCGCCATTCGAGTCCATTGAGCCCCCGGCCGCAACGCCGGGGTTTTTTTTGTCGCCTGTACCCGGTTGGGTGAGGTGCGCGGAAGCGGGTTAAACTGGGCGGCTCGCCACCAGGCTCGATATCCCAATGTTGCAGAAACTCCGCGAAAATACTTCAGGCTGGATCGCCACGGCCATCCTGGTGCTGTTGATGATCCCGTTCCTGTTCGTCATCGATAACAATTACCTCGGGGGGGTCGGCGCTGGCAACGTGGCCAAGATACAAGCTCCGCCCAGCTGGTGGCGTTCGGCCCCGTCGTGGTGGCCGCTATCGATGCTGTGGCAGCACCACGAAATCAGTACGCAGGATTTCCGCGCGCGCTTTGAGCAGGTGCGCATGCAGCAGCGCGAGCAGGCCGGCGACAAATTCGACGCGCGCCGGTTTGAGGCGCAGGACAATAAGCTCAAGGTACTCGACCAGATGATCGAAGAGCAGGTGCTGCGACTCGCCGCCGAAGATGCCGGTATCGTGATCGGCGACGAAGTCGTGCGCGACTACATCGCCAGCATCCCGGCGTTCCAGGTGGATGGCAAGTTCAACGCTGACCAATACCGCATGGCATTGTTGCAAGGAACGCCGCCGCGTACCCCCACGCAGTTCGACACGCTGGTACGCGAAAGTCTGCAGCAGTCGGTCATTCCCGAGGCGATCGTGACCTCGTCGTTTGCAACCAAAGGTGAGTCACAGCGGATTCTCAAGCTGCTGGGTGAGACCCGCGATGTACAGCTGGCGACGTTGCCGCCGCCGGTTGCTGACACCGCGCCGGTTAGTGATGCGCAGATACAGCAGTGGTATGACACGCATGCGGCTGATTTCCGCCAGCCCGAGACGGTGTCGATCGAATACGTTGAGCTGGACGGCACTAAAATGCCGCCGGTCAAGCCAGCCGATGACGCCACGTTGCGCAAGCGCTACGAGGACGAAAAAACGCGTTTTGTCGAGCCTGAGCAGCGCTTGGCCTCGCACATTCTGATTAGTGCCGGCAGCGACGCCGCCGCGCAGAAGGCGGCCGAGGCTAAGGCCACCAAGCTGGCCGAACAGGCTAAGCAGCCGAACGCCGACTTCGCCGCGTTGGCCAAGGCTAATTCGGATGATCCGGGGTCTAAGGATGCGGGTGGCGACTTGGGCTGGGTCGAGAAGGGGGTAATGGTCAAGCCGTTTGAGGATGCCTTGTTTGCGATGAAGGCCGGTGAGGTGGTTGGCCCGATCAAGAGCGAATTTGGTTATCACATCATTAAACTGCGTCAGATCAAGGGCGGTGTTGGTAAGTCGTTCGAGCAGGCACGTGCGCAGCTGGCCGCCGAGCAATTGAAGAGCGATACCGAAAAGCAGTACTCCGAGCTCAGTGGAAAGTTGGTCGATCAGGTTTATAAAAACCCAACTGAGCTGGCCTCGGCAGCCAAAACACTGGGCTTGCAGGTGCAGACCTTGGGGCCGTTTTCACGCTCGGACGCGTCCGGGATTGCGGCTAACGCTAATGTGCTGCGCGCGGCCTTTTCAGACACGCTCATTCAGGACGGCACCACCAGCGATCCTATCCAGATTGGCCCCAACCATAGTGTGATGCTGCGGGTGACCGGGCACACGCCGGAGCAAATCCTGCCATTGGATAAGGTGCGTGACCGGGTGGTGGCTGCGGTTCATGCCGATCGTGCTGAGCAGGCCGCCGCTAAGGCGGCAGACGGGCTGTTGGCGCGGTTGCGTAAGGGCGAGTCGTTGCAGGCATTGGCGGTGGCCAAGAAGTTGCAGCTCAACCCGATTCCAGGGTTACCGCGCACCGCGCCGGTGCCAACCCCGGCGGCGAGTCGCGCGATTTTCAGTGCGCCGATTCCGGCCCAAGGCAAGCCATCAGTGGGCAAAGTTGAGCTCGCCGATGGTCGTTATGCGCTATTTGAGGTTACTCAGGTGAAGCCGGGAGATTTGGCTCAGGTGTCATCGGAACAGCAGACGGCGCTGCGCGAGCAACTCGGACAGATCGAGGGTGCTGCGGATGTGCGCGCCTATGTCGATGCGCTGCGCAAGCAGTTGAAGATCAAGATTGAGGACTCGCAGCTGTAGGCGACGGTTCTGTTTAGAACGAAAGAGCCCGGCAATGCCGGGCTCTTTGGTTTTTGAGTGGGCACTACGGGCGAGGCGCTGGATGCCCAGATGGCGGATGCGAGGTCGCTCAGCGAATGTCGTCGAAAGCGAGCACCATGCCTGGCTTGAGTACGCTGTTCGGGTGCAGGCCGTTGCGCGTCAGCAGGGTTTTGACGGTGACGCCGTAACGGCGCGCGATGGTCCAGGCCGATTCGCCGGTCCGCACGGTATGCGTGAGGTGCGGTGTGCGGCGTGCGTGGATGCCCCGGGGGACGGCGCTTGCCGCTTTATCGACGACCGTTGCTGTGGTCGATGCTACGGTCTGTGCTGTGGCAGGGTCGGGGGGTGTGGGCGTCAACGCCACCGTAGTGCGCGCGTTGCTGCGCGGCGCCAGTACCGCGCGCGGTGTATCGCTGCCACGGGTGGTGGGCAGGGCCGGGTTCAGCCGGCCGACTAGGTCGGCCGGCAGCGCACGGCGGTCCGCCCACCCCTGCAAGCTGGTGCCCGCTGGCAAGGTGTGTTCGTCGAGAATGGGGACCTGCCGGTCGAGCCGTGCCATCAGCTTGCCATGTGTCTGGGCATGGTCGAGCACGCAGGCGAGTGCGTGCACCTTCTCGACGTAGGCATAACTGGTCTTTGCCAGGCCGGGTAGCGCTTCAGGCTTGGCATTCTGCGCGTTCATGCCAGCACGCCGCATCGCTTGCAGCACGCGATACTCACCAGCGTTGTAGGCCATCATCGCCAGTCGCCAGTCACCGCCGAACATCCCATATAGGGTGCTGAGGTAACGTACTGCGGCGGTGGTTGAATCCACGGCCGACAAACGGCCGTCGTACTGCCGGCTGACCGAAACCTCGTGGTTGCGCGCAGTCGCGCTGATGAGCTGCCACAGCCCAACCGGACCTGTGCCACTACGCGCATCCGGATGGTAGCCGCTCTCGATGAACGGGATCAGTGCGAACTCGGTCGGTAATCCGGCCGCACGCAGTTCGTCAACGACATAGCCAAACAGTGGCAATACGTCTTCGCTCTGGTCGGCCAAGCGTGACGGTGCCTTGGAGAAGTGCTGCTCCCAACGCGAGCTACTAGCCTGGGCATCGCAGCCGGTATCGGCACGGCCCGCTAGAAATTCGGCAAAAATCTGCTGTCCGTTGCGAGAGCTGGGCTCGGCCGCGGTACTGTCAGATGACGCCGGAGGCGTAGGGGCTGCTACCTTCTCCAGAGACGGCGGGGAAACAGGCTGCGAGGCAGCATGCCCCGGTAGTGCTGTCGCCAGGCTGGCGAGCACGACCGATAACACCCGCCTCATGCGTGAAAATCGTCTTTCCAGCGCCGAAGTTCGGCAAAAACTTCAACTTCGTCGCGTGCTTCGCGGCCGAGACGAGTGCCGATTGCGCGGCAAATCTGTGTGTCCCGCGTACGCAGGAATGGGTTGGTGGCCAGTTCACTCTGGAGCGAAATCGGCAGGGTAGGACGGTCTGCATGACGCATGGCCAGGGCTTCCTGTTGACGGCGCTGCAAGGCAGCGTTTAACGGATCCACCTGCAACGCGAAATGCGCGTTGGACAGGGTGTACTCGTGGCCGCAACAGATCTGGGTGTCAGAAGGCAGTGCGGCAAGACGCTTCAGCGAGGCGAGCATCTGAGAAGGGGTACCTTCGAACATGCGCCCACAGCCCAGGCTGAACAAGGCATCGCCACAGAACAGCACCCCTTCGCCAGTGTAGGCGACATGCGTCCGGGTGTGGCCGGGCACTGCGATCACCCTGAACGTACTACCCGCGACTTCAAGAGGCTTGCCTTCGGTCACCGCAAGGTAGGGGAAATTCAGCCGCTCGTCGAGCGGAGCGTATACCGGCAATTCCGGCCAGTGGGCGAGTAGCTCGGGCACGCCGTCGACATGGTCGCCATGGTGGTGGGTGATCAGGATTGCAGCCGGACGCAGGCCCTGTGCGGCGGCGTTGAGTACCGGCCGGGCCTGCCCCGGGTCGACCACGATCACCCCGCCGCTCGCGGCCAACGCCCACACGTAATTGTCCTCGAATGCGGGTAGGGCAGTCAGTCGCATAGAATTGGACCATGCCTGTCGCTCCGATCCCCCGTCAAGCCGGCGTCTCATCCTGGTTTGATACGGGAGCGGGGCGCAGCGTGTTGCAGCTTGAGCAGCAGGTGGCGCTGGCAGCGTTGCGTTCTCGGCTCTCGCAGCCGTGGCTGTGGCTGTCGACGGTGCCGGCGGGCCTACCGGAGGTCGGTTTGCTGCAGGGACGGGGCCTGCGTCTGGCGCGCAGTGGCACTGGCTATGTGGGTGATCTTCGCTGCGCGCTACCGCTACCAATTCCGTCCGAAAGTCTGCAGGCGATCGTGGTTCAGCATCCGGCGACTTTGGAGGTGGAGCCGTTTTTGCGCGAGTGCGCGCGAGTGCTGGCGCCGGGCGGGCGCCTGTGGTTGTTCGTACTCAACCCACTCAGCCCCTATCGGCTTCGTTGGCGTCGCCACATCGCGGGCGCGCGGCGGCCGGATGAATGGAGGCGCTCGCTGCAGCGTGCCGGCTTGCACTGTCCGACATCCGCGCGTTACTTGGGGCCGGCGTGGCGGTCGGTGGCCGTGGAGGACGTCCAGCCCGGGCGTGGGCCTTGGCGTGCGGTCTGCTTGCTTGAGGCCGATAAGCGTGCGGCTGCCCCGAGTGGCCTGATCCCGGTTAAGGTCCGCTGGCAGCACCCTGTGGCAACGATTTGAACTATTTGGAAGCTGATGAAGTCGATTGAAATACATACCGATGGCTCGTGCCTTGGCAATCCCGGACCCGGTGGCTGGGCGGCGTTACTGCGTTACAACGGGCACGAAAAAGAGCTCGTGGGGGGCGAGGCCAATACCACGAACAACCGCATGGAGCTGATGGCTGCGATTCGCGCACTGGAGGCGCTGAGCGAACCTTGCCAGATTGTGCTGTACACCGATTCGCAGTACGTGCGCCAGGGCATTACGGAGTGGATGTCCGGCTGGCTGCGCCGGCAGTGGAAAACCGCTGGTGGCGCTTCGGTCAAGAATCGCGAACTGTGGGAGCGGTTGCACACGGCGACTCAGCGCCACAGCATCGAGTGGCGTTGGGTGCGTGGTCACAATGGTGATCCCGACAATGAGCGGGTGGATGTGTTAGCTCGCAATCAGGCCGTCGCCGTACGCGCTGGCGTAGCTGTCCACTGAGCGAGCCCATGCGACAAATCATTCTTGATACCGAGACCACTGGCTTGGAATGGCGTAAGGGCAACCGCGTCGTCGAAATCGGCTGTGTGGAATACCTGGAGCGGCGCCCGAGCGGACACAATTTCCACCGCTACATCCGCCCTGACTGCGAATTTGAGTCCGGTGCGCAGGAAGTCACCGGGCTGACCTTGGATTTCTTGGCCGATAAGCCGCCGTTTGAGGAGATCGTCGAGGAGTTCTTGGCGTATATCGACGGTGCTGAACTGATTATCCATAACGCGGCCTTCGACCTGGGCTTCCTGGATTACGAGCTGTCGCGACTCGGTGAGCCCCTCGGCAAGGTCACGGACCGCTGCCGTGTGCTCGATACGTTGGCGCTCGCACGCGAAAAGTATCCGGGGCAGCGCAATTCACTGGATGCGCTGTGTAAGCGGTTGGGCGTGGACAATTCGCATCGGCAGCTGCATGGGGCGCTGCTGGATGCGCAGATCCTAGGTGACGTCTATATCGCGCTTACGTCGGGGCAAGAGGAGATCGGCTTTGGCCTGGTCGAAGACACCCGCAGCCGCGGTGCTGACCTGGCCGCGTTTGATCCGGCGCTGCTGCTGCCGCGTCCGCGTGTGGTTGCCACGGCCTCGGAGTTGGAGGCACACGCCACGCGACTGGAACGGCTGCGCATGAAAGCCGGCCGGGCGCTGTGGGACGAGAAGGGGGCGGAGCAATCCGGCGCTGCGGAGGCCTGAGGCCGTAGGGGGCGCGTTTGCCCGCGGTCGTGGCCACCGTTTTCCAGCGCCGCTGTTGTTTAGTGGCAGCGCACCAGCACGGCGGTAATGTTGTCTGAGCCGCCGCCATCCAGGGCGGCGGCGATCAGTACGTCGACACATTCCTGCGCGCTACAGTCGAGTTGGGTCAGCGCTTCTTCGATGAGGCGATCTTCAACCTCTTCGGTGAGGCCGTCGCTGCATAGCAGCAATTGCATGCCCGGCTTCAGCTCGCCCGTCATCGTTGCCACGTTCAGGTGTGTCGGGTCGGTCACCCCCAGCGCCTGGGTGACGACGTTGCGCTGCGGATGCGCGCGCGCCTGCTCGTGGGTCAGCGTGCCTTGTGCGACCAATTCCTGCACATAACTGTGGTCCTCACTGAGTTGGGCCAGACGGCGGTCGCGCCACAAATAGGCGCGGCTATCGCCGATCCAGGCAACCTCAAAGCGGTTGCCTTGCACCCGTGCGGCCACCAC